>Ga0070735_10000613_pt1 | contig 37540 bp, 33 predicted proteins | sample Coa_R1_FD_66443 | JGI IMG/M metagenome (GOLD analysis project Ga0070735, IMG submission 66443) | Surface soil microbial communities from Centralia Pennsylvania, which are recovering from an underground coalmine fire - Coalmine... | ecosystem: Environmental > Terrestrial > Soil > Unclassified ... | reverse complement strand
CCTGCTGCACCACGCGGAAATTTACGACAACTTCAAGAACGCCAAGGAATTCGGCATCGACGTCAAGGAATTTTCGCTGAACTGGCCGGCCACCTTGGCGCGCAAGGAAAAAATCGTCAACAAGCATGCCAAGGGCATCGAATTCCTTTTTCGCAAGAACAAGGTGGAATCGATGCAGGGCTGGGGCCGCTGGGCGGGTCCCGGACGCGTGAGCGTGGAGAACGGCGGCAAGACGACAGAAGTCGAAGCGACCCATATTATGTTCGCCACGGGGTCGGCGGCACGATCGCTGCCGGGCGTCGAAATTGACGGCAAGATAGTGCTGAGCAACATCGAAATTCTGCAGCTGCCTGCCGTGCCAAAAACGCTGGTGATCGTGGGAGCCGGGGCCGTGGGCGTTGAGTTTGCCTCCATTTTCAATTCCTTCGGGACGCAGGTGACGGTGCTCGAAATGTTGCCGCGCGTTACTCCTCTCGAGGACGAAGAGATTTCGGCCGAACTCGAAAAGGCTCTGAAGAAAAAGGGCATTCAAATTTTCACCGAAGCGAAAGTCGAGTCGGTAAAAACGGATGGCAAAGGCGCGAGCGTCTCGTTCAAGGACAAAGCTGGAAAAGTGCAAACGCTCGCGGCTGAGCGCGTGCTCATGGCCGTGGGGCGCGTGCCGAAGACGGAAAATCTAGGACTTGAAAAATCCAAAGCCAAACTCGAGCGCGGTTTCATTCACACAGGCCCGTACATGGAGACCGCCGAGCCGCATCTTTATGCCATCGGCGACATCGTCGCCGGAATGCCGCAACTGGCGCATGCCGCGTCCATGGAGGGCATCACTTGCGTAGCGAAAATCACGGGCAAGCAGATGCCGCCGATTGAGAAAACGCGCATTCCAAATGCAACCTACTGCGAGCCGCAGGTCGCCTCCATTGGGTTGACCGAACGCGCGGCACGTGAGGCGGGCTTCGCCGTAAAAACCGGAAAATTCCCGTTCCTGGGAAACAGCAAGGCCACCATCCTGGGCCACCATGAAGGATTCATCAAGGTCGTGAGCGACGAAAAATACGGCGAAATTCTTGGCGTGCACATTATCGGGCCGTTCGCCACAGAAGTCATTTCCGAGGCAGTCTCGGCGCTGCAACTGGAAGCGACCGTGGATGACTTGATGTCGACTGTGCACGCGCATCCGACGGTTTGGGAGGCCATGTCCGACGCGGTGGCGGCGGTGCGCGGACTGTCGATCAACGCGTAAACGGCGTTGGAAGTCGAGAGTCTAAAATTAAAAGTCCGGAGAAGCGTCCGATACCACCGCGCCCAAGAAGGAGCCCAGTCATGAAGGAAACTCCTCAGGAATATATCAAGCGGATGCTCGGGAACGCGGAAGGTCTGGACCCCCTGAAAGTGGAGGCCGGAACAGCAAAAAAACTGGAACGTCTGGTCAAGGGAGTGCCCTCATCGAAGTTGCGCAAGCGGCCCGCTCCGGAGAAATGGTCCGTGTCCGAGATCCTCGCGCATCTGGCCGACTCGGAATTGGTCAGGGGCTGGCGGATGCGGCAAATTCTGGGCGCGCCGGGTACAGCGATTCAGGCCTTCGATCAGGACGATTGGGCGACCTCCGGGCATTACGACAAGCGCGATCCGCGAAAATCACTGGAGATGTTCCGCGTGCTTCGTGAGGCCAATATCGCCTTGTTGAAATCTCTCGCACCGGGACAGTGGAAACACCACGGAATGCATGCCGAGCGGGGCCAGGAGAGTATCGAGCACATCGTCCGGTTGAACGCTGGACACGATATTAACCATACGAAACAGATTGAGCGGATTCTCGGGAAAAATTCCAGAGAAGAGTTAAGAGTTGACAGTCGAGAGTTGAAAGTTAAGCGCGGCCGATAAATTTCGAAAAATGAAAACAGGATTCATCGTCGATCTTGGCCTCGTCGAATATGGGGTCGCGTGGGAATTGCAGCGGCGCATCGTAGCCGCCCGCAAAGCCGGCGCCGTGCCGGACGTGCTGTTGCTGTGCCAGCATCCGCACGTGATCACGCTCGGCCGCAACGGGGAGCTCGGGAATCTGCGAGCCTCGGATCATGTGCTGCGTCAGATGAATGTGTCGTTTTTTGAAACGGATCGCGGCGGCGACATCACCTATCACGGGCCGGGACAACTGGTTGGTTATCCGATCGTGAATCTCGCCGAAATCCGGCGAGACGTCGCATGGTACATGCGCAACCTCGAAGAAGCGATGATTCGTGCCACGTCTGAATTTGGCATCGCGTCGCGTCGGGTCAATGGCCGCACCGGCGTGTGGGTCGATGTTCCTGCCGCAGAAGGCGGCGAAGAAAAACTGGCGGCTATCGGCGTGCATTTGAGCCGGTGGGTTACCTCGCACGGGTTTGCGTACAACGTGTCAACGGACCTGCGCTATTTCGATCTGATAGTGCCTTGCGGGATTGGGGACAAGCGCGCCACTTCGCTCGAGAAATTGCTGGGCCGCTCGGTGAAAATGGAGGAAGTCTCTCCGCGGATCGCGGCGCACCTCGGAGAGGTGCTGGGTCTCGACTTGAGGCCGGCGCAGCGCGATGATTTGGAAGTGATGCTCCGTGCATTTGAAGACCAGGCGGCTTTGGCCGCAGTCTAATACGTCGGCCTTCAGGCCGACATTGCGGATGCGAGCACCATGCCCACCTGAAGGCGGGCGCTACAGTGCGATTCGTGTTTGATGGATTGGAAAAAATGGCTTCCACTCTAACGCGCCAGCAATATCTCGAGCTGTACTACTACATGCGGCTCAATCGCGAGCTCGAGGAACAGATGGTGCGCCTGTTCCGCCAGAACAAGATTGTGGGCGGGCTGTATTCGAGTTTTGGCCAGGAAGCGATTTCGGTGGGCACGGCGTATGCGCTCGGACCGGGCGACTGGATCGCGCCCATGATCCGCAATATTGGAGCGCTGCTGGTGCGCGGATTCAAGCCGCGCGACATTTTGACGCAACACATGGCGCGGTACACTTCACCGACTTTGGGCAAGGACGGCACCAGCCACTTTGGCGACCTGAAAGCGCGGCACGTGGTCTCGCCAATTTCCATGCTGGGCGACCTGATCCCGGTGATGACGGGAATCGCGATGGCGGGGCGCTACCTGGGCCAGAAAATCGTGACCGTGACCTGGATTGGCGACGGTGGAACGTCCACCGGAGTATTTCACGAAGGATTGAATCTGGCTGCAGTGCAGAAGGCGCCACTGGTGCTGATCGTGGAAAATAATCAGTGGGCCTATTCGACACCGGTCGAGCGCCAGGTCCCGCTGAAGGATCTGGCCGACCGCGCGAAAGCCTATGGCATTGAGAGCGCCATCGTGGACGGCAATGATGCCGTCGCCGTCGAACGCACGACCCGCGAAGCGGTCGCACACGCTCGCGCGGGAAACGGCCCGGTGCTGATCGAAGCCAAGACCATGCGCATGCGCGGCCACGCCCAGCACGACGCGGCCGAGTATGTCCCGAAAGAGATGTTCGAGGAGTGGAAGAGGCGCGATCCGCTGGACCGTTACGAGAAATTTCTGACTGACAATAAATTGTGGGACGCAAAAACGAAAAAGGATATCGATGCGCGCATCGCGCGTGAAATTCAGGCGGACGTCGAATTTGCCGAGAACTCGCCGTTCCCTCCGCCGGAATCGGCTGCCGAGGGCGTGTATTGCGAAGGCTGCCACACAGTAGAGGCGGAGTGGAAACGGCCGAAGGAAGAAGTGATGCCGCCGCGCTCCAGCGTAAAAGCGGAATGGCCGCGGAAAATGTTTACCGGAAACGGCTCGCAGCCCTTGCCGGAAAAAACTGCTCCGGCGAAATCGAAATCCGTGAAGAAATCCGCGCGAGTGCCGGTGCGCGCCAAGGCGGGACGCTAGACATGCCCGAGACGACCTATCTCGAAGCCATTCGTCAGGGGCTCGGTGAAGAAATGCAGCGCGATCCGGCCGTCGTGCTGATCGGCGAAGATATTGGCGTCTATGGCGGCGCGTTCAAGGCGACCGAGGGGCTGCTCGAAAGATTCGGCTGGGAGCGTGTGATCGAAACGCCGATCAGCGAGTCGGCCATTGTGGGCGCGGCGGTGGGCATGAGTTACGCGGGATTGCGGCCGGTGGCGGAAATGCAATTCATCGACTTCATCGCCTGCGGCTTCAACCAGATCACCAATTTCGCGGCCAAATCGCACTACCGCTGGAGCGCGCCGGTACCCATGGTGCTGCGCGGTCCTTGCGGAGGCGGCGTGCACGGCGGGCCATTTCATTCGGCAAACCCGGAAATGTATTTCGTGCATACGCCGGGCCTGAAAGTGGTTTGCCCGGCGACGGCCTATGACGCCAAAGGCTTGCTCAAATCGGCCATCCGCGACAACAATCCAGTGCTGTTTTTTGAGCATAAATTTCTGTACCGGCGGGTCAAGGAAAATTTGCCGGAGAGCGATTTCACGGTGCCGCTCGGAAAAGCAGTGGTACGGCGCGAAGGGCGCGACTTGACGATCGTAAGCTACGCGGCCATGCTGCATGCTTCTCTTGAAGCCGCGGCGGAGCTGGAGAAAGAAGGCATCGACGCCGAAGTCATAGACTTGCGCACGCTGCTGCCGCTGGACCGCGAAACGATCCTTGCTTCTGTCCGCAAGACCAACAAGCTGCTCGTGGTGCACGAAGACACACGCACCGGCGGAATCGCCGGAGAAATTGCAGCCGTAGTGACGGAAAGCGCCTTCGAGGATCTAGATGGGCCGATACGCCGGGTCACCTCGCTCGATACGCCGGTACCCTACGCACCGCAGCTCGAGGAATTCTTTATGCCCAACGCGGCAAAGGTTGTTGCCGAGGCCCGGGAACTGGCACACTATTGAGAATGTAATTTGTGAATCGTGACTCGTGATTCGTGAAATGCAGCTCCCAAGTGAATTTGAGAGCGGTTGGAACTGTTTTCGGTGAGGTAACTCAAAAAGGATGGTTTTCACCGGTCGCCAGTTATCAGTTCACGAATTACGAGTCACGAATCACGATTTTTTCGCTTCACGATCGATCATCTGAACGAAAGAGGAAAGCCATGGCCGTCGACGTCATCATGCCCCAAATGGGCGAAAGCATCTTTGAAGGAACTATCACCAAGTGGCTCAAAAAGCCGGGCGACCGCATCGAGCGCGATGAGCCGCTGTTTGAAATCTCTACGGACAAGGTGGATGCGGAGATTCCGGCCCCTTCGGCCGGCGTCCTGAAGGAAATCAAGGTCACCGAAGGGCAGACCGTGCCGATTCAGACCGTGGTCGCTGTAATTGACGCAGGCGGTGCGGTAAGTCCGGAAACCGCAGCGCCCGCCGCTGCAGCTGCTCCGGCTCCGGCACCCGCCAGCACGCCTGCTCCGGCGGCACAAAAATCTCCAGCGCCCAAGGCCGCCGCTCCGGCGCCGGCTCCTGCGGCTGCAGCGCCTGCTCCGGCGGCTTCGGCGCCGTCAACTGCACCGAGCATGGCTCCAAGTGCCGCTCCGGCTGGACGCGGCAACGGTAAGGAGATTCGCAGCTCTCCACTCGTGCGGCGTCTCGCAAAAGAGAATAACGTTGATCTGACGGGCCTGGAAGGAAGCGGCGCCGGTGGACGCATCAGCAAGAAGGATATTCTTGCGGCGCTCGAATCGGGCAGCGCGAAGCCTTCGGCCCCCGCAGCTCCGACGCCACAATCAGCCCCGGCACCTTACGCAGCCGCTCAGGCGGCATCAGCACACGCAAGTTCTGTTCCGGCGGGTCCCGGTGCCCGGGTCGTGCACCCCGTCCTGGAAAATGCCGTTCCGCGCGAACGAATTTATTTTGGGAACTTCGAAGCGCAGCCCATGAGCACGATGCGCCAGCGGATCGCCGAGCACATGGTGGCGTCCAAGCGCGTTTCGCCTCACGTGTATTCGATCGATGAGGCCGACATGACGCGCATCGCCAAAATCCGTGAACGTTCGAAGGCGGCTTTCGAAGCCAAATACGGCACCAAGCTGACCTACATGCCGTTTTTCGTGCGCGCTTGCGTCGAAGGCTTGCGCGCATTTCCGACCGTCAACGCCTCGGCCGACGGAACCACCATGGTGCTGCACCGGGAAATCAACGTGGGCATCGCCGTGGCTCTCGATTGGGGATTGATCGTGCCGGTACTGAAGAATTCCGAGGAGAAAAATTTTCTGGGACTGGCTCGCGGCATCAACGATCTCGCCGAGCGGGCCCGCGCAAAAAAACTCAAGCCCGAAGAGGTACAGGAAGGAACGTTCTCGATTACCAATCCCGGCATTTATGGCGGCCTGATGGGGCTTCCGGTCATCAACCAGCCAAACGTCGCGATCCTGGGAATCGGCGCCATTCAAAAGCGCCCCATGGTCATCGACGACGCTATCGCCGTGCGCTCCATGGTGTATCTAACCTTGTCGTATGACCACCGCGTCGTGGACGGCGCGATCGCGCACCAGTTTGTCGCCAAAGTGAAGCAGTATCTGGAATCGTGGAGCGAGGAAATTCTGTGAGGAGTGATTCGTGACCGGTGACTCGTGACTGGTGACTCGTGACCGGGTGAACATCCCCAGTTGCGTCACTTGTCACCACACTAGAAGCCGTCTAATAAATGGCCAGCCTCCAAACTCGATAGGACTTCAGGGGCTAAAGAGTCTGTGTAAGAACTACGGAATACTTGTGGGTCGTGGCTTTAGCCACGACATAAACGCTGTAAAATCAGTGCGACTTTAGCCCCTGAAGTTCCGGTTTTGCAGTTCTCACACAGACTCTAAAGCCCTTGTTTTTCGAGCCTATGAATGTCGCGGCTGAAGCCGCGACCACCATTTATGAGATACGTTGATAGGTTCTAGGCACGAACGAGCCGCCGCACTTCACAAATCACGATTCACGAATCACGTCCTCCCAGCGGCAGCACCAGTCACCCGGCTTTGAGAGCCGGCGCCACCTCATGGGCCCACTTGCGCAGACCGGCGAGCGGGACGACGCGAATCCCTTTGTCGGCGAGCACGGCCGTAATGAACCTGTCGCGCTCGCTCGATCTCGCGGGCTCGCGTTCCGTGACGGCCAGGAACTCCGCGTGGTCGACGCGTCCGCGAATGGCCTCCGCGGTAAAGGCCAGCAATTTGGCCTGGCCGGGATCGCGCCCGAGCGCTACCGAATGCACGAAGCCGCGCGTGCCGTTGCGCCGGTAGGAAAAATCGATGCGCATGGGATCGCCGGGATAAGTGAACTCGGCAACGCGCACGCCGCGGTCCATCAGGCGCAGGATTTTTTCGCTGCGAAAATAATCAGCAGCCTGCGCGCGCAAATCGCTGCGCGTGCGTATTTCCATCAGGCCGCGCCGGCTCTCGCGAAGCGGCTCCACCTGCTCGCGGAAAATACGCTCAAGGGCAGCGTCGGGATCGCCGGCCAGCACGCCTTTGCGCGGGGACAGTTGCAAGGCAGTGGAAAGAGTCTCGTCGAATTTTTCAAGGATGGCCGCGGAGTCCATTTCGCGGCCGGCAAACTGGCGGTCAAATTCCGCAGGAAGCCGCAGCAGCAATTCCTCATCGGCGGCCGGATGCAGGCGCCTGAGGCGCGCGAAGTCCGCGGCTTCCTCAAGCCAGCGCTGGCGCACGCGCCCCGTGGAGGGATCGAAAAATAACACGCCGATATTCACCCACTCGTCGCGGATGAGGTTGGGCTGGTAGCGCACCACGTGATAGGCGCAGGGTTGCAGGGTTTCCTCAGACATGTCGCACCTTCCAGTTCGGAAAAGGATCGCGGCCCGAATTACGGGCCAGGTGAATCAGTTCACGCACGCGTTTGCGGCGCGCGTAAAGTTTATCCAGGAGGCGCGCGAGCGCGTCCCAGTCGTCCTGATACCACTCCGGCGGAATTCGCTCGGCCTCTTCGCCCAGCATCGCTTCCGTGATCCGCTTCTCCAGCCGTTCGAGCCAGGGCTCAAACGCATCCATGCCCGCAACGTTTTCATACACACGCTGCCGCGCGTACAGCCCGCGCAGCGGAGCATCCGGAAAATCCCACTCCCCGGCATTGAAGCAGAATCCATGATCAATCATCATGGCAGTATACTGACTGGTATATGCGGCCGCCCCGGGATTTTGATTTAAAACTGGAGCGGCCGCCGGTGCGGTTTCGGCGGCAATGCCCTGGGCGTATTCCGGACCGGCGCCGTCTCCAGATTCCCGAAAAAAAATCGCCTGCCGCCCGTTGGTGTTGCAGGTCCATTTATCGAAGACGAACACACCGAGAAAGTCCGGCAGATTTCGTACCGCGCAGAGCTGCTCGTCGGGCAGAAAATCGTGAACCGTCATCCGTGCCGGATGCCCGGGGAACTGCGAACCAAACTGTTTGCCCGCCGAGCAAGGAATGCGCCTCATGCCCAGTTGCATCACGAGTTCCGAAGTGTAGGCAATCAACTCCGGCCGCACCTCGACCACTTCCACTTGCGGCACGCAAAGCCCCAGCCGCGCCGCTAGACGTGTTGCGAGCATTTCATTCGCCAGAATCCTTAAATGTTGCGGATTATTTTGGAATTTGACGATGTAATAGCCATCATCATCGCAGCGCATCAGATGCGATTGTGCGCCGCCTCTCATGCGCCGCACATGCTCGACAGCCAGCCTCATGGCGTCATGCTAGCCAGCCAAGGCCAGCTCAGCAAGCGGATTGTTCCGCTTCGAAACATGCTGTGTACTGCGTGCAAAAGCCTCCGTGTTCCCTGTTCTGCATGTCGAGAGCACATCCGTATGTATAATTCGTTTCGTACAGAAAGCCGGAGTCGTCAAAATTATGCAGAAGAGCCTCGCTGCATTGCTGTGGATTTCGCTTGGGTTGGCCGCGGCTCAAACAGATCGCGCGTTGGGACTCGCGCCCGTGAGTGCTTTTCCCGAATTGCCTGCTGCTATCGCGCAAGATCTAACGAACCGCGGCTGTCGCATCCCGCAAATCAAGGATGTACCAGAGCGGCACAACGTCATCCGAGGCGAGTTTAAAAAACCGGGCCAGCGCGATTGGGCGGTGCTCTGTTTGCAAGGAAGTTCTTCCATCATTTTTGTTTACTGGAATGGTTCGGCGCAGTCTCCCGCGCAGCTGGCGCATTTGGACGAGACCATCACTCCATCTAAACGCGGCTATTTCCGCATCCTCCATGTGGCCGACAAGAAATTCATTCGAAGTCACCATGACGCTAACCCTACCGAAATGGAGCCTTTGCCAAAAGTCCTGGATCATGACGGGATCGATGACGGCATTTTCGAAAAAGGATCGTCGATTCACTACTTCGATAACGGAAAGTGGCTCACGCTGGCGGGCTCTGACTAGACTCGGGGAATACTTCGCGCGGAATCCGGCTGCGGCGCGTCACCCGTAAATGAAGTGATTCGTCTTTGGGAGCGAGGGGCGTTCAAAATCGCGGTAGAGGCGGCCACTCGACCGGACCGTGGGCCGCCCCGCCCGCAAAATAAACTACTCTTCCTCGAATGAGGATCAAGCTGCATCTGTTTTCTGCTCCCAACGGGAAGCCGATGGTTAGCGCCTTTTGCCGCGCTTCGCACCCTTTTTCCCGGCTGCTTTCTTTTTTGCTTTCTTGGGAGCGGCCTTGGCTTTTATCTTCGGCTGAGGTTTTTTCTTGGCCGATTTTTTTCCGGGCTTCGCCGCAGTTTTTTTTGCCGCCGGCTTACGCGCTCCAGGAACGGATTGCGGGGCCGCCGCAACGCCTGGGCGCTCGGAAATGACCAACTCCTCTTCGCCTTCCTCTTCTATGATCTCTTCCGGATCACCGCCGAGTTCTTCCTCTTCTTCGAAATGGACAAACTCGTTGTCGTCACCGGGTGCTTCTTTTTCGTAGGTCATCCCACTTCTCCCTTCAGTCTGTCGCCCTGTTTGCAATCCTGATGGCTGTTGCGGCCACTGGCGGGCTTATAAACGGAATCTCACACGTTTGTCAAGCGCCGCCACAACCGGCCCGGTTGATTCTCCACCTTGATGGGACATTTTGGCAATGGCCGCGCTAAGAAAAAAAATCCCTGCGTGTGTGGATTCTAACTGGCGCCCAAGACCGCGCATGTGCTCCTCGCGGAGCCCATGCAATACAGATCTGGGCTCTACTTTACGCTGAACGCTTCAAATTAAGCGTGGCGCCCAGCCAAATTTTGAGTGGATGAAAATCAGGCTGGAATGGCGCGATTTAGCGGGCACGAAGAATCGTCAGCGTATCCCCAACCTGCAGGGGCCGGCTGAACAGGTAGCGATTCCCGGTCTGGATGGCCTCGACGGTCGTCTGGTAGGCCCGGGCGATGGAATACAACGTCTCGCCAGCCTTCACATGATGCACGACTGCGCTCGTGCGTGACTCCATCACCGGGGAGCGGCTGGAAACCGTACGAGGGGCCGCAGCCGATGCTACGACGGTCGATTTCTCGTGAGATGCCGATTGCGGCGCCGGAGCCATTCCGCCAGGATAAATCTTGAGCCGCACGCCCTTGGACACGTGATTCGATCGCAGGCCATTCCATTTGCGAAGTTCCGCCACACTCACATCAAACTCGTCGGCGATCGATGCGACCGTATCGTTTCCATGCACCCGGTAACGAATCAGCTTGCCCGCGGCCGCTTCCGAGTGCGCAGCCGCCGGAATGACCAGTTTTTGCCCTTCATGGAGGTTTCCCGTGGCCGATAGATCGTTGGCTTGGGCTATCTCCGAGGGAAGCACGTGGTATCGCCGGGCCACAGCGGAAAGCGTCTCGCCCTGCTCCACTTTGTGGCGGCGCCAGCTCACCCACTTTTCGGGGGGAATCGCCGCGATCTCCGCGAAAAATCGCTCCGCCGTTCCTTCCGGCAATTGGAGAACGAAATCCGGGTCGGCAGGAGTTACCAGCCGCAATAATTCCGGGTTCAGCGAACGCAATGTCTCGATATCGGTGTCGATCGTTTCGGCCACCAGGCGCAGGTCGATGGGTTTGCCCGGCTTCACCGCGTCTGCCTTGAGGGCAGGCTCGGGCTCAAATTCAATCCCATACCGCGCCGGGTCTTTCGAAATCAGCGTCAGCGCCAGGATAATGGGGACGTAGTTCTTGGTTTCCTTTGGCAGCACATTGCGCCGGTAAAGCTCCCAGAAATCCGCATAACCGGTGCGCTCGATGGCGTGTTGCACCGTGCCCGCGCCGGAATTGTAGGCTGCCATGGCCAGGTACCAGTCACCAAACTGTTCGTACAGGTCACGTAAATCGCGCGCGGCGGCGTGAGTGGCCTTTACCGGATCCTGGCGCTCGTCCACCCACCAGGTCTTCTCCAAACCATACTTGCGCCCCGCGTAGGACATGAATTGCCACATCCCGCGGGCGCCTGCCCTGGAGACCGCCTGCGGCAAAAAGGCGCTTTCAGCCTGCGCCAGGTAAATCAGGTCCTGCGGCATGCCTTCTTCCCGCAATACCCGCTGCACCATTTCACGGTAGCGTCCCGCGCGCCGCAGCCCGGTCTCGACGATGGCGCTTCCGCGCGAAGTCTTGAAATAATTCAGGTAGGCCAGCACAGGGTCGTTGACCATGAGCGGTAAATCGTGCGAGATGGACGTGACTTCGCCTTCTGCGCGTCCGCGTAGATTGGGATCCACATTTTCAGTTTCGGGAATGGGAACTTCGGCAATCTCGTCGATCGGCGCCGGCGTGGCCTTCTGTTCCTTGAAGCCGTCGCCATCGCGGAAGGCTTCCAGCTCGTCCGCGTTCACCGTCTCCACGATGTGACGGTACAAGTCACTTAGCCGCGGGTCCGCGTCGATATCGAAACCGCTTGCCAACAACTGGTCCAGCGCTTCGTCGAACTCTTCACGGGCTTTTCCCAGCCGCCCCGCGCGGAAATCCTGTTCCCCCGCATCAAAGGCCGCCTGGCTTTGCGCGGCGAGCCATTGGATTCCATTTGGAGGGAAAACCAGCAAAGGGGTTAGATTTTTCGTTCCGCGTCGCGCGTCCAGCGGCAGCGAGATCTGCGGCATGGGTTCCCGCACGGCCTGTGGCGCAATCTCCACAGGATGAACCTGTACCGGCTTGCGCGTGGAATCCTGACACCCCATCACGCCGCCAAGAAGACTCGCGGCGAATAGAATCCCCAGCGTCGTTTTTTGGCCTCGGTAGCTCATGGGAAGCGAACCTGGATTGTGAACGGTTGATCTCCAGGCAATTAGAAAGCAATGCCCCTGCCAAACCCGGTGCAGGGCCGTGCCAGAAGGAAACTTACATAACGCATTCTAATTCAGGGACCCCGAGGGGGGTCAATAGGCAATGTGAATGCCCGTTAACATCATGAAAACACAATATTCTATTCAAGGCCCGACCGCAAGTCCCAAGCAAGTGACTCTGCCTCCTCTAGCCTCAAGAATACTCGCGCCGTCCCGATTTGCACCCCGCCGCGGCGCGGCCCGCTGTACTCATCCGGAGTGTGATGTGTAAATATGGAGCACTATGAGAGTTTCAACTCCTAGTCCCTGATCAGCTCCCGCCGTCTTCAAACTTCTTCCTCTTCCACCACAACTCCTCTCGCCGCCTTCGCCGCGGCGATCACTTTTTCGGCGATTTCGCTGGGTACATAATCGTAATGCGAAAATTCCATCGAGTAGCTGGCTCGTCCCTGCGTCATCGAGGTGAGTCCCGTCGCGTAACTCAGCATCTCGGCGAACGGTACCTGCGCCTTGATCACCACGGTTGTGCCGCGCGCCTCGCTTCCGCTGATTCGTCCGCGTCGCGAACTCAAGTCGCCCATGATGTCACCCGAATACTGGTCCGGCGCGTACACCTCGACGTGCATCACCGGCTCAAGCAGCGCGGGCTTGGCCTGTTTCATGGCTTCCTTGAAGGCCAGAGACCCGGCGATTTTGAACGCCATGTCGGAGCTGTCGACGTCATGATATTTGCCGTCATAGAGCGTGGCCCGGAAATCCACAACCGGGAATCCTGCCAGGAAGCCGCGCTCGGCTGACGCGCGAATGCCCTTCTCCACCGAAGGAATCCAGTTCTTGGGAATCGCTCCGCCGAAAATATCGTCCACGAATTCGACGCCCGCCCCGCGCGCCGCCGGCTCCATGCGGATGCGGCAGACGCCGAACTGCCCATGCCCGCCAGTCTGTTTCTTGTGCTTGCCCTCGGCGTCGGCCTTGCCGCGAATCGTCTCGCGGTACGGCACTTTGGGCGGCTTCAGCGTCAGGTCGACGTGGTAGCGCTTGTGCAGCTTGGCCACCACCACTTCGATGTGCTGTTGTCCCGAACCTGCCAGCAGGAATTCCTTGGTCTGCGGGTCGCGCGAGAAATGCAGGGAGGGGTCCTCCTCAAGAATGCGATGTATGGCGGGGCCGATGCGGTCCTCGTCGGCGCGCGTCTTGGGTTCGACGGCGAATGTAATGGACGGCTCTGGAAGATGCGGCTGCGGGTAATGAATCGGAGCCGCCTTGTCGCCCAGCGTGTCGCCGGTGAGCGTGTCCTTCAGCTTGGCGATTGCTCCCAGGTCCCCGGCGTGCAGCTCGCTTATTGCCGCCGGCGTTTTGCCTTGCATGATTTGCACGTGCTGCAGACGCTCGCTCGTGCCACGCGTGAAATTCTGCAGTGTCGCGTCGTTTTTCAAAACGCCGGACATCACCTTGAAATAGGTGATGCGACCGGAAAAAGGATCGGCCAGTGTCTTGTAAACGAAGATGGATACTGGCTCGGAGTCGCTGGTTTTTCGATGCAGCTCGTTTCCCTTGCTGCCGGCCTCGCTATGTCCGATGGCGACGCCGCGTTTAGCCGGGTCGGGAAACACTTCCACCAGGAAATCCAGCAGCGTGGCGCTGCCGACGTTGTGCAGCGCGGAGGTCAGTACCACCGGATAAATACGTTTGGCCTGGAACGCTTCACGCAGCCCCTTCATCAAGTCTTCCAAGGGCAGTGTGCCCTTCTCGAAGAACTCCTCCATCAGCGCGTCATCACCTTCGGCCACCATTTCGACGAGAGCTTCGTGTGAAACTTTGGCGACCTCGGCAAGCTTCCCGGGGATCTCTTCAATTTTCGGCTTGCCGTCGCCGTCCGGCGTGTACACGTGCGCTTTCATGGTGATGAGGTCCACCACGCCGCGAAAACTTTTCTCGGCGCCGATCGGCAACTGCACGGGAACCACGTTGCGCCCAAACACGCGCATCAGCGACTCCATGGCGCGCTCGTAGCTCGCCAGTTCCCGGTCCATCCAGTTGATCGCGAACGCCCGCGGCAAATCATACTCGGTCGCGTAATCCCAAACTTTTTCCGTAACTACCTGCACGCCCGCCAGCGCGTCCACCACGATCAGCGCCGCGTCCGCAGCCACGAGCGTCGCGCGCGTATCGTTGATAAACGTGCTGTACCCCGGCGTGTCCAAAAAATTTATTTTGAGTTTTTCGCCCTGTCCGTCCGGCGCCCATTCCGCATAAGCCTGCCCCGTATGAATCGTGATTTTGCGGGCGATCTCTTCTTCGTCCCAATCGGTGACGGTGTTTCCTTCAGCGACCTTTCCCAGCCGGGTGGTCATCCCCGCGGTATACAACAACGACGACACCAGCTGAGTTTTCCCGGTGTCGCCGTGACCGGCAATGCCAACGTTGCGTATCAACTGCGTTGCATAGGCTTTCATTTGTTACCCCCTGAGCGCAATGGACTCGCCGAGCGGGTGTGGGCTCTCGTCTGAGCCTACCCAAGACAGTGGTCGCTGCGCGTTTTGTGCGGAAGACCGGTGTGGCTCTACCCTTTGAGCCCGCCAAAAATCGAGGCGCTGTCAGAGGAGCCTGGCAGCACCCTCCGAAGCGCGGATGCTAGCACGACCCCGCCCCTCCGGCAATGTCTTCGGTACGTAGGCACTCTGGTCTGTTCGGTTCGAGTTCGTCACAAAAAATGCGGACAGACAAGAGTGCCTGTCCTACCCACCAACAAAAAAGTGACCCCGATTTGACACCACCGTGACACGGCGCGCCGCGCAAGGCGCAATTCTACACATAGAGCAGAATCACAAGGAGGCTCACAATGAAATCTGAAGAGAAAATAAGCAGTGTGTGCAATTTGACGAACGTAGTTCGCGGCAAAAAAGTGCTTCGATTCGCAATGGGAATTCCCCTGGCCTTGGCCCTGGCGGCTCCCGCTTTTGCCCAGTACGGAGGCGGTGGCGGCGGCATGGGAACCGGAACTGGAACCGGATCGACGGGAACCAGTCCCGCTTACGGATCACCAAGCTACGGCTCGGGAAAAGCACTTGGAATCGGTGTAGGAGCCGCAGCAGGCGGCGCAGCCGTGCTTTACCTGGCGCTGCATCATGCAGGCACCGTAACGGGCTGCGTTGAATCCGGCAACGACGGCCTAGTTCTGGTCGACAATAAAAACAAGTCCTATCGCCTCATGCCCGGCGGTGCTGATCTCGTGCCCGGCGAGCGTGTCCAATTAAGAGGCAAGAAATTATCAGGGGATGGAATCGCCCAATCGTTCCAAGCGAAAAAGCTGGTGAAGAATTTGGGATCATGCAGCGCCCTGTCCACATCAATGAAGGACGGTTCGCCTTCCGTTTCCGCGATGCCCGGACACGATTCCCCTCAGCGATAGCGACGCCGCAGCGCCGCGCGCCCTCGCGGGCCGGCCCAGGGCCCGCGAGCACGCACGACACTACAACTTTTTTCGCGCAACCTGTACGGAGGAACAGCTACATCTTTGGGCAGCCGCTCACCGCATTGTTAACCTCATTCCAGCAGCGTTTGTGTACCATGAGCTTCCGGCCACCCACAAATTCTAGCGAGGAGATACTACGACTATGGCCTCAGCTCCTTCATACATCGAGCAGCAAACACTTCCCCGGGAAAAAAGTCTGATTGAAAACCTGCTGGATTTTTCTTTTGAGCGCATGATGACGCCCCGCATGCTGAAGGTTCTTTACGGTGTGCACCTGCTGATGGGTTTGGTTGCCGCCGTCTGGTTCGTGTTCAGTGGATTCCAGACCTCCACGTCAAACGGCTTGCTTGCACTGATCGTCAGCTTCGCGGCCATGCTTTTGTGGATTGTGTATTGCCGCATCGTCGTGGAACTGCTGGCGGTAGTCTTCCGCGCGGCGATGGTGATCACGAATCCGCAGAATCAGTAATGAATGAATGAATGAATGAATGAATGAATGAATGAATGAATGAATGAATGAATGAATGAATGAATGAATGAATGACTTGCTCTGAGCTAAAGCGAAGGGTGACTCGTGATCCAGACACTAACTCCGTCGTCCGGAGCGAAGTGAGAAATTCCTCTTGCTCCATAAGCTGAGTGACTGACCGGACAATTTCCGGAAGCTGTTCAGACGCTGGATTTTTCTGAAAATGTACTATCGGCTCGTCCCGGTTGCACCGGGACGAGCTACCATCTCGGGTCGCCTGCGGCGCCAGCCGCAACACCACAGCAATTCTCAAAATCCATACAGCTTCGCGGGATTGTCGACCAGAATCGTCTTGCGCAGCTCTGCGTCCGGAGCCCAGAGCGGTAGCTGGTTAAATATTTTGCCGTCATCAACCTGCCAGAGTGGCGTAATTTCCGTGAACGTACGCCCGGCCGGAGGTGATGCGGGATGCGGCCAGTCGCTGCCCCACAAAATATGCTGGGGATTCGCGCCAATGAGAGCCTTGGCCAGCGGCGCGACGTCGGCATAGTCCGGCGGCTTGGTGGAGCTGCGATACGGCGCCGAAATTTTGACGTACGTTTTTCCCGTTCGCACCAGATTCAGCAACGTATCAAAGCCCGGCTGCCCTACGCCCAGCGCCGCCTGTGCACCGCCGAAGTGATCGAATACGATGGGCATCGGCGCCGCCGTGACCTGGTCCTTGATTGCCTCGATTACAGACAGCCGCGTGTAAACTTGAATGTGCCATCTGCTGAGGCGTTTGATCCGGTCGACCGCTTCCTGAAAACGCTGCCTGGCTATCGCGGGATCAGCCTGGCCGGTGGTCTCCAGATTCACTCGGATGCCGCGCATGCCCGCGCGATCCATTTCGTCGAGCGCAGACTCCGGCGTCTTGTCATCAATCACGGCGATGCCGCGCACGATTGAGCCCAGCTGCTTCATTCCGTCGAGCGTGCAGGAGTTATCCGGGCCATAGACGCTGGGATGCACGATCACGACCCGCTCGGTGTGCAGCGCGCGGTGCAATGCTTTCATCTCCGCAATCGAAGCCTGCTCGGGCGTGTAAGCACGCTGTGGGGCGAACGGGAAGCGTTGCGGATCGCCGAATACGTGCACATGGGTATCGCACGCCCTCGCCGGGACATGAAAGTTTACCGGCGTAGACGGCTGCGCCGCGCTTGCCATGAGCGCAGCGTCGCCGCGAACCAATGCGGCCGCTCCGGCAACCGCTGCCCCTTTTAAAATTTCGCGTCGCGATAGCATGGAAATCCTCCTGTGTAAGCCGAAAGCGAACCAGTGCCCCCGTCACCCATAAAACGTGCTGTGCGTGAAAGGGCAAAATAGCAGAGAGCGGACCGCTAGTCCACCGAATGCACGCTCCAGTGGTGGGCCACTTAATGGGATGGTCCGCCGCGGACTCTAGAAGTTGTAGAGAGGGCCGATCGTGGGCTAGTGTGGCACCCGTGCAGGCACCCCGATCCTGGGATTAAACTCTCAAAAGGCTAGACGGCCAAGGTTCTCTCCGCGCCGCTGAAGTTGTTCCGGAACGTCTGGTCAGGTTCCCAGCAGGTTGATTTGCAGTTTTTCGTACCCGTGATCGCGCGCCCACAAGTCCAAAGGTATTGTCGCCAACTCATCCACCACAGGAACAGCCAGCCCCGTCTTCGTCAAATCTATGCTCTTGAGGTATGTGTGGCAGGTGTCGCAGACGTCCACGCGCACGTGGGCGATTTCCGGCGCCGAATAGAAGGCCATCTGCGGCTCTCTTTCTTCTCCGCAAGCGGGACAATATATCCTGCGAAACAGCCATTCGTGCGCACACAACATGCAAACCAGCGACTTTTTTGCCCCATCGCCCTCTGGCCGCAAGACGCCAACAATCGGTTTGCCGCCGCATAACGGGCAAATCGAAGGCGCTCCATCCACGCTGAAAGGTTCGCGCTGTTCCGCAAGATATTCGGCGTAGGGCTGAAGAAAAATCCACGCCAGCAACCGTTCTGAAGCGCTAGTTTCACGGGACTTAGCGGTTGGCTCGTCTTCTGGCTCGTCAGTCAACAGCGACATTTCCAGCTCCCCGTGCCAAAAACCTTCTATCGCCTGTTGCCAAGCCGCTGGACCCTTTTGCGCCAAACCTACAGCGGCCTGCACCAGCGGTGCCGGTGCAATCTGCTGAACCAGAGATAGGAAGCCGGAAAATTTTGGCAGCAGGAGGAACATATCCAATTCATCTCGCAAAGGACGGTGGCCCGAAACTTTCGAGGAATCCGCGAGAGCTTTTTGGATGTCCGCGTACAGACTTCTCTGAAACGTTGCGATGCGCGCATAAAAACGCAGGCCTTCCGCGGCGAAGGGATAAGAGGAAGTAAGTTCGGTGGCGCGCCTGATGCGGCGATCCCACTGCGCTTGGATCATCGGTTAGCTCGAGAGCTGCCGACAATCTCGTCGTACCATTTACGATGGAATGTCCAAGCCCAGGCGCGCGTCACGTAGCCATGAATCATGGAGCCCAGGCTGCCTTCTTCCAGAATCGCGCTCATGTACACGTGGATCAGGAACAATCCGATCGTAATCAGCGCAACGCTCGCGTGAATCAGGACGGCCGCATAGCGTAGAAACCGCAGGCTCCATGGAAGCAAGTCGGTCTCCCACAGGACGATGCCGGAGAGCAGCAAGAGAATCACGCTGTAAAAAATCCCCCAGAAGAAAAGTTTCTGTCCGAAGTTGAACCGTCCGACGGCAGGCAGTTTGTCGTCCTCGTTTTTAATGTAGTAGGGCATTGCTTTTGCCCAAGCGCGGTCGCTGTCGTCCACCTGCATGTCCCGGCGCCATTCCTTAAACGTCCAGAACAGCGACGCGGTAAAAAGCAGCCCTATCCACGGATGCCAGAAACGCGCCGTCGGTCCGCCACCGACGATTAGGGCCAACCAAAAAAGATACGGCGACCAGAACGCCAGCCCGGTAATGAGACAATAGGTATAAGCGAGCGCCCCGATCCAGTGATTCGCACGCTCTGCGAACGTGTAACGCGGAATCATGTTCTCGTTACGGCTGGCGGTATTGGGATGCGAAACGGCGCCAGTGCTCATGGCCGCCTCCCGTCATCCAGTTTGATCTCTTCTTCTTTCTTCGGCCCAAATCGCATGTAATGCCACACAAGTCCCACGACTCCGCCAACCATCGCCAAATTTCCCAGCCACTTCAGCGGCCCTTTCCATAACTTTACTGACCAAGGGATGTGCGGATCTTTCGGCAGCCCCCCGTACAGCTCCGGATTCTTGGCATCGTGCAGGACGTAGATGACGTGTGTCCCGCTCACTCCCGGCGGGTCGTAAACACCTGCATCAGGGAATCCGGATTGCGTGCGAAGCTGTTGAGCACGCGTCTCGGCCAGCTCCTTCATCTCCGATTTCGTTCCAAAGTGCAGGCAGCCCGTAGGGCACGTCTTGATACAAGCTGGTTCTAGTCCTACGGATACGCGGTCGTTGCATAGAGTGCATTTGAAGACTTTGTGCGACGCCGGACTGAACTTTGGAATATTGAAGGGGCAGCCAGTAATGCAATAGCCGCAACCGATGCAGTTGGCTTCCTGGAAATCCACGATCCCATTGGAGTACTGAACGATTGCCGCATCCGCAGGACACGCCGCCAGGCAGCCGGGATCTTCACAGTGCATGCACTGATCTTTGCGCATCAGCAGCATCATCGTGCCGTCATCGCGCTCGTGCTCGTTAAATTTGATCAGGTTCCAGTAATTCCACGCCGTTTCGGGCATGGTCTGATAGCTATTGTCAAATGTGGTTTCGCTGAAGGTGTACCCGTTCCATTCCAAACACGCCACTTCACAAGCTTTGCAGCCGATGCACGTGGTGGTATCCACCAGCTTGCAGACCTGGAATTCGCGGTTCAGCCCGGCGCCCGGGACGGTTCCGGGGTGTCCTGAGATCCGGATAAGTTCTGTTGACGCCTGGCTCATTCTCCACTCCCTACGCCTTCTCGACTTTCACCAGGAAGCCCTTGAATTCGGGAGTGTGGGCGTTCGGATCGCTCACTGTCGGCGTCAACACGTTTGCCGGCGTGCGGGCATCTTTTCCTTCATCCTCGATAATCCCTCGGTAACCCTGGTGAATCGGCAGGCCGATCTGGTAAACCTTTTTGCCGTCAATCATCATTGGCTTCAGCCGGCGAGTGACGAATGCTTTGGCGGTGTAGGTTCCCCGCGCACTGATCACATGGATAATGTCTGCCCCGCGAATTCCCTTTTCGTCCGCCAGCTCCACGGGAATTTCCACGAAGGGCTCGGGGATCAACTGGACGTTCATCGGATTATTTTTCGTCCAGTAGTGGTACTGCTCCGTCAGCCGGTAGGTCGTGCACACAATGCTGTATTCCTCCGGCGCGCCAAATTTATCGAATGGCGTCTTGAATTTTTTAACTAACGGATTATTCGATTGATCCGGGTGCAACGGATTCTTGATCGGGCTTTCGACCGGTTCATAGTGTTCCGGGAAAGGTCCATCGGCGAGAACTCCGATCGGAGCAAACAAGCGCCCCACGCCTTCGGGGTTCATGATGAACGGCCCCAGGTGGTCTTTCGGATGAGAGTCGGGTTTGAAATCAGGTACGTCATTGCCAGCCCAGTTCCCCGCTGCTTCGTTCCACCAGACCTGCTTGCGCTCCGGGTCCCACGGTTCCCCGTCGAGGTCGCAAGAAGCACGGTTATAAAGCACCCGGCGGTTCGCAGGCCACGACCACGCCCAGTTAGGATAAACTCCCAGGCCGGAAGGATCTTCGGTTCCTCTCCTCTGGATCTGCGCTCCCGCCTCCGTCCAACAGCCTGAGTAAATCCAGTTGCCGCACATCGTGGTGCCGTCGTCTTTCAGGAACGCAAAACCGGGGAGCTGCTGGCCTGCTTTGACCACCACTTGTCCCGTCTTGTCGTCTTTCAAGTCCGCCAGCGCTTTGCCGTTGAGTTCCATGGCCACCTGAGAAAGCGGCGGGTGAGACGCGTCCGCATACGCCCAGCTCGCATTCAGAACCGGATCGGGGAATTTCCCGCCCTCTTTCCTGTACAGGTCCCGGACGCGCAGGAAAATCTGCGCGACGATATCCTGGTCAAGCCGCGCGTCCCCCGGAGGTGGCACAGCGGCATATTTCCACGTGACCCAGCGCGCCGAATTCGTCATGCTTCCATCTTTTTCGGCAAAGCCGGCGCACGGCAGCCGGTAAACGGTCGTATTGATGGTTCTTTGCTCTTCGGTAGTAATTCCGGGCGCTCTCCAGAATTCGCTGGTCTCGTCCGGATAGATTTCGCCCACGACCAGCCAGTCAGCCTTTTTCAGTGCATTGATGTTCTTGTTGGTATCCGGCCCGACCATTACGCCGTTCATGCCAAAGGCCATCATGCCCTTGATCTTGCCGTTGTACATGTCGTCCCAGATATAGGTCCAGGAATGGTCACGATCCACTTTCGGCAGATAACCGAAGGCAAATCCGTTTTCTTTGGTCGCGGCGTCACCATACATCGCCTTCAGCAGCGACACGAAGAATTTTGGCGTGTTCGAATAGTAGTTCATCGAATCCCACGCAGAGGGCTTGGACGCGCCTGGCGTGGTGCGCTTCAGGTAGGTGGCTAAATCCGTGTCGGTGGGAACGGGAGCTTTGAGATATCCCGGCAGAGAGTCGAACAGGCCAGCCATGTCTGTGGCGCCCTGAATATTCGAATGGCCTCGTAATGCGTTTACTCCGCCGCCAGCTCGCCCAACATTGCCGAGAAGAAGTTGTATCATTGCCGCGGTCCGAATGATTTGGCTTCCGAACGTATGCTGCGTCCAGCCCAACGCGTAGATGATGGTCGCGACTTTCTTCATGTCGCCGTCTTTGCGGACGGAAGTAAACAAGTCGGCGGCTTTCAGGAACTGGTCCTTTGGGATCCCCGTGATGCGTTCCACTGTTTCGGGTGTGTAGCGCGAATACTGCCGTTTGAGTAATTGGAACACACAGCGCGGATGCTGGAGGGTCAGGTCGTATGCGACATTGGACGGAAGAGAGGGTGGTGCTGACGGTCCTTCCATCTGGCCAGGCGTGCATTCAGGTGCGTCGCAGGAATGCGCTGCGGCGGTACCCGCCTTGCCGGTGGAGCCTCCGGCCGCCTGATAATTCCATGTGGACTTATCGTAGGTCCCCGACGCGGAATCAAATCCGGAGTACAGCCCGTCCTCCGGAAGTTTGAAGCCCTCTTTCACGACGAACGCGGCGTTGGTGTAGTTAACGAGATATTCTTTGGCGATCCGATTATTCTCGATGGCGTAGCGAATTATTCCGCCGAGGAACGCAATGTCGGTACCGGCGCGAATTTGCAGGAAGATATCGGCGGTGGAAGACGTGCGAGTGAATCGCGGATCTACGGAAATCAGCTTGGCGTTGCGGTTGCGTTTGGCCTCCATCGCCCACTTGAATCCGCAGGGATGGTTCTCGGCGGGATTGCCGCCCATGATCAACATCATGTCGGTGTTCTTGATGTCGATCCAGCCGTTGGTCATGGCCCCGCGTCCGAATGTTGGTCCCAAACTTGAGACCGTGGGGCCGTGTCAAACACGGGCTTGGTTTTCTAAATACACCAAGCCCAGGCTCCTCATGGTCTTTACGGCCAGATAATTGAACTCATTTGTGTCCGTGCAGCCACCGATGAATGAGATGCCTTCGCAACGGTTTACAGTATGACCGTTCGCATCCTTCTCGACGAAGGTATCGTCGCGCGTCTTCTTCGTCCAGCGCGCAATCTCATTGAGGGCGTTATCCCAGGAAATGTCCTGCCACTCCGTCGCGCCGGGACGCCGCACTTGCGGCTTCGTGAGTCGCCGCGGGTTGAGTATGTCCTGCTCGAGCGAGGAGCCCTTCGGGCACAGCGTTCCGCGATTGGTGGGATGATCGGGATCGCCTTCGACGTGGATCACTTGAGGCGTGACGTTCTTGGCTTTGTCTCCGATCGTATAGATAAGGACACCGCAACCCACCGCGCAGTAAGGGCAGGTCGAGCGGGTTTCATTCGCGCGCGCAATTTTTAATTCTTTGAGCTGGGCGTAGGCAGGCTTGAGGTCGAATCCGAAAACTGTGGCCGCGACGCTGCCGACGGCTGCGACCTTAAAGAAGTCTCTGCGGGAAGTCTGCATTGGAGGGACCTCCGAATGCGTTCAAGACTGGCGCTTCTCCTTTTCTAGACCTAGAGAATTCATTTGTCAAGCGACAGGACTGGCTGGTAGTGGGTCAGTTTGAAATCTTAGGTAGTCCGATCAATTCCCGATGCTTCCGAAGGTAACGGTACGTCCACAAGTCTATTGAAACATGCGGATTTTGCATACCGTCAGCGGAATGCGTGTTGAACAAAATGCCCGACTTTTCCAGGTGTGCAATGATCCCGCCATCGAACCAGTTAAAGCAATGAACTGTTTTGTTATTTAGTATGTATGGACGCAGAGCTTCTTTTTCATCGGTAGCGAGGTTTTGAAGGCGTTTCGCCTTTTGGCCGATCTTGTACCAGTGCTCTATCGGGAAGGTTCCTAACCAAACTAATGAGCCAGTAAAAAATAGAATGATCCAGGGTCGGTACTTTTGCAGCCAATCCGCAATTCCTATATTGGATAACTACGACGGAGGCAGAAACAAGACCAGAGCACTCACAATCAATATTACAACTACGGGACGTATTGACTCCCGAATCCACTTAATTATCTCGATTGCCGCTGCTTCCGCACTCATGGGCGGGGATTATAGCAACGATACTTGCCCACAACGGATATATTCGCTAGACTCCGCGCCAACGGAGGTCTAGATGACTAAGTGTCTCAAGTGCGGCGCAGTATTGAATCAGATACATATAGAGCCGTTGGAGATGATCGACGGGGCTGGACAGGGATGGAACGGAGTCACTTACAATTGCCCGTATTGTTATCACGCAATAAGCGCAGGAATTGACCCAGTTTCATTAAAAAACGATATCGTGACGGAGATTCTTGCGGCTTTGCGTAGGGGTTAAGCAGCGTAATTGCATTTTGATTTCTGGCATCCATATTCATCAATCTCATTATTTCCTCCCTTTCTTATACGGTCCGCGCGGTTTGCTCTCGATAGCGGGCAAAAGTGCAACCAATTCCTCGACATTCCAAACATGATCCGCAATGCCCGCTTCCATTGCTGGAGTCACCCGCAAGGTCTGGTGAATGCGGCAAAAGTTGTAGTACACGAAGTACAGGCAGAGCATTGCAACGTGGTTCTCTAGCTTCTTGCTGAATGCGTTCGTTAGCCGCGCGAATCGCCGCATACTCATGCGCATTGTTAGATTGTGGCGTTCAACGTGGCTTGTAGAGATATTGGCAGGCTTCGGAGAACCGTTAATTTTGATTGTGCGCGTTCCGATGCACTCTGCCGGACTGTACTTCGTATCGGGTTTGTCATCCCGCCGTACGTCGCATCACCCAACGCTCACGCACACGATGCAAGGCTTGCAGGTCCAACTGCTCCTCGGTCTTGATCGGCACAAAACGCATTCTCGGCCCTCCTTGCCACCGCACTCTACAACTTCGAGAGATCTGCGGCGGACCATCCTATTAACTGGCCGACCACCAACGTTTCAGTGATGGTTCAATCTGAATTGTCCATGAGCTGACGGCGGAACTGACTGAGGTCGACGCGATGCTTGGCGGCCTTTCGCGAGCCCAGAAAGATCACGGGCACGTCGTAGTCGTAGCGCGTGCGAAGCTGCAAGTCTTCGTCAATATTAATTTCCGTGAGGCGCGCCCCAAATTCCCTGAGCAGCGGCGCTAACTGCTTTTTCGCTTCCTCGCAAAGATGGCACCCCGGGCGCGAATAAATCGTGACGTCGCGCGGGGCCGCCATTTGCAGGCGTCCGTCTTCGGTTCGCGCGTAGATGTGCGGAGTTTCTCCTGCGCGCAACCATCCGCGTTCGACAAGTCTGCCTACCGCGCCGCTTACCGCGGCAGGTTCTCCAAAATCCGCGAGAGATAACATACGCGCGCCAGGCCTATCAAAGGCGGCGAGAATTTTGCGTTCCGCCGGATCCATCACCGTACAAGTTGTATCGCAATTTCATCACCGTTGGAATATCCTTGATCAGTGGATTTAGTAACACAGACTTCAAGTCTGTACGCTTTTCCGCTCGCAGGACCCAAAGAAAACCACACAGACTGAAGTCTGTGCTACTTGAAAGGCAATCATGGCCGATGCAATTGTATTGATCGATGATCTTTTTTTTCAGGCGAAGCTCTTTGAGACCGCGAAACTCACGGGAATCACGCTGCAAACAGCCGCGACGGGCGAGCAACTTTTAAAAGCGGCCGCGGCCAATCCTGATGCGCTCGTGATTGTGGATTTGAATGCCCGGCAAGGAGCGCTCGACGCCGTCGAGCAGCTTTGCAAAGGGAGCACGGAACCGGCTTCGCTTGCTGGGACTGGATGCGGTCTCGGACTGGAGCCGGGCGCCAAATTGAATGCGCCAGGCAACCCGCGGAGGGTAATTGCGTTTCTCTCTCATGTGCAGACAGAACTCGCGGAACGCGCGCGCGCGGCAGGATGCCAGGACGTGATGCCTCGATCAAAATTTACACAAAACCTTGCGGCGATATTGCGAGGAGCGAAAACGTGAGCCCTTTGGCGCCAAAATCCTCAGCCCTTCGCAAGGCAGCTCGAAATCTACTCGTCACCTTAACATTCGTGGCGGCCGGACTGCTTTCGCTAAACGCTGCGCAGCCGCCGCAGACGGTTGCCGCAGCCCCCGACACCTCGCTGTCGGGAGCGCTTGCAGCCGCTTGCCGCCAGGATCACGAGGCCTTCGCCAATTTTCTTACCTCTGATAACGCCACGGCCTATCGCAAGCTTCCGGTCCAGCAGCGCACGGCTCTCATGAAACGCTTTGTACTGCTCGAAGATGCCGGAAGGCCGCTGCTGTCGACGAGCGTAAAGGGCCATCCAGTTGTGCGTTGCGAAGCTCCGGGAATTTCAACCGAGATGCGTTTCGGTGAAACGCGCTTGCGCGAAAACCTGGCATTCATTCCCATGGAGATTCCTCTTCCGGAGGAGCCCGCGCGGTCGATCACTTTTGGGCTTGTGCGCGAGGGCGGCAACTGGAAACTTCTGTCCGTCGGCCTGATTCTCCTGGATATTCCTTCGATGGAGAAGCAATGGGAGCAAGCAGACCTGGAGACGCGCGAAAATAAAGCCATCGCCGCGCTGCGCCAACTTGCCACTGCGCTGGAATCCTACCGGCGTACATACGGTAAATTCCCTGATGCACTCGATCCGCTGGGTCCCGCGCCTCAGGGTGGGATTTCGCCCGAGGCGGCAAACTTGGTGGACGAGGAGCTTTCCTCCGGAAAGAAAAACGGTTATGCAATCCGGTACAGAATTTTGCCTGCCGCCGGAAATTTGACCGATGAAGAGGCGAACCAGACCTCGAAATTTGAGCTCGCCGCAACGCCCATCGAGTACGGCAAGGACGGCCGGCGTTCGTTTTATCTGGATTCAGAGGGAGTCCTGCGCGGGACCGACAAGCAAGGCGCCGTGGCCACCTCCACGGACCCGCGTGTAGGATCGTAAGGCTCGGCCACGCTCCGCAATTGCTCGCCTGGGCAATCATTCAAGTTTCCGCTTGCTAGTCATTCGGGTGCAGAGGACAATTGATACACCCCTTCTGTTTCTGAGCGCGGAACCGCGCCCGCATCCCAACGTAAACAATGCGATGAACAGACGTATGTTCGTCGGATGCCATATGCGATGTCCGATACCTCAAACAATTCGATGACCCTCGTGCCGGGCCCGCTATCTGATAAACCGGAAAAAATCGAGGGTAAGCCGGAGCGGCGTCGCGCCGTTCGATATCCCTTCACCGCGACGGCAGAAATTATGGATCTGCGTTCCAATACACGCGTAACTGGGCGCAGCTCCGATCTGGGACTCGGCGGATGCTACATTGATATTCTTTCGCCTTTTAACGCCGGTTCCCAGGTACGCGTTCGCCTGGAACGCGAGAAGAAAGTCGTCGAAGCGATGGCCATCGTCAGCTACGCCCAGCAATCGTTTGGAATGGGGCTCGCTTTTACAGAGATCAAGCCCGAACACCAGATTGTATTGCGGTCATGGATCGCCGAAGTGAGCGGCGAGCCGCTGCCCGAAAACATTTCTTCTGGGGCCGAAGCCGATTCGGACTCGAGCTCGGCCGTCCTTCACCTGCAGGAGGTTCTGATCGAGCTGATTAATTTAATGGTGCGCAAAAAAGTCATCAACACGGCGGAAGCTACCGCGTTACTTCGTAAAATATTCCACTGATTGTCGTCCCCGATTTGCCTGGTGAGACACTTTGAAAGTGCCCTCTGCGTCCCGAAAGACACGGCACTCAGTGATGCCTAGCGCAAAAGGTAGGTTTGGCGATACCATCCAGCTCGGGCCATGATTCCTTTCTTCCGAAAAAATATACGCAGCAACTATGCGATTGGAGCACTCGTTCTCCTTGTTGCGTTAAGCTGCGCTGAAACTTCGCTTCTCGCTGCGCCCGCGGGCCGATCGCCACGTGTTCCCGCGCAGCAGTCCTCCGCAGCGGAACCGACTCTTCCCGTATTCGAGTTGCACAGCGGATTCTGGGTGAATCTGCACCATTTCCTTTACCTGCAAGCGCGCCTCGCGAACGGCAGTTCCTCCTCCACGGGCAGACCGCGAGGCGTTGCGCCTCCGGACGAGCCTCCCGCTTCGCTCGTCGATTTCCCGGCGGAAGAAATAAAAGTCTGGCGAAACGCCGTGGCGTTTTACGCCAAGGATCTGGCCCGGCGCGATTTACTGGTGAACGGTGAAATGGAAACCATAAACAATCGGCTGGCCGAGATGGAAACCTGCTCGGAGCTGCAGGGCAAAACTTCCCCCGCCTGCAAATCCGGACTTCCGTCGGATTTGGTCGACGCTCTCGACCGCGCCGCGCCTGTCTACCGCGCGCATTGGTGGGCTGAACACGATCACACGAATCGCCAATGGATTGCCCAGGTTGCGCCGATGGTTCGTCAATTGGGTGTGGAGCTTTCCGCGCAGCTGTCGGAGGTCTATCAACGGCCTTGGCCACCGGGACGATTGCGAGTGGATGTGGTGTGGTACGGAGGACCCAGCGGCGCCTATACCACTTTCAGCCCCGTGCACGTTACGCTTTCAAGCCATGACGTACGCAATCAAGGTATCTACGGATTTGAAGTTCTCTTCCACGAATCCTCACACGCACTGGCAAGCGCCGTAAATGAAGCCATCGCCGCCGAATTTCGCAACCGCGACAAACCTATCCCGCGCGACCTTTGGCACGCCCTGCTGTTTTACACCACGGGTGAACTCGTGCGGCGTGATCTGGCGTATGGAACGATGACGCTCTCGGCGCTTCAGGGAACCGATCCGGCCAACTATCAGCCGTACGCCGCGCGATTCGGCTTCTATACCGGCGGATGGGACCGCTTTCATGGCATGCTCGATCTCTACTGGCGTCCTTATCTGGAGGGCAGAGTTAGCTTCGACACCGCGATAGCGCGTATGGCGGCCGCTTACTGAGTTTTTCACGAGTTAGGACGGGCACTCCGGCCTGTCCGCATGCGCGGCAGCGCTATCGCAATTTGTTCGAAGAATCGGACTGTGATACGCTTTTGCCCCTGAAGGCGGTCCGTGCAGACTGGAATCCGCCTCAAACGCTTCTCTCTGAAATGAACGGGTGTCACCCCGGAATTTCCTGCGACTCCAGCAAACTGGCGGACGAGCAGGCCGATGTGACTCTTTGGAAGTCTGTCAGAATTTGGGAATCGAGTCGAACGATCTCGCGGGCTCCAAGTAGAGCCCGCACCTTAATTAATGGCGGGCTCCAAGTAGAGCCCGCACCCTTGAGAAAGTGGACGCAACGAGATGCCGATGAAACCTGCGACTGGTAAGGTTCAGGAGATCAAGCTTGCACATTCGCCGGATTCCGACGATGCCTTTATGTTTTACGGGCTGGCGACGCAGAAGGTGCGCACGCCTGGGCTGAAGTTCTCGCACGTCCTGGCTGACATCGAAACCTTGAACCAGGCGGCATCCCAGGAAATTTATGATGTGACGGCATTCAGCTTTGCCGCGTACCCGCACATTCGCGACAAGTATGTTTTGCTCGATTGCGGTGGAAGTTTTGGTGAGGGATACGGGCCGATTGTTGTATCTTCGCACCCGCTCAAGCGCGAGGACCTGGCGAAATGCCGGATCGGCGTGCCAGGGCTGCACACGTCCGCATTCCTGACGCTGCGTTTGTACGAACCGCGCGTAGAACCCGTGCCGATGGCCTTCGATCGCATCCTGGACGCCGTGAAGAATGCTGAGGTAGATGCGGGGCTACTGATCCATGAAGGGCAGCTCATGTTCTCGCAAATGGGTCTGCACCGCGTAGTAGATCTCGGCCAGTGGTGGCTCGAACAGACTGGTCTTCCGCTGCCGCTCGGCGGCAATGGAGTTCGCCGTGCGCTAGGGCCGGAAGTAGGCGTGCAAGTGGCTCAGGCGATTCGCGAGAGCGTAACTTTTGCGCTCGAGCATCGCGAAGCGGCGGTTAATTACGCGATGCAATTCGCGCGGGACATGGATTCCGAACTGGCCGACAAATTCATCGGCATGTACGTCAACAAATGGACGCTCGGCTATGGCGAACGCGGACGCCAGGCAGTGCGCGAATTCCTGACGCGCGGGGTGAACGCCGGATTGATCCCCGGCCCTCCTGAAGCTGATTTCCTCAGCGAAGAGTAAAAACACGTCAGAAAATTATCGGAACGGTCGTAGTACTTAGGAGGTCAGGGCTTTAGTGTGTTTGGCAACTGCAAGATCTAAACCTCAGCGGCTTAAAGCCGGACCCATTCTACACAGTTTATGTCGTGGTTAAAGCCACAACCCACGAATATCCCGGGGTTGCCGAACGGACTCTCAAAATCAGTTCGCCTGCAGGGGATGTCTTCCTCAGAACGCTCGCGTCAAATTATGATCCCGTTCCATCTGGGCGTGCCTTGACGCGATTCGGCGTTTCGCTTAGAGTCCAAATGGCTCGCGGGCGCGTGGAATTTAGCCCGCCAAAGGACAAACCCGGCAATCCGTGACCATGCAACCAGTTCTCTCCACGTATCTTTTCGTCAATCGCAAATTGAGCGCAGCGTTGGTTGGAGAAGTGGCGCGCGCCAAGGTTTCTGCGATTGAATTGTTTTGTTCGCGGGGACATTTCGATTACCACTCTTCTGATGACGCGCGCGAGCTGGCGTCATGGCTCTCCGGAAATAATCTCGCGCTGCATTCGATCCACGCACCGACAACGCGGGATGCCTATCCACGGCGCGAAAGCGGCACGCCGCTCCTGATTTCCGACCCCGAAAGAATTCGGCGTCAGGAGGCAGTGGACGAAATTAAGCGGGCTTTGGACCTGGTGGAATGCGTAACCTTCCGCTATTGCATCGTACATGTGGCGCGCCCTCGCGATGTTCCGGACCCGCGGCGGTGGGACGCGGCGTTCAGTTCTCTCGAACTCCTGTCCTTGTTCGCAAAACAGCGTGGCGTCACAATTGCTCTCGAGAACACGCCTGGTGACATGGCGACTCCCGCCAATTTGAAAAATTTCCTCGAGGAAACGCGCTTGACGAACGTGAAGCTGTGTTTTGATGCCGGACACGCGCACCTTGAGGGCGGCGTCGTGCCCAGCGTCGAAGTCGTACGCGACCTGATCGCCACAACTCATATCCATGACAATCGTGGCGAGCGTGACGACCATTTACCGCCCTACGAAGGAACAATCGACTGGAACAGCGCGCTCGTGGCCATGCCAGCTGAAATTCCCTTCGTTTTTGAACTCAGAGAGCCAGCCGCGGCGATTGGTTCGCCCGATCTGCAAGCGTTTGCCGCGACGTTCGAGGGGATACGAACGGTGTTCGATAAATTCGAACAGGCTTTGGCGCAGGCTTAGCGCACTCAGTAGAGATGGAACGGAATTGTGTTTTGTAGCAAGGGTCTTTACAGCATGCGAGTACACGAACTCCGTCATTCCGAGCGGAGCGAGGAATCCTCCTTCTTGCGCGCAAAAATTCGAGAGAGAGATTCCTCGCTCCGCTCGAAATGACGGAGTAGAGCGCTTTCGGCAAGCTGTTTAGACGCGGCATTTTATTCGCGATCCGCAACCACCCCTCGCCTCTGAAGAGGCGAGCTACGAAACCGGCTCCAAAGTTGATTCTGCTGCGGCCGCACCAGGAATATCTACGATCTTAGGGAGACAACCAAGTTCCATGCCAGTGGTAAGCATTCAGGATGTTGGACAGCACGATGGGCAAGAAGTTACGCTGCGCGGCTGGCTCTATAATCTTCGCGAATCAGGCAAACTGCTTTTCCCGATTTTTCGCGACGGCACGGGAACCATTCAGGGCGTCGTATCGCTGAAGGATCAGCCCGCGGCGTTCGAAGCGCTGAAGGGGCTCACGCAGGAGTCCAGCGTGATGGTCACGGGACGCATCCATGCCGATAAGCGCGCACCGGGCGGGTTCGAAATTCAAATCACTGCGATCGAAGTCGTGCAGCGCGTTTCCGATGAAACTCCCTATCCCATTCAGCTGAAAGAGCACGGTGTCGATTTCTTGTTGGACCAACGGCATCTGTGGATTCGCACGCCGCGCCAGGCGGCAATCCTACGCATCCGCGCCGAGGTTGTTCGCGCCGCGCACGAATATATGGACTCGCAAGGCTACATTCTGACTGAAGCACCCATCTTCACTCCGGCGGCTTGCGAAGGCACGACAACTCTGTTCGAAGTGCAATACATCGACGATCAGAAAGCCTATCTCACGCAGTCGGGCCAGCTGTACGTCGAAGCAACGGCCATGGCGCTTGGCAAGGTGTACACATTTGGCCCCACCTTTCGCGCCGAAAAATCAAAAACCCGCCGCCACCTCACCGAATTCTGGATGCTCGAACCGGAAGCCGCCTACACGCACCTGGAAGACATGATGGCGCTCGGCGAAGGTTTAGTCAGCCACATGGTGCAATCAGTGGTGAAGAATCGCGCACGAGAACTGGAGACCGTTGGACGCGACCCCGCCAAGCTTGCCAATGTGAAAGCGCCGTTTCCTCGCATCACTTACGACGAAGCTGTCGAAATCCTCAAGCAGCGCGGGAATTCAGCGAAGTGGGGCGACGACTTCGGCGGCGACGAGGAAACGATTTTGTCGAGTACGTACGATCGCCCGCTCATGGTGCATCGCTATCCGGCTGCTCTCAAGGCGTTTTACATGCAGCCAGACACGCAGCGGCCGGAACTTGCGCTCGGATTCGATATGCTCGCGCCCGAAGGGTACGGCGAAATCATTGGCGGCGGCGAACGCATTGCCGATTACGATTTGCTCGTGAAAAGGCTGCGCGAAGCCAATCTCCCGGAAGAAGCTTTCGGCTGGTATCTGGACCTTCGCCGCTATGGCAGCGTTCCGCATGCCGGCTTCGGATTGGGCCTGGAACGCACCGTGGCGTGGATTTGCGGAACTGAGCACATCCGCGAAGTGATTCCGTTCCCACGCATGCTGTACCGCGTGTACCCTTAAGGACTCGCGGCCTTCCCTTCGCAGAGAGAATTGGCGCGGGTCTCAAACATGGCTTTAAAGATTCGCATCATCGGAGTGCCCATGGACCTCGGCCAGAGCCGCCGCGGAGTCGATATGGGTCCGTCCGCGTTACGCGTTGCGGGATTGCAGCAGCGCTTGAAAGCGCTGGGCCACACGGTGGAGGACATTGGCAATCTTGCCGTGAAGCAGCCCGAGGAACAGCATTACGGCGAGAAGCGCGCAAAGTATCTCCACGAAATTTCCGAGACTTGCCTGGGCCTTGCGGAAATGACGGATCACTCGCTTTCGGAAGGTTTTTTGCCGCTGGTGCTTGGCGGGGATCACTCCATCGCGGTGGGCTCTTTCTCGGGCGTATCGAATTTTTTTCGCAAGCAATCGAAACGCGTTGGCTATTTGTGGCTGGATGCGCATGGCGACATGAACACGCCGGAAAGTTCGCCGTCAGGCAACATTCACGGCATGCCGCTCGCCGCGATCATAGGTTACGGCGCGCCGGAACTGGTCGAACTGCTCGGCTACAAACCGAAAGTCGAACCGCGCAATGTTGCGCTTGTTGGAGTGCGCGATCTGGATTCCAAAGAGCGCCGCTTGATCAAGGAATCCGGCGTGCACGTTTTTACCATGCGCGATATTGATGAACGCGGCATGCGCGACGTGATGAGCGAAGCGCTGCGTTTCGTTACCGATGACACGGACGGGACCGCCGTCAGCCTGGACATGGATTTTGTGGATCCGACCGACGCGCCGGGAGTTGGCACTCCGGTGCGTGGCGGTGTGACCTACCGCGAGGCGCATCTCGCGCTCGAAATGATCGCGGATAGCGAAGCGATGGTGTCACTTGAAGTCGTCGAAATTAATCCCGTCATTGATTTACACAACAAGACGGCCTTGCTGGGCGTGGAAATGCTGCTGTCCGGATTGGGCAAAAAGATTTTGTAGCGACAACATTTTAGCTGAGAGCATATCTTTTCTGTCATTCCGAACGAAGTGAGGAATCCCTCTCTTTGCACTCAATGCAGAGAAAGAGGGATCTCTTCGGCACGCAGCGTGCCTCAGAATGACAGCCGATTTCTGTACCAGGCGAATTCAACTTGGATCCAATTATGACCACAGAGAAAAAGCGTTTGCGCGTTGGCGTACTTTTCGGAGGACGTTCCGGAGAACACGAAGTTTCTCTGATTTCGGCTGCGTCTGTGATTCAGGCGCTCGATCCCGAAAAATATGAGCCCGTGCCCATCGGGATCACCAAAGATGGACAGTGGCTCGCCGGAACCGCGGCGAACAAAATGCTCCCGGAAATTTTGCGTTCGGGCGAACCCGTCATGCTGTCCGCCGATCCAAGTGTCGCGGCGCTTGTTCCCGTCAGCAATTCACGGCCTGACGCGTTGCGTGTCGACGTTGTTTTCCCCGTACTTCATGGCACCTACGGCGAAGACGGCACAGTGCAAGGCCTGCTCGATCTTGCAGGACTGCCGTTCGTCGGTTCAGGCGTTCTGGGCTCCGCAGTTGGCATGGACAAAGATATGCAAAAGCGCTTGTTCCTGCAGGCAAAGCTGCCAGTCGGCGATTTCCTGGCCGTGCCGCGCGCCGAGTGGGAAAAATCGCGCGGCAAAGTGCTGGGCGCGATCCGCAAAAACTTTCGTTTCCCCGTTTTTGTAAAGCCCGCGACGCTGGGCAGTTCCGTCGGCATGACCAAAGCGCACGATCCCAAGGAACTTGCTGCCGCAATGGACCTGGCCGCCGAATTCGCGCAGAAGATCCTGGTTGAGAAAGCGATTCGTGGCCGCGAAATCGAAGTTTCTGTGCTGGGTAACGAAGATCCGAAAGCGTCAATCCCCGGCGAAATCGTGCCGCATCGTGAATTCTACGATTACGCCGCGAAATATCTGGAAGAGGGCACGCGCCTGCTGATTCCCGCAAAATTAAATCGCGCGCAGGTCAAACGTTTTCAGGAATTCGCCGTGCGCGCTTTCCGTTCGCTCGAATGCCTGGGCATGGCCCGCGTGGACTTTTTCCTTGAGAGCCGCACCGGCCGCATTCTGCTGAACGAAATCAACACGATTCCAGGCTTCACCTCGATCAGCATGTACCCGAAACTCTGGGAAGCCTCCGGCCTTAGTTATCGCAAGCTGCTCGATCGCCTGATTGAACTGGCCATGGCGCAGCATCGCGAAAAACAACGCACGAAATATACGATCGAGCTTCCCGCCGCTGCTCCGTCTGATGCGCTTGAGGGATAGCCGCTCAAACGTGAGTGACACAGGCTTCAGAGTCTGTGTGAGAACTGCAAAACCTGAACTTCAGCAGCTTAAAGCCGCACCGATTTTACAGCGTTTATGTCGTGGCTAAAGCCACGACCCACAAGTATTCCGTAGTTCCCAGACAGACTCTTCAGCCTGTATGTTTTTTGGCGATCGAGACAGAACACAGGCTGAAGCCTGTGCTACTCACGGCGCTTACGGACGGGCTTCGTAAACAATGTTGAATGGAGTTTCCGCGGCTCGCCGGAAGCGGCTGAATCCTGCTGAAGTGACCACATCACGGATGCGTCCTTCGCCGGCTTGCGCTCCCAGGCAGAGTCCCACCTCCTGCGAACGTGAACAGGGCGTACACAGTAAAGTTGAAAACGAATAGTAAACTCGGCCGACCGGATTCAGATTGTCCTTCAATTGTTCATTCGCAAAAGGTTCGACGATCATCCAGGTGCCATCTTTACTGAGTGATCGCAGAACGTGCGCTGCCGCTCCTGCGGGATCGCCCATATCGTGCAGACAATCAAAGACTGCCACGAAATCATAGCCTTTGCCCGGGTATTCCTTCGCCTTGGCCACTTCAAAGGTGACGCGATCGGCAACTCCCTCGCGGTTTGCGGATTCGCGCGCGCCTTCAATCGATTTGTCGTGATAGTCGAATCCAAAAAATTTAGATTTCGGAAACGCTTTCGCCATCAAAATGGTTGACGCTCCTTTTCCGCATCCGACGTCCGCCACGCGCGCTCCCGCTTCGAGCTTTTCCTTCACGTCCGTGAGCGCGGGGATCCATGAGCTCACGAGATTGGCGGCATATCCTGGGCGGAAAAACTTTTCGCAGCCATGAAAAACACCGGCATCATGCTCGTGCCAACCCATCCCGGCGCCGCTGCGAAACGATTCGGCAATGCGCGGAATCGCCGCGAGCGATCCAAGCGCTAGCTCGAACGCTCCCGGAAGATACGCGGGGCTGTCTTCATTTGCTAGGGCAAAAGCCTGTTCCTCACTGAGGCTGAACTTGTTGGTCTTTTCATCGTAGGTGACATATCCCCCCGCTGCTTGCGATGCCAGCCACTCCCGCACGTAGCGTTCATCCGTTTTTGTTTTGGCGGCGAGTTCCGAAGAGGTCAGCGGCTCGGGAACAAGTGCCTTATATAATCCGAGTTTTTCTCCGATGACCACCATCCCGGTGTGGACGGCGGCGCCAAGATCGGTGACAAACTGTCCAATAAAAGCATTCAGTTTATCCATGTTCAATGCGGGGCGAGGTGCGGTGGCCATGGTGGTCTCTCCTTTTGAAAAGCTGCCTCAGGTATCGCGTGGGCGATCGGGCAGGAGATTTGGGGAGGCACGCTTTTCGCGAATATTGCTCCCGGGAAATGAGGAAGTCAAGCGAAGGCCGGCACAGGTAATTAGTCATTTCTCTTATTAATAAAATAAGAAGCTACTCGCCCCAACAACGGGCGGCCTCTACATCCCGGCAGCCGCACAAGAGCAACATGATGGCACTGCGGCTAAACAACACTGGGATTTTCCAGCGTTCATTCGGATATATTTGTAGTCATGGGATTTTCTATTCTCCCGGTCAGTCTGTCGCATTTTTCTGGCGGCAGATATAAAATGCGTGAGGGAGCACCATTCGTGGGCATACTCGATTCGGGCGCCGAAGAACCAAATTCAAAAGCGCTTCGCTACGTCGTCAGCGGAGTCGCGTTGGCCTTAATGTTGGCGGGAGCGCTGTGGTATTTTCTGCGATTTGCGCCGGAGAAGCGCACCGTCAGCAGGTTCATGAACGCCGTTGTCGCGGGCGATATGCAGGAAGGCTACAAGATTTGGCATCCCAATCCCAGCTTCAAGTTTGAAGATTTTTTGGCGTTCTGGGGACCGAAGGGTTATTACAGCCCGATCAAAAGTTTTAGAATTGAGACGGCCGAGATGCCGCCCAAAGGCGGCAGCGGAGTCGTGGTGGTCGTCGAACTGAGCGCTTATTCCCCTTTTCCCAAGCCTGAGGATTCTATTAAATTTGCGCAAAATCAGGAAGTGCGGTTGTGGGTTGAGCGTACTGACCAGTCGCTGAGTTTTCCGCCGCCATAGTTGCCAAGCAGTACAAACTTCAGTCTGTGTATTTTTGAATTAGATTTTTCACCCGCTCAATACCCAAATTCAAAAGCACACAGGCTGAAGCCTGTGCTACTAGAAGTCCTTGACGGCGGCTAGCAATTCGCCGGGAGTTATGGTTGAAGTTCCAAGTTTTCCTACCACCACGCCCGCGCCTACATTGGCCAGCACCGCGGCATCGCGCATCGCTGAACGTGCTGCAACGGCCAGCGTGAGTACGGACAGCACCGTGTCGCCCGCTCCCGTCACGTCAAATACCTGGCGGCCGTGGGAAGCGTGCTCTGTACGAGTCTGGCCCACGCGCGCGTAGCTGACTTCACGGCTGGTCGCGGGCACGTGAAATCCGCGGGGCGCCGTATCCTCGAACACGCTCAATCCATCCGCTCCT
>Ga0070735_10000612_pt1 | contig 37566 bp, 31 predicted proteins | sample Coa_R1_FD_66443 | JGI IMG/M metagenome (GOLD analysis project Ga0070735, IMG submission 66443) | Surface soil microbial communities from Centralia Pennsylvania, which are recovering from an underground coalmine fire - Coalmine... | ecosystem: Environmental > Terrestrial > Soil > Unclassified ... | reverse complement strand
CTTGCGGGCTTCGGCGGCGCGCACATCGTCCAGGGCTTGGTTCATCTTGGCGACAATATGAAAACGGTCGAGGATGTGCAGGGCCTGCGCGCATTTCTCCCGGATGACCCGGAGATAGGGTTTCCACATGTCGGAGCAGACGAACTGGATGGTGGCTCTTGGCTGCCGATCGTAAGTACTTCACTGGGACAACAAAGAGCACTTCGCTCAGTGCTCTTTCTTGCCTACGTCTCTCCTCCCGAAGGGCTTCCTGGTCTTGTCCAAGCGCTCTAAATTTCCGGAGCATCCCCTGTCTAGGGTGAGGAGCGTGTTGGCCTCGCTCCCCGTAAACATAAGATTCGGACGTCCAGGGTTCCCGTGCAGTGTTTCTGATTCGAGTGAACCCGTGCTGCCCTGAATGGAAAGATCCTGGCAAGAGCTCTATTCCAATTCAATTAAGGCACTACCGAAGCCCGTTTGCGTCCAAAAATCAGGGCCGGCTTGCGCCGGCCCTGTTCGAGTCCGATCTGCTGTTTGCTTTAGAAGCTGAAGCGTGCCCCGAACTCACCCGTGAACGACCGTGGCAGGGTGCTGCTCGTGGGGTTGATGAAACCGAGCGGGTGCTGAAAACTCGCAAGCCCGACCGTGCCGCCGAAGTTATTGCCGTAATTGGCATGGTCCGTGAGGTTGAAAGCCTGGAACATGAGCTGCAGGTTCCGGTGTTCACCCAGCTTGAGGTTCTTCGCTAAACGCATGTCCATGTCAAAGTACGGATCGCCACGCAGAGCGAATATGGGGTTTAAGCCGCAGGTCCTTGAGTAGTAGCCCTGTTCTGTGCAGCCCGGAGCCAGGAGTGCGCCTGCCGCGCTGCCCCCGCCCAGGCTTAACTGGTTCGACTGCCCGGTCGCGTTGTAGGGCCGCGCCGATCCCGCCTGCAGAATGGGAGAGAACTCCATGCCCCAGGGCAGATGTCCGGTAGCCGCGATCGTGAGATGGTGTCGCTCGTCGTTGAACGCCGGACCAAAGTCTTCCGGCGCGAACGGGCGGTTCGGGTCCCGCGGATAATAACGGAACGAGCCGCCATCCTCGTCATAACCCACCGCGCGGGCCAGAGTGTAATTCGCCACCAGGTCTACTCTGTGGAAATTGCGCTGGCGATAGCTGATGTTCATGCCGTCGTAACGCGAGCGCCCGCTGGATGTCTCGTCTCGAACGCTGCCCAGCACGGGCACGCCCGCCGAGGCAAACGCGGCGCTCAATGGTTTGAAGAAACCCAGCGCTATGTTCGAAGCGTTAATCGGAGTATTCGCATCCAGATTGATAGTTTTGTTCTCGTGAAGGCTGAGCACGTGAACGTATTCTGCCTCAAACGCAGTTTTAGAGTTGATCGCCCAGGTGTAGCCGCCGTTGAACTCCTCGGTCACCGGTGTGCGGTAGTTCGGGTCCATGATGCGGCCGATGGAACCGGGGGTAAGTGCCGCTTGAGGAGGGGGAATCGCGGGCAGTGGATCGCCCAGATGCCACGCGGAAAGCGGGATGCCCGTACCCGGCACGATGTCGCCGGCGCCGTTGAGCGTGAATGCCGTCTGAAAGATGGTTGGATTGGCCTGTTGCTCCATGAACAAGGGGATGTTCTGGAACGTGTTGTCGTAGTACATTCCGAAGCCGCCACGCAGCACGTGGTTGCCACGGCCAGTCATGTCATAGGCGAACCCCACGCGTGGGCTGAAACCCTTGCTGTAGTCGGTAGCCTTCTTGGCAACCAGCAAAGCAGCCAGGGAACTGAACGGCGCGGCCGCCTGCAGTTCCTGGAACGTGCGGCTGTTGCCAATATCTGAGCCCCCGACAAAATCGAAGTCCTTGTCCCAACGGAGGCCAAGGTTCACGGTGAGGCGGTGAGTTATCTTCCAGTCATCCTGGAAGTACAATCCGAGTTGCTTTGCATCCTTGATGATAAAAGTGGGGTTGCCCACCGCGATGCTCATGCCGCTCCCACTATTGTTGCCGCCAACCAGCAACCCGGGAGTCTGAAATCCCTGCGGCAAGGCCAGGATCTGGCTGGGCAGTAGGCTGTAATCAAGCTCCAGGGTCGGGTTGAACTCGAAAAATCCGCCCATAAACGGAGTGTAGATAAAATCGAATCCAGTCTTGAAAGTGTGCTTGCCAACGCTCTTGCTGATGTCGTCCTTAAACTGGTATTTCCGCTGAATGGAATTCTGGGGAACGTTGGTGTTGGTGCCGAATTGGATGCCGGTTGGGAAAGTAAAAAGCGGCGCTCGTGTGGCGCTGTCAATCAGGTTGTTCCAGTACTGGAACCCAACCGTAAACTGGTTGACCAGGGTATTCGACAATGCCGAGTTAACAGTAAGGTTGGCGATCTGCAGGTGATTGACGGTGAAGTTTCCTTCTGTCAAATCAAAGAGTCCGTTGCTCTGGTCGTTCAGGCTGTTGTTCGACTGAGTGGACACCGAAAAGTACGCCGAGTGCTTGTTGTTGATCGCCCAATCGAGCCGCCCGTTGATGCGGTTCTCGAAGAACGGAGTCGGAATGGTAGCCGCGGGTTGCGCTCCCAGATTTGTCACCAGTTGCAACTGGGAGAATGCCTGGCCTGACTCGGCGAGCGAGGTATGTTCACGTTGCCGCTCGATGGCGAAAAAGGCGAAGAGCTTGTCCTTCTTGATCGGTCCGCCGATGGATCCGCCAAACCATTGCCGTGAGTAGGGCGGATTGGCCGGAGAAGACGTCCCGTCGCCATTCGCTATTTGTTGGTCTGCGTTGAACGCCTGATCGCGGAAGAAGGCAAATGCCGAACCGTGGAAAGCATTCGTGCCGGACTTGGTGATCACATTGATCGCGGCGCCCGAGGAACGGCCATTGACGGCCGAGAATCGCTGGGTAGAAACCGAGAACTCCTGCACGGCTTCAGCGGGAAGCTGCATCACCGGTCCGCCCACCGTGTTGTCCTTGTTGTCCACGCCATTCACCGTCACGTTCACGTTCCGGCCCCCGTCACCGTTGACCGACAGGATCGCATAACGGTTCTTCGTCGGATCGTAGGAATCCGCGGCTTTCACTCCGGGCGCTAGATACGCAAGATCGGCAATATCGCGGCCGATCAGCGGTAAGTCCTGGATTTGTGACGGAGTAATGTTGGTGCTGACGTCTGTCTTCTGCTGGTCCACCAGCGGTGCCGTAGCTGTCACCTCGACAGTCTCGCTCACCGTGCCGGGATTTAGGGTGAAGTTCTGGGTGGACGTCCTGCCCACCATCAATTCCAACTCTTTGGCTTCAACGCCGGAAAAGCCTGTCGCATTCACCTTCACGCTGTAAATACCGACCGGCAGAAGATCAAACCGATACTCGCCCGCGTCATTGGTTTTGGTGTTGCGGGTCTCTCCGGTGGCTTTGCTGACAATCGTGACTTGTGCCCCGTGCAAGACAGCCTGCGATTTATCAACAACAGTGCCTTGGAGAGTGGCGGTTGCGGTTACCTGCGCGAACAGGTTGCTGCAACTGATGAGCAACAGAGACATCAAAAGTGTGGTTTGGAACCATTGCTTGCCCTTCATGTGACTAACCTCCTGGGATTTGGGTTTGGACGGATGTAGGCCAAAATCTCTCGGCTCTCCAGGACCCTCTCTTACACAAAGGCTGAACGTGAACCGCCTTTGATCCGGCCGGCAAATTCTCTGCCGGCTCAGGGGCCCTGTCTTCCCTTATTCCTTATTACTTGTTAGTGCGTCTGAGTTGACCTTTGTTACTTTCGCTCGGGATTAAAAGAGACCGGAGCGAACCGAACATTACGAGTACGGGAGCTACGATAATGATTTCAACAAGCGCAATTGAATCGCCAGCCTTGAAATTCAATAGAATCAACTAACTCAGGCCTTATCATCCAAACAAAATCTGTATTTGCGGATTTCGCTGGAGCTTTTATCCCAAATTTTGAATATGGAAGGGTCGCTCAGGCAAGGTAATCCTGTCAAGGCAAGAATTTAAGGCAAGAATTTAAGAAGATTTCCGTTAGGTCTCAATCAATGAAGATCAGTTAAATCACTGGTAAGGTTTTTTGAGGTTTTCGTTTCCTTGCCGACGACAACCTTCACAGGACTGCGAAGCTGCCACGCGGACTGAGTGCCCGCCGCGGCTTGGAATCAGTAAGGCTGTTACCACATCGAGACATTGGTGTTTCTCCCGATGACCCGATGCACCGATAACCCGATGCACCGATTGTGTGCATGACCCAACTCTCGAACAGCAGTCAGCGGCTTCTATGAGCTGCGCTCTCAGCGCAGCGACCCGGCTGATGGCTGACTGCTCTCACCTACGAAATATATTGGTGAATGTAGGGGTCCTGGACATGCGCCAACTCGATCCCCGTGCCGTCGAAGATGACTTTGCCGTCTTTGAGGATCAGAAAGGTGGTAAGCACATCCCGCAGGGCTAAGCCGTCAATCGCTTCCATGTGTTTGGTTTCAGCATTGTAGTGATGCGTGGCCAGCGTGAATCCATCCTGCAGGCGATGGCTGACCAGCAACGCGCTGGTTTTGTACACGTCACGCTGCTTCATAATCAGCTCAACGATGGTAGTGGACGTGATCGGGTCCAACCCGGCAGTGGGAGAGTCATAAAGCAGAACTTCGGGATGAGTAATAATGGCGCGGGCAATTCCCACCCGTCGCCTCATGCCGCCGGAGAGTTCCGAGGGCAGCATGTCCACAGTATTCTCCAACTCCACAAAACGTAGCGCTTCCCGCACCCGCTCCTCAATCTCGTGCTCCGGTATTTTTTCTTCCAGCAGCCGGAATGCCACATTTTCCCGCACGGTAAGCGAGTCAAACAAAGCGCTTTCCTGAAAAACAATTCCCACCTTGTTCCGTAACTCGAAAAGTTCTTCTTCCTTCATGGTGGTTACGTCATGCCCCAGGACGTAGATGTGGCCCTGGTCCGGTTTGATTAACCCCAGACATAACTTCAGGATGGTGCTCTTGCCCGAGCCGGCCACGCCGAACAGGGTCTTGGTCTCGCCGCGCTTCAGCTCAAATGAAACGCCATCCAGCACCGTCAAACCTTCAAAAGTAATGCCAACATCCTCAAAAATGATGGCTTTGTGGACCGTACCCGTAGGTTGGTTTGCCAAAGAAGACATGGAATCAATACAGAATAAACAAGAGCGCCTTGGTGACGAAGAAGTCCACAGCGATGATGAGCACGGAGGATACCACGACAGCTTGGGTGGTCGAACGGCCTACTCCCTGAGTTCCTCCACGGGTGCTCAGTCCGAAGTAGCAGCCCACAGTCGCGATGATAAAACCGAACAGCACTGGCTTGAAGAGCCCCATGAAAATGTCATTAAAAACCAGCGACTGGTAAGCCTCGTTCCAGTACTGGGAAGAATCCAGCCCGATCCAGGTGAACGAAATGAACCATCCGCCGATCAGGCCCACCAGGTCGGAGATCACCGTAAGGAAGAACATCATGACCACGGTGGAAATCACCCGCGGCGTCACCAGCTTCTTATAGGGATCGGTGCCCAGAGCCCGCATGGCGTCAATCTGCTCGGTCACCTGCATGGATCCCAGTTCGCTGGCCATCCCGGAAGCATTCCGGCCGGCAACCATCAAGCTGGTCAGCACCGGGCCCAACTCTTTTACCATCGAAAGCGAAACCAGTTGTCCGGTCAACGACAGCGCCCCAAACTGCTCCAGCGTGGCCCGGGTGTTGAGCGCGAGCACCGCCCCGGTAAAACCGCCGGTTAGTAAAACAATCGGAAGCGAGCCCACGCCGATGAGGTCGGCTTGGTACATGATGTCCGCCAGATAGCGCGGGCGGCGGAACAGATTGGTCACCGAGCGGGCCGCAAGGAGAGAGTACTCCTGGACGGCAAGAGCGTTCTTCTTCAAAAAATCCGCAGGTGAGATAAGCTCCATCGAACCGGGCAAGCTCCAGCGAAAAGGCAAATATAACAGAACTCAACTCAGTACCTGGTTTTTAGTGGGCAAGCAGATGGCCCACCAGGGAACAGAAGGGGGTATGTACAGGCCCAACCCCCACGCGGCCGGGAAATTCTGCTCTTGGTATTCCGATGCACCGATATACCGATGCATAGATGCCCCGATTTCTAGACGGCTGCCTGCTCTCGGGCCCTCTTCTTGATCTCGATGTTCAGGCGCTTGATTTTCTGGTTCAGAGTTGAAAGCGGTATGTGGAAGCGTTCGGCGGCTTCGGTCTGGTTCCAGCCGCATTTTTCCAGCATGTCCAGAATCACTCGGCGCTCGCAATCCTCGATGATCTCAAACAGAGACGCATCGGGACGGTGCTCAAAGATCTTCCCGGCGGAACCTCGGCCCACCACGTGGTCGGGCAGCAGATCAATTCCAATCACGGGCCCGTTGGAAAGCACTACTGCGCGTTCAATCACGTTTTCTAATTCCCGCACATTGCCTGGCCAGCCATAATCCATGATGGGCCGCAATGCCTCCGGCGAGATATGCCGCGCGGGCTTGTTGTTTTCCGTCGCAAATCTGCGCAGGAAATGATTCACCAGCAGCGGGATATCCTCCGTCCGGCTGCGTAGGGGCGGCAAATCGACCGTGATCACGTTCAGCCGGTAGAACAAATCTTCACGGAAGCGTCCTTCACGCACCATCAATTTCAAATCAATGTTGGTGGCGGCGATCACCCGCACATCCACATGAATTTCGTGAATGCCGCCCAGGTGCATGAACTTCTTGTCCTGCACCACGCGCAGGATCTTGGCCTGGGTTTCCAGGCTCATGGTGCCGATCTCGTCCAGGAAGATGGTGCCGCTGTCGGCAACTTCGAACAGTCCCTTCTTGGAAGAGATGGCGCTGGTGAACGCGCCTTTCACGTGGCCGAAGAGCGTGGATTCCAGTAGATCGGCGGGCATGGAGCCCGTGTTCACCGGGACAAAAGGACGGTCCTTGCGCGGAGAATTGGCGTGGATGGCCTTGGCGATCAGCTCCTTGCCCGTACCGCTCTCGCCCTGGACCAGCACCGTGGAGCGGCTGGGCGCCACTTGTGCTACCAGGTCGAAAATCCGCAGCATTGGGTCGCTCTTGCCAACAATGTTTTCAAAATTGTAGCGCTGCTTCAGCGCCCGTTTGAGCTGCTCGTTCTCTTCTTCCACCCGGCGGCGCGCCACTGCCCCGCGCACGTCGGCCAGGAGCTTTTCATTGTCCCAGGGTTTCTGGATGAAATTGGTGGCCCCGTTTTGCATGGCTCGGACAGCATTGTCGACCGTGCCGTACGCGGTGATCATGATAACGGGCAGTTGTGGATTGCGGTCCCGGATGTCCGCCAGGATTTCCAGCCCGTTGCGGTCAGGCAAGGCAAAATCCAGCAACACCAGGTCAAACGTGCGTTCACCCAGCCGGGCGAGTCCCTGCTCACCCGTTTCAGCCGAGTCGACCCCATAGCCCTCAAATTCCAGCAGGGTTTCCAGGGATTCCCGGATCGCGCCTTCATCATCAATGATCAGCACAGAGCCAGCAGTGCTGGCTTCTCTAGAATGACGGCTTAAAACTGCAAGTTCAGACATTGACGGCCTTTCTTATGAGAGGAAATTCAAGGTGAAACGCGGTGCCCTGGCCGGGGCGGCTTTCCACGCGAATCTTTCCGGCATGTTCTTGAATAATGCCGTAGGTTACAGACAGGCCCAGTCCTGTGCCCCGCGCCTGGCCCTCGCGCGGAGACACTTTGGTGGTAAAGAACGGGTCATAAATCTTCTGGATATGCTCGGGCGCGATGCCCGTGCCGGTATCGCTTACGCTCACGTTCACTCCCGAACCGTTCGCCGTCTGCACCCGCAGCGTGCCGCCCGTCCCGGACATGGCATCTTTGGCATTGAGAAACAGGTTCAGGAAAACTTGCTGTAACTTGCCCCCATTGCCGTGAATCGGGGGCAGGTCGTGGTCCAGGTCGGCATCAACCTTGACCCGCGCCGTTTTCAGTTGGTGTTCCAGCAGGGCAAGGGTATCGGAGATTACTTTATTCAGGTCGATATTGCTGAATTCGGCGCCGCCGGTGCGGGAAAAATTCAGCAGGTTGTTGACAATTTCTGAAGCCCGGAACGTCTGCCGCGTGATCTTGTCCAGCAGGCCCGAAAGCTTTTCATCTCCGTTCACCTGCTTCATCAGCATCTGCGCATAGTTGGAGATGACTGCCAGCGGAGTGTTCACCTCGTGGGCGACCCCTGCCGCCAGCAGGCCGATGGATGACATCTTTTCCGCTTGCGAAAGTTGCGATTCCAATTCCATGCGTTCCGTGATGTCGTCCACAATAATCAAGCGGCCGATCACGTTGAATCTTCTGGTCACCAGTGGCGCTATGGCCACGTTGGCGATCCGCGTGTCCCCCGCCGGAGTGTGCAGCCGGAACTTGTAGAGATTGTGGATTCCCGGGTTCTGGCGGAAACGGTAGAACTCCTCCATGAAAGCCGCGGGAAATACCTCGCTCAGCTTTTGCCCGAGCACCTGCGCGCGGGAAAGCGCATACATCACTTCCATCTGCGCATTCCAGGATTCGACCCGGTCTTCCAGGTCAACCGCCAGCACTCCTACATTGATCGATTCGACGATGTTTTCATTGAAGTCTTTAAGCCGCTCGTACTCGCTGGCTTTTTGCTCCAGCGAGGCGTAAAGCTGGGCGTTTTGGATGGCGATTCCGATGTATCCGGTCAGGGTCTCAAGCAATTCAACGTCGTCGCTGGAGAGGAAATCGCCGGCCATGGTTTTGCCCAGGCCCACCACCGCGACAATCCGGTTCTGCACCGTGCATGGAATGTAGTAATTCAGGTCAAGCTTGGCGATGGTCTCGCGGGCGGCCGCGCTCTCCCGCAGCGCCTTGCGGGTGTTATCAAAAAAGATGTGTCCCGCGTAGTATTCCGGCCGCTCCACCACCAGGAAGCTCAGATCCAGGGTTCCGCTGTAAGAGATGCCGAACGATTTTGCCATCACGAACTGCTGCTGATCTCCGGGCAGGAAGATGGCGATCCGGTTCACCAGCAGGGTGCGCGACAACCGGTCAATCACGGATGTCAACATTGCGCCCAGGTCGGTCTCAGAGCTTAATTCGCGCCCGAATTCGATCAGCGTCCGGCGATAGTCATAGCGTTTGCGGTAGAAAAAACGGTCAACGTGGTGTTGAATCCAGTTCTTGAGTGGATCGAAGGCCAGCGCGGTGATGACAATGGCCACGATCAATCCTGCCGTCCCGGCGCTCGGCAGCTTGGTGTGGACAATTTCCGCAAGACCGCCCACTAGGCCGAAATAGACCCCGACGATAGCGGCCGTAGCCAGGGTGTAGGCCACGCCGCGCTTAAAGATGATGTCCACGTCCATCAACCGGTAGCGCAGGATCGCGTAGCCGAACGTGAGCGGCAGAAACACCAGCGAGAATGCCGAGATCTTCATCGCCGGGGTGGCTAGCGCCCCACTCAGGTAAGGGATCACGTAAAAGATGGTGTAGGGCGCAATCGCCAGCACCGTCCCTCGCGAAATCCACTTCATTTGCTGGCGCACAATCGGGATGTTGGCTTTGCGGTAGCTGTTCCAGAGAATGGCCGCTGCCACCACAAAGTAGACGGTTTGATAAACCATCTGCAGCCGGTCAAGGTTCCACCGCAGCGATTCGGTGAAATCCCAGAGCAGCACGGCCAGGCCCTGGACGCCCGCCAGGATTACAGCCGGCAGGTAAAATAGCCCGACAAACCACGCCCACTTCCCCAGGAATTTCTTTTTCTCCGGGAAGGTCAGGGCAAAATGCAGGAACAAGGCGGGTTGAAGCACCCCGGCCACGATCTGGGACCAATAGACAATCGAATCAAACGTGTTCAGTTTGCCGGTGTAGTGGAATGCGTAATAGACAAACGAAACCAGGCAAAAGACATAAAAGTGGGTGGACTTAGGCGCCGTCCAGCGCCGCAGCAGCACATAGAGGCCAACCCCCAGATAGATCAGCGCGATCAGCCTCAATCCCTGATTGAGTGACTTGTCCGCCTCCCTGAAGATGATCTTGGTCTCAAAGTTGAAACCGCCCCGGGTCAGCTTATAGTTGGCATTGGACCAGGCCCCGGTCCTCCATTGTTGCCGTACCAGGTTGGCCTGCGCATTTACCACCACCCGGCCCTGTGCGTCCCGGACGCTCTTGATGGGCTGGTCGTCAATCGCCAGCAATTGGTCCCCGGGCTTGATGCCGGCGGTTTCTGCAGGCCCATTCGCGGCTACACGCGCTGCTTTCAGCCCGTCGCCGCTTTCAATCCACCAGGCTCCATCATCCGGAACGAGAAACTGACGCTCTTTCCAGAAATTGATTCCCGCAAAAATGATGGCAGCCAGCGTGATGAGAGCTAGAATCAGCGCCGAAAACCGCAATTGGAGGTCTTTTCGCATCCGTTTCGTTTTCAGACGATCAACAGGCTGAGTGCTGAAAGCGAATGACTTCGGGAATGGTTGAAGCAAGTGAGATGCCATGCGTCCGGCCAAAAACTTAACAATTAAGTTGTTCAATATTAGCTATTTAGAGGATTATAAATAGCCTTTATGGATAACGCTACAAAAAATGGAATTTTGGTGTGATTTTTTGTATCCAGGATGCCAAATGACGGTGCAGATAGATGAATGTACTCGAATGTTGGACGAAAATTGATGGCCAGCGAATTCGCCACCAGCGGACTGGAACCGGACCGCCTGTGCTCCTCCTTCACGGCTTGCTCGGAGGATCATTCTGCTGGCGCTTCAGCCTTCCAGTTCTGGCGCAGCGATACACCGTCCATGCCGTCGACTTGCCCGGTGCGGGTCCGTCAGACGACCGTGGAACAGATTGCAGCATGTCACGCCAGGCTGAACGCCTGTTTGAGTTGATAGAACAGATGCGCTGGCAGGGCTTGACCGTGATTGGCTGCTCTTTTGGTGGCGCCATCGCCATGTTGCTCGCAGCCGCGGACGCGAGAGCATCGGGCCGGATTCAGTCCCTGGTTCTGTCAGCACCCGTGAACCCCTGGTCAGATTTTGGCCAGGGCCGGATACGCCTCCTGAGCACCGCTCTGGGTGGGTACTTCCTGCGTGCGGCGCTGCCGATCTCACAGCCTTTTCACCGAATCGCCTTGCGCCGCATGTATGGTGATCCCACGCGCCTTCCGCCGGACGCTCTGGAAGGCTACCGCGCCTCGATCTTGCGGCCTGGAAGGGCGCAGAACGTTTTGACCGCGCTGCGGAATTGGCAAAAGGACCTGGAGTCTCTGCGGCAAATCATCCCGCAACTCAAGATTCCCACACTGCTGATCTGGGGCACGCGCGATAAGGCCGTCGATCCACGCTCAGCTGAGGCTCTGCGCCGGGATCTGCCAAACGCACAGCTTAAGCTGATTACGGGAGCCGGCCATCTCCCATTCGAAGAAGTGCCAGAAGAGTTTAATCGTGTGGTCATGGAGTTCCTTGCGAGCCAGGATCCATGAGCGGCACACCGACAAGGTGAGTAAAGAAGCTGCCAAGAAGAAATTACCAGTTACACTCAGTTACCCAATTACCAAATATTCCATCCTTCTATTCCCTTCGTTACTGTCGGTTCGGGGTGTTTTGCAGGATAATGGAGGTTATTCCATGCGGCTTCCCGGCACCCTGAAATCCGTGCTCGCCAATATTGATGGTGAGGCGTGGCTGCGGTTTGTTATGGCCATCCTGGGCCTGACCCTGGCCTTTGTCGCGGCGCTTCTTTCCACCATTGCGCGCGAAACCGGCAACGTGGCTGCAACAGCTTTGTTCGCTTCTACAGCGCTATTACTCGCCGGAACCGTGGGAGTCATCGTGGTGCCGTACCTGGCGAAACGGGTAGTTGGGTCGCGGGTGCGCGATGCCCTTGACTTTGAGATCACGCGTGAGGGCATGGCTTACCTGGGAGTCGCGCTGGTAATTGGCATTGCGGCGCTGAATACCACGAACAATCTCTTGTTCATTGTTCTGGCGGCTATGCTGGCGGCCATAGTTGTCTCCGGCTTTGCCTCTGCGGCCATGCTTCGCGGGCTGGAGCTGGATGTCTCACTCCCGGAGAGCGCCTTTGCCGGCAAGCCGATTACCGCGCACGTGAAACTTCACAATCCCCGGCGCGCCATTCCTGCTTTTTCAGTCCGCGTGGCCAGCCGATTTAAGAGCAAGAAAAAGAAGAAGCCTGGGTGGGAATGGCACAAGACGGAGTTCATTTTCCCGCGCCAAAATCACTGGCTGCGCCTGCCGGATTATGCTTTGCGACGCAGAACCCAGCAGGCGCAATCACCGCCAATCTTCGAGAACCCGGTTTACTTCACCTTTCTTCCGGCGCGGACAACGCTGGATGCCCAGGTGGAATTGACCTTTTCCAGCCGCGGGCGCTATACCCAGGACAACTTCTACCTGGCCACACGTTTTCCGTTCTCCTTTCTGATCAAGAGCCGCCGGGTGAAGCTTTGCCGGGAGTTGATGGTCTTTCCCGCCCTGTTGGAATCTCGCAACTTCCTGGAATTGCTGTCCACGATTACTGGAGAACACTCCACCATGCTCCGTGGTCCGGGCTCCGAACTGTACCGCATCCGTGAGCACACCCCACAAGACTCCGCCCGATTCGTCGATTGGAAAGCCGCGGCCAAAACCGGGAGCTTGAAGGTGCGGGAGTTTGCCCGGGAAGACGAGCGCCGACTGCGCATCGTCTTTGATAATTCGACGCCGGGAGTGGTTTCTCCGCAAGCCTACGAGCGTGCCGTCTCCGTGGCGGCATCACTGGCCTGGCATCTTACCCAGGAGGGGGTTGACCTCTCGTACGCGGCGCCGTTCTACGCGGGTGGATCGCATCTCCACGACTTTCTTGGCTATCTCTCCGTAGTGCAACCCGCTCCCGATGAGTCCATTCTGAATTCGCTGCCCGCTTCTTCTGATTACAACGTAATCATCACCGGACGCAAACCCGGCAGCATTCCCAGTGCGTTGTGGGCCAGCGCTTACGTCATCTATATGGACGAAGCGTAGGCTACAGGCCACGGGAGCAGGGGAGGAAGATCGGTGGATCGCACGCGATCCCGTGATCGGGTGATCAAAAAGCAGGAATCTGCGACAACCTATCAACTCTGGGAATACATTGAAATCCGCTCAACGGACGATCTTAGAGAAGTTCGCGACGGGATAAAAAATCCTGGTTCAGGTTTCCCGATCACCGGATCACGGCGATCACCCGATTTCTTGATCAAACTCCCACGGGGAACGGTTTGGTGTGCGGTTCGCTCTCTCGGGCCAGCACCGCCCGGTCGAATCTGCCTTGCAACAGGGACATGAGGCCGGTGCACCAGTACCCAATCACAAACAGCGTCAGGAATGGGAGCGTCCAGTAGTTTTCGCTGGTGTAGGCATAGACGCACATCAAGACAAAGTAGCTGCCGACCAGCAGCTCCAGCCAGGGCACCAGGCCCAGGCGGCGCCGATATTTCTGCCCTAAGGCCTTATCTGTTTTAGACTGCACACGGTATTTAGGTGTGCGCGCAAATGGCGATTTAATCCCAAACAGGGCTTCCAGAACTGCCTTGGTGTTAGTGAGAGTAAGGCCGATGCCCAGAGCCATGAGAAGTGGCAAAAAGAGAAACGTGCGCGGCCACTTCCGTGGGTAAATCTCCTTTTGGGAAACCAGGTAGAAACTGGACACAGAAAAGGTTGACGCCATAAACAGCGGGAGATCGATCACCAGCATCTGAAACCATCCACCAAAGGAACGAATGATCATGGCCGGCAACAGCAGTGTGGAAAACATGATCATCAGGGGATAGCTGATATTAGCGCTAAGGTGGTACCAGGCTTCAACCTTTACCCGCAAGGGAACGTCACTCTTGAAGATTCGGGGCAGAATCTTCTTGCCCGTCTGGATCAACCCCTTGGCCCAGCGAGCCTGCTGGATCTTAAAGGCCGTCATTTCAATGGGCAGTTCTGCCGGACACTCGATGTCCTGAAGGTATTTGAATTTCCATCCTTTGAGCTGCGAGCGATAGGAGAGGTCAGTATCTTCCGTGAGCGTATCGTGCTGCCAACCGCCAGCGTCCTCGATGGCCTGGCGACGCCACATGCCGGCCGTCCCGTTGAAATTGAAGAAGACCCCGCGGCGGTAGCGTCCGCCGTGGTCCAGAATGAAATGGCCATCCAGCATGATCGCTTCCACTTCCGTGAGGAAGGAATAGTTGCGGTTCAGGTGGGTCCAGCGTGTCTGCGCCATGCCAATCCCAGGCTCCGCAAAGTGATGGATCACGCGCAGCAGCCAATCTTCCGGCGGAACAAAATCTGCGTCAAAGATGGCAATGAACTCCCCCCGGGCGGTCTTCATGCCGTTTTGCAAGGCCCCTGCCTTATACCCTTCGCGGTTCGTGCGGTGAATGTAGGTGATCGGATGTCCCAACGCGGCATAACGCTCCACCACCGCCTGCGCGACCGCTTGTGTCTCATCCGTCGAGTCATCCAGCACCTGGATGTCGAGCTTGTCTTTGGGATACTCCAGCTTGCAAATGGCCTCGACCAGCCGGTCCACCACAAATTGTTCGTTGAAGATCGGGAGTTGCACCGTCACCCGAGGTAGTTCGGTGAATTTCTGGGGTGGCTCGCCCGCATGATTCTTGCGGTTCCGGTAATACATGAAAACCAGCATGTAGCGGTGCAGGCCATAGATGGCCAGAATGACCATCACCACGAAATACGGGACCAGGAGCATCATGTCAAAAGTATTGGGCGAATAGAGTCCCTTGAACGTCTGGTCTAGAAAATGGCTCTTAAAATAATGGGCAAACCCGCGTTGCGAGCTGATCATCGAGCACAGCACAAGACTTGAATAAACTGCGTTCAGGAATGTACTCCGGGCAAACAGAGTGGACACTAGAATTTTAACCTATGGGACGGAGATTGAGGGCAATTTTGATCTGACTTGGCCAGCTTGGCGGGTCCAGCAGTTGTGGCCTCAGCCACTGCAGCCCGAGGAGGCGCGAATAGCATAGCGTTATGCGGAAGCGTGGGAAGATCTCCAGTACCATGAATCTCCGGCGCCATGTTGATCTGGCTATGACATATCACTATAATAATGTCATATTGATCCCTATATGACAGTAAAATCGGAAACCCGGCTTCGCATGAATGAGAACGGTCGTGTCGTAATACCAGCCTCCTTTCGCAAAGCGCTCGGCATCAAGATAGGAGACGAAGTCGTTTTGCGCATTGAGGATGACGAATTGAGGATCACAACGCTGAGACGCCGCGTCGAACGAGCGCAGCGTCTTGTCCGGAAGCATGTGAAGCCAGGCACCTCCCTGGTGGACGAGTTGATTGCCGAACGTCGCGAGACAGCACGCAATGAATAAAATCGTACTGGATGCTTCCGCGCTCCTTGCGGTGCTGAATCGTGAACCAGGCGCGGACAAGCTTACGCCCGAGTTGTTGAGCATGGCCACCAGCAGCACCGTCAATCTCGCTGAAGTGCAAAGCAAGCTTGTAATCCGCGGGCTGACTCCGAGCGATGCATGGGAGGCCACGCTGAGCCCTATTCGGGAGGCCACGGCTTTCACGGCCGAGCACGCAGAAGCTGCCGGAAATCTGGTTGCCGAAACCCGCGCACTCGGATTGTCCTTGGGAGACCGGGCCTGCCTGGCGCTCGGCGTCGCGCTGAGAGCTCCGGTGTACACAGCAGACAAGTCTTGGAAGAAATTAAAATTGGGCATACCGATCCATGTAATCCGATAGAGATACGCTTGCTGCGCGTGTAAACTTTCTGTCCATGGAGTGGTTCGAAAACGACGGCTTTTGGCGCGATTGGTATCCCCACATGTTTCCTGTGGAGCGGTTTGCTGCTGCTCCGGAGGAGGTCACCTGCATTCAGGCGCTGGCCCAATGCAATGAAGGCAGCCTTCTGGATCTCTGTTGTGGGCCAGGCCGGCATGCAGTCGAGTTCGCGCTCCGCGGTTTTCATGTCACCGGAGTTGACCGGTCGCCATTTCTGCTGGATCGGGCACGCCAGCACGCATCCCAGGCCGGCGCAACGGTTGAATGGGTCATGGACGATATGCGGAACTTTGTTCGCCCGGCGGCGTTTGATCTGGCCTGCAGTCTCTTTACTTCCTTTGGATACTTCAAAGATGAGCAGGAAGACCTTCGAGTGCTGCGCAACATTCATGAGAGCCTCAAAGAGACTGGCGCATTGGTCATAGATGTGATCGGTAAAGAACGGCTGGCGCGGATCTGGCAAAACGCCATGTGCACCAAACTCGCGGACGGCTCATTGTTTCTGCAGCGCCCTCAACTTCGCGACGACTGGTCCCGCGTACTCTCGGAGTGGACCGTGATCAAGGACGGGCACGCTCGAAGCTGCAGCTTTGAACACACCATCTACTCTGGCCGTGAACTCAAAGATCGCCTGCTGAGCTGCGGTTTTAAGAAGGTACACTTATTCGGAGACTTGCACGGCGGGCCCTATAATCTGGACGCTACGCGTCTGATAGCTGTAGCCCGGAAGAGCAGCACTGGATTTGAGCCTCCGGCTTAAGAATTGTTCGGTAGCAAGACCGCCGGGAAGTGGCCGGGGCTTGCTCGAAGTCACGTTGGACCTTGTCCACTCCCACGGCCGGTGCGTCGATCAAGTGACCTCCTTGCGCCACTACTCTGGAGTTAAATGGACTGGTTTGTGCTATGGCTAATGAAATGTCAAAGCCGCTTCCCGCTGGAAACCTTCTAACCGAGGATGATAGAAACCGCATTCGAGCGGAAGAGATATTTCGCGCAGAATTGAGAGCGGAGTTTGCGAAACCAAAACCCTCGCGGTGGTGGACGTTTCTCAACAGCTCGTTCGGGCTGTGGTTTCTCGGAAGTGTTACCTTGGCGGGCATTACGTGGCTCTATAACAATGCTGTCTCGGCGCGTCACGCAAGCACAGAACTGGCGGAGGTGAAGACAGCGCTTGGTGAAGAGCTGGAAATGCGTCTCGCCATGGCGTCCTATTCCATTCAGATTGATGCTTCAGCCGGCCGAGACTCAAAGCTCTCTCTGAAGGAACTCAACGAACTTGTCCTCAACGAGGTTAACGGCACACGGGAGGTCTTGCATCCCGAGTTCCGTGGTGTGCCGGCAAACGCGCTATTTTGGCGCCTCATTCACTTGAGTGGCAAGCCCAAGGGCTATGTCAATGGAGGAGAGAATAACTGGCATTACCTCGAACCCAAGCTTCGAATGGGTGATAGCAGCGCCCAGGAAATCAGGCGCCGATTGGAAGATATCTCGAAGGGACTTGGGGACCTGTACGAGCATCCTAGATGATTCTTCTTGCCGCTGCCGGCGATTGTGATTTGGAAGTGATTGGCCGGGACGGGCAGATTCGAGAATCCCAAATATTCTTTTGCAAAGGTGAAACGCTGGCCCTCCCAATTGCACGATTAAGGGATGGGTGGACATTCTTGATGTTGGCGCCACAAACTCGAGATGCTACGTGAATCGATCACGTTGAAGCCTGGCTGCTCTTGTCCAGAAACAATATCTCCGAATTCCGGGCGCCTTGAGGGGTGAATTGCAGATTGCAATCTCTTGCGTCTCCCCCGATTTTCTCTTTCGATTGACACCGATACGAGCAGAGCCATACGATTCACTCAAGTGCCCGAGTTCCGCCAGCAGGAACGCAGGATCGAGGAGGATGAGTAATTTATGAGTTTACGTACTTTTATCGGCAAGCAGTTTATTGATGTCATCGATTGGGTAGAGCCGGCGGATGGAATGCTGGCTTATCGGTATCCCATGCAGGACCGCGAGATCCGCAACGGCGGCCAGCTTACGGTGCGCGATTCCCAACTGGCGCTGTTCGTGAATGAAGGAAAGATTGCCGACCAGTTTGCTCCCGGTCTCTACACGCTCACCACCAATACGCTGCCGATCCTGACCTATCTGCAGAATTGGGACAAAAAGTTTCAATCTCCATTCAAGTCAGACGTGTATTTCTTCTCCACGCGCATGCAAACGGACCAGCACTGGGGGACGGCCAATCCCATTACCGTGCGCGATAAGGAGTTTGGCGCGGTGCGGTTGCGCGCTTTTGGCATTTATTCGTATCACGTGGCTGACCCCAAAGTGTTTCATGAGAAGATCAGCGGCACGCGCGACCAATACCTGGTAAGCGACCTGGAAGGCCAGTTGCGCGAAGCCATTGTGGGCATACTCACCAATACGTTTGCCCAGAGTAACGTGCCGTTCCTTGACATGGCTGCCAACCAGACGCAACTGGCGCAACAGGCGAGCGAGTTGCTCAAGCCGCAATTCGCCAACCTTGGCCTGGCGCTGGATACTTTCGTGGTAGAGAACCTCTCCATGCCGGATGAGTTGCAGAAAATACTGGATCAGAGAATCAGCATGAACATGATTGGCGACATGAACCGCTATACGCAATTCCAGGTAGCGCAATCCATGCCGATTGCGGCCGCGAACGAAGGCAGCGGAGGCGCGGGACTGGGCGCCGGATTGGGTGTGGGCATGGGCATGGCGCAGACCATGATGAACAGCATGAAATCCGCAACCGGGAGCACTGAAACAGCGCCCGCCGCCGCGTCGCCCACTGCTGCTTCGCCCGCCGCCGCAGCGCCTGCGGCCGGGAGCAAGTTTTGTATGGAATGCGGCAAACCCATGCCCGCGGCGGGCAAGTTCTGCCCGACTTGCGGCAAGCCGCAACAATAATACTTGCGGGAAAGCCGCAACAATAACCCTGCGGGAAGCCGCAATAATAACAATGACGGGAACAGAATGGATCGTTGAGGCCTACGGCTGCAATCCCGAACCGCTCCGCAGTCTTGACGCCGTGAAAACGCTGTTCGCCCGCATTGTGCGGGACCTTGATCTGCATCCGTGCGGTGAAGAACAGTGGCAGCAGTTTCCCCGGTCGTTGGGCATCACTGGACTCTGCCTGCTTTCTGAATCGCATCTGGCGTGCCACACCTTTCCTGAATACCAGTCGCTGTGCCTGAATCTTTTCTGCTGCCGTCCGCGTCCGGAGTGGGACTTCCGCGGCCACTTGCGGCGGGCTTTTGGCGCCCAGACAGTGAACATCAGGCGGCTTGAGCGGCCTTACATTGCTTCCGGTGATGAAGCAGCCGCCGCGTGTTCGGTTGCCGGGGACGAGAAAGCGCGATGACGCAACGCACCTCAAACTGCCCGAATTGCGGCGCTCCGGTGGTATTTCGCTGGTCCAGCAGCGTGCAGACCGTTTGTCCGTATTGCAAGTCTGTCCTGGTGCGAACCGATGTGGACCTGAAGAAGGTTGGCCAGGTTGCCGATCTGCCGCCGGATGCCTCGCCGCTTCAGATCACCAGCGAAGGCAAATATGGCAACCGGTCGTTTGTAGTCACCGGCCGGATCATCTACCAATACGACCAGGGTAACTGGAACGAATGGCACATCACATTCAATGACGGCGGTGACGGCTGGATTTCTGACGCGCAGGATGAGTACGCCATTTCCTTTCGCAAAGACATTCCCAATCTGCCTGCCCAGCCGGATGCCGGGTTGGGCACAACCTTCCAGTGGAATAACACTGCCTTTGAGGTGACTTCACGTACCCTGGCGCACTATACGGGAGTTGAGGGGGAACTTCCGTTTGAGTACTGGGACAAGACGGACGTTGTGTTTGTTGATCTGCGTTCTCACGGCGGAGACTTTGCCACTTTAGACTACAGCGATGCCCAGCCCGCGCTCTACATTGGCAAGGCCGTGGACTTTGACGATTTGGCCCTCAAGAACCTCCGCAAGTTCGAGGGGTGGTAAATGCCTGAGAATGCGCCCGGCAAAGAGGTGGCGCCGGTTCACATCCGTTCGCTGACTTGTCCCAACTGTGGCGCTACGGTAACCATCCGTTCTTTCGGACAGGCGGTGAACGTAGTTTGCGGCAGTTGCCAGTCCATCCTGGACGCCCAGGATCCCAAGGTCCAGGTCCTGCAGCAATTCAAAGCCGCTATCCGGTACGAACCGCTGATACCGTTGGGAACCCGGGGGAAGCTTCGCGGCGTCCTTTGTGAACTGGTGGGGTGCCAGCGGCGCGCGATTGAAGTGGAGGGCGTTACCTACAGTTGGGGTGAGTATGTTCTATTCAATCCTTACAAGGGCTTTCGTTATCTCACGGAGTTTGATGGTCATTGGAACTATGTCTCCCTGCTGCGCTCTCTTCCCGACACCCCCGGTGGCCCAGGCAGCGAGGCCCCGGTAACCTATCTGGGCGAGACGTATCGCCACTTTCAGAGCGCGCAGGCCAACACCAGCTATGTGATCGGCGAATTTCCCTGGCAGGTACGGGTAGGCGAATTGGTGGATGTTGCGGATTATGTTTCGCCTCCGCGCGTGCTCTCCTCAGAGACCACAAAGGACAAAGAAGTCACCTGGTCCCTGGGCGAATACATGACGGGCGCGGACATCTGGAAAACCTTCTCCCTTCCCGGCGAGCCGCCCCCGGCTGTCGGCGTGTATGAAAACCAGCCGTCTCCTTTTGCCACAACACCCCGGATGATCTGGACCTATTGCGGCATCTTCCTGGTGTTGGCGCTGGCGCTGATGGTGGTACACAGTGTGATGGCCAGCGACAAGCAGGTTTTCAGCAACAACTATACGTTTGATCCCGTCGCTACCGGGGAACACTCCTTTGTGACCGATACCTTTGAACTGACCGGGCGCACTGCTCCGGTCAAGATAGAGACAAGCGCGAGCCTGAACAACTCCTGGCTCTATCTGGACTATGCCCTCATCAATCAGGATACCGGCCAGGCTTACGATGTTGGCCGCGAACTGAGCTACTACTATGGCAGAGACGAAGACGGCGCATGGAGTGAGGGTTCAGGGCGTGATTCAGTCATCGTGCCGGCTGTCCCGCCCGGACACTATTACTTGCGCATCGAGCCGGAAAGCGATCCAGGCGGTTCCATCGCCTATAGCGTGAGGGTCACGCAGGATGTCCCGGTTTACGCGTGGTTTGGGGTAACTGCCGGATTGCTGCTGCTCCCAGCCTTGTTGATTACCTGGCGTTCGATGAATTTTGAACACATGCGCTGGCAGGAGAGCGACCACGGTTCCAGCTTGAGCTTAGGCGGCATTACCAGTTTGATTCGTTCTGGAGATGATGAATGATTCGCAGACTCTATTTGATTTATGGGCTCGGAGTACTGGGGCTCTTTGCCACGGCGCAGTATCGCGGCTGGACCTTCGATTCCGTGGATAAGACGAGCAACGTGCCTAAGTCCGTCCGCGACAATCCGGGGTCCTACCGCTCGATCTACAGCTCCTACCATCACTACACTGGAGGGAAATAATGGACTTCTCGATCCTGTTGCATAACCTGGTCAATGCCGCAGTGTTCGCCGCGATCGGTATCGTCATTTTCGTGGTGGCATTCGTGGTGATGGACAAGATAACGCCCTACCACTTGTGGAAAGAGATTGTGCAGGAACACAACATGGCGCTGGCTATCCTGGTGGGCGCCATGTCCCTGGGGATCTGCATTATCATTGCGGCGGCAATCCACTGACGATTGTTTGGTGGCAGAATGAATTGGCTTTTGGTTTTCATTGACCCGATCACCAATGACCCGATTACCAATTCTGAATGACGGCAGAGCTGCTTTGATCACAATGAACAAAATTCGCGCCAAAGTGTGATGGACTAAACGTGGCGGTCCTCCTCTTCATCTCTGTCCTGCTGATCGCAGCCTGCGGCCTGATCTACGAGCTGATCGCAGGCACGGTGGCCAGCTATCTGGTGGGCGACAGCGTCTTCCAATTCTCCACCGTGATTGGCAGTTATCTCTTTGCCATGGGGATCGGCAGCTTCCTTTCCCGCTTCATCCATCGCGGGCTGGCCTATCGCTTTATCTGGATTGAGCTCATCGTGGCCCTGGTAGGCGGCTTCTCGTCAGGGCTGCTGTTCCTCGCCTTTGCTTTTACCCAGGGCTTTCAGATCTTCCTGTATCTGATTGTGATGGTGCTGGGTGTTCTGGTGGGCCTGGAGATTCCGCTGCTCATGCGAATCATCCGCGGCCGCTATCATTTTCGCGAAGTGGTCTCGCATGTATTGACCTTTGACTATATTGGAGCGCTGTTTGCTTCGATACTTTTCCCTATCGTACTGGTGCCGCAGTTGGGCCTCGTGCGCTCGGCATTGTTTTTTGGCATCGTCAATGCAGTGGTGGCGCTCTGGAGCACCTTCCTGTTCCAGGGACAGCTTGCCTCGCCACGGCGCCTGCAAGGCATGTGTGTAATGGTGATGGTAGTGCTCGCGGCTGGACTGGCGAATGGGAAGCGCATTACCGGCCTGGCCGAAGACAATATCTATGCCGACGAGATCATCTTTTCCCGTGACACTCACTACCAGCATATCGTCCTGACGAAATGGAAGGATGATCTCCGGCTGTTTCTCAACTCCCACCTGCAGTTCAGCTCGCGCGATGAATACCGCTATCATGAGGCGCTGGTCCATCCCGGCCTGTCCGCTATTCCCGTTGTGCGCCGCGTGCTGGTGCTGGGCGGCGGCGATGGCCTGGCTGTGCGTGAAGTCCTGAAGTATCCGCAGATAGAAAGCGTAACCCTGGTTGATCTTGATCCGGAGATGACGCGCCTTTTTTCCACGCATCCTCTTCTTACGGCGTTGAACCAGAAATCGTTTCTTTCGCCCAAAGTTCACATCATCAATGCGGACGCATTCCTTTGGCTGGACTCATCGCAGGAGATGTTTGACTTTGCCATTGTGGATTTCCCCGATCCTACAAACTATTCGTTGGGCAAACTTTACACCACGGTCTTCTATTCTGCTTTGCGGCGTCATTTGAGCCGGCAAGGTATGTTCGTGGTGCAGAGCACCTCACCCATGTTCGCGCGCCAGTCGTTCTGGTGCATTGTGGAGACGGTCCGGCAGGCGGGCTTTCAGGCTCATCCCTATCATGTCTATGTGCCGTCGTTTGGCGAATGGGGATTTGTTCTGGCCGGCCAGAACGGCTACGCTCCGCCTGCATCACTGCCTCAGGGCATGCGTTTTCTCACCCTGGCGGGAATTCCGGGCATGTTTGAATTTCCGCCGGACATGGCGCCGGTGGCCATGCCTGCAAATCATCTCAATGACCAGGTGCTGGTGCGGACCTATGACCGAGAATGGCGGGAGATCAGCCATTGAAGGCCACCCGCCGGGAGTTTTGCGCCCTGGGCGCGGCTGCCCTGGTCGGGCTTTCCCTCAAATCCGATCGGGCCATTGCCGGTGAGTTCGTCAACGATTCATTTCAGGCAGGACACCTGCTGCGTGACCGGGCCCAGTTTCCGTCTCCGCGCCAGACCGTCCGCATACCGCTGGTCATCGTGGGCGGAGGCATGGCAGGGTTGAGCGCCGCCTGGCGTCTGCAAAAGCGCGGCTTCACTGACTTTGTGCTGCTGGAGATGAACCAGCAGCCCGGCGGCAACTCCCGCTGGGGAGAAAACCACATCACCCGCTATCCCTGGGCCGCTCACTATGTCCCTGTGCCCGGCAAGCAAGCCGAATATGTGCGTGAACTCTTTACCGATTTGGGAGTGCTCAAGGACGGCAAGTGGGACGAACGGTATCTTTGCTTTGATCCTCAGGAGCGCTTGTTTGTTCACGGGCGATGGCAGGAAGGCATCGAGCCGCTGGCCGAACTGAATGCCTCTGACCGTGACGAGTTTCGCCGCTTTGAGGACCTCATGCACACCTTCCGTGCCTCCGGCGGTTTCACCATTCCGTTGGAGATTGGACTTTCCCGCCAGCACGCTACTCTCGACCAGGGCTCTTTTGCCGACTGGCTGGCGAAGAATCGTTTTATCTCCAGGCCGCTGCTCTGGTACATGAACTATGCCTGCCGCGATGATTACGGCGCCTTGGCGGCGGATACATCCGCCTGGGCCGGGATACATTACTTCTGCTCGCGCGAGCCGGAAGATAAAGGGCCGCTCACCTGGCCGGAAGGCAATGGGTGGATCACTCGGCAATTGCTGGCGCGGGTAGGAAAATTCGTCCGCTCAGACCAGATGGTCTATCGCATACAACGTGACCGGAACCAGTTCCACGTTTATGCGGGCGACGCGGATTACCGCTGCCAATGCGTAATCTTCGCCGCCCCCACATTTCTGGCGCCTTACCTGATGGAAGGCATGCCGCCTCTCCATGACTTCCAATACTCGCCCTGGCTTACCGCGAACCTTACCCTGGAATCCATCCCCGAATCCCACGGCCTCCCGCCCGCATGGGACAACGTGGTCATGGATTCGCCAACCCTCGGCTACGTGGACGCCATGCATCAGTCTCTCCGCACCTTCGCCGATCGTACAGTTTGGACCTTCTATTGGGCGCTGGCCGAAGGAACGCCCGCAGCCAACCGGCAAGTGCTGTTGCAAAAAGACTGGTCGTACTGGAAGGAGGCAATCCTTACTGACCTGGAGCGCGTGCATAAAGACATTCGCAAATGCGTCTCCCGCATCGACGTGATGCGGATGGGGCATGCCATGGTGCGTCCAGCCGTGGGGACGATCTTTTCCGCTGAACGAAGCAAATTGAAGGCCGCAAAAGACAGGCTGTATTTTGCCAACTCTGACTTGAGCGGAATTTCAATCTTTGAAGAAGCACAGTTTCATGGAATTACCGCCGCAGAGCGGGTGCTGGATGCGCTGGGAGGGGGATGAGTCTGGCCACGGGACTTCAAAAGCGGTTGCGTTGTGCGTTTACGCAATTAGGCCCTTATGCAAGCGACTGCGAGAATTCTGTTCCCGTTCCGAGGACAATAGTATGCCTGCAGGAATTTCCCCGGCAGGACGTTATACAATACGTATAACGATGCGATTCGAATGGGACCTGGAAAAGGAGCTCATCAACATCAAGAAGCACGGCATCGACTTCAGATTGGCTTCGAAGGTGTTCGATGATCCGAACTTCGGTCTCATCGCATCGACGATGAGACTGGCGAACAGCGCTGGCACGCGATTGGAGTGGCCTCCGTCGATGAAGAAGCAGCGTTGCTCGTAGTGGCGCATGTTTATCGAGGTCAAAATGAAGAAGAAATCATCCGAATCTTCTCGGCGAGAGAAGCTAGTGAGCGTGAGCGCAGACTATATATTCAATAAGCCGCTCACCGCAAAGCAGAAAGCAGTACTACGTAAAATAAAGGCCAAACAGGACGCTGGTGACGATTCCGACATCGACTTTAGCGACATTCCGGAGCTGACGGAAGAGCAACTAGCGTCGGCGAAGCGGCCGGCCCGCCGGTTGGTAGCAGCGCGACTCGATCGAGACGTGATGGAATGGCTGCAAAGCTTCGGTCCAGGTTACTCGTCCCGCATCAACGCGATTCTGCGATCGGTCATGAAACATCAGCAGCGATAAATGACGTTTTCCAGGGCCGTGATTTGTGGGCTGAAGAGCCTCTTGGCGGAATAAAAACCCGCCATCTCTGGCGGGGTCATGGCGAGCGAAACTTGCGATCCTATGTATCTTCTGCCATCACCACCTCCTGCCGCTGTTGCTCCGCGGCCCGCCATGAAGAATTCGCCTGTCGATTTAGAGCGTTCGCAACAGACCCTTATTGTCGCCTGATTGACCCGCAGGCCCAACCAGCCCCGAAATCTGTTCAAACATGAAGGAATTTCTGTAACGCTTGCGTTTCTCATGTCACTACCTGGTGGAGGAATGTGGATCATGCGCGAGTACTTACTGAGGCTTTATTCGTTCATCACAAACTACAGGTTCCGCAAGATCATAAAGAGGGCGCTGTCGCATCGTAGCGATCAAGCAGTTGCGAAAGAGCTGGATAACCAGAAAGTGCTGCTGCCCACGTACTATCAGAACTTAACAACAGAAGAGATCCGGACCAAGGCAACGGCGAGTCTTACATCCGTGAGCGCGTTCCTGGGGTTTTCAGTAGCGCTTCTACCCCTTATTGCCTGGAGGGAGTTTGACGCCTTGTTCACTTTGTCGTCCAAGGAGTCCAGGTGGTACACAGCCCTTTGGACCATGGCGGCATTTCTTCTGCCATACCTCAGTTTCTGGATTGAGAGACATATCAGTGTTGCAAGCGTCGAAGGCGGGAAGAAAGAAGAACGGGATCGAAAACGCCGCTTTAGATCTGCGGCGTTACTGGTATTGCTGGCTTTGTCGGTCTGCTTATTTATTGGAATACCCTGGTGGTTTCCCGCATGGAACATAACATTTAAACACTCATTCCTGCTGGCCGGCACGGTTATGATCGTGCTCTCCGTAGCTTTCTTTCTGTTTGCGTTGGAATTCTATGATTCCGCAGCCGGCTGGCGGGGCAAAGAGGGCTTGCATTTTCACCTTGCGGGGATTGCAAGCAACTCTTTCATCTTCGGGGTATCGCTCGCGCTCACTGGATCAGCGCTCATGGTTTGCGCCCTGGACTTCGTGGTCGGACGAGTGTTGGCTATCGGCACCCTGCTCGTGCTCGTTGCCATGACGGAAATTGAAAGGGCCCTTTGGGATTTGGAGAGAGAATACGAAAATCCCTCGACGCCCGCAGGCTCAGCATTGTGAGTTAGGTTATTTTTGGCTTTACCTCTGAATCCTGACCGGCTGCCGTAGCGGCTACGGGGCACACCCGGTAAATTTGCCAGTTCAACGCGAGCAATGCTGCGGTGAATCGTCCAGCGGCGGAGGCCGATTTTTTCCGCTGAACGGAGCAGCTTGAAAGCAGCAAAGGACAGACTGTATTTTGCCAACTCTGACCTGAGCGGAATCTCAATCTTTGAAGAAGCACAGTTCGGCGGAGTCACAGCCGCGGAACGGGCGCTGCACGCGCTGGGATCGGGATAAATCTGGCCACGCGATCTCGGAAGCATGGACGATCAGGAATCAGCTTGCAGCCGGCATTGCTTCCTCAGCACACTTTTCAGACACACCGCATTTGGGTCCACAGCACGAATCGTTAAATCATTATTTTGTCGTCTGCTATACTCGCGGCGCTGGCTGGCGGCGTACCGGTGAACCGGAGCCAAATGGGTCGAAAGCCGCCGAGCCGATCCGAGGGGAACCTTCATGCAATTATTCCGCAGAACCCTGTTGTTTGATTTAGTCCTGCTCGCCACATTGGGCGCAGTTGGAACGAATTGGATCCGAGGCAAAGCCAACCTTGGGAAAGAAAGCGAGAGCCAGAAGTGTCTGAATGACGATAGCGGGTTGAAGTTACCGCCTGGTTTTTGCGCGACCGTATTCGCTGATGACATTGGCCACGCTCGCCACATGGTAGTGGCGCCGGGCGGAGTGGTTTACGTGAACACCTGGTCGGGCCGCTATTACGGCAATCGGCCGCCACATGCGGGAGGATTTCTGGTAGCCCTGCAGGACAAGGCGGGCACGGGAAAAGCGGATGTGATCGAGAGATTCGGTGAAACCGTCCAAACGGGCGGAGCGGGGGGACTCGGCATCGGATTGTACAAAAACTACATTTACGCCGAGATCAATGATCGAATTGTCCGGTACTCGCTGCCTTCGGGCGCAATCATCCCCAAGAGCGCTCCGGAAACAATCGTCTCCGGCCTGCCTCTCGGGGGCGACCATCCAATGCATCCGTTCGCCATCGATGCAAAAGGATCTTTATATGTGGACGTAGCCACTGCGACCAATGCCTGCCAATCGCAGAATCGCAGGGCGGGCTCGCCCGGCTCGGACCCATGCACCGAACTGGTGACCCGTGGCGGCGTCTGGCTGTATGACGCGAATAAGACCAATCAGGTGTTTTCACCGGGCGAGCGGCTCGCCACTGGCATACGCAACGCCGAAGGCTTTGCCATCGATTCCTCTGGACGCGTGTTCGTCACCCAACACGGTCGAGACCAGCTGCGTCTGAATTGGCCTGAGCTTTATAAACCGGAAGAGGAAGCCACGCAGCCTGCGGAAGAGTTGTTGCTTTTAAAGGCGGGGGGCGACTATGGCTGGCCCGAGTGTTATTACGACGCGGTGGCGCACAAGTTGGTCCTGGCGCCGGAATACGGCGGCGATGGTGGAAAAAAGATCGGCTCTTGCGCCGCTAAAATTCCCCCTGCTGCGGCATTTCCTGCCCATTGGGCGCCCAACGCAATGGTCCTCTACGACAAAGTACAATTCCCAGCCCGCTATCACAACGGTGTGTTCATTGCCTTTCACGGATCATGGGACCGCGCGCCCTATCCGCAAGGCGGCTACAACGTAGTCTTCCAGCCACTCGATGGTGATCATGCCTCGGGCGAGTGCGAGATATTTGCAGATGGTTTTGCCGGGGCAGTAAAGACCCCGGCCGGAGCTGCTTATCGGCCGAGCGGCCTTGCGGTGGGACCGGACGGGGCGCTCTATGTTTCGGATGATGTGCGTGGACGAATCTACCGCATCGTCTATGTGGGCGGCAGCGCTGGAAGTACCGCCGCGTTGACTCCCTGTCCATCTGCTTCAGCGCCGGCCGGAGAAGTTGCTGCAACCACCGCCAGGCCACCGGAGGGCACGCATCCGGATGCAGGTGCGGCTGCCAATTCAACCATTGCCGTTCCCCCAGGCGCGACGCCGGCGATGGTTGCGCTGGGTGATCGCATTTACCACGGACAAGTGGGCGGAGCCACGTGCACGGTTTGCCATGGCGAAACGGGTAAGGGCTCACCCTTGGGTCCCGATCTAACCGGCAAGAAATGGCTGTGGAGCAATGGGACTTACGAAGGCATTGCCAAGACGATTGCCGGCGGCGTCATGCAACCCAGGCAATATCGCAGCCCCATGCCGCCCATGGGTGGTGCGCAGCTCACGAACGACCAGGTGTTAGCCCTGGCCGCCTACGTGTGGAGTCTGGGCCATCGGTGACCTCAGCAAAAGCAACAACCGGCCACGCGCTACCACGTAGCCGGTTTCTGCCCGAGAAATTCTAGTGACGTCGTGCATAACCACCTGATGGTCACCCATTCACTCCGTGCTCATTCCGGCTTCGTCTGCTCTATCGGGTATAGCGAAACTGGTGCCACTCACTCCAGTCGCCGGGGATGCCAGATTCGTCAAAGCCGCAAACGCGCCAACGGCCGGGTTGTGCCCCCACGAATTCAAAAGTGGAGCTGGTTCCCTCCGTTTCGAGCCATGGAACATGACTGGCGTGGATCTCGGAAGCCCAGCCGTCGCGCTCCTTATAGTCCCATTGAACCCGGTATCCTACCGCTCCAGGCACAGGGTTCCATTGCAGTGGCGTGTGCCGCGGATAGTGGTCAAATACCGTGCCATCCTTGGGCGACAGCAGCTCTGGCGCACTCAACCTTGCCGCGGTGGTAGTTAGCTCTGGTGGTTGCCCTGATTCCGAAAATATTGATGTTTGCGTTTCAGACGGTGAAGCGGGAATCTGGCGAAGCTCGATCGCGGTGATTTTTGCCCAATCCGGAGAGACGCGCACGTCGGCATCCACCCAGCTCAACCCGTCGTAGCCCTGCAGAATCACGTGCATTTCAGTATCTGACATCCTCACGGTCTTGTACGCCTTGAGCCCGCCGCCAACCCTATCGCGAAGCTTCATCTCCGCTTTGGCCTCAAGGATGAACGGGTGGCGGAACTGGGCCTCGGGCGACGCGTGCTCCGTCAGGAACTTCTCATGCTCAGCCAGATCGCCCCTGTTGAAAGATCCCAGCCAGCCAAGGTATGGGTACCACACAGCTGGCTCTATTTGAGCTGCGCCTATTGCCACGAACAGAAAAACAACAACCAGAAGTTTTCGCACGGTCCACCGCCGGACAGGTATCTTTTTGCCATTATATTAGCTGTTCCACGGAGCGAGATAACCAGAAATGTGTCACCCACTGCCCTTTCTATCGAGTTACGGCAAAGTAGTATGTGGCTATGTCTCTTTCGTCTCCATCGGGAGTGCGGCCGATTACTCTCACAACATACTCGCCTCTTGCCAGCAACTTCGAGGAGAGGCGAGCCACAAGAACAGGTCCGCCATGCGAGCCAGGCCGGCTCTTCACGCCCCGCCAGCGCCTGATGTCTTTTTTTTCGGCGGGCATTCCTAGAACGAGGTCGTATTCGGGATACTGATCCTGCTCCAACTGGAGCGTTAGGGCTATTCGTGGCTGCGGGGGCAACTTCAGCAGTGACCGTTCGCTCCCGCTGTCCCTCTGCTGTCCCGGCAATAAACTAACGGAGACTTCGCCCAACCCTGAATCGCTCGCAACAACGATGACACTATTGCCGGATTTACGAAGCTGAGTGACCTGGTTTCTCAACTCAGCAATTTGATTTTGGGAATTCAGTTCGGCATATCTTGAGAGGTCAGCTTGCGATCGCAGATGCAGATTCTGGACTACAACAACGGCCGTGGCGATAGCCAAAGCCAACGCCGCCACGGCCAGCCCGAAACGGGGCGAAAGCAGCCATTGCAGCAGCGATAACCTCCTGGCATCGGGAACTCCCCGGCTGTAAGCAAGCTTGTCGAATTCAGGAACTTGGACGATTCTTCTTACCGCGGGACTCAGGAGCATTTGAGACAGATCGACACGTTCCCGTTTTTCCTGAGAATCCAAGAAGTGGCGTTCAAACTGGCTGCGCTGGCTCTCAGACAGTCTTTCGCAAACGTAGGAATCAATCAGATCGGATTCGGCTTCCCGGATCTCATCCCGCAAAGCTTCATTCGCGGCAGCACTCTCCCGCATTTGCTTGCGCTCCTCATCGGGGAGGTCACCCAGCAAATAACGAAATAGCAGCTCTCTATTTTTCACCCTCTCCAACCTGTCCCCCAAGCTCCCCAGATAACGGAAGAGATCAAAGCCTTGCGGCCTCTTGGTGCTAGCTGTGGCTCCCCGGCCAGAGTCGCATGCTGCCGAACCCCCCGCGATAGCAGTTCTTACAGCACGCCTCCAATTTGGCTCTGAGCCGGTTCATTCGTGTAGTCAGCGCACCGGGTTCGATTTCAAGCTTGATGGCGATCTTTTGTCGGCGCTCCTCAAGATCAAGGCCCTCGTTCGGATAATATTCAAAAACCAGCCATTGTTCGACGGGCTTCAGGCGTTTCAGGCACCGCCGGAAGCATTCAAATTTGTGTTCTCCATCCATTTTCTCTATGACAGCCTGTTCGGGATTGTTTTTGGCAGCGAGGTCCTCCGGCAACGCGGCCGTGGGACGCTTGCGGCGATGGTTGGCCAGTTTATTGTCCAAAATCTTGAAAGCATAGGACTCGATATTCTGGATCTGTTCTGACCTGAGCTTATCCGTGAGCACATCGAACGCATCGTCGGCCAGTTCATCGGCGGCAAAAAACTCGTGGGCTTTGAAGCAATGGCGCACCAGCTTGTCGCGCAAAACCTGGTATTTCTCCAGGGCTTTGGCCTCATCGCTGTCAAAACTTGTAAGTAACTTTTTGAAATCCTCAGAATCCAACTCCGGTTTTTGCCTCGCCATGAAGTGGCCATTTCTATTGGTTTGGTGGAACTCACTACTGGAAAGACTGCCAATCACCCTGAAGGACAAAGGGCGCCCAGAAAAAAGGATCCGTCCATCGCTTATCCTGCAAGAGTTGCATTTGGGCTCTGCGCAACGCGGCCGCCGGCGATAGCTTTTCCACAAGGAGCGCCTTATAGAATCGCCCCATCAACTGCGCCGTAGCTTCATCATCCACGCTCCAAAGGGTGGCGACGACGCGGCTGGCTCCAGCGTACATGAAGCCCCGTGTCACGGCGAGCAGACCTTCGCCCTGAACATTCTTTCCAATGCCCGTTTCGCACGCGCTCAGCACAACCAAATCCGCGGAGAGGTTCAGATTATAGATAGTCTGGGTCTCGAGAAAGCCGTTCCGGGGCCGTCCAGCCTCGTCTACCAGGGACAACACCAATCCGGACCGTTCAGGATGCGCTGGATCCAGAAGGCCGTGAGTAGCAAAGTGTATGATCCGGTACTGAGCCAGCACAGAACTGGTTGCGGCATCGAGATTCGCCGCAAAATCAACCGCCAGCAACCTTTTTTCTGGCGGTGCAACAGCAACGATGGCTTCGGCTTCGCGCCGGGTGTTCAGTAATCTGGGAATCAGCTCTCCGCCGCCCCGAGTTAAGTTCAGGTCAGCAAGTGATTGGGCAAGATCGGGAGAAATGAGAGGTTGGGCGGCTGCGGCCTCAATTGAACGTTTCTGCGGATGCTCAGGTTTCACCCGGACGTCCTGCCTCTCGAAGACCGGATCAGCAAATACCGCCACCAGCTTGGGCGCAACCGGACGACTCTTTGCCCGCCGCCGGAGTTCTGACAGCACCGAAGATGATGGCAAGTAAGTAACCTCATGGGTGGCAATGAGCGGCGCTGCTGCTGCCGCGGCGCGGGGATCAGGCAGGAGAGAAAACGGGATAAGCTGCAGAACTCCATCGGTGACAATGACCAGCCGTTTTCCTTCCAGAGAGCCGGCAACCGGCCCCAGCACCATTTCGCTCAACTTGGCTGCCAAACCCGGATACTTTCGGGCAGTCTCCTGTAACCGTGCAACTCGTTCCGGCAAGGTCTCACCCTCAACCAGGAGGTTCCGGGCAGTTAACAAGTCATAAAGAGGTATAGCTACTTTCTTAATCTCCTCGTGATTGGGAAGCCTGTAAGCCGTAACTGCCTTATCGGTCACAGCCCAGACATAACTGCTGATGCTGCCTAGCGAATATTCAAGCAGGAGCGTGTTTGAATCCACCAGTTGTTCTTGAACCTGTTTCAGGGTAAGCGGTTGTGGGTGAGCCAGGGAGGCGTACGTGGGACTGGCTGCACGAATCTGTTCTTCAATCTCCTCCGCTTGGGCTTGCAACCTGTCAATTTGTTCCCTGATAGTCCTGGTCTCCGCCTCGCTATGACGGCCTTGAAGCTGCCGATTCAGCAGATCATCCAACTTCATGTGCAACTGGCGCTGCTGCTCGATCAACTGAGGATCCACCCCCTTGCGTATATCAATTTTGGCCGAATCCAGCATTTCCGATAGGGACCGGGCGCGCAGGCGCTCTTGAACGTTGAAGGCTCGCTCGATCTGTTTTTGACGCATCAGCAGATCTATGTAGTTTTGGTAGTGAGCGGCGCGTCGTCCGCGGAACTGCATCCGCGTATCTTCCGCCCCGCCAAGATTGGTCATCTGCGCTTCCAGCGCGCTGAGAGATTTCTCGAACATCTCTCCTGCTTCGTCCAGCTTGGTCAGCTTTTCCTTGATCTCAAGAAACAGTCCGAATAAAAACTGGTCGTCTGCGAGCGTCGCGCTGCCGGGAATGATTTTCTCCTCAATAGACAATGCCTGGCGGAAATACTCTTCGAACTTCGCCGTGTCACCCTGCTCTCGCGATACGTTAGCCAGCATTTTCAGCACCTGCGCATAACTGGCGGTGCCGGGCGCAAGTCTCTCTTCAATGGCCAGCGCCTGGCGAAGATGTTTCTCCGCGTTGACCAGGTCCTTGCGGGTAATCTCAAATGTGCCTAAATTGCTCAACGTGGCCGCATGCTCAAAACTTTCTGGTTCGATCCGTTCTTCGATGGCCAGAGCTTCCACATATTTTTCCCCTGCCCTGGGGTCGTCCTGGCTCTTATAGAAACCACCCAGGCTGTCAAGGCTGCGCGCCTCTTCCAGGCTATCGGGAGCGATTTTATGCGCCAGCGCCAGACTACGCTCGTACTCTTGTTTGGCTTGAGCAAAATCGCCACGGCTGTAAGCAATCTGGCCCAAAAGATGCGTGGTCATGGCGGTATGAATGCTATCCGGGGCCAGCCGCTCTTGCATGGCCAGAGCTTGCCGGGCATCCCTTTCCGCTTGCAGCAGGTTTCCGCGGCTGTGAGAAAGCTGGGCCAGCGCGAAGAGCGACCCTGCTACCTCCAGGCTATCGGGTGCTACTCGCTTCTCAATCGCGATCGATTGGAGAAAATACTTCTCTGCCGTTTCCCATTCGCCCCGGTGCTCTGCCACTTCCCCTAGCTTCGTTAAGATAACAGCTGTATTGAGTGAGTCAGGCGATTGTTGTTGTTGAATCGCAAGGGCGCGATGCAAGTAATCTTCCGCCTGGGATAAGTTACCGTGATCCAGCATCAGGCCGGCTGAGTTGCTGTAGTCCGCCGCCAGACTGAGGCTTCCCGGCTCCAACCTCTCTCTGATTGCGATATTCTGCCGCTGGTATTCTTCGGCTCCGGCCAAGTCACCGCGCATGCTGCTGACCGAACTTAAGTTGCCCAGGATGTCGGCCACCTCCACGCTTTCGGGATCAAGCATTCCGGCTATGGCCAGGGCACGCTGATAATATTCCTGCGCGACAGCCAGTTTCCCGCGGCGCCAGGCCACAATGCCGAGGCCATTGAAGCTCCGCATGACTACGATGCCCTCCGGATCCAGTTTTTCAGCGACTGCCAGGCTTTTGCGGTAGTAGTCTTCAGCCTTCTCAAGATTGCGGCGCTTATCTTCAAGCGATCCCAGGAGGCGAAGGATCTCGGCAACCGAAAGACTGGCTGGCGCCAATTTGCTCCGGATGCTCAGGCTTTGCTGATAGTATTTCTCTGCCTGCTCTAGATGGCTGCGCAGCAGGGCCATACTTCCTAAAGAAAATAGTCCCGATGCCAACGTCAGATTTTCTGGTTGGATTTTGCGGACGGTGTCTACGGCTTCTTGAAAGTGCCTGGCTGCGCTTTCCAGATCGTTGGCTTGCCTTGAACTCCTCGCCCAGGTTTGCAGCTGCAGAGCGGCAATTCCCGGGCCAGCTTTCGTTGCTTCTTGAACCGCCTCTTGATAAAGAGTGTCGGCATCCTTCCATTGCCTTGCCTCAACCAGGAAATCAGCGGCTCGGCTGAGCGCCCATGACCTTAACCAGGTAGCAGCCGGCAAGGTGATGGAGATCGAGCGCATGCGTTGTGCGGCCTCTGCCTGCTTACCGGATTTAGACAGTTCGAGCGTTGCGGCATATGCCGCAACAAGCGGACCGTCCATCTGCGGCCTGGTTTTCAGGCCCCACTCTGCCGGTCCCATGGCCCAAATCTTTTTCTGTCCGGCTCGCAGACCTTGCAGCGTTACCGGACCACGAGGATTCTGTTCAATTTCCACTTCCGTCAAATCGAAAGGCGAGTCGATGGGTCCATTGGCTCCGCCGCGTCGCCAGCTTAAGATAAGATCGCCTTCCTGCAAACCCGCTTTCTGTGCCGCCTGATGCCTGTTCAGGGCCTCAACAACCACTCCGTGGAGATCTGGGGCGGAATCATCCAGTGCCGCAATGCCTCTACCCGGCAAAATATTGCTAATCAACAGCAGCATCACAGCAGTAAATCTCATAACTATATGCCTCCGCATTCACATGGAGATGCAAAAACTGATCTCACATCAAAGTGTATGAACGCGGACAAATCTTACAAAAAAATTTCGCTTGCGTCTTTTTGCAACTTTTCAATTTCATTTCGGATCCCAACGCGGGCTGTTTGTCGTGGCTGGCAGTAGCAATGAGCTGGCCGTCGGGCTAGAAGACCGCGCTCCAAACACGGTCAGAATGGCCTTGAAGGGGGCCAGCAGTTCCCGGTGGCTGTTTTCAGTTAAGAAAGACGAGACAACCATCCTGCCGGCTTCCGTGCACATCCTCAACCCCTGTCATCCTGTCTATGACCCCGACGGCGGTGTCAAGTGCCTCGCGAAGCGAACGAATGCATATCGCTGGAAATGCATTCCAACGCGCCGCCCAGAACTCATCCAATCAGAGCGAAGCGAAGGACCCATGCACTTTGCGTGCGCTACCACGTAGCCGGTTTCTGCCCAAGAAATTCTCGTGAGGACGTGCATAACAACATGATTGTCACCCAATCACTCCGTGCTCCTTCCACATTTGTCATCCCGAGACATGGCCGGCTTGCCCGGCCAAGTGGAGGGATCTCGTGTTATCTTTCCCACTACCTGTAACTTGGTCCCTGTATCTACTGATTCTGGCCCGCCGCCGCACCCGTGGCCCCTTCGGGCCGGTCCGGTGCCTTACCATCAGGTTCAGTCTGTACTTTAGCGCCGGCAGGTGTAACGTTCTCAACTGCCTTGTTCCCCAGGTATGCAGCGTGACCCAGCCCCATCAATGCTATCAGCGACTTGTCTATATCGGGGATAGTGGTGAGATCGGTCGCCGAGATGTGGTGACAAACCGTAATGAGGTAAGCAACGATGGCAACAAACGTCCAGGCGATGACCTGAATTTTTGATAGGTCGGGCTGACCGTCGTCGTCGGCAAAGACATCTGCGAATCTACCTTTAGACGGAGCCACGCCCTTCTTCTGAATACGCCCGGTCTTGCTATAGCTGGTGGTAATGGCTTTGGCGCTGCCTGCGCTGGCCACGCTGATCCCCAGCACGATGAGGACGTTGCTGGGCAAATTGGCCTGCAGAGGCTCCCATTTATTGGAATCGCTCGAGGTGAATTTAATCGCGAGCAGCGCCGTAAATGAGAACAACACAATCGCTGTCCAGAGAAAGAACTGGAACTTGGAAGTGCTGGGACGACCATCGGCCCCATCGCAGAGCTTCCGGATTGTACCGCCGGTGGCAGCTTTCGCAATCACATAAAGCGCCACCACAGACAGGGTTCCAACCAGATAAGCCAGTAGCGGTCTTCCGAAGAAATCGACGACCGCGTTTCCTGTCGCCTGAATCGCGCAAAGCTGCAACATAGAATCCTCCTTAGCACCTTTCTTCAATTGAAGGGCATCATTTCGATCCCGGCTATTAGGTAGTGCGAAATCGGACGCAAACATTACAACGTTTTTGCGATGAAGTTTCCTTCGAATCGGAAGGCCAGGTTGGTGAGCATGAACCAGGGGGCCGGGGGATGCTACTGCCCACTCTTGCTGATTTAGCGCCTCGCCCTGGGCTATTCGAAACCCGATTGTTTGACCAGCCAAATGTCGGTTTCGTACTGGAGTTGACTTGGCAGCCGATGATTGCGCAAAATATCCGCTAGAAGGGGTGCCTAACAGTGAGCCGGGCGGCAGGCTCGCGTGACGCAAAGGCCTTTCTATCCCCAAGAACAATCGAAACAATCAAGCCTGGTTCAAGCAGCACGCATTGCCGTGTATTGAGGCATTGCCTTTCAATTTTGGCAACGTAGCCAGTTCTCGAGGCGAGCTTGCGTAGCCGAAGAAGCGATTTTGGCAATTTTGGCAAATCTCCCGGCTCTTCATTTCCCAATACCAAATTCTCTGAGGCTCGCGTGATGCAAGAAATTTTCACCCTCTAAATTCAACACTCAACCCACGAAAATCTGCGGCTGATTCCCAGTTTGCCTCTGTGTACCTCCGTGTCCTCGGTGGCTAAGGGTTTTGGCCTCTGACCTTCAATTACCCGATTACCAAATTACCCGATTACCAAATTCTTCCAGAGGTTTCCATGCGAACAAAAACCATCTCTTCCCTCAGTCCTGAATATCAGGAGCTGAAAAAGCTTTTTCCGTCTCTCGGCAAAAAACCGCCCAAACCGGATCCCATCAAATCCGCACCGGTGGACGGCCCTGCTCTGCTCCAGGACCTCTCCGGCTTCATCGGCCGCTATCTCCACTGCTCCCAGCACCAGCGCCACCTCCTCGCCCTCTGGGCTCTTCACACCTGGTGCTCCTCT
>Ga0070735_10000611_pt1 | contig 37612 bp, 29 predicted proteins | sample Coa_R1_FD_66443 | JGI IMG/M metagenome (GOLD analysis project Ga0070735, IMG submission 66443) | Surface soil microbial communities from Centralia Pennsylvania, which are recovering from an underground coalmine fire - Coalmine... | ecosystem: Environmental > Terrestrial > Soil > Unclassified ... | reverse complement strand
ACGGCTTTGGGATTCACATCACCATCATTCTTCGATCAACGTGCAAGATAGCTTTAGGTGTCAGGCAGCCTTCACGAACTCGACATCGAGAGTAATGGTCACCTCGTCACCAACCAAAATGCCGCCGGTCTCAAGGGCAGCGTTCCAAGTCAAGCCGAAATCCTTTCGGTTGATCTTGGTGGTCCCCGAGATCGCAACCCGCGTGTTCCCCCAGGGATCCTTCGCTGGCGGCGTGGGTCCTTCGACCGAAAAGCGGACCTTGCGGGTAACGCCACGGATTGTCAGATCGCCTTCGACCGCCAACTCTCCATCCCTAACGATGCTGATGTTCTTGGATTTGAAATGCAGGGTCGTAAACTTTTCCACATCAAAGAAATCGGCGCTCTTCAGGTGAGCATCGCGCTGTTCATCGCGAGTATGAATCGAGGACGCCTCGATCGAGGCTTCAACGCGGGAGTTCGCGAGATCAGATTCATCAAGAAACAAAGCCCCGGAGACTTGGGGGAATTGCCCTTTCACATTAGCGATCATCATGTGCTTGACCTTGAACTCCGCCATGGAGTGGGCGGAGTCGATATTCCAATCTTCTGGCTGATGGCCCCCGTGAATGCACCCTTTTCATGTCCAAACAATTCGCTTTCTAAAAGCCCGGTCGGAATGGCAGCGCAGTTCACCTTCACGAATATTCGGTCCTTCCGACGGCTATGCTCGTGAACGGCGCGGGCGATCAACTCCTTCCCCGTTCCTGTTTCCCCGAGGAGCAAGACGGTTGAATCAGTGGGAGCAACAGTTTCGACCAGGTGCAAGACATGTTTGAGGGCCGGGCTGTTCCCCACAATTTGCCCGAACTCTATGTCACTACGGATCTCTTGTTCGAGGTAACGATTCTCTTGGGCTAGCCTCTCTTTGAGTTCGGAAACTTCGCGGTATGCCAGCGAATTCTCTATGGCAATGGCTATCTGACCAGAAGCCTCGCTGACGAAGTCGACGTCCTCTGAAGTAAACAGAGTGTCTGTCGTCCGAGAAATTGCCAACACCCCAACCGCTTGCCCTCGATTCACAAGAGGTATAACGTACTGACTTTTTACGCCTTCCGCGACCAGCAATTCATAATAATCGGGCGGAAAGTCGTGACGTTGTTCTATGCGCTGATAGTAGGTTTCAGGGTGTCAAGAGCTCTTCTGCCGCACCCTCCGGGGTGATCACCAAATCTTCCTTAATGAGCCCTTTACCTTCAGGGAAATTAAGTGCATAGATGCGGAATTCGCCAGTCCCGTTCTCGCGCACCGAGATATGCACTACATCACAGTCCATGACCTCGCGAATGCAGGCTGAGATTTCGCGCAGTACATCCCGAAGCTCCAAATTCGCAGTGATCTGATTTGTAACCTTCAGAAGCAACTGGAGTCGGCTGTTTTGAACCGTTAGAGCGTGCTCTGCTTTCTTACGATCATCAATATCGGTATTTGTACCGTACCATTTCGCAACGTTGCCCTTGTCGTCGTGGGATGGGGTTGCTCGGAACAAAAACCAGCGATATACACCGTCGAAACGACGCAAGCGCCCTTCGATTTCACCCGACTGGCCTGAGGCTACAACGGTTCGCCAGCAATCCACGAGCGCGTTCAGATCGTCCGGATGCACGGCGACCGTCCAACCCCAATTCTCCACTTGGTCCGCTGTAAGGCCCGCGTAATCCAACCAGCGACGGTTAAAGAATTGTGCAGCCCCATTTGCTGCGGCCGACCATGCCATACACGGAATGGTTTCTATAATCTCGCGCAGCTCTCGTTCACTCTGTTGCAGTCGCTCATTCTGACGTTGCAATTGCGCATTGCAGCCTCGGCCCGTTTGAGATTGAAATTGTCGTCAATCGCAAGCGCGACAACCCGACCAATTAGTCGCAAGAAGCTAATGTCATCCTCGCTGTAAGCGATCCCAGGGTCTCCAGACATGCCCAAAGCACCCAAACGCCGATGCGGCGTTGTAAGAGGAACAAAAACCAAGGGGCCTTGTTTGATCCCTTGGTCTGCGAGATTCTGTTTTAAACGTGCCGGAATCCGCTCATCTGAAGTTAAGTCAGCAATGTGGAAGGGCTCCTGCGACGCGTAAGCCCGCCATGACGGCCGTTCCTGGACTGGAATATCCGAGTAGACAGCTATGAGATTCTTTTCCTGGCCTAACACCGCCCATTCGACTTCTGAGGAATTCTGTTTATAAACAATGACGTAGAAATGAGAGAACTCAAGGAATTCGCGCAACTGCTCCGAAAGAACTTTGGTCAAGTCCTCTGGTTCCCGGCACAGGGAAAGGGCTTCGCTGAGGCGAAGGACGGCTTCGTAGCGTTCCCCATTCGTCTGCCTAACACCCGCATCTACGCTAATCGCGAGTTTTCGCGGGGAATTCATTTATTTCCATTGTCGGTCAAGAAGTCTATTCCAAACAACGCGCTGATTTTACTGGATCAGCCAGATCGTGTTGTTTGTCTCTAGATCGGAGATCTCGTACTCCCCTGTCAACGAGCAAAATTGACATTTTGACACAAACAGCTGCCTTCCAAAATTGGGCCGGTCCAGCTTGCATCATTTCAACGAATAATCCGAGCTCAGCTGTTGGCATGTCATTTGCGATCTGAAGTCACTGGATGGCAATTTATGCAGAAAAGACACTGCAACTCCAACTGTTTTTACAGTGTTCACGTGCGACTAGATGATCTCGGAATTTCGAAGCACATGGCGCAAGCAGGTCACTATGAATGTTCAACGGAGAAGCACGAAGTTTTGCAGTTGAGCCGCGCACCACTCTCCTTGACGCTTTGCGTAATGAACGGGGTTTGACCGGCCCCAAAAAGTCATGCCACCGATGCGAATGCTCTGAAATTGTTCTATACGTCCGTTGATTCCTTCGCGGCCGATGCAGCCATCCTTGCCGGTTCCACACTGCATGCAGCGTTCATCGTGATCGCTCTTTACGTTGTCTTCAGGCCTGGAAGGCGTTCCGGGTCTGGTAATCGGGTGCGCAACGATGGTGAAAGAAACTCGTCTGGCAATAGAAAATTTTGCAAAAGAAGCAACGTTCGCAGTTCGACATCGTGGCAAAGAAAAATCGCCAACTGCCGCCACATTCGGTGATCCGGGCTTCGAATTGCGAATAGCGAGTGTTGCTTCGGTCTGCTCATTATGGAGCGCACCAGCAGTACGGACGAAACCAGTTCGCCGAGGGTCGGCGGCCCGCAGCATAGCCCGATGCGAGGACGAGATACAGCTTTTTGACATAAGTGATGATTCGGGTACGCTAAAGTCAAAGATCCTGGAGTGAGGCCTGTTTAAGGAATTCGATTGGCGATCGACTCAGCAAAAGATTCAACGACACGAGAGCCGGCAGGCTTAGGACGGCCACTTCGGGTTCCAATATTTCGCAATCTGCTGATAGCAGATCTTGTTTCCGATATTGGCACTTTCATGCAGAACGTTGGCGCTGCGTGGTTGATGGTTTCGCTGCACGCTGGCCCAGGTTATGTCGCTCTTATCCAAACTGCGGCTTCCCTCCCTTACTTTTTACTCGCACTACCTGCGGGTTCCGCTGGCGATATCTTCGATCGCCGCAGACTCGTTCTATTTACCGAAGTCTGGATGATGGCAGTGGCGCTGATTTTGGCTGTTCTCACCATGATCGGCATTACCTCACCCTGGCTGCTGCTCGCGCTGACATTTGCCCTGTCCGCTGGAGACGCGTTCGAGACTCCAACGTGGCGCGCCATCCTTCCTGAATTGGTATCCAGGGACGACCTGCCGGCTGCGTCCGCGTTGAACGGCATCGAATTCAATCTTGCCAGAGCCGTAGGGCCCGCGGCGGCAGGTATGGTGATCGCGGTTGCAGGTGTCACCACCGCCTTTGCCGCGAACGTCATATCGTTTTGCGGGGTTATTCTCGTTGTCGCCAGATGGAAAAGACCAATTCGAAAGCAGACAACGCCGGCCGAAACCATGACAGGAGCTACGGTCGCTGCGGTTCGCTACGTCCGCAACTCCCCTGCGATACTAACGGTCCTGGTCCGAACGGGGACCATTCTGTTTTTTTCAAGTTCTCTGTTTGCGCTGCTACCTTCGGTGGCCAGAAGTGTGGATGAGAGGGCGATCGGGTATGGGCTGTTACTGGGTTGCTTTGGGGCGGGCGCGATAGGAGGGGCCCTCCTCATGCAGTCGTTACGCGCCCGCTTCTCCACAGAAATGATCGTCTCGGCAGGCGTCGTGATCTTGGGCATAGGGATCGTGGCGATCACATTGTTGCACCGGTTGAGCACTCTTGCGCTCGATATTTTCGTGACCGGCGCGGCATGGGTTCTCTTTATCTCCCTTATCAACGCCTTGGTGCAGAACCTCGCTCCAGATTGGATTCGAGCGCGAGTGTTGGCAATTTTCACGCTTGTATATATGGGGAGTTTCGCCCTCGGAAGTGCTGCCTGGGGCGGGGTCGCCCAGCATCGGAGTGTTCGGTTGGCTCTAGTTTATTCGGGGGTTGGGACTATCGGGAGCGCGATCATTGCCCTGTGGGCTAGGCTCCCGGATTCCACGGCTGATCTCAGTCCGTGGAATCATTGGCGCACCCCGGTCATCGTCAAAGAGGTTGGCGATGAACTTCTTGATGGCCCGGTGTTGGTCACGATCGAATATTCCGTCGTTGCAGAACAGGAATCGAAGTTCGTAGGGACGATGCGGCAATATGCCCGCGTTCGGCGTCGTGATGGCGCGTATAGATGGGGGATCTATCGTGATATCGAGGTAGCAAATCGGTTTGTAGAAATATTTCTGGTCCATTCGTGGGCGGAACATCTACGTCAACACGAGCGGCAGACAAAAGCGGATTGTCACTTGGAGCAACTGGTCTACAGTTACGTCGCCGGTGAGCCAAAAGTGCGACATCTTCTCTACGCGGATTCCACCAAACTATATAGCCCGTCCACGGTACAACAAAACGACCCAAGGCTTATCAATCCTATCGAAACCCACCCCAAGAAAACCTAGAGTGCCAAGTGTAGGGAGAGGATTTCTGACGCGCCAGCCCCGTCCAGCCACTGCCGCGAAAAGGCAGAGGCCCGGAGAAATAGACTTCACTCCTGCAATACCCAACCTTATTAAATATTAATGCTAACGGCAGACGCCAAGCCCTTCTGGTCTGCTCTCTACCACTCGTTAACCCTAACGGACAAAGAGGATTGTGAATATCGAACAGGATCGATTTACAAGAATATCAGCGCGATGTCGGATTGAGGATGAGAGGTAAATTTCTGAAGGTGAATGATGATGGTGGCCAGGGACGGAGTTGAACCGCCGACGCCAGCCTTTTCAGGGCTGCGCTCTACCACCTGAGCTACCTGGCCACGTTTCGAAGCCCGCTCGCCGCGCAGGCTAAGAGGGAACTTGCTTCGCGCTTCTGTTGGCGGGACTGCCTACGTACTGCTTCTCGCGCGGAACTTTTCGAACGCCCTCGATTATAGCAACGGCGAAGAAATCGCTCAACGGGGATCTGCACTCGATCGTCGCTTCAGTTTCATCACGATCGATACTGGCCAGCAATATGAATTGGGGAGCGGGCTCTCTTCGACATCAATGTCTCATTCTGCCCCAACAATATTCCTCAATTATTCCGTCCGGCGAGAACCAACCCACCGCCTATCACAATCAAAACGATGCCCACTGCGGGCGGCAGTTTCTCATCGTGTTCCGTCGTCACACCGATGCTGGAATCTCCGACCTTCACCCCATGATGGTGGTAGCTGGGAAACGGAACTACAAACGAGAGAACTCCTACTATCAGAACAATAACTCCAATCACTGCGAGCGCCTTCATAGTTATCTTCTCCGCATTCGTAGTTGCAGACACAACTGGGCGAGCGCGCCCGGCATGACTAAGACGCGCCCTGCCCCAAAAAGGCTGCTGCAAATGTGAGGAAAACTAGACGACGAAGCTCTTCACGAACTCCACCAGACTCCGCAAAGCGATACCCGATGGACCTTTCGCGATCCACGGTTTCTGATCTTCCATCCACGCCGTGCCCGCGATATCCAGATGGATCCACGGAGTGTCTTCCGCAAATTCCTTCAGGAACATTGCCGCTGTAACCGCGCCGCCCCAGCGGCCGCCCGAGTTCATGATGTCGGCAATGGACGAGCGAATCTGATCTTTATATTCGTCGTCGAGCGGCAGCCGCCACATCTTCTCGCCCGCCTTTGCATTCGCTGCTTTGAAGCGGTTGTACATGTCGTCGTCGTTCGCGAAAATTCCCGCGTTGTTAAATCCGAGAGCGACCACGACCGCTCCGGTCAAAGTCGCCGCATCGACCAGATGCGTACATCCGAGCTGCCGGGCGTAGTAAAGCCCATCGGCGAGTACAAGGCGCCCTTCGGCATCGGTGTTGATGATCTCAATCGATTTGCCGGACATCGCGATCTGTACATCCCCCGGCTTCTGCGCCTTCCCGGACGGCATATTCTCCGTCGCGCAAACAATCCCGATCACTTTGACCTTCGGTTTCAGCAGCGCGATCGCTCGCATCGCTCCAATCATGGTCGCGCCACCCGCCATGTCGTATTTCATCTTCTCCATGCCATCGGCAGGCTTGATCGAGATACCTCCCGTGTCGAATGTAATTCCCTTCCCCACAAGCCCGAGCACAGGTTTCGCAGGAGCGCCCGCCGGTTCGTAGGTCATCACAATCAGCGCCGGAGGTTCGTCCGATCCCTGCGCCACACTCCAGAATGCGCCCATCTTCAATTCTTTGATTTTGTCCGCGCCGTACACTTCACACTTCAATCCAACCTCGGCCGACATCTTCTTCGCCCGATCGCCCAGGATCGTCGGTGTCATCCGATTTGAGGGCTCATTCACCAGATCACGCGTAAAGTTTTGCGATTCCCCGATGATCTGCGCCTCATTCGCCACTTTCTCGAGCGCGGCTTTGTCCCCGCTAGCCACCACCGTGACCGCATCAATCTTCTGATCCTTGCGGTCGCTGCGATAGTAGTCCGGATCGAAATTTCCTACGAGCGTACCCTCGACGATCGCACGAGCGGCTTCTTCTTCAGCCATTCCCTGCGGAGCAACGAAGGCAAAGCCTCGGATTCCGCGTGACTTCAGCGCCCGCGCCGCTGTCCCCGCAACCCGGCGCAGATCGTAAGCTGAAAATTTCTTGGCGCTTCCGCCGGAAACCAGCAGCAGACGCTTCGCTTTCAGGTTCGCGGGTTTGTGCAGCAGATTTGTCTCAAGAGATCTCCCCGTTATCTCGCCACTGCCCAGCAAATCGGCGGCCGCCGCTTGCATCGCAGAATCTGTACTGGCAACTTTCAGCTCCGGCTTTTTTTCTCTTTCATTCGATCCGGTGTTCGCATGGTCGAGTACCACCGCTACCAGGGCTTCGGTTTCAACTTGCGACGGCGTAGAGGTAACAATTGTCGTTTTCATAATTTGAATGCGGAAAAGATGGAATCTATTCAGTATCTTAGGACGGCGGGCAAAAGCGCAAGCGCGCCTCCCGAAAGATTCCGGAAAACGAGAATATCGAGGAAGATCTTGCTGTCAAATTCTAGCTGGCCAGCGCGCTGGGGAACCGGGTTTGAAAGTCCAGTAACCCTACCCACTCTGGGGTGATGGTAATTCGCACCATCGACGAAATCATGGTCCGGAGCTGGCCAACCCATGCTTTAGCTTGCTCAGGCGAGAAATAGCGCTCCGCTGCGGCAACGTATTCCGGCACAATCCCGTCCACCGACTCCAGTCGCGCCGTTCCTCGGACGAGAAGAACTTTATGCGGAAAGATGTTGTCGTCGATCGTCAGCGACACCTTCGGATTCTTCGCCAGCGCCTTCAGCTTCGGTGCTTTGGGCGGGCTTGCCATTACGATGTCCCGCCCGTTCCAATGAAACCAGATTGGTATCACCCGAGGAGTTCCGTCCATCCAGACATATGCCAACCGCGCCGGAATCTTCGACTGCAAGAGTTCTTGTGAGGCGGGATGCTGTAGAAGGCTAAGGTCACCCTGCTTGACGGGCTCCATGTCATTCCTCCTTGCCGAGGTAGTGTAATTTTCACGGCAGAAAATCATTCCCGATCAACGCAAGCGATTGTACTCTCGTCGATTGTCCGAATAACCCGCGCGTAGCCCTTTCCCCCGGTCCGGCCGACAGTACCGATGCAACCAGGCTCGTCTTGCGCGGATTCTGAGCGCTACGGGCCGATGACACAAGAACGCTATAGACATGCGAAGGGAATAATCCGGGTGGAATCCACTATATGGTCAACATCGCCCCGTATTCCGGGCCGACGACCATTCTCAGGTAAGCGGATTCGAGCGCTGGAATGAAATTAGCAGTCGGCAATTGGGGACGAATCCTTGCCACCGGATTTATCCGGACTTGGGGGGAAAGCGAAGAAGCAGCTTGTCAAGCGCCTTTTCAACGTCGTTCCAACGCTCGTGATGCGCATCACCAACCGTGTGCTTTGCTGTTCCGATCCAGACTGGGCGGTTGGTCGCGCGAGCGAGAATCTCTAAGACAATGCTCCCTTTCGTTACGTGGGTACCCCCTGTGCCAGTGGTTTCCCAGATGCTATGCCCCGCCATAGGGACTCCTCCGCTCGCGGCGAATGTCGGATCGAGAGCCCTGCCAACACTTAGGTCCGTGTTGACCGCGGCGTGATAAGTCACCAGAACATCCGCCGCATCTGCAGGCGCTTCGATCATACCGATCCGTCGGAGTTCATCAACAAACCTGCTCTGGATGTAAGTATCCATGTGCGGATCGAACACCGGCGTTCCGGGGACCCACGCGTAAGTCTTGAATGTCGAGAACTCTGTCGTCTTTTCGTATTGAATCTTGATCTTTTGGGCTTCGACTTGCCGAACGAGTGGCAACAGAAGGACCAGCAATGCGCCGCTTACTGCGGCCCGGGCCAGCCAGCCCAACCGCGCCGGATATCGCCTCAGACTTCGAAGCTGGACTGTATTCAGTCTCATTGTTCCCACAGTTCGATCAGTCTGGCTGACCGTTTTTCCCGAATGCAACGTGCCTAAACGAGGAATCTGCAATTACACGGTCATCTTCGATGATCAAGATTGTCGCTCCAACTGGTAAAGTTCCCAGTCCCATCGGGAGTAAGACTCAATGGATGAAGCCTCCTGACAACGCTCAAAACGACTCAATGAGCAGCTACAGCCTGATTGCAACAATCAACGTTCGCTGCGCGTTTGCGCCGCTCGGCAGAGCTAGGAGTGACCTTCGATCTGATTACTCTGACAGTTGCTGCTTCGGTTCCTCTCCTACAGAGTCGTACCAGGAAGGCTAAGCATGGCGTCCCTTTCGCAGAAGGTTGGCTCGAAATCCACACTCGGCTTTTCTGTTTAAGGTCAGTAGAGATCAAGGGGAGGACGGCTCACGTCATTCACTGTGCTGTGTCAAATCATTTCACGACGGTCGCTGTTGAGTTTGATGGCTGCAATAGCCATCGCCGCCGGTCCAGGCTTTGCGCAAGACCATGAATCACTGCCGTCGATTGCCCCCGGCGCAGCTTCTGCAGTAGGGAACTCGCAGACGACAGAAGCCCTCAACTACTGTGAACCAGAGAAGCAACGCGCCCTGGTGCTCAGTGGGGGTGGCCTCAAAGGAGCGTTCCAGGCAGGCGCGATCTACCACTTCATCGTTCACCGCCACTGCGATTTCCGCGAAATCGCCGGCGTATCCGTCGGTTCCTTGAATGCAGTGATCCTGGCACAAGCACAGCGGGACGAAAGTCCCGAGGCGTCGCTCAGGAATATGGCGGAGCGGGCCGAAGCGTTGGTCGATCTCTGGCATAACATCCGCAGTTCCAAACAGATTTTGAAGCCCCGCTGGCCGGGATGGATGTGGGCGCGCGCCGTTCGCTACGGCCTTTTTGGAACCGAGAGCATAAACACGTTTGACCCACTCATGCATTTAATCCAGAGCAATGTGGATATGGACGCATTGGACCGGGGGCGCCCGGTGAGGGTCGGCTCGGTCTCCCTTTGGGATGGTACCTATCGAGAGGTGGGTCCCGGTGCGACGTTTCCTAACAATGATCGGAAATACTTCCTTCAGTACGTGTATGCCAGTGCGCTCATCCCCATTGTTGGGAAAATGCCGCGCATTCAGCAATCGTCGGACGATACCAATGTCAAAGATTGGATCCAATTCGGAGATGGAGGCATTCTGAATAACACTCCGATTTTCAATTATTTCCACAAATGCGAGCCGCAGGACAGTCAAGGACAGACGGCAGGTGGCGTTCCCTGCCTTGCGTGGTTGCGAGAGGGCACTCCGCCTCCGCAAAACGTGCAGCAATTGTTTGTAGTCGTTACTTCGCCGTTTACCAAGAACGTGGATCGTTACCCTGTAGAGCCGAAATTGCTTGCCCACGGATCCAAGCAGGTCACCGACGGACGCAAGATCCTATTGCGTACCATCGATTTGATTTTGGAGACTGACTTCCGGGAAGACCTGACCCTCATGCAGGAATCGAATGCTTTATTGGCGTGGCGGAGACGAACCTATGACGCAGCGACAACAGCCTTAACACCTGAGCAGCGAGCAACCTTCGATCAGCAGTTTGCCGAGATCAACCGGGCCTTTCCACTGCATTCGTATAACGAGGCACCGGATGGTGGCCCATCATTGCCTTACGATGCAATCGTGGTAGCGCCGGAAAAGGTTTACGCGGAGACCTTCGAGGTTGATCCCGAAAACATCGCTCTACAGCTTCGTTACGGTTGTCTACAGGCTGATCTCATGATGCAGCAGAATTTCCACATGGCTTCCATGAAAGAGAAGTGCCAGGAGAGGTTCCCGCTGTGGAACCCCAAACCAGTCGATCCTGGGAACAAGCAGTAGCACCCCTCATGTTTACGTTCAGCGTAATCTGAGTACGAGACGTTCTCACCCGTACTTCTCGATCGTAGCTGTTCTAGCAGTTCTATATTGCTTAGATGCGATCTTGCACCCGCTCGCCATCAAGCCCCTCTTTGCTTACTTTTTCGGATGCGAAACGCTGAGTGGTGAAGACGCCACCATATATTTCCCTTCATCGCTGTTGACCTGTTCCAGATCAAATGAAAATTCAGCATCTCCCGGAAACAGCCTTACGCGAAAATAGTAGGTCTTCCCTGCCTCGGCCGTGAGATTCGACATGGCAAAGGCTCTCGCCCGCACCGAAAGTCGCGACTGCCAATTGACACATAGATGATGCTCTCCCGGCTCCACAGGAAAAAACAGATAGGAACTGCCCCGGCCCGCACCGATCCACGCGCCGTCCGCTCCCACCTTTACAATCGCCGCACTTACATCGTTGATGATCGCATTGCTCTTCGAGCAGTCCGCACATTGACCAATATCCTCGACCACAAAGACCAATGCTTTATCGGGATCCGGTTGCGGATTCGGATGGTGATTCGTATCTGCGGTAGCTGAATAGTTGATTTGTGCCGGTCCGCAGGCCGACTCAGCTGCCATGGCAGCCACGCGGTCTTGCGCAAATGCAGAAAGAAATGCAGAAGAGAAAGAGAGAAGAACAGCAGCAGCGAACAGCAACTTCATACATCGCCTCCGCCGGGCAGTCAGAAACGCAGGTGCATGCCTCTCAATCATAATGGGGGCCGACAGTAACCAGAGCCGAAGATTTGGTGAAGATTTGTAAAAATCCCGTCGCTGTGACCCGAAATACTCCAATCGCTGGAACAAGTTCGACTAACCCGACGTATTGACAAGTAGCGGGGGCGACGCATGACTGCGTTCCTTCGCTTGCGATATGATTCAAGGCCTAAGTTCAGCGAGGTGAGGAATTTAATGAAGATTCGCTGGCAGTTCGTTGCTGTCATTGCCCTAATTGCCTTCGGTATCGCCGCTTTCGTCAATCGCAAGACTGTTACGGCTGCTCCACAAACCGCTGCTCCTCCCAAAGTTGAGAAAGCTTCGAATTCCTCGCCGGGCGGCGCGCTCTCGATCCCTGACACCACTCTCGCGATTAACTCTTCCACGCCCATGTCGCAGCGGGTCGTGCATTACGAGATTGACGCCAAATACGACGCCGCCAAGCACACAATCGATGCCACCGAGACCCTCACCTATCACAACCTCACTGGCCAGGCCCTCGATCACTTCCCTTTTCACCTTTATCAGAACGCGTTTCAGCCCAACGCCACATGGGTACGCGAGGCCAAGACCGAAGGGAGCCGCGACACCGCCTACGACAAGTGGGATCCGAAAGAATACGGTTCGGAAGAGATCAAGAGCATTGAAGTTGTCGGGCAGGGCGATCTCACCAAAGATCTGCAATACATTGCGCCCGATGATGGCAACAAGGACGACAAGACGGTTGTCGATTTAAGGCTCTCGAAGCCGATTCCGCCCAACTCGTTCGTGCAATTCAAGATCGCATTTCGCGATCAGATGCCCGAGACGCAGGCCCGCTCCGGATGGAAACGCGATTTCATGCTCGGTGGACAATGGTTTCCAAAGGTCGGCGTGTGGTGGCACGGAGCCTGGAACTGCCATCAGTATCACGCGACCACAGAATTCTTTGCCGACTTCGGTGTCTACGACGTGAAGCTCACGGTGCCACAGAATGAAGTGATAGGCGCCAGCGGCGTGCAAGTCAGCGACGTCAACAATCCGGATGGTACAAAGACTGTTGCCTATCATGGCGATGACATACATGATTTCGCCTGGACCGTCAGCCCGCGCTACAAGGTTAAAGAGAGTACCTATCAGTCGCAGATGGGCCCCATCCAGCTGCGTTTTCTCATGCAGCCGGCACACTGGGACCAGATCGATCGTCACGAGCGCATCACTCGCGAATCTCTCGATCACTTCGAAAAATGGTACGGACCCTATCCTTATAAGACGCTGACGGTGGTCGATCCCGAACCGGGCTCCGCTGCTGGAGGCATGGAGTACCCCACCTTCATTACAGGTGACACCACCTGGTGGGCGCCCAATGGGCTCCGCATCGTTGAACTGGTTGTCGAACACGAATTCGGCCACCAGTACTGGTACGGTATGGTTGCCACCAATGAATTCGAAGATGCATGGATGGACGAAGGCATCAACAGCTATACCGAAGTGAAGGTCCTCGACTCGATCTTGGGCAAGAAAACATCCATCCTCGACCTTGCCGGAGCCACGATGGGTGAGCGCGAGGAACAGCGCGACGGCTTCATCGGCGTCGCCGACCGCGACCCCATGGCTCAGAACGCATACGCTTACTACAACTTCAATTCCTACGGCGGTATCACGTACGGCAAGACTGCTAGCGTTCTGCTGACGCTCGAAGGCATCATCGGCGAAGACACCATGGCTAAGGCGATGCACACGTACTTCATGAAGTATCGCTTCACCCATCCCACCAAAGAAGATTTCCTGAAAACCATTGAAGAAGTCTCCGGCAAAGACTTGCGCTGGTATTTCAACCAGGCTGTCTACGGATCGCAGGTCATGGACTATGAAGTTCTCAACGTCGATTCCTATCCGCTGGACTGGTACCAAGAAAAGAAAAAAGACGAAAAAAAGTCTAAGGACAAGGGCAAAGACGACACCGTCTATCAGTCCTATGTCGCCGTACATCGCAAGGGCGACTTCGTCATGCCCATCGATGTCGAGGTCAAGTTCGATAACGGAGAGAAAGTCCGCGAGCACTGGGACGGCCAGAGCCGCTGGACCCGCTTCGGCTATCAGAAAAAGGCCAAAGTGATTTCCGCCGAGATCGATCCCGATCACACGGTCCAGATCGATCGCGACAATTTCAACGATAGTTTCGTCGTCGAACCCAACACAAAACCGACCAACAAGCTCTCCACTTACTGGCTCTTCGTTACGCAGTGGGTGAGTCAGGCGCTTGCCTGGTGGGCCGTCTAATTGTGAAAAGAAAACTGGATCAACATTTTGAAAGGGCGCGGCTTCAGGCCGCGCCACAGCTGACAACAATGAGTCCCGGCTTTAGCCGTTGGAGTTTGCGAGACGCAAAGAGGGACTTTTCTTCGGCAAGGAGAACTCACGAATGAACAATCAAGGATTACTCAGCAGCGGTCTAGGCATGGTATTGCGCAACAAGCGCTACATCTTTTGGTTCTGGCTGCTGAACCTGACTCTGGCCGAATTTGGCACCGCCGCCTTCCGTCGCGGCGCCCACGCCATCATGGATCACAGCCTCTATGCCGGCCGCGTTCTCCCAAACCTTGATATGGGCGTCGTGATCGATCTGCTGGTGAAGCCCGATTTCGGCGGCATGAACTCGATGACCATGCCCGCTCTGTACTTTGCCATTCTCTTCTTCGTCGCCGTCGCCCTATTCCTGCCCGGAATCTTTGCCGGATACGCCTCCACTTACCGCCTTCCCCGCGAAGACTTCTTTCGCTCCTGCGGACGCAATCTCTGGCGCTTCGTCCGCATCATGATCATCGCCGGCATCATCATGGGGATCATCGCCGGGCTTCTGTTCGCCGCTAATAGTGCAATTGTCAAGAAAGCCGGAGAGAGCACCACCGAAAAACTTCCTTTCGATTTACAGATGACCGGCCTCGCCGTGATCTTCCTGATCATGACCACGCTGCGCATCTGGTTCGATCTCGCGGAGGCCGACACCGTCCTCAATGACCAACGGGCCGTTCGAAAGTCCATCGGTTCCGCATTCAAAAGTACATTTCGCAGCCTGGGCAGCCTTCTTGGCAGCTACATCGTTTCCACCGCGGTTGCGGCAATCTTCCTGGCCGCCGGCCTTTGGATCTGGCTCAGACTGGTCGGTCCAGAGAATCACATTGCAGCCTTCGTCATCGCGCAGATCATTCTCTTTTTGCTGCTGATCCCGCGTTTCTGGCAGCGCGGCATCGCCGTGTCGTATTGGCAGCAGCGCATGCTCGTTCCGGTCGTCGCCGTGCAACCGATCGAACCTACCCCGGTGATCGTCGCTCCCGCTCCCCTTGTCCCCGACCCCGCACCGATTACCAATTCCCCGGCAATCCCACCCACCGAAACCCCGCAGTAGAAATAACGCGGAGCAGATTTGTGGTGAGAGAGTTTCCGGGTAAAGTTTTTGCGCAGCAGATGTTTGGGACAGATTGCTTGAGTAACAGATTTTAGGTTGCAGATTTTAGGTTGCAGATTTTAGGTTGCAGTTTTTTTGCAGCAGTTTTCGGGTAGCCCAGAGCTTTAAGCACTACGATGGCGTTTGAGCTTTTTCGGGGTTTGGGCCCCCGAAGTTCAAGCTCCGGCACTAAATCACCACAACCGTGACCCCCTGATTTTGCTTCCCCAAATCCGGATCCTTTTTCAGATCAGGCTGAGCTTGCACTAACCGCCAGACCTCCGCGTTGCTCTTCGACCAGTCTTCTCCGAAAATGCAGCTCCGGATCAATCCCTGCTCCGCCAACTCGCGCAAGCGCGCCTGCACGGCAATCCGGATATCTCCTCCCGCCCCCGTCGATCCATAACCATGAATCAACTTCAGCAGACCTACTCTCTCCTGACGAACGACGGTGACCTCCCGCTCCAGCCGCTGTAGAGCTTCGTGCACCGACGGTCGATCCGATTTTAGATTGACGGTCTTGATATCGCCTGCGACCTAGCTGCGAGCTCGTCCCCGCGCCACCGCTTCCCGCGCCTCTTTATCTGCCGTGCGCCGCCGTTCTGTCTCCCGCTTATCCCACAGCTGCTTGCCTTTAGCCAGCGCGAGCTCAACTTTCACTCGACCGTTCTTGAAATACATTCGGGTCGGGATCAGCGTCAGCCCCTTCTGCTGGGTCTTTCCCACGAGCTTTTCGATCTCCTCCCGGTGCATTAGCAGCTTCCGGGTCCGCAAAGGCGCGTGATTATGAATGTTTCCGTGCTCATAAGGACCGATATGAGCATTCAATAGCCAGACTTCGTTGTCTTTGACCAGCCCGTACGAGTCTTTCAAATTGGCCAGCCCGCCCCGGATCGATTTCACCTCGGTCCCAGTCAATGCCACCCCAGCCTCAAATTTTTCCAGCAAGAAATAGTTATGAGAAGCGATCCTATTTACAGCGGCATCCCTCTGCCCGCTGGCAGTAGGGTCTCGGCGAGGCGATTTCTCGGGATTCGGCTTGGTCTGGTGCGTGGATTGGCGTGCCATGGGGTGACGAACGAGGTTTCATTTTAGCGCAGAATGGCGGTAAACCTTACAGCTCGGAGCTCGGCGGTGATTCTTGGCCTCGGGTGCGGACGTCTGAGGTCCAATATCCGGGGGTGTCCCCCATTGGTCCTACGACCAAAGAGTGTAACTCCCGACCCTGCAATCACTTCGGGGGCGTAAAATAGCGATGCTATAATCGCGGCATCACTAGTTTTTTTGTCTACCGAGCGGGATTTTCTTTGGCGAAATCCAGGGAAAAGCCAAAGCCAGCCGCTTGCCCGGCGGAGACCGTACTGAAAAGAATTATCGTGAGGATCATGGAATGAGACGCCTAATGCGCCCAGCTCTTTTTATTCTGCTGGTCGCGACTACTAACTTCTCCGTCGCCAAGGATAAGGCAAGAGATCTTTACGCCAAAGGCCAGGATGCCGAGGCTCGCCAGCAGTATGAAGCCGCTTACGACTTCTACAAGCAAGCCTACGACCTCAAGCCCAAAGACCTGCGCTATCGCGCCTCCTTTGAACATTCTCGCTTTGAAGCGGCCGCCAGTATCGTGCACCGCGGTCAAGCCCTGCGCGAAGAAGGCAAACTCGAGGAAGCGGTTGCCGAATTCCAGAAAGCCGTCGCCGTCGATCCCTCCTTATTTATCGCTAAACAGGAACTAAATCGCACGCTCAAGATGATCAACGACCAGCGCAACCCGCCGCCGCAGGCCGCTGGTCCTCCAGTCGGACTGGAAAAAAAAGTTCGTGAAGCTGCGGGCCCCGTCGAACTCACTCCCATCTCCAACACTCCCATCGCGGTCAAGTTTGCCAGCGAAAAAAGCGACACCGTTTATCGCACCATCGGCCAACTCGCCGGCATCAACGTATTGTTCGATCCCGACTACACGCCACGACCGATTCGTGTGGAACTGAACGGCGTCACGCTCGAAGACGCTTTGCAGATCATTGCCCTCGAATCAAAGACGTTCTGGCGCCCGGTCACCTCGAACACGATTTTCGTCGCCACGGACAATCCGGCAAAGCGCAAAGAGCTCGAACAAAGCGTGCTCAAAACTTTTTACCTTACAAATCTTTCCCAGCCCACCGAACTGCAAGACGTAGTGAACGCCATTCGCGCCGTGCTCGACGTCCAGCGCGTGCAGCAATTGCTATCACAGAATGCCTTAGTCGTTCGCGGCACGCCCGATCAGATTGCGCTCGCCGAAAAACTCGTCGACGACCTCGACAAGGCGCGTCCTGAGGTCATTGTCGATATCGCGGTCATGCAGGTCAGCAAAGACAAGTCGCGTACGCTGGGCCTCAATCCGCCCACCAGCGCCACCATTCAGTTGCAGGACAACATCAATCAGACAACCACCACGACCACCGGAACCACCAACTCTGGAACCGGAGGCACGGTGAGTTCCACCACAGGTCAACAGGGAATCAACCTGAACACCCTCGGCAACTTGAACGCCACCAATTTCCAGGTCACTATTCCGGCGGCAAACTTGTCGGCCGTCATGAGCGCCAGCGACACGAAACTGATTCAGAATCCGCAGATTCGTGCGCTTGATGGACAGAAAGCCTCTCTCAAGATCGGTGACCGCGTCCCCGTGGCTACTGGATCCTTCCAGCCCGGCATCGGTGGGGTTGGCATCAACCCACTGGTGAACACGCAGTTCCAGTACCTCGACGTCGGCGTCAACATCGACATCACTCCGCGCGTGCACGGTAACGGCGAAGTCACTCTGAAGATTTCAATGGACGTCTCCGCCGTGACCGGTCAGCAAAACATCGGCGGCATCAGCCAGCCCATCATCGGTCAACGCAAAATCGAACATGAAATCCGGTTGAAAGACGGCGAAGCCAACCTGCTCGGCGGAATCATGGAAGATCAGCAGACCAAGCAACTGAGTGGCATCCCCGGCCTGGCCCAGATTCCAATCCTGCGATACCTGTTCGGTCAGACCACGCAGGATCACTCGGAAAACGAAATCGTTTTTGCGATCGTGCCGCACATTATCCGTAGCAGCGAGGTCAACGAGATCAACCAGCGCGCCATCGACATCGGCACCGCAACCAGTATCGAACTCCACCACGTGAGCAGGCCGCTGACAGCTCCGGCCAATGGCGCGCCCGCGGGACAGTCCTCGATCACGCCGATCAATTCTGGCGCAAACAATTCCGGAGCCGCCAATCAGCCTCCGGCGAATCACGCTCCGAATGCCGGGCAGCCGGCTCAGAATCCATCAGGCCCGGCGAGTTTCTTGTTTGATCCGCCCACGATCCAGGCGGTCAAAGGAAATACTTTCGCGGTGAACCTGCTGATCTCCGGCGCCCAAAACGTTTATTCAGTGCCGGTGCAGGTGAACTACGACCCCAAGATGCTCCAGTTGGCAAATGTCTCCAATGGCGGATTCCTTTCGCAGGATGGACAGGTCGTGACCATTGTTCATCGCGAGGACGAAATGATGGGGCAGTCGCAGATCACTGCTTCGCGACCAAGCGGAGCCGGCGGAGTCTCCGGCCAAGGATGTGTGGTCACATTAACTTTCCAGGCAAAGACCAGCGGACAAACTCCATTGACCATTACTCGTGGCGGAGCGCGCGATCCTGGGCTGCAGGCGATTACTGTCAACGGGGCGCAGGCCTCGGTGACCGTGCAATAAGAGATGAGCATCTAAAGAAGAAGCAGCTCAAGTTGCGTAGCAGTGCCCCTGACTTAGTTTTATGACGAGTCACCCACATGAAAGCTCACGAAGCGGCGGAATGTGGGCAGCAACTGGAAACGAGCCGCGAAGCGGCGACATGTGGAAAGCCTGGCGCAGAAGTGCCGGGAAAGTGAGCAAAAAAAAATAATGAGTTCCCGTAGGGGCGCCACTCCATGCGGCTCACGGCATACAGCTTTGCTTCTAATGCATTTAAATGAATTCTGTTAATTCCAAATTCGCTCCATGCGGTCGTCGGCGCGTTGCTGGCTTCACGCTCCTCGAACTGATCGTCGCCTCGACCATCCTCACCATCCTTACGCTGATGGCGCTGCCCTTGGCGCGTGTCACAATTCAGCGGGAGAAAGAAAAGCAACTTCGCCAGGCTCTTTGGGATATGCGCGACGCCATCGATCGCTACAAAGATGCGGCCGACAACCAGAAGTTCCAGACTAAGGTCGACAGCCAGAACTATCCCCCAGACCTCGAAACTCTGGTGAAAGGTATCGAAGGACAGGGCGGCAAGAAATATCGTTTCCTCCGTTCTATCCCCACAGATCCCATGACTAAAAGCAAAGAATGGGGACTGCGCTCGATGCAGGATGATCCCGACTCCGACTCTTGGGGCGGACAGAACGTTTTCGATGTTTACACCAAGTCCCAGGGCGAAGGCCTCGATGGCACAAAATATAAAGACTGGTAGATGCAAAGGCGTGCTTAGCGGGGTGTTGTGGAAGAGCGGCCCTTCAGGGCGGCGTTAAGCGTGGAATAAGTGGGGGCTTTAGCCCCCGCAGACATTGACATGGGGCTACGCGGAGACAATTCGCTGATCGCAAGAGCGCATCGCATCTCGCGCAAGATGCCGGAATTCGCCCTGCGCCGCTCTCGCGGCTTCACCCTGCTCGAACTCATGATCGTCATCAGCATCATCATGATCCTGATGGCCGTCGCCGTCCCCGTTTATAACCAGTCGATCGTGCAAGCTCGCGAGTCCGTGCTTCGCTCGAACCTTGCCACGATCCGCTCGGTCATCTCCCAGTACACGCTCGACAAACAGAAAGCTCCGCAATCCCTCGACGACCTCGTCACCGCCGGCTATCTCCGCCAGATCCCGGTCGATCCCATGACCCGCCAAACCAACTGGGAAGTCGTTCAGGAAGACGTCCTGATGGCCGTCGACCAGCAGGAGCCGGGCATCACTGACGTCCACTCTGCCTCGAACCTCACCGCCAGCGACGGTACCGCCTACAGCACCTGGTAGGCATTCCGCCGCCCAAAAATCGTTTTATTTCCGTCCGTTGACCAACAGTAGAAACGAACCTATACTGTCAGCCACTTTTCGACCGTGTGTTTCCCCCAACATCAGTTTTCACGGTCCGGCCCCCATCATGTTCTGGAGGAATTATGAAGCAGCCGCATAAGGCCGGTGTCGCTATTGCTCTAGTCTTGATCGCAGCGGGCGCTGCTGCTCAGAACAACTCGAGTGACGTCCGGCGGCTCTCCAGTGTCAATACAATCAATACCGTTGCTGGCGGAGGCTCCATCAGCACAACTGCGCTTTCTGCGGACGTCGTATTCGGCAGCGACGCCTCGGCCGTAACGGATGCATCAGGTAATTTGTATATTGCCGCGACGAGCGGCCAATACGTCTTCAAAGTTACTCCTGCTGGTGTCCTCTCCGTCGTCGCCGGAGCAGGGTACAGTGGTTTTAGTGGAGATGGCGGTCTGGCTGTCAATGCCCTACTGAACAATCCGGCAGGCATCTCTTTAGACAGCCAGGGCAACATCTATTTTGCCGACGTGAACAACGAACGCATTCGAAAAATAGATACGAACGGGAACATAAGTACGATCGCGGGAAGCGGAAAGGTGTGCCCCAATTCCACGCAAAAGTGCGGAGACGGGGGCCAGGCAACACTCGCAGCACTGAATAGCCCCATCTTCACAGCCGTGGATTCCGTAGGGAACGTCTACATTGCGGACAGCGGCGATAATCGCATCCGCAAAGTAAACGCCTCAACTGGCGTTATTACCACGGTCGCAGGCAACGGCAACTATTGTTCTGGATCCAGTCTTTGCGGCGATGGGGGGTTGGCTACCAATGCCTCGTTCGGTGGCTACCTCTATGGAGTGAATGTCGACGGTGCCGGGGACATCTATATATCGGATACAAGTAACGATCGCATTAGAGTGGTGATCGCGAAGACTGGCAAGATTCAGACTGTGGCCGGCAACGGCGTGCCGTGTGCTCTTTCCACCGGACTTTGTGGAGATGGCGGCAAAAGCACGAATGCTAGCTTAACCAGTCCGGAGGGTACTGCCGTAGACCGCGCCGGCAATCTTTTTATCGCCGACGCCGGTAATCAGAAGATCCGCCGCGTGGACAGATCGACGCTCGTCATTTCGACGGTTGCGGGAACCGGAGTGTCGGGTTACAACGGAGATGGGCAACGAGCGCCCAGCTTTCGTTTCCTGCGACAGTCTCGGTCGATAGTGACGGAACGCTGAATATTGCCGACTCTAACAACGGGCGGGTACGCTCTGTCATTGTTGGAGGAAACATTCAGACGATTGCCGGCGGCGGACCGGTTGGCGATGGCGGCCCCGCGGTGAGTGCGGACCTCGGCAGTCCCGTTGGAGTCGCGGCAACAACTTCGGGATACTATATTGCCGACGCGAATAATAGCCGAATCCGATTTGTTTCCCCCGGGGGAATCATTTCCACGATTGCCGGCACCGGGGCGGGCGGCTATAGCGGCGATGGCGGTCCCGCGACTCAGGCGGAAATCGACAATCCATTTGCACTCAGCCTCGATCGGTTAGAAAATCTCTACTTCGTCGACGGTACCAACTACGTCATCCGTCGCATCGACTCCTCGGGGATCATTACCACTGTTGCCGGACAAGCTGGCCAAGTTTGCCCCGTCTCCACTGACCCGTGCGGGGATGGTGGACCGGCCACGAGCGCCTTATTGAACTTCATGGCTGACGTGAAGGTGGACAGCTTGGGGAACGTGTTCATCGCGGACGTCGGCGACAGCCGGATTCGCAAGGTGGACACCTCTGGAATTATTACCACCGTAGCGGGCAATGGAGATTACGGGTACAACGGCGACAATCAGCTGGCTACCAATGCATGGTTGGCAGGTCCTTGGGGCGTAGCTGTAGATTCACATGGAAACCTCTTCATCGCCGACACGGGGAATTGCCGTGTCCGGCGCGTGGATGCGAAAACGCAGTTCATCTCGACTTTCGCTTTCAATGGAACGTGCACTTTCGCAGGCAATGGCGGCCCAGCCACTGCCGCCAGCCGCGCCGGCGCGTGGTCGCTGGCATTCGATTCGGCCGGTGACCTTTTCGTCGGCGGAGGCAGCGACCAAGTCGTGCAGGTCATCTTGGCTGCAAATGGCAATGTGGTAACGGCTGCCGGAAACCCGAACCAACCGACGCGGGCTGGTTTTGCCGGCGATGGTGGACCCGCGACGAAAGCTGTCCTAAATATGTGGGGACTGACCGTCTCGGGAACCCAGCTCTACATTGCCGACTGGCTGAATAATCGCGTCCGGCTTGTCGATCTTCCCTGATTTATTTTGAAGAGCGACCCGCAGGGGATGCCAGGGCGTAAGCCATGGGTAAAGTGCGAATGAATGCGATAGAGACGACACCGTTGTCGCGCACCCTTTCGCCTGGCAAATTTTTTCCACATCCCGATGTGACATCTGACCTTGCGCATTAAGACAAAAAAGCAGATCATCGTCATGCCGATAGCGGTATGTGAGGGCGGTGTACTCGGACGCCAAGTTCTTTGTTTCTAAGATTTTGCCCGTAACTGACTGTGCCCCATAGATTACTTCGCGTTTTTCCCCTAACCCCATGATTCCATTAAGCCAGGGGGGAGGGGGATACCCACCGAGAAACTCACGAACCCCAAATTAAACCGCCATTCTGAGGTCTCCTTCCGCAGGAATCTCAAATTTTTTCCGCCTGATATTTCCACAACCGGGAAGTCCCCCGTGAGACCCTGTGTCCTCCGTGGTGAACGCCTTTGGAAGCCCTCCACGAATTGCGCGCCTCAATCGGAACCACTAACATTCTCATATGCCCGTCGAAACAGAAATTCAGGCTCCCACTTCGATTCGCGCTCCTCGCGGCAACCAGATCTCCTGTAAAGGATGGCAGCAGGAAGCCGCTATGCGCATGCTGATGAACAACCTGGACGAGGAGGTCGCCGAGCGCCCTAAAGACCTTGTCGTCTACGGAGGAACCGGACGCGCCGCGCGCAGTTGGGAAGCATATCGCGCCATCGTCGAGACGCTGAAGAATCTGGCCAACGACGAGACCTTGCTCGTGCAATCGGGCAAACCAGTTGGCGTTTTCAAGACGCACGATCACGCCCCGCGCGTGCTGATCGCAAATTCCAATCTCGTCGGTCACTGGTCGAACTGGGAGAAGTTCAACGAGCTCGAACGCGCTGGACTAATGATGTATGGGCAAATGACTGCCGGTTCCTGGATCTACATCGGCTCGCAAGGTATCGTGCAAGGAACATTCGAAACGTTTTCCGCAGCGGGCGAAAAGCATTTTGGCGGAGACCTTGCCGGCAAGCTGATCGTTTCCGGCGGAATGGGAGGAATGGGCGGAGCTCAGCCCCTCGCCGCAACCATGACTGGCGCGGCTTTCCTCGGCATCGACGTTGATCCCGAGCGGATCAAGAAGCGCCTGAAGACCGGATATTGCGACTTCATGGTCACCACGCTCGACGAAGCGTTGCGCATCCTGAAAAACGCAATCCGCAAGAAAGAAAACGTCTCGGTCGGGCTTGTCGGCAACTGCGCCGACATCATCCCGGAACTCGCAGCACGTGGCGTCGTCCCTGACATTCTCACCGATCAGACTTCGGCCCACGATCCACTTAACGGATACCTTCCCAATGGCATGACCTTCGCCGAAGCTATCGAATTGCGGCAGCGGGATCCGCACGCCTATCAAGAGAAATCTCTCGATGCGATGGCTCGCCATGTCGAAGGCATGCTGCGCCTGCAGAAGATGGGCTCGGTCACCTTCGACTACGGCAACAACATCCGCACCTTCGCATTCCAGCGCGGCGTGAAGAATGCCTACGACTTCCCCGGATTCGTGCCTGCCTATATTCGTCCGCTATTCTGCGAAGGACGCGGCCCGTTCCGTTGGGTTGCGCTTTCCGGTGAACCGTCAGACATTCACGTCACCGATAATCTGGTTCTGGAACTCTTCCCTGACAACCGCATCCTGCGCCGCTGGATTGACCTGGCGCGCAAGCGCATCAAGTTCCAGGGACTCCCCGCGCGTATCTGCTGGCTTGGCTACGGCGAGCGCGCCGAGTTCGGCCTCGCCATGAACGACTTGGTAAAGAAGGGCAAGATCAAGGCACCCATCGTGATCGGACGCGATCATCTCGACTGCGGCTCGGTCGCCTCGCCCTTCCGCGAAACCGAAAGCATGAAGGACGGAAGCGACGCAGTAGCCGACTGGCCGCTGCTCAACGCGTTAGTCAACACAGCGGCAGGCGCATCGTGGGTCTCGATCCACAACGGCGGAGGCGTAGGCATCGGCTACTCGCTGCATGCCGGTCAAGTCACCGTCGCAGACGGATCGGAAATGATGGCGAAGCGCATCGAACGCGTGCTGACTACGGATCCCGGGATGGGCATCATTCGCCACGCCGACGCGGGTTACGATGAAGCAAAAGAGTTTTCAAGAAATAAGGGCGTTGAAATTCCAATGCTGAGAAAATGAGCCCGAATCTCGCCAGCTATGTGATCAATCATTACGGCTACTTGATGAGCAAGCCGGAAAAGCGCGCATATTCGCATCTGGTAGGTACTATGAAAGCCACAGCGGGACGGAGCGACCTGCAGGCGCAACAGGAGGTGAAGAAACATGAGAGCTTCTCTCGTTTCATCTCTAATGATCCAGAGGTCCTCGGCTTAACCAGCGACGGTTATGAATTGTTCGTTGAGCGGGCAGCGAAAAGAATTCTCGCTGAGCATCCGGATGCGATCTTTTTCAACTATTGCCCGCGCTGTCACGAACTGGCGAGAACGCCGAATGCGCAACAATGCCGCTTTTGCGGTTTTGACTGGCATCCCGTTATCCAAACCACGCGTGAAAACTAAGAAGACAATCTCTCAATCACCAAATACTCTGCTGCTGGCCAACATCGGCCAACTTCTAACCTTGCATTCCCCTTCAGAACAACCGGGCCCGCGCCGTGGCTCCGATCTCCGCGAACTCGGGATCATCGAAGACGCTTCGGTTCTCTGTCTCGGCGGGAAGCTTGTCTCTGTTGGTTCCACAAAAGAAGCTCTGCGCGATCCCTGGATCAAGAAGCACCGCAAGCAACTCGACGAGATCGATTGCGCCGGGAAAGTCGTCCTTCCCGGCTTCGTCGATTCCCACACGCATCCCGTATTCGTCAGTCCGCGACTAGTGGACTTCGAAAAGCGCATCGAAGGCGCTTCCTACGAAGAAATCGCTGCCGCCGGCGGCGGAATCCGCTCCAGCCTCGAAGGCGTCCGCAACGCGACCAAGGCCGCTCTTAAAGCGAAAGTTTTGACCGTTCTGCGGGATATGTCGGCCTTCGGAACCACTACGGTTGAGGCCAAATCTGGCTATGGACTGACCCTGAAATCCGAACTGAAATCGCTAGAAGCAATCCGCGAAGCAGCCGCCGCTTGGCCCGGAACGGTCGTCCCTACCCTGCTCGGGGCCCACGTGGTTCCAAAAGAGTTTCAAGGGCGCTCACAAAAGTATGTCGAGTCCGTCTGTACAGAGATGATTCCGCAGGCAGCGCGGCGGAAGCTCGCCCAATTTGTCGATGTCTTCTGCGACAAAGGTGCTTTCACTGCGGAGGAGACTGCACGGATCTTTGACAACGCGAAGAAGCATGGCCTGAGCGTCCGTGCGCACATGGGGCAGCTTTCCGAGACTAGGTTGGAACCGTTTTTGCAGTTCGATCCGGCGTCGTTCGATCATATGGATCACGTGAATGAAGCCGATATTTCAGCTCTGGCGAAGCATGTCACGGTCGCGACCTTGGTCCCCGGAGCGAACTATTTTCTGGGGCTGAAAACGTATCCGGACGCCCGGCGACTGATTGATGCTGGTGTGCCGGTCGCGCTGGCGACCGACTACAATCCGGGGACTTCGCCCACGATCAGCATGCCCATGGCGATGTCGCTGGCATGTACGCACATGAAGATGACGCCGGCGGAAACTGTGGCCGCAGCGACGATTAACGGAGCTTGGGCGCTCCGCGTAGCGGACCGGAAGGGCAGCATCGAGCCGGGCAAAGACGCCGACCTCGCGGTGTTTTCCGTTTCGGATTATCGCGAGATTCCGTATTGGTTCGGAGCTAATCATTGCGCGCTGACCGTTATGAATGGGGTAATGCAGCCGCCGAATTGAACTTTTTCAGCTATTCGCACGTAAGAAAAATAGGGGAATCCACGCGCCCTGATGCGCGCACTCAGAAGATGTACAGGAAATCCGATTCAACTCCCGAGGACAATCGAATGAAGCGAATATTTGCAGTACTGAACTTTATTGTGCTGACAATCTCGTTGGCTGCTGCACAGCGGCTGCCCGAAATAGCACGACCTAACAATTACAAGCTCACGTTCACGCCTGATCTGGATAACGCGAAGTTTGATGGCGATGAAACGATTTCCGTCCGTGTGCTGAAGCCAACGTCAAAGATTTTCTTGAACGCAGCGGATATCGATTTCCACGAGGTGACCATCCTGAGTGGTGGCGCGCAACAGAAGGCTACCGTCACGCCAGAAAAAGAAAACGAAATGGTGGTTTTGTCCGTGGAGAAGCCGCTTTCCGACGGGCCCGCGACAATTCACGTCAACTACTCTGGCATTTTAAATAACGAAATGCGTGGCTTGTATCTCGGCAAAGACGATCAGGGACGCAAGTACGCCTCCACGCAATTCGAAGCCACCGATGCGAGGCGAGCCTTCCCTTCTTTCGATGAACCCGACTACAAGGCGACATTCGACATCACTGCCATTGCTGATAAAGACCTGATAGCAATCTCAAACCAGAAGATCATCTCTGATGAGCCCGGCCCAGGCAACAAGCATACCGTGCGCTTCGCCACGACGGCGAAGATGTCTTCCTACCTCGCGGCTCTAGTGATCGGGCACTTTGAGTACATCGAAGGTTCGGCTGACGGCATTCCGATTCGCGTATACACGACACCCGGCAAGAAAGAGACTGCCAAGTTTGCGCTGGAATCAGCGGAATACATTCTCGGCTATTACGACAAATATTTCGGGATCAAATATCCGTACGGGAAACTCGATCTCGTCGGCATTCCGGATTTCTCAGCTGGAGCGATGGAGAATACCGGATGCATCACTTTCCGAGAAATATTGCTGTTGATCGACGAGAAGCAAGGATCCATCGACCTAAAGAAAACGATTGCCAGCGTGATTGCGCACGAGATGGCTCATCAGTGGTTCGGCGATCTGGTCACAATGAAGTGGTGGGATGATATCTGGCTCAACGAGGGATTTGCGACCTGGATGGAAAACAAGCCAGTGGAAGCGTGGAAGCCAGAATGGAACCTGAACCTTGATGATGTCGCCGGCACGGCGGGTACTCTCAATGTCGACTCTCTGGCGAATACGCGCCCTATTCACCAGGCGGCTGAAACTCCTGCGCAGATTCAGGAATTGTTTGACGGAATCGCTTACGGCAAGGCGGCCGCGGTGCTGCGCATGCTCGAGTCTTACGTTGGTGAGGAAACATTCCGCGCTGGGGTGAACGCATACTTGAAGAAGCATCAGTATGCAAACGCTACAGCCTCGGACTTCTGGGATGCGCAGGCAAAGACCTCCAAGAAACCGGTTGACCAGATTATGCCCACATGGGTGAAACAGCCAGGTGAGCCAATTGTCGAGGAGAAGACAGAGTGTTCTGCAAACTCCACAAACGTAGCGTTAACCCAAAAGCGCTACTACTTCGATCGTACGAAGTTTGAGGCTCCGAACGATCAGCTTTGGCAGATTCCGCTTTGCATGAAAGGCTCCGACGGCAGTTCAAAGTGCGAAGTTCTGACGAAGAGCGAAGAGACATTCACGCTCCCCGGTTGCTCCAATTGGGTCCTCGGTAATGCGGGAGCGACAGGGTACTACCGCTTCGGCTACCAGGGCGCGGCCGTTCGAGCGCTTTCCGCAGACGCGGAAACAAAGCTGACGCCGGCAGAGCGGATTGTATTGGAAAACGATATTTGGGCTTCCGTGCGTGTAGGCCAACAGCCCGTAGGTGACTACCTGGCCTTTGCGCAAGGCCTGCAATCCGATCGCAGCCGCGCTGTCTTGCAGGACCTTTTTGGCGGGCTCGACTATATCGATAAGCATTTGGTCAGTGGTGGCGATCAGGAGCAATATCAAGCCTGGCTACGGCAGTTCCTTGCCCCCATGATGAAAGATGTCGGATGGGAACCGAAACCTGGAGAAAGTGATGAGCAGAAGACGCTGCGCGCCCACGTGATCGAGATTATGGGGTATGACGCACGCGATCCTGAAGTTTTAGCCCAGGCCCGAAAGATGGCAGATCAGGCGTTGGCAAACCCTTCCTCGGTAGAGCACGATATGCTGCCGGCAGTGCTTGCGGACGCTGCGGTCAACGGCGGATCTGATTTCTATGACGCAGTTGTCTCGGCGATGAAGCAGGCCAAGTCTCCGGAGGAGTACTACAACTACTTCTTCGCCCTGGCTCAGTTCAGTGATCCGAAGCTGCTGCAACGCACACTCGATTTCGCGATTTCTCCGGACGTGCGTTCGCAAGACGCGCTTCAACTCGTGACTAACGTGCTCGCAAATCCTGCCGGAGAGACGCTGGCGTGGGATTTCATCCGGCAACACTGGCCGGAATTGGAGAAGGTGGGCGGCCCGTTTGCCAGTAACGAAGTGATCGGGGCGACCAGAAGGTTCTGCGATGCGGGACTACGCGACCAGGTAACCGACTTCTTCAACGCGCACAAAGTTGCGGCCGCCGAGCGTACGTACAAACAATCCATTGAACAAATCAATAATTGCGTGCAACTCAAATCGCAGCAGGAACCGCAGCTGGCCTCGTGGCTGGGACAGCATGGCAACGCCGGCGGAAACTAATCAGTCGGAATCAAAAGAGGGCCCGGGAACTTTCCCCGGGCCTTTTCTTTTATGGCATGAGCGGCAGAATCAGGTGCGAGGGCAGATCGGGCGAACAGTAAATGCGTTGTGTTGCCGGAACAAAGTCCGCAGCGGTGGCTTTGTAGATGCTCGGTACAAATTTCTGCGGGTTGCGATCAATCACCGGAAACCAGGTCGATTGAATCTGCACCACGATCCGATGGCCTTTCAGAAAAACGTGATCATGATCGCGCAATGGCACGTTCCACAAGGTTGGCTTGTTCGGTGTCAGCGGCTCTGGAGTTTCATAGCTGTGCAGATAACGACCGCGTCTCACCTCCATTGCGATCGGCAGCTCGTAGCCGTTCAGCGATTGTGCGTACTGACCGGGCTTCGGACCTTCATCGGCATTCCACGCATTCTTCTGAGCGTTCTGTGGATAGACATCGATCAACTTCACTATGAAGTCGCTGTCCGTTCCCGAACTAGAAGCGAAAAGATCGGCAGCCAGCGGGCCCGAGATCGTCAGATCATGATCCAGCGGTTCGCTCGTGAAGGAGAGCACGTCAGGGCGCTGATCGACAAAGCGCTGGTCGGCCACTTCCCACGTACGCCAATCGCCTGCCGGATAAGTCGGTGAGATTGGACGCTGGCGATACGGAACGGGATTCGCTGGATCGGAAACGTATTCGCGATACGGCCTCGCGGCGTCTCCCGCTTTCGGTGCGTCAAAAGAAAGAGTGCCGTTGGCATGCAGATAAAGGTTCGTCGACTTCGCGTCCTTTGGGGGCCAGATGGGATAGGTGTGCCACGTATTCGATCCGCTCTGGAACGTATTGGCTTGCCACGACGGTTTCTCGCCAGTTCCGTGCAGATAATAGCGAAAGAATGGCGCTTCGATATTCTCCCGGAATTCGCGCGAGGTTTCGTGTCCGCCAAACGGGATCAGGCCAATGCTATCGCCTTTCGACGCCTGCCATTCTCCGTGGAACCACGGTCCGGCGACGATGAAATTGGTATGCTGCGGGTCGTTTTCTTCGGCGTGGCGAAAAATCTGCCAGGGTCCCCACGGGTCTTCCTGATCCCAGAATCCAGCGACGTTCAGATTCGGCACGGTCGACGCATGCAGCTGGCGAACCCATGCTTCCTTCTTCCAAAAATCATCGTAATCTGGATGGTCGACGCTGGAATTCCAGTACGGAATGGAGCCATGCAGATATTTCGCATTGATGTTGGAGAGCGGTCCCAGATCGAGATACCACTCGTACGTATCGTAGGTTTCGAAATCGAAATGCGTGTTCTTGTTCTTATCGGCCTGCTCCATGACGGCGTATTCGAAGTCGTAGCTCTCGCGCAGCGCACCGTAGCGATGGTCGTCATCGTTCATCCATTGATCGACGGGCGACGCCTGCTCGCTGATGGCCTTGAGTGCCGGATGCGGATGGAGCAAGGTGAGCGCCGTGGTGAGTCCATCGTAGGAGACGCCATACATCCCTACCTTCCCGTTATTGTTGGGGACATTTTTTACCAGCCATTCGATGGAATCGTAAGCGTCGGTCGTTTCGTTAGTGGCCTTTGGGTCGTTAAGATCCACCCACGAGGAGAGATTGAAGACTCCTTCCGACTTGAAGCGTCCTCGAAGATTCTGGATGACGAAGATATAGCCATCGGCCGCGAGTTCCTTCATCGACGAGGGCATTTGTTCTGGCGCTTTCTCGGGGACGCCATAAGGGGTCCGCCGGAACAGGATCGGCAGGGGGCCTTGCTGATCCACCGGTGTAAGTATCGCCGTCTGAAGATGAACGGCGTCGCGAACGGGGATCATGACTTCCTGCAGCTTAAAGAGAGGCTTGGGCGCAACCTGAGGCGCAGGTTGGGCCGTTGGAGTCTGTTGAGCGATGGCAAAGTTCGTGAGCACGATCAGAGAGAAGAACGGCAACTTGGAAAGACGCACCAGGAATGCCTCCGCAAGGCAATCTTGAATTGAACTGAGGCGCGCAGTATATCAATCTCTTGCTCAGTCACGAAATGGTTGCGGTCCTGGAAATAGAAAATCCGCTGCCGCGCCGTTCTGTAGAAACCCGATTGAGATGCGGATCATCTATCATTCTAAATTGTCCGCTCTTAATCGTTATTTCTATCATAGAAAGTGAGAACTCATGAGCAAGGCCAGGGGATATGCAGCATTGAAAGCAAGAGATCCGCTTGGGCCGTTTTCGTTTGAACGGCGTGAACCGAAGGAGTATGACGTTGCCATCGATATTAAGTATTGCGGCATCTGCCACTCCGACATCCACCAGGCGCGAGATGAGTGGAGCGATTATCAGGAAGAGTCCATCTTCCCTATGGTGCCGGGACACGAGATCGGGGGAGTGGTAACTGCAGTCGGCAAAGGAGTCACGAAGTTCAAAGTCGGCGACAAAGTTGGCGTCGGTTGCTACGTGGATTCATGCAGGACTTGTCCGGAGTGCCGGGAAGGCCTGGAACAGTATTGTTCCGTGGCGACGATCTGGACCTATAACGGGCGCGATAAGGAAGGGACTCCAACGTACGGCGGTTACTCCGAGAGGATCGTAGTCGATGAGAACTATGTTCTGCGCATGCCGGACAATTTGCCGCTGGAGGCTTGCGCTCCGCTGCTTTGCGCGGGCATCACATTGTATTCTCCGTTGAAACATTGGAAGGCAGGCCCCGGAAAGAAGGTCGCTATTGTAGGGATGGGCGGACTTGGACACATGGGAGTGAAACTCGCCCATGCCCTCGGAGCGGAAGTCACCGTTCTGAGTCAGTCTCTCAGCAAGCAGGCAGACGGGAAACGCTTTGGCGCGAGCCATTATTATGCGACCAGCGATCCAGAGACTTTCACCAAGCTGGCGGGACAATTCGATCTCATCATCAACACAGTCTCAGCGAAGCTTGACTGGAATCAATATCTCGACCTGTTGAAGGTCGATGGGACGATGGTCGTTGTCGGATTGCCCGACCAAGATATTCCAATTGGAGCGTTTGGACTGACGGCTCGCCGGCGGAGTTTGGCGGGATCACAGATCGGCGGAATTCGCGAAATTCAGGAGATGCTTGATTTCTGCAGCCAACATAAAGTGGCATGCGATATCGAAGTCATCCCAATTCAGAAGGTGAATGAAGCGTACGAACGAGTCCTGAAGAGTGACGTACGCTACCGATTTGTGATCGATATGGCGTCACTGGCATGAGAAGGCTCGCGCGATGAGCAGCGAGCGGAGAAGAAAGTCAGCAGTGCTTGAGTTTCTGTCGTAGCTACAAACTCGCAGCTCGTAGCTTGTAGCTTTCTAGAACACCCTTCCGATCGTAAAATTCACCCGGCTCTGGCCGGTTGGGCTGACACTGCCGGCGACCGCGATAGGACCGATTATGGTGTCGGCGATCACGCCCAGGTTAAAACTCCCGCGAATGACAATGGGGCCAGGGTCATGTGGCTTCGTACCGAAGGCGGTGCCAGCCTCATACCATCCACCCCAATAAATCTTCTTGCCAATGAGTTGAGGCAACCGATAGAACTCGCGGCGAAACCCGAAAGAGGTATAAGCATAGTGGTTCCCCATAAACTCATCGGGAAGATAGGCGCCAAGGCGGAACTGACCGCCAAGTTCAAACACCTGAAACGGACCCGCTTGCCCGCGGAAGGTAGTGCCGCCAGACACGTCGGCAAATAGCGATGTCTTTGGCCCGATGGGTATCACATTGGAGGTCTGTACATCGAGTTGATCAATGGGCCGGGGTAAATCAGGGCTCTGGAGAACACGTGAGAGGGTCGCGACCGCTCGCGTGCCCGAGCTTGGCACCGAGGGGCTGTCTTGGCCGTCCCAAACAAAACGGGCGCGAAATTCCCCGGTGCTTCCATGGACGATAGGCAATCCTGTGGCCCCGATGAGCGGGGAGAGCTTCCCGTCGAATAATTCATAGCCAAGACGCAGTTCGCTGCGACGGCCGGAGTTGTAACCGATATCGAAACCGCCTCCGGCGCGCTCGTCTCCGAAGACGGAAACCCGGGTGAGCCCTTGAAATGAGTTACGGGCAAACTTTGAGGCAAAGGCATACGGTGCGACAAAGAACTTCGTAAGCCCTATGGGCTGGTAGTACTCGGTCGCGGCTAAATTGCTGGACCCAAAAAGCAGATCGTTCCGCCACTCACCGCCGCGATGAAGGATGTCCATGAACGTGACACGTGCGCCTGCGGAGAAATCGAAGGCGGCAACGCCCGAGCCGTCAACGTTGATCGCGAGGTCCACGAACGGCGGACCATAGGTTTTCTCGTGGGCGGTGACGCGTAACGCGGGAAGTCCATTTTGCGTGAATCCTTCGTAGCCGAGACGATCGAATTGTCCTTCGCCTGCAATCTGCGTCAGCTGATTCTCGAGAGCAGGAAGATTGAGCGGCTTGCCGAGGCCTTTGCTAAGGCGCCTCTGGATTCGGCGATTGGTATCGGGGTCAGCGCCCGTAACTTGAATTGAGTCGATCTTCTGAAACGGCTTGCGCCTTCTTGCGGCCCGGGCATCCAGATACTTCTGCCATTCCGTCGGATCCTGAATCGCATACGGCAAAAGCGCGGCAGACTGGCTTGCGGCGGCTTTGTATCCGAGTTGAATGAGTTCCTTGAGGCGGCCGTAATCGTTGATGGAAAAACCTTTCATGTTGACCGCAACCGTAGCATTTGCGAGTGAAAGAGAATGGTGCTCGTTCTGCGTAATCATCACGTCCACCGCACGCGAGAGCACTCCAACAAGAGTTCCCAGTTGTCCGGCATCACCTGGTGGAAGCTGGAGTTCCACGGCGATCACGACATCCACATCCATGCTTTTTACTGTTTCGACCGGAATGTTTTGCACAAGCCCGCCGTCAGCCAGAACATGCCCTTTGAATTCAACTGGAGTGAAAACCCCGGGAATAGCCATAGAAGCGCGCACTGCCTGACCCAAGTATCCGTCGTGCAGAACGACCGCCTCTCCCGTTTGCATGTCGGTCGCGACACATCGAAACGGAATTGGAAGATCGTCGAAGCTCGGAATTTCAGAGTTAGCGAACGCGATGCGGTCGAGCAGCAACCCTGCGCCTTGTCCTGAGTTAAAGCCATTTGGTCCCCGCAAACCGTGCTTCAGGCCAAGCGGTGCGTTGATCAGGTAGTCGCGACGATCTTGTTTCCGCCGAAACGAAATCTGCTTGTATGCAGGTTCGGGCGAAAAGGCTTGCTCCCAGTCAATTTCGGCCGCGAACTTCTGAATATCGGTTGGCGACATCCCGGTGGCATACATCGCGCCGATGATGGCGCCCATGCTGGTTCCGGCGATGCGATCGACGGGGATGTGATTCTCTTCCATCCATCGAATGATCCCGATCTCACTGAGTCCCAGCGCTGCTCCGCCGCTCAACGCAAGCCCAATCCGTGGACGATGAGACCCATCATGCGCGGTCTCAGCCGGCGTGCTTACGTCTTGGGCCAGAATGAACTCGGGTAAAAATGTTCCGATAAGGAATGAGATGAGAACAGCTCGAATCAATCGGCGATACGGAATTTCCATTCAGTGCTCCTGGGAAGGACGCAACTCTGGTGCAGAAACTTCAAAGCTGATTGAAAAGGTTAGCAGGTTCAAAGAGTCTCAGTCAGCGCCGCAGATCAGTGATTGCTTGGAGCTGTCTCCCCTTGGCGGACTTGTTCCACGACGTGACGTACGGCCTCGACGACGAGCTCCGGACGATCCAACTGGATGTAATGAGCACTATTCTTGGCAACCGTCTGCGTGCCACGTGTAGAAAGATGAGCCAGTTCTTCCTGCATCTTCTCCCAGGTGTCGTTCGTTGACTTTGCCAAATCTGTAGGTAACTCGGCCGAGGGCTTCTCAGGATCATGCGAAAGCACAGCCAGTGGCATGTTGCCGAGAGAGCCAGTCGCAGCGGTTTCAGCGGCGCTCTGCGGGAAAGCTTTCATCTCGGCGGCACTCTCCTTCGCCGAATGCCAATTACACTCCGCCGCGCGCTGCATAGGATCGTCGTCGCACAATCCCAGCAGCCGAGGGATACCGAAAAGCATGCCATACTGCAGAAACTCAGCTTCGCGCTGCCAGCTTCCCTCCATATCTTTCAACTCTCGCGGGAAGCGATTCTCCTGATCAGGGTGAGAAGCATCCACCAGCACCAACCCGGCGACGTCGTTGCGATAGAGGCTCACGTAGAGACGCACATCGTAACCTCCCATAGAGTGTCCGACCAGAACGTAGGGCGGTGGGATTTGCGCGGCCTGCAACAGAGTATGCAATTCCTGGGCAATCACTCGGCTGGTACGCGGCTGAGAACTCGAATCGCTATAACCCAGGCCTGCTCGGTCGTACGAGCAGACACGCGCGAACTTCGCGATCTCCGGCTGCACCTTCCGCCAGGAAAGGTACGTATCGCCCAGGCCCGCATCGAGAATGACGGTGGGGCTGCCTTCGCCCGTACAGTCGATATGCATCTTGCGCCCGTTTACATTGACCAGTTCCCCCGGCATGCGGTTGAACCGGCGGTCACGGGCTTCAAAGATGTTTTCGTAGAGGAATCCGGCGACAGCGAGAACCAACACGACGATTACAAAGCCCCGCATAAGACGGCGCGGTAAGGCTTGAGCCGGAGCGGAGATAGGATTCCCCATGAGATGGGAGCAGTAGCTGAGCCGCTGCCCCAGGCACGCATTCTACATGACGGGCGGTACCGTGATGCCAAGAACTCCCAGTGTTCGCATCAGTTCGCGACGTACGACAGCGACCGTCGCCAGCAGGAGATTTTTCCGCTTCTCATCCGGCTCACTCAGAATCGGATTCGAATGGTAAAAAGTGTTAAAAAGCTGCGCGAGTTGGAACGCGTGTTTGGCGAGATAGGCAGGTTCGGTTGTGGCGATGGACTGCTCGACAATGTAAGACGTTTTAGAAGCCGCCTGCCAAAGCTCCCAGATCCCATTTGCTCCCTCGGCATTCAGCAACCTGGCGAGGTCCGCCGCAGAAAGGCTCTCAGCGACTTCTTTGCCGAAAGTATCCGCATCGACCCCGGCTTTGCGAAAGATGCTGGTGGCGCGCACCACGGCATACTGCGCATATGGTCCGGTCTCACCTTCAAAACTGAGTGCATCCTTGAAATCGAAGGCAATCACCGACTGCTTCGTGTACTTCAGCATGAAGTAGCGAAGTGCGCCGATAGCAATCTGAGTCGCGATACCGAGCCGCTCGGATTCGGAGAGTTGCGGATGGCGTGAATCAACTTCTTTCTTAGCTGAAGCAATAAGTTGATCGAGCAGGTCGTCAGCTTTGACGCCAAACCCTTTGCGTCCGGAGACCCCGATCCAGGGGCGGGACTTTTCTTCTTCGGTCAGCTCGTAGCCCAGTTCGGCGGCGCAACGCGGCGTGAGTACGACCACGCCGTACGAGAAGTGCGTCAGGCGACCCGCTGCCTCCCCGTGCCCCAGGTCCTTCAGCGCTTCGATCACGGTGTTCTGAGCCTCGGATTGGCGGGCATCAATGACGTTGTAGTTTTCAGTGACGTCCCCGAAGTGAGGATGATCGGCTGCCGCTTCGGGATCATCGGGCGTGGTCGAAATCCAGCACTGGTGCGTGTTGGGATAGCGATAGAACCTGCGATAGCCGAAGTCGCGGCCAAGCAACCCGAATTTCCACATGTGATAGGCAATGTCTTTGCCGACATAGCCGACGGTTCCGTTGGATCGGACGATGACCTTCTGGTCCTCCTCTTCGATCTCGCCTTCTTCGGTGCTCTCCTTGTTGTCCGTAGGGAGATTCACCTCCGCTGTCCCCGCGCGCCGCATGATCCAGCAGCCCTTGTTCTTGCCCTCCGTCTCGAAGGTCAAAACTCCAGCGGCCTTCAATTTCTCGAACGCCGCATCCCAGAAATGAAGACGGAGAATCTCGCTCTCGCGCGGTAGGAAGTCGTATTCGATGTCGAGGCGGTCCATGGTCTCGAGATGCCGTTTCAAAACAGCGATGGAGATCAGCTCCGCGAGTTGGGCTGTCTCGTTGTTCCCTTGCTCGATAGAGTGGAGCGTGGCAGCGCGGGCGGCAAGGTTCTGCTTGTTCTCTTCGTACCAGCGCGAAGCCCTGGCATAGACGTCCCAGCAGTAGTAGTCAAAACGCGGCTGGTGCGTAAGAGGTTCAATCTCGGCGCGGGACTTTTTCTCCAAATGCGTGAAGCCCACGACTACATCGGCCACCTGCACTCCGGTGTTGTCGATGTAGTTCTGGATGTCGACTTCCCTTCCCGCATAACGCAGCAGGCGAACGAAGGTGTCGCCGAGGATCGCGTTGCGCAGGTGTCCAATGTGCGCGGCTTTGTTGGGATTGATGCTCGAGTGCTCGACCAGAATCTTGCCCGCAGGGATATCGGACGGTTGTTTCTGGTCAGCGGCAAGCACCGAGGCCATCCAGCCGCGGTCGATCTTCACATTTAAATAGCCCGGAGGAGCGACCTGCATCTCGGCGATTCCCTCGACCTTCCCGATTTCGCTGCGAATGGCTTCCGCGATCTTCAGTGGCGCCGATCGCAGAGGTTTCGCAAAAGGAAAAATCGGAATGGCAAAGTCGCC
>Ga0070735_10000610_pt1 | contig 37673 bp, 28 predicted proteins | sample Coa_R1_FD_66443 | JGI IMG/M metagenome (GOLD analysis project Ga0070735, IMG submission 66443) | Surface soil microbial communities from Centralia Pennsylvania, which are recovering from an underground coalmine fire - Coalmine... | ecosystem: Environmental > Terrestrial > Soil > Unclassified ... | reverse complement strand
CCGGCGCGAGCACGAATGCCATGATCACGGACCCGACCATCGAGAAGATGATCGTCATCGCCAGTGGGACGAAGAGCCTGCCCTCGATCCCCTGCAGGGCCAGCAGCGGTATGAAGGCCGCGATGACTATCAGGATCGCGAAGAAGACCGGCCGGCCGATCTGCTGCGACCCGCGGAGCACCGCGTCGTCGAACGATTCGTGCTGGTGGAAGTCCTCCGTGACGTTGCGATAGATGTTCTCGGTGATGACGATGCTCGCGTCGATCATCATGCCGATGCTAATCGCGAGCCCGCCGAGCGAGAGCAGGTTGGCGGAGATGCCCGCGCGCCACATCAGCATGAAGGCGACGAGCATGCAGCCGGGAACCGCGAGCGCCGCCACGGTCGCCGCGCGGAAGTTGCTCAGCAGCAGGAAGAGGATGAAGATCACGAGGATTTCGCCGGCGATCAGAGCATCGCGGACCGTCGTCACGCTGTGGACGATCAGGATCGACTGATCGTACAGCGGCACGACCGTCACGTCCGGCGGCAGGTCCTTCTTTAGCGCCGCGAGGCGCTGCTTCACGCGGCCGATCACCTCGGACGTGTTCGAGCCGAGCCGCAGGATGGTGATTCCGGCGACCACCTCGCCCTTGCCGTCCTCCGTGACGGACCCTTGCCGCACCTCCGCGCCGATCTGTACGGAGCCCAGGTTCTTGATGTAGATCGGGACGCCCTTCCGAGAGGCGACGACGATGTTTCCGATGTCCTCGGAGGTCTGGATCAGCCCTATCCCGCGGACGATGTACTGAAGGCCCCCATGCTCGACGAAGTTACCTCCGCTGTTCTGGTTGTTCTTGCCGATGGCGCCGGTCACGTCGTCTATGCCCAGCGCGTACGCTCGAAGCCGGTCCGGGTCGATCAACACCTGGAATTGCTTCACCTCGCCGCCGAACGAGAGGTTGTCCGCTACGCCAGGGACCGTCTTGAGCGCGGGCGTGATCACCCAGTCCTGGAGCGTCCGCAGCTCCATGTTCGACCGAATGGGACTCTTGACCGCATAGATGTAGATCTGGCCGGTTCCGGTGTCGTTCGGACCCATCGAAGGCGTAACGCCCGGCGGCATAGAGACGCCTGAGAGCTGCTGGAACACCTGGTCGCGTGCCCAGTACACGTCCGTGCCGTCCTCGAAGTAGACGGTAACGACGGAGATTCCGAACTTCGACTCGGACTGGATGCGCGTCGCCTTCGGGATGCCTTGGAGCGCCACCTCGAGCGGATGCGTGACCAGCTTCTCGACCTCTTCGGCGGCGAGGCCGGTGGCGCTCGTATCGACCTCCACGCGGGCCGGCGTTATGTCCGGGAAGGCGTCGATATTCAGGCTGCGCACCGCGAGCAGGCCGCCGACGATAACGAGAAGCCCGACGAAGAGCGCTGCCGTCCGCTGCCGCAGCACGGCCGCAAGGAAGCGATTGATCATCTCTGCCTCCGCTCGCTTTCGAGCTTCTCCTGCTCCTGTTCGAGCAGCACCGCGCCCCCGAGCACCACGCGGTCGCCCTCGCCGATCCCGCCCAGCACCGGTACGCGGCCGCTGACCGCAGGCCCGACCTTCACCGTACGGGGCACGTACTGTCCGGGCGCCGTCTCGACGTACACGATCTGCTCAGAGCCCTTCTGCAGCACGGCGTCCGCGGGGATCGCGAGAGCCCGCGTCTGGCGCCGATGGCCGATGAGAACGGTCGCGAACATTCCGGGCCGCAGCAGCCAGCCGGGATTGCGGATCACGGTCCGGACCGTCAGCGTGCGCGTGTCCGGATTCACGTCGTTTCCGATATAGCTGACGCTGCCGGCGAATGATCGCCCGGGAAACGCGGATACGCGCAGCGTCACGGGGTCGCCCAGCTTGATCCCGGCGATGTCCTTCTCGTAGACCTGCGCGTCCACGTAAACCTCGTCCAGGTTCACGATTTTGAGCAGGGGCGTCGCCGTATCCGTCATCTGACCGACGACCATGCTGCGCTGCGTGACGATTCCATCGATCGGGGAGACGACCGGTATGACCACGTGGCCGTTCGCAAGCTGCGCCACGCCGGCCGAGGGCGAGACGCCGTACAGCTTGAGCGCGTTCGCGGCGCTCTGCGTCGCGACCCTTGCCTCGTCGTAGGTGTCCTGGGCCTGCTGGAGCGCCGCCGAGACCGGGATTCCGGAGCGATAGACCACCTGCGCGCGCGCATACTGCTTCCGCGCCAGCTCCTGCGCAATCAGGTCGTTGTTGTGCGTGTGCTCGTCCTGCAGCAGCTTGCTCTGCGCGGCCTGCAGGGAGGACGCGCCGTTCAGGTTCTGTTGAAAGATGCTCTGCTGCCGCTTCAGCTCCTCGCCGGCCAGCTTCTCCTGCGTATTGGCCTGCTCCGCCGCGGCCACCGCGTTGTTCTGCGCCGTCTCCGCGTCCTCCATCTGCTGTTTGGAGTAGACCCCGCCGTTGAAGAGGATGGTGGCTCGATCGAGATTGGCCTTGGTGGAGTGCAGGTTCACCTCGGCCTGCCGCTTCGCGGACTGCGCCTGGGCGTAGGCGTTCTGCGCGTCCTCCACGGGCTTTCGGGTTATCTCTCCCATGGAGACCAACTGCTTCGTGTTGGTGAGCGTCAGCCGATCCAGTTGGATTTGCGCCTCGTCGCTGTTGACCGCGGCCTTTGCGGCGGCGTACGCCTTGCGCGCATCCTCGATCGGCTGCTCGCTGATGGTGCCGAAGCCCGCCAGCCGGCGCTGCTGCAGAAGCTGGTTACGGGACAGCTTTTCGTGCGCCACGGCGGTCCGGTAGGCGGCCTCCGCGGTGGTGAGGTCGACGCTGTCCACGCCGGCCACGATCTCGCCCCTATGGACTCGCGCGCCCACCGAGACGCGCACGTCCGTGATTCGGCCGGGCAGGCGCGCCGTAACCTGGACGGTCCCGCTATCCGTTGCGGCGACCTCGCCGGTGGGCTGGACCGCTGCCGCCATGTCCTGAAGAGAGGCCGGCTTCGTCGTGATCCCGGCGAGCCGGCGGCCCGGATCGTCCAGGGCAATACCCGTCGTTCCGGCAACGGTAACCAGCCGGGCGCCCGTGTTGTCGTGCTCGGCCGGCGGCGTCTGGCCGCCACGGCAGCCCGCTAGCGCGGCGGCGCCGAGGAGGGCCGCGCACAACACCGGCAAGCGTGGACCATGCGGTCCTCCGCGCTTCCCTGCGAGCCGTGTCGCACAAACCGCGTCGATCATTCTCATACCTCGATCTCCCGGGACCCGGACGCGCGCTGCGCGATGGCGCAACCGCCAAATGCCGCCATCCGCACTGCTCGAGCCGTAATGCGGCGCCGATTATCGCGGGAACGGCCCGCCGACGGCCGCCGCAAGCTCGTCCTGCGCCTTGCGAACGGCCAGAATGCTGTTGATGTATCCCGTCCGCGCGCTGCGGAGCGTTGTCTCGGCATCGATAACGGGCAGGATGCCGGTGGCGCCCTGCTTGTAGCCGAGCTGGGCCATGTCGCGCAGCTTCAAGGAGGGGTTCAAGATGTCGGCGGCGTAGCTGACGAGCAGCTTCTGTCCCTGCGTAAGGTCCAGCACGGCCTGCGCGACCTGCTGAGCGACCTGCTGCTCCGCCTGCTCCTTTTGCGCGACGGCCTGCTTTCGTGTCTCGTCCGCCGCGCGCACGGAGTAGCGCAGACTGCCGAAGTCGATGAGCGGGAACCGGACCGAGAGCAGCACGGTGTCCGCGTCCTGCTGAAGTGATCGCTCATAGTCTACGCCCAGGTCTGGAAAGCGGCCGGCCTTCGTCTGCTTCGTCGCGTATTCGGCGACGCGGACCAGTTCCGCGGCGGAGCGCGCCAGCGGCCGCTGCGCGACCGCGCTCTTCGTCAGCGCCGCCACGTCCGCCGCCGTGGGAACGGGCGCGGCGGATTCCATTCCCGCCAAGATGTCCGATGCCAGGTGGATCGGCGCGTCTGCCGGGCGGACGAGCAGCGTGTTCAGCGCGATGAGCGCCGATCGCTCCGCGCCCTGGGCCGTAACGAAGGCCTGCTGCGCATTGGCGACGTCGATCCCCGACCGGATCACGTCCACCTGCGGCGCGGCGCCCGCCTCCTGCTGCGTGTGAATAAGCGCATTGACCCGCTGCGCCTCGTCCAGACTCTCCTTCGCATACCGCGTGAGCGCCTGCGCCGCCGCCAGCGACCAGTAGGCATCGCGGATCTGCTGCTCCAGCGTGAGCATCGATTCGGCGAGCTGGTACCGCTGCGAGCCGAACTGCGCCCTCGCGCCCGCCGCCTGGAATCGCCGCTGGCCGCTCGTGTCGAACACCTCGCCCAGATCGAAAAAGGTGTCGGCGCCCTGACCGTTCAGCGTCGGCGCCGTGCTCGTTCCCTGCGCGTGCGATATGCCGAGCGTCGGGTTCGAAAGCACATTGAGCGACTTGTAGTTCGCTTCCGCGGACGCGACTCCGGCCGCCGCGGCGATCGTCTGTGGATTGCGCGCAACTCCGATCCGGGCGGCGTCGTCCACGGTGAGCGGATCTGGCAGGGCGGGCAGCGGCGCGGCGGCGGCGCGGCGGGGCGCGCCCGGCGCCGAAGGCGCGACCGGCTGCTGAGCGCCGCACCAGGGCGCGGAGACAGCAGCAAAGAGACAGACTAAGAGCAGTGCCACGCGGTTAGCGGACATACGGTTAGCTCCTAAAGCGCGTCGGCTCCGGCGGCCTGATTGACCGCAGGGCAGCGCCCAAATGCACGATTCGGAACGCCGTCGTTCGGCGAATCGCCCGCGCCTCCATACCGCAGGCGTTCGGGGATCGGCCCCGGCCCCGGCATCGCTGACTTGAATCGGCGGACGTTAACGAACGGACGAACACTTTGCGTCAGGCAGCGAGCGAGCGCCGGCCCGGCTGGCTTCGCCCGAATGGCGATCCGCCACGTCGCAATCAGGCGACGCGGCCCAAGAGGCTCGCAGGGTTGCGCACGGTATGGACTTTGGCGAGCCGGTCAAACGCCGCGATCGCGTGCGTCGTCACCAGCAGCGGGTAATTCGAACGGGAAGGACTTAGACGAACGGGCAGAAGTATGCGGGAGGACCGCGGGAGGTGACGCGCGCCGGAGCGGCGGTGGTGAAGGACCAGGTGGAGATGGCCGGCTGCATCTGAACGAGCACGCACGCCGGAGTGGGCGGCGGCGCGGAGACGAGCGGCGTAGCGCTGATCGCCTGCCATTCGCAGACGGCGCAATCGCGTGGCGCGGAGACTGTGGCGTGAGCATGCTTGCCGGCCGCAGGTCCGTCGCCGGCAGGCGCATCTGTGTGCGCCACGGCGCCTAACGTCGCGAAGAAGACGTAGATCAGCGCGACGAATAAGGCGGCTATGCGATTGTGGGGCACGATCCGCAAGGCGTCGGTCTCAGCTATGCAGCCCATGGCAGTTCGTCGCGGCCGGCAATCGCCGGAGCCGCAACGCTATCCATTATAGCACGAATTCTGCGGCCCGCGCCCTACGGTCGTTACGGCATGCGGTACGGCGCTTCGTCGCTGCGGCGATAGGGCGGTTGTCCGCCGAACGCCGAGCCGTACGGCCCCGCATTGGGCGGCCGACTACCGACTGCCGATACGTCGAACGGCGGGTCGATCTTCTCCATGAGGCCGGACCGCCGGAAGGAGGCGCCCATGCGAGCGCCGATTCCGCCGAACAGGATGTTGCCAATGGACCCGACCAGCGCCATTGCGAAGACGGCGTCGGCATGGCCGTCGCTCATGGCGATCAAGGTTGCGAACAGCGAGGGAATCACGAGCCAGCACATCGAACGGAGCATCACGCGCAGGGTCCGGTCCGGCCGGCGGTAGCCGAGCGCCAGGCCAGCCAGGAATGGAAACGCCGCCATCATCACGAGCGCGGCGAGTCCTCCGCCCGTGTCCGAGTTGCGCATGGATGCGATTGTCATTGCCTGCAGGAACATCGCCAGCCCGAACGCAAAGACGCCGAACCCGACGCCCCTGGGCCGCGCATGCGCCTCCACCTTGACGGGAGCCGCCTGCCGGAGCTGCGGGCCGCTCTGCGCCGGCGCGACGAACGGCGCGTGGCCGAACTGCCGCAGCGTGAGCGCCACCGCCTGCTCGCGCGTGCTGCCAAGCTCCACGTGCGCCGCCGCCATGGACTCGATCTGCGTCTGCATCTCCTCGCGCAGCCGGAGGCGCTCCTCGTAGGGAACCGAGCCGACGAGCGGCGCGCAGTAGTGGTCGAGGTAGTCCTCGATCTGCGCCTGCGCCGCCTCAACGCCGCGCGGCGCGGGCGCGTAGGGCGCGTAGGCAGGCGCCGGATAGGCAGACTGGTCGACGATCGTGCGTCTCAGCATTGCGCTCTCCCAAAGACAGATTCGATGTAGGGTATTACGGCGCGGCCGCCGCCGGGGTTTCGCGACATGATTCGGGTGTTCGGTTCTCAGGGGGTCAGTTTCAGGATTTCAGGTCTTCGGTGTTCAGGTATTCGGGATGGCCCGCCGTAGAGTGACTGGCACCGAATACCCAACACCGTGCACCGCAGATCGAATGCCAAACTGTTGACGCTTCGCCCCCTCCCGGCCTATAATCGAACCGGGCGGCCTGTCGCAGATGGGGAGGACGAACAATGGCGAGGCATCGACGAGACGACGGCGAACGGCCGGAGCTTCCGCTTGGCAAGATACTCCAGGGCGATTGTGTCGAGCTGCTCGCGGGGCTGCCGGAGCGCTCCGTCGATCTCATCTTCGCCGATCCGCCCTACAACCTGCAGCTTACGAACGAGCTGCTGCGGCCGAACCAAAGCGTCGTCGCCTGCGTCGACGATGCCTGGGACCGGTTCGACGATTTCGACGCGTACGACTGCTTCACGCGTGCCTGGCTGGCCGGGTGCCGCCGCGTGCTGAAGGAGACCGGCACGATCTGGGTGATCGGCTCCTACCACAACATCTTCCGCGTCGGCGCCGCGATGATGGACCTGGGCTACTGGATCCTGAACGACGTTATCTGGCACAAGACCAATCCGATGCCCAACTTCCGCGGCACGCGATTTCAGAACGCGACGGAAACGCTGATCTGGGCGCAGCGGTCCGAGAATCAGGAGCGCTACACGTTCAACTACCAGGCCATGAAGAACCTGAACGACGAGAAGCAGATGCAGAATGTCTGGCACATTCCGCTCTGCACCGGTGAAGAGCGCATCAAGACCGATGGCAAGAAGGCGCACTCGACCCAGAAGCCCGAAGCGCTGCTATACCGCGTGATCGCCGCATCGAGCAGGCCCGGCGAGGTGGTGCTGGATCCGTTCTTCGGCTCCGGCACGACGGGAGCGGTCGCTAAGCGGCTGGGCCGCCACTTCATCGGCATCGAGCGAGAGGCGGAGTATATCCGCGTCGCGACCCGCCGGATCGAAGGTATCGAGCGGCCTCCGGTCGAGGACGAGCACCTGGTGACCCGTTCGAAGCGCGACGCGCCGCGCGTGCCGTTCGGCGACCTGATCGCCGCCGGGCTGATCCGCGTCGGGCAGAAGCTGGTATCGAGGAACAGGAGGGTCGAGGCGACGGCCAAGTTCGACGGGACGCTGATCTTCGGCGACCGCGTGGGATCGATCCACGCCACAGCCGCCGCGGCACAGGGCCTGGAGCGCGCCAACGGCTGGGACTACTGGTTCGCGGTGGCGGAGGACGGCGCGCTCGCCAGCATCGACGCACTAAGGGAGCAGTACCGCCGGGAGAACGGCCCGGCGTAGCGCAACGATCCCTACTGCAACACTCGCACGGACCAGCTACCAGCCACTGCCCTACCCCTCGCCGATTTTCAGTACGGAGAGGAAGGCTTCCTGCGGGATTTCAATGCTGCCGAACTGCTTCATCCGCTTCTTGCCTTCCTTCTGCTTCTCCAGCAGCTTGCGCTTTCGCGTGATGTCGCCGCCGTAGCATTTCGCGATCACGTTCTTGCGGAACGCCTTCACCGTCTCGGCCGCAATGATCTTGCCGCCGATCGCCGCCTGGATGCGCACCTCGTACTGCTGGCGCGGCACCACCTCTTTCAGTTTGTCCACCAGCATGCGCGCGCGATCGTAGGCCTTGTCGCGGTGGGTGATGAAGGAAAGCGCGTCCACCGGGTCGCCGTTCATCAGCACGTCGATCTTGACGAGCTTCGCCTCGGCGTAGTCGCTCAGCTCGTAGTCGAAGCTGGCGTAGCCCTTCGTTCGCGACTTGAGCTGGTCGAAGAAGTCCATCAGGATTTCGGCGAGCGGGATGCGGAAGTGCAGCATCACGCGCTCCTGCGCCGGATACTCCACCTTGACGAAGATGCCGCGCCGCTCGCGCGCCAGCTCCATCACGGTGCCGTAGTAGCTGCTCGGGAGCATCACGGTCGCGTCGATGTAGGGCTCCTCCATGTGCTCGATGAGCGTTGGCGAGGGCATCTGCGCCGGGTTGTCGATCTCGTCCATCTTGCCGTCGGTCTTGTAGATCTTGTAGACGACCGAGGGCGAGGTGGCGATCAGCGCCAGCCCGAACTCCCGCTCCAGCCGCTCCTGGATGATCTCCATGTGGAGCAGGCCGAGGAAGCCGCAGCGGAAGCCGAAGCCGAGCGCGGCGGAGGTCTCCGGCTCGTAGGAGAGCGCAGCGTCGTTGAGCTGAAGCTTGCCGAGCGCCTCACGCAGCTCCGAGTACTCCGCGCCGTCCATCGGGTAGAGGCCGCAAAAGACCATCGGTTTGGCCTTGCGGTAGCCGGGCAGCATGTCCTTGGATGGGCGCGCCGCGTCCGTTACGGTGTCGCCGACGTTCGCGTCGCCGATCGTCTTGATGGCGCACGCGATGTAGCCGACCTCGCCGGTCTTGATCGTCTGGCCGACGCGCCGCTGCGGCGCGAACGTGCCGACCTCGGCGACCTCGAACTCCTTGCCGGTGGCGATGAACCGGACGCGCTGGCCGGTCTTGATATGCCCGTCCACTACGCGCACATAGCAGATGACGCCAAGATACTGGTCGAACTTACTGTCGAAGACGAGCGCGCGCAGCGGCGCATGGGGGTCGCCCTTGGGAGCCGGAATCCGCTCCACGACGGCCTCGAGGATCTCGCCGATCCCGATGCCTGCCTTTGCGCTGGCAAGGATCGCCTCGGAGGCGTCGAGCGCGAGGACGTTCTCGATCTCCTCGCGGACCCGCTCCGGCTCCGCGGCCGGCAGGTCGATCTTGTTGATGATCGGGACCAGTTCCAGGTTGTTCTGGTAGGCCAGGTTGACGTTGGCGAGCGTCTGCGCCTCGACGCCCTGGGCCGCGTCCACGACGAGAAGCGCGCCCTCGCAGGCGGCCAGTGAGCGCGATACCTCGTAGGTGAAATCGACGTGGCCGGGCGTGTCGATCAGGTTGAACTGGTACTCCTGGCCGTTCTTCGCGGTGTACTTGAGGCGAACGGCGGTCATCTTGATGGTGATGCCGCGCTCCCGCTCGAGGTCCATCGTATCGAGGAGCTGCGCCTGCATGTCCCGCTGCGCAATTGTGTTCGTCGCCTCCAGCAGGCGGTCGGCCAGCGTCGACTTGCCGTGGTCGACGTGGGCGATGATGCAGAAATTGCGTATGTGATCCTGGTTGACAGAATGACTCATTTCGGTGGCGTACCCCTCCGGCTACAGTATAGCATACGCCCGTTCACGCCTCCGTTTCGGCTCGCAGCTCGGCGAAGATGGCGAGCGCGGCGCGGTGCATCTCCAGCAAGGCTTCGGCGGCATCCTCGTAGCGGTCCGCGCAGCGGTACGATTCGAGCGGCCGGCCCGCGCCGCTGACGGTGTCGCTAAGCCAGGAGAAGCGGTCGCGCGGGGCGGGGCAGGGGCTGAAGAGGGTGCGCGCGCCGTCTGGATGGTCCAGCGCCACGCTATCGTCCGGGAAGCGGGTGATGGTGAGCGCGCCGGCCGAGCGCTGCCAGTTGCCGTTCCAGAGCGCCTCGATCGTGTCCGGCTCCGGCTCGGCGGGGAGCGGCGCCGGCGCGAACCGGATCGTCTCAAGTCGGGGCGGCGGTGTGAAGCCTTCCGACCGAGCCAGAGCCGGCGCAGGCGCCTCGCCTACGATCTGTCGGTACCGCCGCTCCTGCTCGGCCCTCCACTGCGGGTCGCTCAGCTTACGCAGCAGCGCCTCGCGCATCGTCTGATCGTCCATCCGCGTCAGGCAGTCCTCCCGCATCGATTGGCGGCGCAGCGCCGTGACGATAGGCTCCCGGGCCGCTAAACTCCGAGTTGGTCGGCTGAATGGGGGAACCGATCGATTACCATTGTATCACAGCAGTGTTGTTGGCGTGGTGTTAGAATGCGGAAACGTCGCCCGTTGGTGTCGGCGTTGGTGCGACTGAAACCGCTCTGCTTGTACAGCGGCGTTGTGCGCAAACCACCATCCGACTCATTGAAACCAGATCGTCTGCTGCAAGTATGCTGTAGTTGCATTGGCCCAGTCGCGGGCGTATCGCGGCAAGTTGCCCAGGGCTCCGGGCCAACGCTCAACAACACGGCGGACGGGATCGAATGAAAATGAAACGGCGTCGATGGCGGATAGGCGCATTGGCCCTTCTAGTTGCTGCGGCCCTCTGAATCGCATGCATTGTGCGGCCATGGACCGGCCTGCTCGATCACGCCGAGCGGATCGCCGATGTGCCGGACTGGGCCGGACAGGTTATCGGTAACGCCCCGGCGCCGTTCTGCAGTTGGCTGGATAAGAGCGAGGTGTTCTTCTACACACGGGACGCCGTCCGCGGGACGCTGCACGGCAACCGCCAAAGGCTCGTCGCCGGTGCGCCCGCAGGCCCGCGAGAGACGCTGCCCCGCATAATCGGCGTACGGACCGACCCGACGCTAAGGGTCCTTTCGGCGCGCGGCGACCACCTTTATCGGCTGCAAGTGCGATACAGCGGTCAGACCAATCGGGCATTCAGCGAGTGCGTGTCGCTTCGGACGGGCCGCGTGCAGACTCTGCCAGGCGAAACGAATTGGGTCTGGTCGTCGAACGGCGACAGCGTACAAGCTTTACGAATTCTCGCTCGGTCATCCGAGCGCGGCACCGCGCATCTGGAGCGTTCCGACACCGCACGGCGCCGCGAGCGGCACGATTACACTTTCGCCGGATGGCAGCCGCGTACTGTGGACGGTTGGCATCGACGTGACCTCCGGTCTCGACCGGATGCTCAACAGAGCGTTTCCGAAGTTGTTTCGGGCCGGGCGGATGGCGGTAAGTTACCGGCTGAGCCGGCTGGACGGCAGCGGGACGCGGGAGATTGGACGCGTCGGTGTTGACAACCTATTCCAGTCGGCGCCCGCCCTACAATGGATGCCAGGCGGGCAGTATCTCAGTTTCGTCGATCATGGCGTCCTGTACCGAATCGCCGCCGGCGATTGAATCGGCGGCGCGAGGCGTCGAAGTAGCGCGGGGCCGGCCCGCGAACGCTTCAAGCGGCTCGATCAATCGGCCTCTGCGAGCGGCAGGATCGCGGCGGGAGACGCCGTGGGGCGACCGGACGGCGCCGCGCAGGCTACGCCGCCCTCCGCGCGGACGCATCCGAGCACCGATTCGAGCAGCGGGAGGACCTGCACGACTCGCTTCGCGCGGATCAGCACGTCCCACAGCGGCTCGCACTTCTTCCAGCCGGTCGCGTAGGCGAGATGGCGTAACCGGCCGCGCCACTCCGGTTTGACGAGCGCGCCCTGGAAGATCGAGCCCCAGCGGTAGAACTCCCGATAAGCGCGCCAGTAGCCGGTTTCGAGCTGCTCGCAGGTCATGCCGGCCGGCTCGAATACGGCGTGCCGCGTATCGTAGAGGTCCCAGTCTTCGTGCAGGATGCGCTTCTGCGCGACCATCCGCTGATGAAGCGCGGTGCCGGGATAGGGCGTCAGGACGTGAAAGGTCGCCGTTTCGATGCCCTGCCGGACGGCCCAATCCACTGTCCGGGCGAACACGTGCGGGCCATCGCCGTCCATGCCGAACACGAAGCTGCCGTTCACCATCACGCCGAGCTCTCGAAGGCGGCGGATGGCCGCGTCGTAGTCCCGGTTGAGGTTCTGCGTCTTGCGCTGCTCCCGCAGGTTCGCCTCGCTGAGCGTTTCGAAGCCGACAAACAGGCTGCGCAGCCCGCTGGCGACCGCCTTCTCCAGCAGATTCGGCTTGAGAATCGATTGGACGGTTCCGGCCGCCTGCCACACCCGCCGCATTCCCCGCATTCCCTCGAAGAGCTCCGTGGCAAAGCGGACGTTTCCGAACAGATGGTCGTCCAGAAAGTAAAGATGACGCCCGGGCAGCCGGTCGATCTCTGCCAGGGCCGCGTCGACTGTCTGCGTGTAGAACGAGCGTCCGCCCTGAAAAAACGCCTCCTTGTAGCAAAAATCGCAGACGTGCGGGCAGCCCCGGGAGACGACGATCGAGTTCGGAACGAGGTAGAGGCGACGGTTTATGAGGTCGCGGCGGATCGGCGGCACTCCGAGCAGGGTGCGCTCGCGCGACTCGTATCGCTTCCGGGCGCGGCCCGCCCGAAAGTCCGCCAGGAACGCCGGCCAGGTGTCCTCGCCCGGTCCAAGGAAGATCGTATCCGCGTGCGCCGCGGCCTCGTCCGGGATGGACGTGACGTGCAGCCCGCCCAGCACGACATAGGCTCCGCGGGCGCGGTAGTGATCGGCCAGCTCGTACGCCCGCCGCGCCGAAGTGATGTAGACCTGGATCGCGACCAGCTCGGGGTCATCGTGCAGGGTAAGCTGCGCGACGTGCTCGTCCTCGAGCGTCGCCTCGTCGCTATCGGCGAGGTAGGCGGCCAGCGTCGCGAGGCCGAGCGGAGGGAATAGCGAGTACTTGATCGGCCGGAAGAGCGGACTGTTCGCCTCCGTAAGGGCCGGCAGGATGAACTTAACGCGCATATAGGCTCCTTGTGTCGCGAATATGATAAATAATGATGCAGTGTACTTTGTATCACAAAGTACACTGCATCATAACAGGATACTTGCCGCCTTGTCAAGGTCTGGCGCGAGGAAGCCGCGCGTCATCGGGTCCAAAAGTGCTAAGATTCGACGTGCAGTAACCGTAACAGTCCGGAAAGACCGGATCGATGCTGTCAGATAAGCGATTTACACCAAGAAAAGGGGAATCGGCAATCGAGGCGGATACAACGGGTATGAATTGGCGCGCGAGCCCGTTGCTGCTGCCAACATCGATGCGGACCATCGTACGTGGTTCTTCCGCCACGCGGATGCCGCATACGAGGCACTGCGCGCGGACAGTATCGCGTAGGCGCAGGAAATCGCCGAGCGGTCCGCCTGGGATGCCACCTTGCTCGACGGCATCGACGAAGACGAGGAATGGGAACCGGACGGCACGGTGCGCGTCGCATCGGAGCAGTCAAGCGAACCTGGCGGATCCGCACCCTGACAACGTTCGGGTCGCTGCTGAGACCCCGAGTGCGACCATTGGTGGTGCGGCAGGCGAAAGACCCCTGACGCGGGCATGTGGCGCGGCTAGCGACGGTTTCGACGCGGCTATCAATCGCCCGGCGGCCGAACGGGCCATAACCGCGCTCTACGCGTTGACGGGCCGCTACGGGGCCGGTCAGGGCAATAGTGCAGGCGCCGGCTTGCGGTGCCGTAGCGGCCGGCTCGCCCACATCTCCGACGTGAACCCTCTCAGAACGCCGTCGACGGGGACGAGGCCGTTATAGAGAGGCCAGTAGTAGGTGCACCAGCCGTGTACCGGGCTCTTCGCGTAGCCGTATAGATCGCCGCCGTCCGCGTCCGCCGGTGGAATCTGGTCGCGAAAGCCGAGCGCGCGCCCATGCCGCGACGCCGTGAGTCCGCTCGTGCAGGAACACCTCGCCCCGGTTGTCCACCTGCCAGCTTCGCGGCGCGGCATCTGTCACAACCAGGTATGTCGATCGCCGTTCCGTAAAGAGTCCGCCCAGCCCGCTGCAGCGCGCTGCCCTTCCAATAGACGCAGATCGAGTCGAATTCGCCAGGGGCGTCATCAGGACAGTGAGCGGGCCAATGTCCTGAGGGGACGGATAGTAACCCAGCGGGCCCGCCGCAGTCACCGTCGTAATCGGCGAGGTCCCGACGACGACCGTGGGCAATGCGCGATTGGGTAATATGGTCCGGCCGGAGCCGCTGCGCCGCCGGGCAATGCCGACCGCGGCGACTTCCCACATCCCTCCGCGAGGACCGAGTGCGAATATGCCCGAGTCTAAGGACCCGCCCGTCGGCGTCGTCCTCCCTGTCAAAGCGCTGAGCGCCTGGACGGAGGCGCTGCTCCAGTCCGTCGGCACTTCACCGGACGTCGCCGCCGACGTGGCCGAGGTGCTGGTCGCGGCCGACCTGCGCGGCATCGCGTCGCATGGCACGGCGCGCCTCCCCAACTACCTCGCGCTGGTCGAGGCAGGCGTGCTCGATCCCGCGGCGCGGCCTGTCAAGGAGCGGGGCAAGCCGGCGCTGGTCCGCTTCGACGCGAACAACGGCTGGGGCCAGCACGCCGGCCGCGTGGCGATGGACGACGCAATCGCCCGAGCGGCGGGCTTGGGCGCTGCGATCTCGATCGTCCGCAACAACAACCACTATGGCATCGCCGGCTGGTATGCGATGCGCGCCGCGGAGCATGGGCTCATCGGCGTTTCGCTGACGAACGCCGGTGCGATGGTTGCCCCAACCCGGGCGCGCGCCCCCATGCTGGGCACCAACCCGATCGCCGTCGCGGCGCCTGCCGGACGCTTCGGGATGCTGGTCCTGGACATGGCGACTTCGACCGTGCCGCGTGGCCGGATCGAGGTCGCGGCCCGGCGCGGCGAGTCGATCCCGCGTGGCTGGGCGATCGGGCCGGACGGGCTAGCCGCGACGGCGCCCGACGACGCGCTCCGGGGTGCGCTGCTCCCGCTCGGCGGCGAGGAGGCGACCGGCGGGTACAAGGGGTACGGGCTGGCGCTCGTCGTGGAGATGCTGACGGGCGTGCTGGGCGGCGCGACCTGCGGTCCGCACATCATGGGGCTCTTCTCGACGGCCCGAAACTCGGATCTCGGCCAGCTCTTCATGGCGATCGACCCGACCGCGATCGAAGAGGTGGGCCAATTCGAGGCCCGGCTGGAGGCACTGCTGGACGACCTCACCAACGCGCCGCGCGCCGCGAACGCGCCCGGTCCGATCCTCTATCCCGGCCAGCCGGAGGCGGAGCGCGCCGCCTTCCAGGCAACGGACGGCGTCGCGCTGGATCAGGCCGTGTTCGAGAGCCTGGCTACGCTGGCCGCACGGATGGGTCTGCCGTTTCCCTCGACACATATGTTGCCGCGTACCGGGACTCAAGGCGCGGAGGAATAGCCGCGCCGCGCCCTGGTCCGGCGCGCACGGCGGCTCGCCGTACGAACAGGGAAGACGAGCTACCGGTGCAACGGAAGATCCACGCACGAAGCCGGACCGATGATCGGCCCGGCTTCGTGAGCATACCACGCACGCTTCCAGCGGAGGGACCGGAGGCCCTAGGCCTCCAACCACGCGAAGAGGTCCGGCGCGATGGCGCGGTATTGCGGCAGGATGGGAGCGGGCAGGATCTTTTCCAGGGCGGCGAGCAGCTCATTGCGGCCGGCCTTGTCGCCAGCCTCACCACCGAAGAAGGCGGGCGCGAGCGCGTTCATCTTCTCCTCGATCCGTGCGATTCCCTGTCGCAGCTCGTCGACCGTGGACTCCACGGCGGGGAGCGTAACCGTGTCCCACTGCGTGCTGCCGGCAATCGGAACCACGGTGGTCTGCGCGTAGAGCGCCAGGTGGCCGGTTCGGGCGTCGACCGCCCACCATCGGTCCGGACCGCCCTGGCGCATCGGCTGATGCGGTTGGCGCTGCGCCGGGCTGGCGAAGCTCGCGTAGACGGCGGCGCCGAAGCGCCGCGTAGGCAGGGGCAGCGAGACTGCGTACTCGACGGGAATCTCCGCCTGGCGGAGCGGACTGTTGCGCTGGCGCTGGCGCACTTCGGTATAGGAGAGCCATTTGGTTTCGGTGGTCATTTTCGTTTCCTTCTCGAATGGATGGTGCAGGGCAATTGGTTATGGCCGTTCGGGTTTCGGGTGTTCCGGTGTTCCGGTATTCGGGTGTTCGGGTATCCAGGTGCTCGGGTATTCGGGTGTTCAGGAGGGCTCGCCACGGGGCGATTGGTCCTGAACACCCTACACCTGAACACCGGAATACAATTAGTGCGTAACGTCGGTGACGACGCTCTGGCCGCCTGTGTCGACCCACATCTGCTGCATCGTGGCGGCATCGACGTACTTCTCGCCCTTGCCGTCGCCGCTGTCGTTCACCACGAAGCCGGTGATTTCGCTCGTGGACGGGTCCCGTACGACGCCTGTCACAGTGATCGCGTGGTTGGACTGGCCGTCGCCGTAGCTGTTCGGGTCGTCCCACAGCACGCCCGCGTTCACCTCGATGATCACGCCGTGACCGTCCTGGATGTTGTTCGCCAGGTCGTCCATGCTGCCGCCGTTCTCCACGTGCGCCGGAACGCCGTAGTCGGAGAGCACGTTGGCCTGCCAGTCCGCCGTCGTGCCGCCGGAGTTCGCGTTGTCGCCCGGCACCACCTGGCATTCGTTGTTGTCCACCGCGTGGTGAACCACGTCGTTCTCGTTCACGTCCACGCCGAACTGGTTCAGCACGTCCTGGCTGGAGACGAGGCCGCAGTCCTGCTGAAAGCCAAGGTCGTTGTCGCCCTGCTGGTGGTTGAAGTCGCGATAGCCGTCGGTGTCGCCGGTGATCAGCACCTCGCGGCCGTCCGGCAGCGTGTCCATATGCTGCGGCGCCGCGCCTTCCAGCGCGTTCGCGCCGATATCGGTCGCGTCGTTCGTCGTGTGCAGGCCCGTCATCGCGTCGCCGGTCGCGGTGGGATCGACCGACGTGTCGTTCCCGGTGATAACGTCGTCGAAATTCTGGAACGCCTCGTCGTTGACCTCCATCCGGTACTCCGTGGAGTCCAGTATCATGGCGGTGGAGGCCGTCTCCGCGTCCTGCATGATCTTCCACTGCTCGGCAGCGTTCAGGTCGGAGTTCGCTGCGGCCGTCGGGTCGAAGTCGGTGAAGTAGGGATTGATGTCCATCGTCGTTTCTCCTCGGTTTGTAAGGTTAAGACCGGTCCGGTTTTGTTTGGCCGGTCCTGGATGTCTGTTGGGAATAAGACCTGCGCCGGCCGGCCGCCATTACAGGTGCGCGAAAGAATCTTGCGGAATAAACTAACCGCCTGCCGGTGGATTACGGCAGGATCCCGAACGGTGAAGATCAGCCGGCATCTCCGAGGAAAACGCCGCGTGAGCGGACTCTCGTCGAAGCCGCAGCTTGAAGGATTAGGCTCCGCCAGTCCGCGAGAGGACCGCAGTATGTTTAGCTCCCGAACGCAATGCGGGTTTCTGCATTCACGCGACGAAAGCAGTATCGAGTTTCGTCGGCCGCCGGGCATTCGCCTCTGGTGCGCCGTCCTGGCAGCGATCCTCGCACCCATGACGGCGACACTGGTTTTCGCGGCGTGGGTGGAGCTGTTCGCTTCTCACCGCCCGGAATTCGTCATCGGGCTCTTTATCGCGGCGATCGGGGTCATGTTCGGCGTCCTGACCCTCGCGGTGCTGACTCTGGCCGGACCCTGTGAAATGCGATTCGACCTCGGGTCCCGAACGTACCGTGTTCGGCGCGGCCCTCCGCTGTTCGCGGGCACTCTCACAGGGCCCATCTCGGATTTCGACTACCTCTACCTTCGCGGCACAGTCTACTATAACTACGGGTCGCGGACGACCGAGACTCGGCTCTCCGGGGTCTGGAGGCGCGCGCCCAGGCTCTTCGGCTTCGTGCCGCAGCCGGAGTTGCTGCTCCAATTGGTGTACAACGCGGACACCGCGTACGATCAAGCGGTGGAGATCGCGGCGCTGCTCGGCCTGCCGCTGGAGATGAGCCGCCGGACGCGTGGTCAGGATGCGCCCGCAGAGGGCTCGATTCCCGCGCCCGGCGGTCCCACCGCGCAGAGCAACGGGGCGCCCGATAAAAGCGCCGGGCCGCCGTTTGCGCCGTCGACCGCCCCGGTGGCAGGGCCACCGCCGCATCTCGCATCGCAATCAGGGCCGGTCCCGGAAACGCCGGTGGACCCGGCCGCGCCTTCGACCGGCCCGGCCAGCGCATCCCTATCGCCGGGACCGGTAACCTCGTTGAGCGCGCCAGCGCAGGCAGTCGGAGCGGCCGGACGAGTTGTTCGCGCCGATTGGCCCCTGCTGGACGTACAGTTCGACGCGAGCCGCGTGCCACCTGCATATACCGCCCTCTCGATTGCCGATCCCGTTTGGAACGAGCGAACGGTTGCCACGGTGGCGCAGCAACTTCCGGGCGGCGTCGCCCGATGCCTCCTGCGCGAGCGGCCGGCGCGTTCACTCGTCGGGCTGGACGCGTCAGACACTGGCGGGCCGGACGCAAGGGCTCCGTGGGCCGCAGCGGTCGCGGAGGCCATCGCGCAAACCGGGCGCGAGCTCTACGCAGGCGCAGCCATACTCGAAACCGGACTGAAGGCTATCGATCTGCTCTGCCCGGTCCCGATGGGAGGCCGTGCCGCCCTGTCCGCGCCGTGGGGCGCCGGAGCGCTCGTGCTCATCCCGGAGTTGATCCGATCGCTAGAGACGCGACAGGGAGCGCTCAGGCTTATCGCCATGCTGGAGCTCGGGGAGGACGTTTCGCGCTGGCGCGAGAGCATGCAGGAGCTGCCTATGCGATACGGCGACCTGCAGACCGTCTACCTGCCGGCCGGTTCGCTGGCCGACCCGGCGGTGCGCGCCCAGGTCGAGGCGCTGGACAGCATTATCGTCCTCGCGCGTGGCCCCGCCAAGCAGGGCCTCTATCCGCCCGTCGATCCCGCCGCGTCCGAGTCGAAGCTGCTGCGGGAGGGGCGCGCCGATCGCGACCACGCCGAGATCGCAGCCGCGGTCCGCGACGTGCTGACGCGGTACCGAGCGGCCTACCCGGCACTCGAGGCGGCCGTCGCGGACGCGCTCCCGGCGGCGGAGCGCGGATGGGTCGCGCGGGCGCGCCGGCTGGAGCGGTTCCTGACGCAGCCCTTCCACGTCGCGGAGCCCTACACGGGCATCGCGGGCAAGACCGTGCCTCTTTCGGAGACGATCCGCGGCTGCCGCGCGATTCTGGTTGGCGACTATGACGACCTGCCGGAGCAGGCGCTGTACATGATCGGTGGAATAGACGAAGCCAGGCATTAGGGTATAGCCCGTCCACAGAAGGGTCGGCTCCGGCGGCGTGCGGCACGCTACCCGCGACGGCTATTTGGCGTCGGACGCGTGGAGGAAGCTGGCCAGGTCCGACTCGGAGACGGCGGGCTCGCCCGGCGCGACGTTGTTCAAGCGGCCGGACCGCATCCATGTCTCCAGCTCGCCAACCAGATCGAACAGGTGCGCGAACGAATCGACGTAGAAGAGCAGCGGCTGGTAGTGGTCGATCTCGAACCCCTGGTTGATCACCCACTCGAGCCGGATCGGATAGCGCTGGACTTCCTGCGACTCGACACTATGCTCTATCTCGCCGTGGGAGCTGAGGAGGCCGCTGCCATACACCTTCAGCCGGTCGGACCGCGGCGCGGCGCGCATAAGCCCGAATTCGATAGTAAACCAGAAGAAGCGCGCCATCGCCTTGATGATGCTGGCCAGGCGGTGCGCCTTCGCGGTTTCATCCTCCACGGCGGCCACGACCTCGGCGGCGGTGTGCGCGCAGTCGCCAAAGCGGACCAGCGCGTCGGCGAACGCCGGATCGGTGTGCATCGGAACGTGGCCCGCGATGTCGTGGAAGATGTCCGGCTCCGGCAGGTAGTCCAGGTGATCGGCATCACGGATCGTAATGGTGGTCGGGAATTCGCGGTTCCGCAGGCAGTCGAAAAAGAGAAAGGCCGGAACGTAACCGCTGACTGGCTTCGCCCGGAAGCCAGTCAGCGGGCCGAGAAAGCGGTTGACATCGTCGAGCCGCGGCACGTGCTTCGGATCCAGACGGAGGCTGTGTACGCCGCTCAGGAAGTGCGAATTGGCGTACTTGCGCCACGGCTCCTCCATGCGGGCATAGAGCTGGCGCCACGCGCGATGGTTCTCGGACGTGTACAGCTCGTACGGCTGCCTTATGTAGAGCTGGCCGTGGCTCCGCGCATCCTCGATAAAAGGCGCGCGCGACGTCGTCAGGCCCGCCGGTTTCGTCGCCGTCATCTCGCGTCCCCAAAATTACGCTGGCGGATTATTTGCGTTATACTCTCCAGGTTCTATACGGCCGCGCGGCGTCCTGCGTTGTTGTTGAAGTTTCGCGCTGGCTGCGCTGCGTCGAATTTCAGCCGATGGCTGTGGATCGGTCGAATCAGACCCATCGGAAAGAGAGAAGAAAGGCCACAGATGATCGTCGTTGCGAGCGAGAACGGTAGAGTCGGTATTGGCGCTGCAATGGACGCGCTTCGGCGGGGCGGGAGCGCGCTCGACGCCGTGGAGGCGGGCTGCCGGCTCGTGGAGGCCAATCGGGATGACCACAGCGTGGGCATTGGCGGCTATCCGAACATCGATGGCGTCGTTGAGCTGGACGCCTCCATCATGGAGGGCGGCACGCGTCGGTCGGGAGCGGTCGCGGCGCTCCAGGGCTACGTCCACGCGATCAGCGTGGTGCGCGCCGTGATGGAGCGGCTGCCGGAGCACGTGCTTCTCGTCGGCGAGGGCGCGGCGCGCTTCGCTCGCGAGCAGGGCTTCGGCCGCGAGGAGCCACTCACGGATGAGGCCCGCGGGGCCTGGATCCGCCACAAGGCGGCGCTGGCCGGCGGCGGCGATCCCCGTGGCCTGCCGAGCCATGAAGAGGTCACCCGGCTCGCGGAGCAGGTTCGGCAGGGCGCCCTTCGCGAGCCGGACAAGATCTCCGGTACCGTCAACTTCATCGCGCAGGACGGTCAGGGCCGGATCGCCAGCGCGGTGACCACGTCCGGTTGGGCGTTCAAGTACCCGGGTCGCGTCGGGGACAGCCCGCTCATCGGCGCCGGAAACTACTGCGACGACCGGTTCGGTGCGTGCGCATGCACGGGCGTCGGCGAGTGGAGCATCCGGACCGGCCTGGCGCGGCAAGTGGTCCTGCGGATGGAGCTGGGACTGGAGCTGGACCACGCCTGCAGCGTCTCCATGGCGGACTTGGAGAGCGCACCGCTGCCCCAGGGCCTTCGCAGGCACATGAGCCTGGTTGCGCTGGATGCGCGCGGCAACCGCTGGAGCGCCTCGACTATCCCGGATCGCCGGTATGTCTGGCAGCGGGACGATATGGCCGAGCACGAGAACTCGCCCTGCGATTTCTACCTGGACGCGAGCCGGTGGTGGCCCTGAGCCTCGGGTGGGTATCTGCCGTCGGCGTCACTGCGAGATGCCGGCGCTCAGGGCCACGGGATCGCTGCCCTGCGCCAGCCGCTAACCGTCTGGCCGGCAGCGTTCCCGCGCAACGGCTGCGACTGAGGCACGCGAGCTGTTCAGCCGTTGGAGCACGGCGCACTGGAGGGAAGCAGGACCGCGTGCCGCGTGTTCGCGTCGCTTGCGCGGGAACGGCGCGGAGACTTACCGCTGGGTCGCTTACTCTACCACTCCAGCGCGTCGAGCGTTTCCCGCTGGGGCGCGGTAAGCGAGGAATAGGGAATTCTCGCCTCGCCGAATGGAAAGCCTCGGCGAGTCAGAAGGTGCTTCAGAGCGGGAATGGAGCCGACCTGCTTTAGCGCGGACCGGAGCGCGTCGACGCGCGGCTGGAGGGTGTCGTCGCCTGCCCAAAGCGCCACGAATAGCGCCGGGGCGACATTCGCGATGGCGGAGATGAAGCCGTCGGCGCCGAGCCTTCTCCCCTCCGACGCAAATCCGTCGCTGGCGGCGAAGATGGTCCCTCGCGTGCCGAATCGCTCGATCAGGGCGGCGACCCGATCCGTCTTGCCGGTCGAATCCTTGGCGCCTGCTATGACTCCTTCGGCGAAGAGGCGCTCCAGGCATGCGAGGGAGACCTCGTTGGCGGCGTACTGCGGGATGTTGTAGGCGAAGACCGGCAGTCTTGTCGCGGCATGGACGGCCGCGTAGTGCGCGAACACGGCGGCGTCGTTCGCCGGGTAGTAGATGGGAGGCGGCAGGAACACTCCCTGCGCCCCGGCGTTCTCGGCGCCTTTGGCCAGCGCCAGCGTCTCCGACTCGCGCAGCCCCCACACCCCTGCGATCACGGGCACGCGCCCGGCCGCGCCGCGCACGGTCTCGGTAACGACGCGCAGCTTCTCCTCCGCGGAGAGGTAGAGGAACTCGCCGGTCGTGCCGGCAGGGCATAGGCCCTGGACGCCGTGCTCGACCAGCCACGCGGCGTGCGCCGCCACCACGCCGGCATCGACCCTGTCCGAGGCGTCGAAGGGCGTAAGCGTGGCTACGCAGCAGCCGCCAAAGGTCGCCTCACGGCCGCGCTCGCTGAAATCGCTCATGCTACAGCGCGCTCGGTTGTCGATCCGCCTGCGCTCGCCGATGGAAGAGGCTCATCTTCGCGTAGTCTCCTTGGGGAACATCTCTTCGATCGTATTTGCGGACAGGATCAGGTCTGAAAGCCGTTGCAGCTCACTGGAATCGGCCATCGCTTCGACCGCCGCCGCAATCGGGTCCGGCACCGCGCCGAACTTCGTGGCCAGTTGCCGAAGGAGCGACTCGCGCTTGCCGCGAACCACTCCCTGCTCGATACCCCGCTCGATACCCTGCTCGATGCCCTGCACGATACCCTTTTCGATCCCTCGCTGTTCGTAAACCGTTATCATTTCGCCTACCTCTTCGCCCTCCGGCGTGGCAACCAACTCTTCGAACTGTTCCCTTTCAGTCGCTTCGTCAATCCTCCAGCGCCGGGCGAAAGATAGAGCACGATCGGGAAGATCAAGCGACGATGTCGGAGCTTGAGCAGCATGTAGTACTCGTGCATGCGCTCCGCAAAGCTGCCGCGACGCTCCGCTTCCACCTCGATATGCGTCAGTATCAGCTCCGGCTCGCCTTCCAGAGAGTATACCTGCGCGACGAGGTCCGCTTCACGCTGAGCGCCTTGCGGCAAGTCGGTAAATGTCTCCTTATCGAGGAACGTTACCCGTGAGAAGTCCAGCTATGCCGCGACATCGGGGAAGAAGAGCTCCATGAACTCGCGAAAGAACGCCCGCAATAGTTCTTTGAAGAGCTGGTCATGCGACAATTTCGGCTCCTGGCATGCTCTGCAGCCGCAGCTATCATCGCCCCTGAGCCGCGTCGGACGGCGGAACGCAGGCCCGTATCGGATGCGAACGCGTCGCGCAGCTAAAGGAAGTAGAGCGGATTGTACCCGACGTAGCGATCGAAGCTGCCCATGGGCCTGCTGCTCATGAAAAGGAAGTGGAAGACGATCTGCCAGCCGCATTCGAGCAGCCAGCGAAGCACGACCTCGTTCGCGCCGGCGAGCGTCCAGTAGTGCTCCAGCGGCTGTACGATCTCGTTCTCACCGTCGGCGTCGGCAAGGGCGAGAATGAGCGCGGCGACGTGCGAGAGCATGTGCGGCAGGTCGGCGGCCTCGGCTGCGAGCGCAGGTCCGCTCGAATGTGGGCCGATATAGGCGTATCCGGCGATGTCCCCGAGCGTTTCCGAGCCGTCCGGCGCGCGGACCAGCCTCCGGAACAGGCGCGATGCGCCAGACGGGCCGCCCATTTCCCGGGCCCAGAACGCATGTTCCTGCGGACGGGCGTAGCCGACGATTCGTCGATCCAGCGCGTCGATCTCCGCCTGCGTTTCCGGCGACAGCACGATTGGCTCCGAGCGCAGCAGTTCGCCGACGGCAGCGGCGGCCCTACGCGTGAGCGCCGCATCGACGAACGGCAGCGCGGTCTCGGCGATGACGGTGCTTTCGAGCCCGGGCGCACTGAGCTTCGAGAGCGGTCCCGCCAGCATCATCATCGGGAGGCGCGGAAAGCAGTCCAGCTTGCGGATATAGAGCGAGTCGGCGCTGGAGTGTTGGGAAGCAAGAATGAGGCGGGCGTGGGCGCCCATCGCGTCGCCCTCCTCCTTGCATCGGGCGAGCAGCGCGCCCCCGATGCCCTGCCGATGGTGGCCCGGAAGTACGAAGAACTCTGTGAGGCTCCAGACGCCGTCCCGCACGACGCTGCGCGCGTAGCCCACGATCCGCGGGCTGGTGAAGCGCTGCTTCTCCTCGGCCACCCAGTAGCTGCACGAGTCCGTGTGGAGAAGGTGGCGGCGCGCGGCAGCGTGGTGCGACCAGGCCATGTCCTGTCCCATGGTGCGGCGCATCACCTCGAACGTGGCATACTCGTCGTCAGGGGAGCCATGGCGCACCGTGACGTGGCGCGGCAGCGTGGTGCGATCGACCTGCGGATCGGTGCGGGGCCAGAACATGCCGGATCAGTCGCTCTTTCCGATCCGGCCGCGCAGGTCGATGAAGCGCGCGTAGGCGGCGTCCCAGGCGTCGCGGGAGTCGGCCGGCTCGTACGTTTCGAGGGGGAACGAGCGGCGAACGATCTCGCGAGCCTGCTCCAGCGAGGTGATGAAGCCGCGGCCCAGCGCCTGCATCATGACATTCCCGATGGCGGTGGCCTCGACCGGCCCGGCGATGACGGCGCGGCCCGTCGCATCGGCGGCAAGCTGGCAGAGGAGGCGGTTCTGCGTGCCGCCGCCGACGATGTGGACGACGTCGATCGGCCGGCCCCGGAACGACTCCAGCCGCTCCAGCGCCCAGCGATACTTAAGCGCCAGACTCTCCAGGCAGCAGCGTATGACCGCGCCGATGGTTTCCGGCTGCGCCTGCCCGGTGCGCTCGCAGAAGATGGAGATGGCGAAACGCATGTCGGTGGGATTGAGGAAATCGACCGCGTCCGGCTCAATGATCGGCCCGAATGGCGGCGCTACAGCGGCAAGTCGCGCCAGCTCCGCGTAGGAGTAGTCCGCTCCCCGGCGCGCCTCGGCGCGGCGGATCTCCTGGACGAGCCAGAGGCCCATGATGTTCTTTAGCAGACGAATGGTCCCGCAGGCGCCGCCCTCGTTTGTGAAGTTGGCGGCTCGCGTCTCCTCCGAGATGCGCGGCGCGTCGGTCTCGATACCCATAAGGGACCAGGTGCCGCTGCTGATGTAGGCGTAGTCGGCCGTGGCGGCCGGCACCGCGACGACAGCAGAGGCGGTATCGTGCTCTCCGGGCGCGATGACCGGGATATGGCCGCAGCCGGCCTCCGTAGCGATGTCCGCCCGGAGCGGACCGATCTCGGCAGCCGTCGGGACGATCTCAGTCAGAATGTGGCCGGGCAGCCCGAACTGCTCGACCAGGTCACGCGCCCAGTCGCGCGTTCGCGGATCGATCATCTGGCTCGTGCTCGCGATGCTGAACTCAGTCGCCTTGACGCCGGTGAACCAGAAGTTGAGCAGATCCGGCATCATCAGCAGCGTCTCGGCCCGGTCGAGGTGCGGTGAATCGGCACGCTTCATCGAGAGGAGCTGGAACAGGGTGTTGAACTGCATGAACTGGATTCCGGTACGGTCGAAAATCTGCTCCCGGGGCAGCAGCTCGAAGGCGGCGTCCAGTATGCCGTCGTTGGCGTGGTCGCGGTAGTGGCGAGGATTCCCGAGCAGCGTGTCGCCGCGGCCGAGCAGACCGAAATCGACGCCCCACGTGTCGATGCCGATCGCCGCGATGTCCGGGCCCGGAGTCGCCGCGGCCATTGCCAGTCCCTGCTTCAGCTCGTGAAAGAGTCCGAGCACGTCCCACGAGAGCGTGTCGAGCGTTCGGACCGAGCGGCTGGCGAAGCGGTGGACATCCTCAAGGCGGATCCGCTCGCCGTCGAAGTAGGCCGCCACCGCCCTCCCACTCTCGGCGCCGAGATCGAAAGCGAGGAACTTGGTCTCGGCCGTCACTTGTCGGCCTCCGGTGCGGGCCTGGCGATACCTTCTGAGTCCCGCTCTCCTGGCCGCGCATACAGGACGGGCGTCTCCTTCGTCGCCGGGAGAGCCGGGCGGGCGGCTTTCGCCGAGCCGTTTTTCTTGTAGACGCGGATGTAGTCGATGTCCATCGTGTTCGGGAAGGGCGTGGTCTCGTCCGGGTTGCCGGGCCAGTCGCCTCCGACAGCGAGATTGGCGAGCACGTACATCGGGACGGCGGGAATATTCTGGTCCGTCCGGTACCGTTCGACTCCGTCGACGTACCAGACGATGGCGTCCGGCTCCCAGTCCACCGCGAACGTGTGGAATCCGGCGGCAAAGTCCGGCCCGGTAAAGTATCCGCCCTTTCCCTCGTGGCGGCCGCGGCTATTCTTGTAGTGATTGGTCAGGTAGACCTTTTGCGTCTCGTGGCCGAGAACTTCGAGGACGTCGATCTCCGGCGGCCAGGTCCGATCGTCCGGCAGGAGCCAGAATGCCGGCCACATGCCTTTGCCCTTCGGCATGCGGCAGCGGATCTCAAACCAGCCGAACTTCTGTGAGAAGTTGCCGTAGCTGGTCACCATGCCAGACGTGTAGGGCATTCCGCCCATGGGCCGCCTCTCGGCTCGGAGCTTCAGGACGCCCTTTTCAAGCCCGTAGCCATCCGTTGCGTAGTACTGTTGCTCGTTATTGCCGTGTGTGCGCACGTTGTTCGGATAGGAGTCGATCCAGTGCGTCGTGTCGAGGGCTGAGCCGTCGAACTCGTCGTGGAGTGCGAGCGTCCAGCCCTTCGCCTCCATTTCGCGGATGGCTTTCCGTGCCGCTGCGCCGGTTTGGGGATTGAGGTCGGGCTTGTCGTCGGCCGCCAGGGCTACGGCGGCGGCGAGGATGGCTGCGGCGATAGCGAGTACTCGGGTTAACATGCTGTTGCCTCCGCGCTTACCCGGCGATGGGTTGCGTGCCTTCGCTACGTATATCGAGCGAGATACTTGCCTGCGGCGAACCACACGTCACATGCCGCTAGCGCGCACCGCAGGCCTGCAGGCACGCCTGCATGTGACCGCGGGACTCGGCGGCGATGACTGCGCACTGGACCAGGGTGTACTCCTTCGCTCCGATGATTTCCAGATCGACCGGGCCGGCGTAGCCGTGCTGGTGGAGGACGCGCAGGTAGCCGACGAGGTCGATGTCGCCGCGGCCGTTGGCCTGCAGCTCCGGCTTTCCGGGGCTCTGCTGCCGCCCCTTGCAGTCGCGGATATGGACGTGCTTCACGCGCGAGATGACGGCGGAGATCGCCTCGACAGGGTTCTCGCCTGCTCGCCAGATATGAGACGGGTCCATGTCGATGCCGAAAGCGGGCGAGCCGATGGCCTCGATGGCGCGCAGGGTGGTGGGCGTATCGAAGATGCTCGCGCCGACGTGCGCCTTGACGCAGAGCGTGACGCCATAGTGCTCGGCGCGGTCCGAGAGCGCGCCCAGGCTCTCGACGGACTGCTGGAACGTGGCCTCGTCGCCGGACTTGCCGCCAGGGCCGCAGTTGACGATGGGAATGCCGGTCTCGGCGGCAGCCTGGAAGGCGAGCTCCATCTTCGCCGCGTCCTGCGAGGGCTGCTCCATGGCGAGGAGCTTGAGGCCGGTCGCGCCCGCGAGCCGCTTGATCTCGGGCGCTGCCTCGCGCCAGCGGTCGAGGACCAGGTGCTGGCTCATGCCGTCGATGGCGGATAGCTCGATGCCATCATAACCCGCCATGGCTATGGTGTTGAAGGCGGTCTCCATGTCATAGCCGCCGAAGAGGACGGAATTCGCTCCGAGAAGCATGGCATCTCCCTGCGCACGTTTGGAGCTAAGTTCGCGGGCGGGCAGGGGGGATTCCTGCAAGGAAGCTTTATGCGCACTTTACGCCGTGGAGGAGGAATGCTTTGTCCATGAAAATCCCGAACGGCACGAAGGGGACCTTTTCAAACTAGACGAGGTTATGTGGCGCTCGGGGTATCGAACGTTCTAGGAACGTTCCACAAGTTCTGCCGGGATTCCGCGGATGAGCCGCGGCGCTACCGCGCCTGCCGAACGATGAAATAGGGCTGGTTGGAGAGGTCCGGGTTAAAACCTGGATAGATCCACGCCTGCCCGGAGGCGCGCCGCACCTCGAAAAAGTACTGCAAGGGGAACGGCGAGTCGGTCTCCTTGCCCGGAATTCCAGCCTTGAATTGATCGCCGTGACGCTCCATTTCAAGCGCGCGATAGGGCTCTGCCTGGTTGACTGGCCGGTAGCGCAGCACCAACGCATCCGGGACCGGGCTCGTCTTCGGCACGCGCGCTTCAATTGCCACCGACTCTCCGCGGCGAAACGGCGACGGCGGGGTGTGGGCCACCGAGAGACGCGGACGAACGGGGCGGGACTGGACGTGGCGGACGGCGCTTCGAATCTGGTCCTGCCTGTAGGTCGAAGTGATACCGGCAGGATGGACTCCCGCCTCGGCCTCCATATCGGCGATGTCCTGATCGATCGCCTTCAGCCGGGCCTGCCAGTTGCCGCGGAGGTGGGCCGCGCGGCCGAACGTGATGTCGGAGACGTAGGCGGCGCTTCCCTTCGCCGCCAGTTGCGCCCAGGCCGCCCGCGCCGCCCGGTAGTACGCGATCGCCTCGCGCAGTGCAGCCGCATCGCCGGTACGCCGATAGATGGCGTGGAGCGCGCCCGCGCGCAGCTTTTCGGCGAAGAACCGGCCCAATCCGGCCTGGATCGACACGTCTACGGCGAGCCTTTGCAGCGCACTCGACGGATTGTCGGCCGTCGCCGCGATGGCCCCTGCGAGCCGGCGCTCGGCGCCGGCCGCGAAGTGGTGGAGCCATTCTGCGACCTCGCTCGGCGAATAGCGCGCATCGGGCGTGCCTGCCAGCAGCGCGCCGGCGTGCTCCGCGATAGATGCAAACAGTGTCGGGTCGAGCGGACTCACCGTCTCGAACCGCTTCGGCGACGGGGTGTCGTCGTACGGGTGCGGCTGCTTCTCGTTCACGATGGGCATGTTGGTGTAGACCTCCGGCCAGAAGCCATTATTGGCCGCAGAGGGCAGGTGCGCCGTCGTTAGTAGCGGCAGAATGCGGCTTGCTTGCGCCAGCGCCGCTTCGCCAGCGCCTGCCGCGGCGCCGAACTCGTCCGTCAGCGCGCGCCGCCATACCTGCGGAGGCGTATCGGGATTGTAAAGGAGCCGGCCCAACAGCGTGTAGGTGTAACGGTACTTCTCGAAATCCCCACCGGCCGCTCTCAGCTTAAGGTCCGCATATGCGTCACGGCCGCCCGCCTGGCCGGAGCCCTTTCTTCCCTTGAACGAGAGCGGCTCACACCACTCCATGCCCTGGCATCCGCAGAAGGCGGCGGCGCGGGCATATCCTGCCGCAAATGCCGGATCGCCCCAGAGCAGAAGCCGCTGCGTCCCAGGCCATACACGGTAGTAGACGCCGTACCGGCGATGCTCCGTCAGCAGGTCGCCGTAGCCGTAGCGGAGGAATCGGCGCGAGCCGTCGCTGCGCGCAAAGAAGCCCTGGTCCGGCCGGTCGCGAGGCGGCAACTCGAGGGCGCGAATGGAGGCTTGCTGGTAGGGTAGGCCCTGGTGCTCGGCCCAGAATTTCGGCGACACGGTTACGGCCATGCCGGTATTGAGCGCCGTGTCGAGCAGTGCCTGGTCCAGCCCCTTCGTGTGAAGGTTCATCTCGACCCGGCGTCCGCACTGCGTCACTCCCTCGAAGACTGTTCTCCAAAACGTGTACGACGACTCGGGTATGCCACTCTCGCCGTGAATGCGGAAGTCCACGCCCCGGATCGCCGGACATGCCTGGAGCAGCGTACGAAGCGCGTCCCGGCAGTAGGCGGCGTTAGTCTCCGGTGTGAGGCCCGCAATCGTGTAGTTCACGCCGGCGTTCCGGGACCAGTCGTAGCCGTGCGTCCAAATCCCTAGATGAAGGTCCAGGCCGCGAGACGTGGCCGTCTCGCCGATGAACTTGAGCATGTCGAGATTCCGCTCGCGCTCGCCCTCGGGCAGGCCGACGACCTTGACGTCGTGACCCGAAACCCCCACCAGGAACGGGTATGCGAAGTGGAAATAGGCGTCGGAGACTTCGTTCAGAAAGTCGTAGGCCATACCGAGCATGAGGGCGAAGCGGTTGAACCGCTGCGCAGCCAGCATCGACAGGTAGGTTTCCCAAAATGAACGATCATAAAACCAGGGCTTGTCCTCGACTTCGCTGGAGAAGATGCGGGCGATCGACCGGACGGCATTGAATGGGCGCTCCGCGATCGGCCGCCGGACGTCGAGCGCCGCTCGCACCGTTGTGGCATGGCGCACGCGGTCGGCCAACTCGGTCAGTGCGTAGGAGAGGCCGCGCGGATCGCTGCCCCACGCGGCGAGCAGGGGCCGGCCGCTTACCTCTCCCCGAGCCAGCGCCAGTGCCTCCGGCCCTGTCGGCGACGATACCCCCGCACGCTCCAGCACGCTGTGCGCCATCGCGGAACCGGCCCCTGCCGCGACGATCACCATCTCACCGCCCTCTGCCAGCTCCAGACGGTCGATGCGACGAACCTTCGCGCCGCGCGCCGCGAGAGCCAGGCTCATCTGCTCGATGGCCCACTGCGCAGCCGGCGCGGAGGCTACGGGGTCCGCGGGATCGGCGAGGATGGCGACGGCGATCGGCTTCCGCACCGTTTCGACCGCCGTGGATGCCGGCGGCTCTTGCCGAATGCCGAGCAGCGCGCCGCCGGCGGCCAACGTCGTGCTCTCCAGAAACTGCCTGCGATCTAGCTCATCCATCGCATTCCTGTTTTCTTCGTCAGAGTGGCCCGTTCAACGGCGTGGGCGGTTAAAATGCTACGGCGTACGAGAGGCGCTTATTCGACCCGCTCCCCGCCGCAGAGCGTCGCGGCGACCTCGAGCGGCCCTTCGTCCGGCAAGCGGAAGAGCGTCAGGTCGGCGTCGTAGCCGGGAGCAAGGCGGCCTTTGCGATCGGCGAGGCCGAGCAGGCGCGCGGGGTTGGCGGTCGCGCAGGAGACGCACTGTGCCAGCGTGAGATCGGTGAAGCGAAGGGCATTGGCGACGCAGGTATCCAGCAGGTGGCCCGCGCCGGCCAGGTACGGCGTCCCGGCGAGCGTGATCTTCCCGGACGCGTGGACTTCGTGCCGTCCCTCCGTGTAGAGGCCGGGGGGCAGGCCGCCGAGCGAGACCGCGTCGCTCACGAGCACCAGCCGGTCCGGCCCCTTGACGCGGGCGATGCACTTGACGACGCTCGGCGGAAGATGGTGGCCGTCGGCGATGACGCTGGCCACGAGCCGGTCGTCCGCCAGCTGCTCCCAGATGTAGTTCGGATGGCGCCGCAGCATGCTGTGCGCTCCGTTGCCGAGGTGGGTGGACATCGTAGCGGCCGCGGCGACGGCCGCCCGAATCTCCTCCGGCTCCGCGGCGGTGTGGCCAATAGCGACGACGACTCCGGCGGCCGCGAGCCGCTCGATGAAAGGCAGGGCGCCCGGCCGCTCCGGCGCGAGCGTGTGGATCTTGATGCGCCCGCCCGCCGCCTCCTGCCACGCCTGGAACTCGTCCCAATCGGGATCGCGCACGTGCTCCAGCGGATGCGCGCCGCGCGGCCCGTCCTCCGGCGCGATGAACGGCCCTTCGACGTGGATGCCGGGGACGGAGCGCGCCAGCGCGGGGTCGGCGTCCAGCGCGCGCGCGACGGCCGCCAGGCTCTCGCAGATCGCCTCGCGGCTGTTCGTGGTGATGGTCGGGCAGAAGAGCGCCGTGCCCGTACGGGCGAGCAGCCCCCGGATTTCGCGCAGCGCCTGCTCGATGCCGCCCTGCCTGCCCCAGACGGCGATGTTGAAATCCCGGCCGGCGTAGCCGTTCAGCTGCACGTCACAGAGGCCCGGCGCCAGCCACAGGTCAGGCGCGCCCAAATCCGCGGCGTGCTCGCCCGGCACGATCGCGGCGATCCGGCCTGCCTCGACATCGACGGTGACGACCTCTCCAGTATCAATGTGCTTGCCGCAGATTCGCATTGTGTTCTCCGTGGTGCTGGTCGAGGCCGGTCGATAGGCCCTGCAAGACATAAAAACTACAGGCCAAGAGAGCCGAGCGGCGGAGGCTTTACTCTTTTGGGCTGCCCGCGGCCCCGCGTGCGAAATCCGTCGTGCGTTTGTGTGATCCCTTCTTCATTTGCGCCCTTTGCGTTCTTTGCGCGCGGTCCACCTAGCCGCAGTATAGCAAAATCGCCCGGCGCGGGCAAGCGCGGGAGGAGAAGCCGCTCGGCGGGTGGAACTGGCCTGCAAATGGATTGAAGGGGAACCGGCGGGATGAGCGTACTGACGGATGCGGAGCGGGAGAAGTTTTACCGGGACGGCTACCTGCCGTTCCGCAGCGTGATCGACGACGCGACCGTGGAGCGGCTGCGCGCCGAGCTGGACCGGGTGATCGGCGAAGAGCGGACGCGCGCGGACGCGGACCGGCCGCCGGAGTTCGCCTACGGCCACGACCGCGCGGCGACGGCGACCCTGGAGCGGCCGGCGCGCGCGATCCACCAGTTCGTGAACATGTGGAAGGTGTCGCCGGCGTACCGCGAGACACTGGACAACCCGCTCATCGTCGGCGCGATCCGAGAGCTGATGGAGACGGACCACGTCCGGCTCTGGCACGACCAGGTGATCTCTAAGCCGCCCGGCGATAACGGCCATTTCGCCTGCCACCACGACTTCTACTTCTGGCCCCTGGATCGGCCCTCGATGATCACCTGCTGGATGGCGCTGGACGACGCAACGCGGGAGAATGGCTGCATGCACGTGGTGCCCGGCAGCCACCGCGACCCGCGATATCAGCCGGCGGACTGCGATCTGGCGGCGGATCTTCACCTCTCGCCGGCGCCGCTCGGGCCTGGCGAGCCGGCCAGCCTCTACGCGGACATCCGGACCTGGCAGCCGGAGCGGGCCGTGCCCGTCCGGCTGAAGGCGGGCGAGTGCATGTTCCACCACTGCCTGAACTACCACATGACGCCGCAGAACGTGAGCGACCGGCAGCGGCGCGCCTTCGTGATGATCTTCATGCCGGATGGCACACGCTACAAGCGATCCCAATCGCCGAACCACGTCTGCACCAACTACCTGGAGCTCGTGGACGGGCAGCCGATGGCCGGCGAGAACTTCCCGCTCTGCGGCGAGTAGGAGACCATCGGCAGCGCGTCAGGCAAGCGCCTCCCGACAGTACTCGAAGCACCTGGCGACCTCTTTGACCGGGTCGGAGTCGGCCGGGACCTGGTATTCGAGCTCGATGTCGGCGTAGATCGGCCAGCGGGTCTTCCGCAGCATCTGGAGCACCTCCTTGATCGGCGTCTGGCCCTGGCCCCAGGGCAGGTTGCCGCCATCGGGTGTGCGGTCCTTCAGGTGCAGGCTGATGATCTTGTCGTGGTACTTTTCGATCACAGGGATGGGCGACTTGCCGTGCGTGCCGGCGACGTAGTGGCCGATGTCGAGGTTGAAGCCGATGTAGTCACCAATCTGCATCAGCGGGTCGATGTTTTCGATCGTCGGAGTGTTGTTCGTGTGGTTGTGGAACGCCACCCAGATCTTGTGCTTCTCCGCGAACGGGGCGAGCCGCTTCGCCTGGTCGTCGTTGCGCTCCGTCGTGATAGCCTTGCAGCCGAGCGCTTTGGCGATCTCGAAGTTGAAGTCGATGGCGTCGTCGGCCTGCCCGAACGGGACCTTGTGAGCGTGGATGTGGACGCCGGCGTCGCTGAACATCTTGCGCAGGTCACGGCACTTCGCAAGCTGCGTCTCGCGGAGCTTCGCGCGCTCGGCGTCGGACGGCGGAGGCGTGTCCGGGGCGCCTGTTCCGCGGGGCCGGCGACCACCGCCGGCGATGCCGGCGTAGGCGCGAATCGGGCTGTCCATCAGCTCGGTTTCGCTCAGGCCGTCCTTCAATAGGCACTCCAGCGTGTACTCGGCCGTGTCCGGCCCGCCCCGGTAGCTGTAGGTGATCGCCCCGATGTGGACGCCGTGGATGACGGAGTTTGGCTTGCCCGCGGCGAGCATGGGGCGCGGCGTCACGGCGCACGCCGCCGCAGCCGCCGCGCCGCCGAGAAATGCGCGCCGGTTGATGGTTATCTCGGAACTGGTCATGTTCTCCTGCTCCCTCGTAAACGATATCCCGCGCTGGACTATTCGCCAGACGGCGCTCTGATACATTCCCGGCGTCGACCTCAGCCCCAAACCCCTCGCCGAAAGCGGAACGGGGCGATCTCAGCCCCAACGCGCTTCTGGTCGCTCGCGATTGCGGACCTCATCCCGACCCCTCTCCGCAAGCGGAGCGGGGGCTATTGGACGGGTCATGCTCGGACGGCCGCTCGCTCCGCTCAACGATGCCGCGAGCGGAAGTCGGCGGCCTTGATCGTCCCCGCGGCGCCGCGTCCGTCCTACTCGCGCGCGAGAAGGCGGTAAAGCTATCGGAGCCGGTCGGCGCTACAGTAGTCCGTCCTACGCGCGCGGGGGAAGGCGCGGTCCGGCCTGAACGCCGTACTGCTCGCTTCCGTCCGTCCTACGCGCGCGGGGGAAGGCGGCCGAGAGAAGCCCGCGCGCCACCTCATCTCTGCGTCCGTCCTACGCGCGCGGGGGAAGGCGGACCACGTTGGCGCCGCGGCCGGGCTCCCGTCCGTCCTACGCGCGCGGGGGATGGCGTTGGCAAGTGACGGGCGCCGGCGAGCGTGGAGAGACGTGAGAGCCGTCCGCCGGCGGATGACGGTGGGAGGCGTTCTACGGTCTCGGCGCATCCGCGGAGGCCGGCCGGGCCGGGTCGTGAGTCATATAGTCCTGGATGAAGGCGAGGAGGTGCTTCACGCAGGCGTCGATCAGGACACGACCGGATTCGGCGGTGGCAGGCGCGGGATCGCCCAGAAGGCCCGTGCGGCTCTTGTGGACGTGCCAGGTCGACCAGAAGACCTTCGTCGAGCCGATGAAGTTGTCACCGGCGAAGTACGGCGTGTGGTGCTCCACATGGTCGACGGCCGTATAGAGCGCGCGGTCGATCTCGTAGCCATAGTGGAGCATGACCGCGGTCTCGTCCTCGCCCCCGTGGATGCTGGTGCCGGGGCCGCCGCTGCGAACGGCGTTGTACTCCGCCGCGCCGAGGTAGAGGAAATTCGAGACCGCGCAGTAGACGCCGTGGTCGTCCGCGATCTCCCGCGCGACCACGCGCAGAAGCTCGGTGTGGTGGCCATGGCCGTTGAGGATGAGGATCTTGTCGAAGCCCATCTCGCAGAGGGAGCCGACGATCTCGCGCATCATGTCCATTACGGTGCGCGTCCGCATCCGGATCGTGCCGGGCCAGCGCTGCATCTCGGCGCCGGAGTAGCCGGTCCAGATGGCGGGCAGCATCAGGAACGGCCAGTCGGTTTCAGCTTTCAGGCGGTCGGCCAGGTCGTCCATGAAGCGCTGCGTGATGAAGAGATCGGTCCCGGTCGGGAGGTGCGCGCCGTGCTCCTCGATGGTGCCGATTCCGAGGACGAGCAGCGGCCGGCGCTTGACGGCCTCGCCGATCTGCGGCGACGTAAGATATTCGAATCTGTGCTCCATGGTACTCCTGGTGATTCGTCCACGAAAATCACGAAAGGACACGAAAAAGGATGCAACGAGCGACGTGAGTTCAGGACGGGTCTGAGTGGCTCTGCCGGGCGACTATGCGTGCGATACCTACCAGGGCGGGGTGTTCGGTTTGTGCGCGCTCGAGGGTCAGCGGAAGGCCTTGGAAGAGGAACTCGAGCCAGGCCCGGCTGCGCGAGAGTCCGCCCGCGGAGATGAGCCGGCCGTGCGCCGCCTCTTTCTCGCGCAGCTCGGCGACCAGCGCGCAGAATCGGTCCCGGTAGTAGTGGAGCACAGCGTGCGCGATTTTGGCCCCGCCGTATTGGGCGATCAGGGGACCGAGGTGCAAATGATCTGCCGCGATGGCGGCGTGCGCGATCGACAGATGCGAGTGTCGCGCTGTCGTATCCGCGAGCTCCAACGTGCCGCGAGGCTCCAGGCTCGCCCCATTTGCCTTGTATTCCTGGTTCGCCGCCCTGGTTCCCAACTCCGGATTCGCCCCCCTACCCGCCAATTCCGCATTTGCCCCCCTGCCCCCCAATTCTGCATTCGCCCCCCTACCCCCCAATTCTGGGGGACTGGTATATGGGTCGGGCTGCGCGGCGATCTGGAGGAGGCCCTTTATGCCCTCGCCGGGGCACAACTGTCCGGCCAAGCGATCCACGACGTTCCCGCACTCGTTCTCCAGGCCGAGCAGGAACCATCCGCCGGTGAGCGGGTCGATGCCGGCGATCTGGGATTCCGTTAGACTGACGGGCTGCACGTCGCGCCGAGCGTAGATTACCATGGCGGTGCCGAAGTTGCATAGCAGCCCGACAGGTTCGCCCAGATCGACGCCGGCCGCGGCGCAGGCCTGGTCGTTGCCGCACTGGTAGACGCGCACCGCGCCGATGCCGAGTGCCGCGGCGATCTCCGGCAAGAGGCGTTCGCTCAGGGCGGCGGCCGGCCCGATCTCGGCGAGCTGGCGCTCGAAGATTCCGGCCAGCGCCAGCGCCTCCGGCGACCAGGCGCGCCGGCCGATGTGGAAGAGGCCGCCCATGCCCTGCACCGTCTCGTCGCCGAAGGCGTGGCCGGTTAGCCGGAGGGCAACGTATTCGTTCAGCAGCAGGTACCGGGCTGCCGGGCCGGAGGCGGTTGGGCTGTGCGGGGCAGCAGGCATTGCGGCTGTATTGCGCGGTGCGGCGGTCCTATGGGTCGGATAGGACTGATAAGGCCGATGGGACCTATAGGCCAGGGCAGACTCCCGCGCGGCGGCCCCGCCATGTAGATGCATCAGCTTGGGCAAAAACTGCAGCGGGCTGAAGGCCCGGAAGCCGCAATGGGCCGGAGCGTCCGGCAGGGCCAGATTGGCGCGCTCGGCCTCGGCGGCGGCGCGGGAGTCCATCCAGACGACCGCATCGCGGATCGGCCGGCCGTCGTAGACGAGCGCGACGTAAGTTTGCGCCTGCGACGCGATGCCGATCGCCTCGACGCGCCGGCCCGCGGCCTTCGCTGCGGCGGCGGCCCGGCGGAGCGCCTCCATCGCCGTCCGGTAGTAGCGCTCCGGCGGGCAGGTGACGGCGCCGTCGCAGGTGTCCAGCTCGTAGGCCACGCCGACCGGCTCGGCGAGCAGGCCGTCCGGCGTGACGGGCGCCGCTTTGAAGGCGGAGGTGCCCAGGTCGAGGGCGAGGATGCAGGAGGACTGTTCCACAGTCAGATCACTCCAGCCCGGCCGATGCGGCCATCCGTGAAGAAGTTGTCGCCGGGCAGGGAGGGCAGCGAGACTTCGAGGACGAGCGCGGGGCCGGCTTCGGCAGCGAAGGTGTGGCTGCGGCCCGGCGCCATCTTGTAGGTATCGCCCTCACGCAGGACGAGCGGCTCGCCGTCCACCTCCAGGGCGATGCGCCCGCGGACCACGAAGAAGGTCTCGACCTTGATGCGGTGGTAGTGGAGGGGGCAGCGCTGACCGTCGAACAGGAAGAGGAACTTGCCGCAGTAGTTGTTGACCCGGTCGTTGACGATCCAATACTCGACCTCGCCGATCCGCCGGAAGTCGTGCAGGCCGAAGTGGATCACGAGCGGCTCGCCCGGCGGCATGATGAGCCCCCAGCCGGCAATCACGGCCGCAGCCTCGGCCAGCGCTGAGGCGCGTTCCCCACCCTGCAGCTCGAAGTCTGCAGTCCAGTCGGCT
>Ga0070735_10000609_pt1 | contig 37743 bp, 31 predicted proteins | sample Coa_R1_FD_66443 | JGI IMG/M metagenome (GOLD analysis project Ga0070735, IMG submission 66443) | Surface soil microbial communities from Centralia Pennsylvania, which are recovering from an underground coalmine fire - Coalmine... | ecosystem: Environmental > Terrestrial > Soil > Unclassified ... | reverse complement strand
GGGGGGGGGGGCGGGGGGGGGGGGGGGGCGGGGGGGGGGGGGGGGGCCGGGGGCGGGGGGCGGGACCGGGGCTGGCGGCGGGACCGGCGGCGGGCTGCTGCTGGTCGAGGACGTGCACTGGGCGGACAGCGCGTCGCTGGATTTCCTGACGTTCCTGACCCGGGCCGGTTACCGCGACGCGGTGACCGTGGTGGCTACGTGCCGCGGCGACGAGGCCCTGGCGGCGCCCGTGGCGGAGTGGCTGACGCAGGTGCGGGGCGCGGCGGGGGTGGAGGAGATCCGGCTGGGCCCGCTGTCCCGGGCGGAGCTGGCCGGGCAGGTGGCCGCACTGGCGGGCGGCCCGGTGCCGGCCCGGGTGGTCGACGAGCTGTACGCGCGGGCGGAGGGGAACCCGTTCTTCACCGAGCAACTGGTGGCCGCGACCCTGGCCGACGCGTCGGAGGGCGGGCTGCTGCGGGCCCCGGCCGGGCTGCCGGCCCGGCTGGCCGAGCTGCTCGCGGCCCGGGCGGGACGGTGCGCCGGTGACGCGCGCGCGGTGCTGGCGGGACTGGCGGTGGCGGGCCGGCCCCTGGCCGAGGAACCGCTGGCCGCGGTCACCGGCCTGAGCGCGGAGGCGGTGCGCGGCGGGCTGCGGGAGCTGGCCGCGGCCCGGCTGCTGGCCGAGGACACCTCCGGGGACGAGTACCGGCCCCGGCATGCCCTGCTCGCCGAGGCGGTGGCCGCCGGGCTGCTGCCCGGCGAGCGGGCCGCGCTGCACGGGTCCATGGCGCGCGTGCTCGCGGCGGCTGGCGGCCGGGGTGCCGCACAGGTGGCCGGGCACTGGCAGGCGGCCGGGAATCCAGCCGCCGAGCTGCCCGCCCGGGTCGCGGCCGCCGAGGCCGCCGAGCGCGTGTTCGGTTACGCCGAAGCCGCGGCGCACTGGCAGCGGGCCATCGAGCTGGGCCAGGGGATGCCGGGCGCCGCGGCGGCCGACGGCACCGGGGCGGGGCGGACGGGCGGGGAGACGGCCGGCACCGGGGCGGCGCCGGGCGGGGAGACGGCTGGCACCGGAGAGACGGCCGGCGTCGGGGAAGTGGGGATGGCGCGGATGTATGTGCGGGCCATTGACACCCTTGACTTGTCCGGGGCCGGAGTGCGTGCGGAGCGGGTGGCCGAGGAGGCGTTCCGGCGGTTCGCCGGGCATCCGGACCCGGCGACGGCCGCGGCCGTGTGCCACCGTGCCGGGCGGTGGCGGGCGGCGGGCGCGCCCGACGCCGGGCTCGACCTGGTCAAGGAGGCGTTGCGGCTGTACGAGCAGGCTCCGCCGTCGGCCGATCAGGCCGAGGCGTGGCTCGACTACGCCGACATGTTCTTGTGGTCCGCCGGGGGCTGGTCCGACGGGACCGCCCCCGCGCTGAACCGGGCGCTGAAGATCGCCGAAGCGACCGGCGCCACCGCGCTGATCCCCCGCGTGCTGGCCAGGATGGCATCGAACGCGTTCCGGCGCGGGCAGGTCGAGGAGGGCTTCGCGATCCTCGAACGCGGATGGACCCTGGCCCGGGCCGCCGACGACCGCAGCGCCCTGGTGTGGCTGGCCGCGAACGAGAGCGACGCGCTGCTCAAGCTGGCCCGGTTCGCGAAGGCCGCCGAGGTGGCGATGCGCGCGCTGGGCGCGGCGCGCGAGGCCGGCGTGCAGGCTTCGTGGCGGGCCACCATCCTGGCCTCCAACGCCTCCGAAGGGCTGCTGGCCGGCGGGCGCACCGCGGAGGCCGCGGCGCTGATCGACCCGCTGATCACCGGGCCGCCGGACCGCGACAGCTGGCTGGTGCACCTGGCGCGGGCCGACATCGACCTGCTGCGCGGCGACGCGGAGGCGGCCGCCGCGCGGCGGCGGCTGACCGACGCCATTCCCGCCCGGCTGGGCTACTACGTCGACTACGCCCGCGAGTCGGCGCAGCGGGTCGTGGAGCTTGCGGTGTGGACCGCGCGCCCGGGCGACGCGCTGGCGGAGGTGCGCCGCGTCCTCGGGCTGTTCAAGGTCGCGGACCTGACCATCTTCTGCGGGCGGCTGCTGGCCACGGGCATGCGCGCCTGCGCCGACCTGGCCGAGCAGGCCCGGGCGCGGCGCGACGAACCCGCCGTCCGGGCGGCCGCGGCCGCCGCCGACGGCCTGGTGTCGTGGGTGGATCAGATGGCGGGAGCCCCGTTCGCCGAGCACCGGTTCGTGGCCACGGCCGCGGCCGAGCGGGCCGGCTGGGACGCCGAGCGGACCCGGCTGGCCGGGGCCAGCGACCCGGAGGCGTGGAGCCGCGCCGCGAAGACCTGGGAAGAGCTGGGCTGCCCGCACCGCGCCGGGTACGCGTGGTGGCGACAGGCCCAGGCGGAGCTGGACGCGGGACGGCAGGCTGCCGCGGCGGCCGGCGCGCTGCGGGCCGCCGCGGTCGCCGCCGACGGGCACGCGCCGCTGCTGGCGCAGGTCCGGCTGCTCGCCGAGCGGGCCCGCATCCGGCTCGAGCCGCAGGGCGCCGCGGCCGGGGGGACGGCGCCCGCGCCGGCGCACGCCGGGGCCCACGCCGCCGCGGGAGGCCAGGCGCCCGCGGGAGGCCAGGCGGCGCCCGGGCCGGCGCGCTACGGGCTGACCGACCGGGAGCTGGCCGTGCTGCGGCTGCTGGCCGCCGGGCGCAGCAACGCGCAGATCGGCGCCGAGCTGTACATCAGCCCGAGCACGGCCAGCGTGCACGTCACCAGCATCTTGCGCAAGCTCGGCGTCTCCAGCCGGGTGCAGGCGGCCGCGCTGGCCGAACGCGCCGGCCTGCTGCCGCCCGGGCCGGCCTGAAACACGGGGCGCTAAGCACCCCGCCGGGGAATCTAAGCACCCGCGCTGTGCGATCGCACGATCCGCGCCACCCCTGCTTAGCCGCACGCTCGGGCTATGGCAAACACCGATACAGGCGCCTGCGTGCTGCGCACCCGGGGGCTGCACAAGAACTACGGACGCGAAGCGGGCCTGGTCCGCGCGGTGGACGGGGTCGACCTGACCGTCACGCCCGGCGAGACGGTCGCGATCATGGGGCCGAGCGGCTGCGGCAAGTCGACCCTGCTGTACCTGCTCGGCGGGCTGGACCGGCCCACGGGCGGCGAGATATGGCTGGACGGACAGGACCTGAGCCGGCTGTCCGAGCGGGAGCTGGCCCGGCTCCGGCGCGAGGCCATCGGATTCGTGTTCCAGGCCTTCCACCTGATGGACGAGCTGACCGCGGTGGAGAACGTGGAGCTGCCCGCGCTGCTGGCCGGGCGCGCGCCGCGCGCGGCGCGGCAGCGGGCGCAGCAGCTACTGGAGCAGGTCGGGCTGGCCAGCCGGGCCGGGTTCCTGCCCGCGCAGCTGTCCGGCGGCCAGCGGCAGCGGGTCGCGGTGGCCCGGGCCCTGGTCGCCGACCCGCTCGTCGTGCTAGCCGACGAACCGACCGGCAACCTCGACAGCGCCTCGGCCCGGGACGTGCTGCAGCTGTTCGACCAGCTGCACGGGGCCGGGCAGACGCTGGTCATCGTCACCCACGACGTCCAGGTCGCCGCCACCGCCGACCGGATGATCTCGATGCGCGACGGGGCGTTCATCGACCAGACCACGCCGTCGCGGGACACCAGCGGGCGCCTCGGTGCCCTGGCCGGGATGGAGGGCTGAGACATGGGCAAGTTCCTGCTCGTCCGCCGGCTGGCCGCCCGCGACCTGCGGCGGCACAAGGCCCAGGCGGCGCTGCTGTTCCTGGCCATCACCGCGGCCACCACCGTGCTCGCCCTGGGCCTGGCCCTGAGCGGCGTGACCAGCCAGCCCTACCAGCAGACCCGGGCCGCGACCAACGGCCCGGACCTGGTGGCGTCGCTGACCACGCCTAGCCAGGCGGCGGCGCTGATCCACGCCCGCGGCGTCACCGCCGCCAGCGGGCCCTATCCGGTGACCTACGCCCTGCTGCGGGTCAACGGCCGCGTGGCCGGGGCGGAAGCCGAAGGCCGGGGCGAGGCGCCGGCCGCCGTCGACCAGCCCGTGCTGACCGCCGGCCGCTGGGTACGTCCCGGCAGCGTGGTGATCGAGCGGGCCTTCGCCGAGGCGCTCGGCGTGAGCACCGGCGACCGGCTCACCCTGAACGGCCAGTCGTTCACCGTGGCCGGGATCGCGGTCAGCGCCGCCGTGGCGCCCTACCCGAACATCTGCTACAGCGGCTGCGAGTTCAACAGCGAGCTGGCCAGCGCCGGGATCGGCGCGAAGCAGATCGGGCTGATCTGGATGACCGGGCCCGCCGTCACCAAGCTGGCCCCGGCGGCCAACCCGGTGGACACCTACCTGCTGGACCTCAGGCTCCGTGACCCGGACCAGGCGCCGGCGTTCGCCGGCCGCTACGCCGCCCACGGACCGTCCGGACCGACCTTCAGCACCCCGCAGGACAACACCGTCAGCCTGCAGGACGTCAGCTTCAACACCTGGGAGAGCCTGGCCTCCTCCTACGGGCTGCTGGTCACCGACGAGCAATCCGTCCTGGTCGCCGGGGCCGTGTTGTTGTGCGTGCTCGCGCTGGCCAGCGTGGCGGTCCTGGTCGGCGGCCGGCTGGCCGAGAGCACCAGGCGGGTCGGTCTGCTCAAGGCCGCGGGCGGCACGCCGGGCCTGATCGCGGCCACGTTCCTGGCCGAGAACCTGGTCCTGGCGCTGGCCGCGGGGGCGGCCGGGCTGGCCGCCGGAGTCCTGGCCGCACCGCTGCTGACCAGCCCCGGCGCCGCCCTGGTCGGCGCCCCGGGCGCCCCCGCGCTCACCCCGCTCATGGTCGCGGCGGTCTTCGGCGTGGCCCTGGTCGTCACGCTGGCGTCCACGCTCACCCCCGCCATCCGGGCCGCCCGCAGCAGCACGGTCCGCGCGCTGGGCGACTCGGCGCGCCGGCCCCGGCGGCACGGCACGCTGATCAGGCTGTCCCGCAGGCTGCCCGCCCCGGCGCTGTTCGGGCTGCGGATGGCGGCCCGCAGGCCGCGCCGCGCGCTGCTCAGCATGGTCAGCCTCACGGTCACCGTCTGCGGCATCGTCGCGGTGCTCGCCTTCCGCGCCACCGTCGACGCGACGCTGACCGGCGGGCTGGCCGGCGGGCTGGTCAACCCGGTGGTCAGCCGGGACACCCAGATGCTGGCGGTGATCACGGTCATGCTGGTCACGCTGGCGGGGCTGAACGCCATCTTCACGGCGTGGGCCACGGTGCTCGACGCCAGGCGCCCGGCCGCGCTGATGCGCGCGCTGGGCGGCCACTCACGGCAGGTCAGCACCGGCCTGCTGGCCGCGCAGATGCTGTCCGCGGTACCCGGCACGATCCTGGGCGTCCCGCTGGGCCTGCTGTTGTTCACGGCCGTGGGCAGGCACCACACCGCCCAGCCCCCGGCGCTGTGGATCGCCGCCGCGGTGCTCGGCACCCTCCTGGTCGTGGCCGGGCTGACCGCGATCCCGGCCAGGATCGGCGCCCGTATCCCGGCACCGCAGATCCTGCAGTCCGAAACGGCGTGATCCCGGCGGCCCGTGCTCCGGCAGGGCGAACCGCAGCAGCGTCCCGCCGCCGGCCGGGATCCCGGATCCGTGGTCGCGCACGGTGAGCTCGCCGTCGCGCAGGACCACCTCGACCGGGCCGCCCGGCGGGCCGAACTTGGCCCGGTGGCACGCACCACGGCCCGTTCGGTAGAAAGATCCTTTTAAAGCCGAACGGGCCGTGAGGTATGCATGGTGACGGTGGGGATCGTGGGAGCAGGGCTGGTGGGGCTGGCGGTGGCCAGGCAGCTCGCGGTGTCCGGGGTGCCGGTGATCGTGTGGGAGAAGGAGCCGGGGGTGGCGCGGCATCAGTCCTCGCACAACTCCGGGGTGGCCCACGCCGGGATCTACTACCTGCCCGGGTCGGCCAAGGCGCGGAACTGCCGGCGTGGGGTGGAGCTGCTGCGGGCCTACTGCGCGGAGCGGGGCCTGCCGTGGGACGAGCGCGGCAAGCTGGTGGTCGCCCGCGACCAGGTCGAGACGGGGCGGCTGCGGGAGATCGAGCGGCGGTCGGCGGCCAACGGGGTGCCGGGGGTCCGGTGGCTGGACGGGCCGGACATCCGCGCGCTCGAACCCGACGTCGCGGGGGTCGCGGCGCTGCTGTCCCCGACCACGGCGATCGTGGACTTCCCGGCCATCGCCGGCGCCTACGCCGCGGACGTGACCGCGGCGGGCGGGGAGATCGTGCTGAATTCGCCGGTGACGTCGGTGCGACGGGAGGGCGACGGCGTGCGGGTGGGCACCGCGGCCGGGTCGCGGGTGGTGTCGCGGCTGGTGATCTGCGCGGGGCTGCAGTCGGACCTGGTGGCGCGGATGGCCGGGGATGAGATCGCGCCGGAGATCGTGCCGTTCCGGGGGGAGTACCTGCGGCTGCGGCCCGAGGTGCGGGACCGGGTGCGGCACCTGATCTACCCGGTGCCCGACCCGGCGTATCCGTTTCTGGGGGTGCATCTGACGCCGCGGGTCGACGGTGAGGTGGACCTGGGGCCGAACGCGGTGCTGGCCCTGGCCCGCGAGGGGTACCGGTGGCGTGACGTGTCGGCTTCGCAGCTGGCCCGGCTGGGCGGTTCGGCGTCGTTCCGGCGGCTGGCCCGGCGGAACTGGCGGGCGGGGGCGCGCGAGATGCGCGGCTCGCTGTCGCGGCGGGTGTTCCTGGCCGAGGCCCGCGGCTACCTGCCCTGGCTCGAGGCCGGCCACGTTGTTCCGGCGCCGGCCGGGGTGCGGGCGCAGGCAGTGGACCCGGACGGGTCGCTGGTCGACGACTTCCGGCTGCACACGATCGGCCCGGTCACCGCCGTGCGCAACGCCCCCTCCCCCGCCGCCACCGCCTCCCTGGCGATCGCCGAGCAGATCGTGGCTGAGCTGGCGCTCTCGCCGAGCACGTAACCTGCGGTGGTGAGCGTGATCGACTGGCTGCTTGACGGGGATCCGGCCATCCGCTGGCAGGTGATGGCCGATCTCACGGACGCTCCGGGTGGCGAGGTGGCGGCCGAGCGGGCCCGGGTGGAGCACGACGGCTGGGGTGCGCGGCTGCTCGCGGCGGAGGATCCGGACGGGTTGTGGGCGGGCGGCGCGTGCTTCCCGGCGTCCTACGCCGGCGGTGAACCGGGCCAGCCGTGGACGGCCACCATGCATACGCTGCAGACGCTGCGGGTGCTCGGGCTGGACCCGTCCTCGGGGTCCGCGCGCCGGGCGGTCGCGCTGGTGGCGGAGAACGGGCGCTGGGAGCACGCCGGGCAGCGGTACTTCGACGGGGAGGTCGAGCCGTGCATCAACGGCCGGACGATCGAGGCCGGGGCCTACTTCGGGGTGGACGTCGCGGCGGTGCTCGAGCGGGTGCTCGCCGAACGGATCGCTGACGGCGGCTGGAACTGCGAGGCCGAGAACGGTTCGGTGCGGTCCTCGTTCGACACGACGATCAACGTGCTCGACGGCCTGCTGGAATACGAGCGGGCGACCGGCGGATCTGATGCGGTGCGCACGGCCCGGCGGGGTGGTGAGGAGTACCTGCTCGAACGCGGGCTGTTCCGCCGCCGGAGCACGGGGGATGTCGTCCGGGCGGCGTACCTGGAGTTCGCGTTCCCGTACTACTGGCACTACGACGTGCTGCGGGCGCTGGACTACTTCCGGCGTTCGGGTGCGGATCCCGAGCCCCGGATGGCGGAGGCGGTGGCGGTCGTTCGGTCCAAGCGGCAGGCGGACGGCTGGTGGCTGCTCGACCGCATCCATCCGGGGCGGGTTTATTTCGATCTCGAGGGGCCGGCGGGAACGCCGAGCCGGTGGAACACGCTGCGCGCGCTGCGGGTGCTCAGGTGGTGGGACGGGCTGGAGAGCGGCGGGTAATTTATCCCATGCTTTGGGTCGGTGTCGCTTATACCCCGGCAACGCCATGATCATGACGAAACGTTAGCGATTCTGTTAATAGGTCAGATTTGGGCGTTGTTTGTGTGATTGCGGCCCATAGTGCGTATTCAACCAGTATCGTACTGTCCTGGTCGGCATACAGACCGTAATGTCCGGCCAGAACGGAGGAGCGATGAAGAACACCCACAAACGATGGGGTCTCTTCGCGGGGCTGATCCTGGTAGCCGGGAGCCTGCTCGCGATGACTCCGATGGCGGCAAGCGCAGCGCAGCCACCCAACGCCTGCAGCCTGTCGCCCCGGGACGGGCACATCGCTGGCATCGTGCTAGCAGCAGGCCCGTGCACGAACGGAGCCGCCGGCGCCATCAGCCGCGCCGCCGCCATCCCGGCCAGCGACCCCGCCAAGGGCACGCCGCCGCTGCTCTTCCACGGCGGCCCGGTGATGATGACACCATCGACCGGCCCGCTGATCGTCACGCCGATCTTCTGGAATCCGGCCGGCGACCGGATGTCGCTGGCCTACAAGGTCGTCATCCTCAAATACCTCCTGGCCGTGACCCTGGCCAGCGGCCAGAACAGCAACGTGTTCTCGACCTTGAACGAGTACTCCGGCACCAACGGGCAAATCCATTACCAGGTCAGGCTCGGCTTGCCGGTCAATGACACCGACCCGCTGCCCGCGAGCGGCTGCACGGTGGCCAGCACGGACACCGCCAACATCTACGGCGACGGCTCCGGCTACAACGCCTGCCTGGACGACGCCCAGCTCCAGACCGAGATCGGCCACGTCACCGCGGCCCGCGGCCTGCCGCACAATCTCTCGCACATCTACGTGCTGTACACGCCCAAGCACATCGAGTCCTGCTTCTTCTCCGGCTCGACGACCACCGCGGCTAACGCGTGCACGATCAACTTCCAGCCGAGCGCGGCCTACTGCGCGTACCACAGCGAGGCCACGAGCAGCGCCATCTACGCGAACATGCCCTTCCCCATCTACGACTCGGCGACCAAGTTCACGTGCGGGACCGAGAAAAACTTCGGCACGATCGAGTCGCCGAACGGTAACAAGGACGCCGACGTCGAGATCAGCCCCACCAGCCACGAGATCTCCGAGTCGATTACCGACCCGGACACCGCGACCGGCTGGTACGACTCCAGCGGCTTCGAGAACGGCGACGAGTGCGCCTACATCTTCGGCGCGACGCAGGGCACGGCCGGGCACCTCTACAACCAGGTGATCGCCGGTTTCCATTTCCTGACCCAGGAGGAATTCGGCAATAAGGACTTCGCCCTAACCGGCGGGGGGTGCGTGCAGAGCGCCTCGGCCGAGGCCTGATCGCGCCCAGATAGGCACACGACAGGTCGGGTTAGAGGCTAGGGGCGCGGCTCCGGGAGCAATCCCGGAACCGCGCCCCAGTCTTGTTCATTGCTTACTCGGGGAAGCGCGTCCAGTCCGGCGAATCGACCGGGACGCCGAAGTCCCCCAGCTCCAGGGTCTTCGTCTGCACGCCGCTCTTTTGCTTGAGAGGTACAAGAACGAGCTGCAGGTCGTAGATGAGCTGGCCTATAGGAAGTTGGCGTGCCGGCACGTCCGCATGGGATCAGACCACAGTAAGAGCGGCGTTGTCGCGGTGTCATTATCCATGTGACCAGCCCGCCTCGTTACCAGAGCCGACCGGTCCGTGGGACGCCGATGACTCCGTGGCAGCATTTCCGGGTACTTACCAGTTTTCCGCTCGTCCTGGCACGGATGTGGGCATCCCTGACGGATACCAGCTCATGCCTGTGCGATGACGATGACGCCATCGTGGCGCACGAAGGGCAACTCGTCGGCGCAGCTAATTTTCAGGAATTTCTTGACGGTGCAAATAATCGAGGCAACGCTCATACCCGCAGACTCGTTTGGGACGCGTACGCTGAGAACACCTCCGGAAGGAGATTATTATGACCATTTTGCTGGTCGCTCTCGTCCCAATCCTCGCTCTGGTCGTCTGGGGCATAAGATTTGACCTGAAGCGGCGTCGGCGCCACGCCGTCCTTACCGCTCACGACATCGGGTCGGCGGCACGAAGGGCCCAGGCGAACGCCGACGCTCGTAACGTGGGGTGGACCGACTCCGGTGGCGGGAGTGCCGGGAGTATCTGACCCTCGTCTGGCGCTGACCAAGGGCCTCGGCCGGGAACTGGGCCCGCAGGGCATCCTGACCAACGCGATCGCGCCGTCGTTCATCGACACTTCGCAATGCCTGGGCACGCGAACGAGCCGGTCGGTCCCGTGGATGGCAGGAAGGTGCCCCGGTTCGCCGGGTCTGGCTCGTTCGGCCGACTTCCCCGAAATCGACCGGGTCCCCGACTACGATGTCGCCGTGCTCGGCGCCCCGTTCGACAACGGCACCTCCTACCGGCCGGGAGCCCGGTTCGGTCCGATGGCCGTCCGGCAGGCCTCCCGGCACCTGCGGCCCGGCCACCATGTCGAGCTGGACACCAGCCCGTTCACCGCCATCCAGGTGGTCGACGCCGGGGACGTGCCGGTGACGCCGTTCTCGATCGACGAGGCCATGGCGCAGATCGCCGGGCACGCCGGGGACCTGCTGCAGGGCGACCGGAAGGTCATCGCGGTGGGCGGTGACCATACGATCGCGCTGCCCATGCTGCGGTCGGTGGTCCGCGCGTACGGCCCGGTCGCGCTGGCGCACTTCGACGCGCACCTGGACACCTGGGACACCTACTTCAACGCGCCGGTCACGCACGGGACCATCTTCCGGCGGGCCTTCGAGGAAGGCCTGCTGATCGAGGACCACTCGATGCACGTCGGCATCCGCGGCCCGATCTACGGTCGCGCCGACCTGCCGGTGTACCTGTCAATCGACATCGACGTGCTCGACCCGTCGTTCGCGCCGGGCACCGGGACGCCGGAGGCGGGCGGGCTGACCAGCCGGGAACTGCCGCGCGTGCTGCGCGGGCTGACCGATGTGAACTTGGTCAGCGTTGATGCGTGCCGATGGCCCATCGGGCTTGCTCTACTCGTCCGGCTGTCACAGCGGTAACGCGATGGGCTCGGAGGATGCGGTGCCCGCCAGTCCCGGGGATCCGCATGAGATCTCGCCGCTGACGGGGTTCGTGCCATGTGAACGCGGCGTTCTACCGGGAAGAGCCATCACAACGCCACGTTCACCGGTTCGGCGGACCGCAGGCGGCGGTACTGGCGGGGCTGGTGTGGCAGGTGACGGCGGCCGGAATGCCGGGCGAGAGGGGGCGGCACCCCGAGTCCGGAGCGGGCTTGTGCTGCACGCATCCGATGCGAGATACCCGGTCCGGGCCAGGGAAACGGCAACCCACCCGGTAGAGCCATCTTGAATAAATCCCCAACCGCCCTGCCAGCCCAGCGTGTCGTCTCCTGGTCGAGGCCACCTACACGCTCTGATCGGTTAACAGTATCGGCCGCTCCCGCGGACATACGGCAGCGGCCGACCGTGGCAGCTCGGCTCCGTCGTGGCGCGCCCGGCCCGGTCCGGCAGCGGCTTGCGTCAGGTGCGCCGGCTCACCCAGACCGATAGGTGGACCGGTTCCAGCGCCTGCTGGACGACACCGGCCAGGTCATCGCGGACCGAGTCCAGGTCCACCGCGTCTTTCAGGCGGGCCGCGAACGCGGCCACCATCTGGTCCGCGTCATACCGGGCCCGGTTGAACCGCCGGTCCACCGCCCGCTGCACCCGCCGCCGCACCGGGTTGAACAGCGCCGCGGCGGCCAGCGTCGCAGCCGCCACCGCCACCGTGCTGTGGAACGACAGGACCCGGGTGGCCAGCAGCACCAGCCCCGCGTAGACGCCGACCAGCAGGCCGGTCACGATCGCGTACGCCAGGGTGCGGGAGATGATCCGGTCGATCTCGTACAGCCGGTACCTGAAGATGGCCACGCCCATGCTGGCCGGGAGCGCGAGCCCGAGGACAATGCCCGCGAGGTCGCTCAGGCCCGAGAGAGCCAGGCCGATCCCGATCCCGCCGACCGCGCCCCCGGTCAGCAGCCACTTCAGCTGCTGGCGGCGCTCACCCGACGAACGGCGGTAGCTGGCCGTCTGCGCGGCCAGCGACGCCAGCCAGCACGCCGCCAGCACCGGGAAGAACACGTCCTCCACGACGCCGAACCAGCCGTACGGGCCGGCGGTCGAGCCCAGCCCCAGGCCCCCGCTGGGATCTATCCGGACGTGATGGCCGGCGACGGCGCCGGCCGAGACGACCTCGGCACTGGCCATCCACAGCCCGGCCATCACCAGGTAGACCCGCAACACCGGCCGCCAGCGCGGCGACGGCAACGCCCCGTCCGGGAACAGCAGCACGGCCAGCCCGAACAGCACGATCGACGGCGCCCAGCCCGGCTGGGCGAGCACCGCCACCCAGCCCAGCGGCAGTCCGCCCTGATGGAGCCGGTAGTCGGCCACCGCATAAAAGCTGGCGTCCTCACTCAGCGTGCCGAAGACCGCCGCGGCCAGGAACATCCAGCCCAGTGCGTTGCGGGGCCTGCGCCAGGCCAGCACGAAACCCAGCACGCCGATAACGCCGGTGAACCACACCGGCGTCGAGCCGCTGCTGGCGTTGATGCTCTGGTGCGCCAGACGGGCCAGCGGCGCGTCCACCGCGATCAGCGCCACCAGCAGGCCGCTCAGGACCAGGACGGATCCCGGTGATGTCAGCCAGGAGCGCCCCGTGACCTGCGCCTGCCGGGCCTGCCCGGCGGCCGTGCCCTCCCTCACCCGCGTCACGCTACGCCCGGACCGTTCCGGAAACGTTACCGCTCAGCCCCGCTGAGGCAGACCTCGCCCGCGCCAGGCACCCTAGACGTACGAGAACCTCGTACCGGCGCAACCGTGGGGAGCGGCCTTCCGCAGCAAACCCAAAATTCATCGTGTCGTGGCCCCAGCCCGGTCCTCTCTCCTGCAGTGACGCACTCGCTCCGCAAACCCCGGGGCGGGTTGCCTCAGTCCAACGGCCGCATCCACATCGAGACGTGGGCTGGCTCCAGGGCCTTCTGCACGACACCGGACAGGTCGTCGCGGACCGCGCCCAGGTCGACCGCGTCCTTCAGCCTGGCCGCGAACGCGGCAATGGTCTGGTCAGCGTTGTAGCGGGTCCGGTTGAACCGCTGGTCCACTATCTGCTGCACTCGCCGCCGCACCGGGCTGAACAACGCCGCCGCCGCCAGCGTGGAGGCCGCCACCGCCACCGGCGAGGAAAACGACATCACCCGCGTGGCTAGCAGCACCAGTCCGGCGTACACGCCGACCAGCAGCCCGGTGACGATCGCATAGGCCAGGGTGCGGCTGATGATCCGGTCGATGTCGTACAGCCGGTAGCGCAAGATCCCCACCCCGATGCTCACTGGCAGGGCCGCGAAACCGAACCAGGCCAGGCCGGCGACCAGATCCAGCAGCGTCGCGCCCGACGAGCCGACCGACACGGCGAGGAACGCGCAGACCACGGTGACGGTTCCTCCGCCGGCCATCCACTTCAGCTGCTGGCGCCGGTCACTGGACGAGCGCCGCCAGCTCACCACCTGGCGGCCGATAAAGCACAGGGAGAGCACCACGAGCACAATGACGGCCGGGGACTTGACGGCGTGGTACCAGCCGCCCGGGTCGTCAACGACGGACAACCCGCCCATGACGTCGACGCGGACCGGGTGCGCCGTCACGGCGCCTGCTGTTGCCACGGCAAGCGCCGCGAGCAGCCCCGTGTACACCGCGAAGTAAGCTCGCAGGGCCCAGCGCCAGGGCCGCGAAGGCAGCCTGCCATCGGGGAATAGCAGGATCACCACGATCAACAGCTCGAGGCCTTGACCCCACAGCTCACCCAGCACCGCCGCTGCCGGGCCGAGCGGAAGGTGGCGGCCGGGCCGGTAGGCGACGAGGGCGTAGTCCGACCCATCGGTGCCCAGGATGAGGCAAGCAGCGATCACCAGGAAGAGCCACCCGATCGGGTTGCGCGGCTGACGCCTGGCCACGACTACCCCGACCCCCGCACACGGCACGCCGATCACCAGCGCCACCAGCCCGTCGAACACCTGGTTCGCCAGCAAGGTCAGCGGGAGCATGGCCACGGTCGACACCGCCAGCACGCCGCCGAACACTGCCGCCCAGGCCGCCGGCGAGACCAGGAAGAAGCGGCGGCCCGCACTCTCCGCCGTCATCGCACTCCGTCCGCCCGCAGGGCGCATCCCACCCACGACTGCAACGGTATGCCCGCACCGTTCCGGAAACGTTACTGCTCAGCCGGGGAACCTCACCCCAGCAACAGCACCGTTACCTGCAGCAGGGAACCCCGCAATCCCCGCACAGTGACCGCACATCCGCCGCGCAAGACTCTAGGCCCCACGAAGGACACCTGGACCGGAGTTCGCGCCGCCCGATGTGCGTCTTGGTCGAACCATCCCTTACGTGTACAACGGCCCATCGAGCAGGTAATCGGCCGCCTTTGGGCGGCTCAGTCGTGGGCGGCTTCGGTGAGGGTGCGGGCCAGTTCGGCGGGGCGGGTGAACATCACCTCGTGGCTGCCGCTCATATGCACGATCTTGCACGGGCCGAGCCGGGACGACATGCCCGGGTGCCACGTGCCCTCGGGCAGCGCCCGGTCCTCCGCGACCGCGATGTAGCTCTTGGGGAGCCCGGCCCGGTAGAACTCGGCGAGATCGAGCTTGGCCTCCCAGGGCTGGAACGGCTGGGGCACCAGCCGTTCCCACACCGACCGCGCGTCCTGCGGCCGGGCGTCCTGGATGAACAGGTCGCGGAACACCTGCCAATCGCAGGCCACGGTGTTGTCCGGGCTCTGGGCCGCGGCCTGGGCGAACATGTCGGTCTGGTCGGGCGGGAAGTTGTCGTTGACGCTGGCGCCGTCGGCCACGACGAAGGCGGTGTGGAACACCAGGCGCTTGAGCCGGCCGGGAATCACCTGCGACACCCGGCTGACGACCGAACCGCCGAAGCTGTGACCGACGAGAACGACGTCGCGCAGGTCGCGCTGCTCGATGAAATCGGTGACGGATCTTACGTAGTCGTCGTGCGTGATACCCGCCCGGTTCGCTCCCGGCCAGTGGCCGGGGTAGGTGGGCGTGTACGCGGCGTGCCCGAGTTCGCGCAGGCACCACGCGGTCGGCTCCCAGGCCCATCCGCCGTGCCACGAGCCATGCAGCAGCACGAACGTCTCAGCCATCGTGGTGCACCTGGAATGCCGCGTCGGTCGGTTTTTGGGCGGCGCCGTTGACCGGCGTCAGGTCCTGCGGGCAGGCCGACATGATCACCACCAGGTCGGTCTCGGCGCGCAAGCGGATCAGGTCGCCGGGACGGCTGACCGGCGGCTCGTACCGCAGGGACCCGTCCGGGGACCAGGGCACGTTCATGAACAGGTTGAGCGGGGACGGCAGCGGCGGCGGCGCGATGCCGATGTCGCGCAGCGCGGCCTCGAAGTTGTCGCGGCAGCTGTCATGCCGGCCCGGGAAGCCAAGCTGCCGGTAGCGTTCGGCGTCGCAGCTGGCCATGAGCGTGTCGTGGACGCCGGGGCTGGTGTCCGCGACCACGGTCAGCATGGGCCGCCGCGCGTTGCTGACCAGCGTCTCACCGACGCGGGGCACGAGCCGGCCGATGGCGATTCGGGTGTGTTCCATGGACAGGTGCTCGGAGGTGTTGGGCGAGCACAGCGCCCAGAAGTCGACCACCTGGGTCCCGTGGGTGTTGATGACGTCGATGGCCCCGCCGCGCGGCACCCGGACGGCCCGGCCCTGACGCGCCGGGATGAGCACCTCCGTCATGGTCACCTCCTAGCTTCTCGTGAAGATCGTAGGGGGTGCCGGCGGTGGCTTCACCGGGCGGCGCCGGGTGCGCAGAAGAAGTCCGCGTAGGGGGGCGGGCGGCGGTTCGGCGGCGGGGGCTGCATGGTGCAGTGCGACTCGATCCACCGCACCCGCGGGTCCGGGCCCGGCGGCGACACCGGGAGCACGAATACCCGCACGTAGCCGCGGGCGATGTCGGCCTGCAGCGTGGCCAGCGTCGGGGCCGGGACGTTGCCGAGGTAGCCGCCGATCGGCAGCACCTCCACGCCGCCGTACAGGATGTAGTTCTGCGCGAGCCCGGAGGTGTCGGTGGCGAACAGGGCGTCACCGGGTGGCGTCTGCAGTTCCAGTCGCTGGACGGTCGTGGTGAGCTTGGGCGCGTCGGCGGCCAGCAATTGGCTCATGTGCGCGGTCTTCGACGACTCGAACGGGGTGTCAAACGGGCCCAGGCCGCCGACGACGGAGCTCACCGACGCCGCCGCGGGCAGCAGGAGCACGGCGGCACCGGCGAACGCGACCTGGGTCAGGTGCCCGCCCGTGCCCGACGAGCGCAGCAGCAGCTGGGCGACGGCGGCCACCGCCACGACCAGTGCCACCACGGTGAGCACGACCGGGCCGGATGCCGTCCCGGACATCAGGTAGGCGCCGTAGCCGGCGCAGCCGAGTACCGCCGCGGCGACGATCAGCCGTATCCGGGCCGGCCACGGGCCGGGTCCGCACGCGGCGAGGCCGATGCCGCAGAGCGCGGCGACCGCGGGGACCAGCGCCGCGACGTAGTAGGAGTTGATGTACGTGCCGGCGCTGAAGAAGACCGCGAGGATCAGCCACCAGCCGCCCCACAGCACGACGGCGGCCCGCAGCGGGTCGCGCCGGCCCTGGCGGCGCCGGGAGAGGAGCACGCCCGCCGCGCCGGCCACCGCCGCCGGCAGCAGCCAGCCGCCATCGGCCGCGAACGGGCCGGCCAGCAGCCGGTGCCAGCTCGGCTTGATGCCGAACGTCTCGGCGGTCAGCAACTGCCCGCTCTCTACGGCCGCGACTATGAGCGGTGAGGGCGGTCCGGCGAGGCGCGACCAGTTCCCGGTGAGCCGGCCCAGGCCGTTGTAGTCGAAGACCTGCGTGTACACCGAGTCGTCCGCGCTGCCGTCGACGTACGGCCGGTCCGGGGACGGGACCAGCGAGACGGCCGTCATCCAGGACAGCGAGACCACGGCGGTGACCAGCCCGGCCAGCGCGACGTGCGCGCACCGGGTACGCAGCCGGGCCGCGGGCGCGGCGAGCAGGTAGGCGGCGGCCAGCGCGGGCAGCGCCAGCCAGGCCTGGATCATCTTGGCCTGGAACGCCAGGCCGACCCACACGCCGGCCAGCAGCAGCTGCCGCAGCGATCCGGTACACAGCGCGGCGGAGGTGGCGTCGGCGGCGAGCACGAGCAGCAGGATCAGCAGCGAGTCCGACACGTTGCCGCGGCCCAGCAGCACGGTGATCGGCGTGACGGCGAGCACGGCCGCGGCGGTCAGGCCGGCCGCGGGCCCGGCGGCGGGCCCGGCCAGCCGACGGACCGCCCGGTACAGCACCAGGACGGTCAGCACGCCCTCGACCACCTGCGGCAGGACCAGCGCCCAGATGTGAAAGCCGAAGACCCGCAGCGATAGCGCCTGCACCCACAGGTCACCGGGCAGCTTGTCGATGGTGACGGTCCCGGCCGGGTCGAACGCCCCGAAGATGAAGTCGTGCCAGCTTTCCGACATGCTGCGGGCCGCCGCACCGTAGAACGACTCGACGCTGGCGCCCGCCATGCCCCAGCCGTACGCGACCGCCGCGACCGCCGCGACGGCCAGCAGCGCGGGCCGCGCCCACGCTGGCTGATCCGCCGGCGAGCGCCACACGGTCAGGAACCGGCGCCAGCGAGGTTCCCCTGACGCGGGCGCCGGAACCGTTTCCGGGATGACCGCCATACCCGTCCCATCCGCCCAGTCTGGCCGCGTACCAGCTTGACCCGTAGCGCGCTACAGGTCCTACGTTTCGCGTAGGCGAATAGTTTCCGTGCGCCGCGGGTGGCTGCGGGTGTTATGGCTGACTGTCGTTACTGATGAGCGCGGCCAGGCCGCTGATGATGGTCTGCAGGCCGAACTCATAGGCGTGCCGGGGACTATAGGCAGCCTGGTGGGCGGTGCCTGCCGCGGTCCCGACGCGGACCGCCAGCGGGTAGGCGGCCGGGTCGAGGACCTTGCTCAGCAGGGGCGCATGGGCGGCCCACCATTGCTCATCGTCCATGGCGGACTCGCCGCGGGCGGACTGAGCGGCGGCGGCGGCCTGGGCCCAGGCTTGCACGAACGTGAGCAGGTGGGTGAGGGCGGCGTCCATCTGGATGTCATCGAGGCCCAGGCCGTCGAACGCGGCCAGTTCGTGCTCGTACTTGGCCATCAGGCCGGGGCCGAGCGGCGGCCGGGTGGTGGAGATGGCCGCGGCCCAGGGATGGGCCTCGAACAGGGCCCGGTTCTCGCCGGCGATGGCGGCGACCCGCTGGGGCCACGGCTGCCCGGTGGTGTCGGCGCGGGGCATCCGCTGGTAGGCGGCGTCGAGCATCAGGTCCAGGAGTTCCGCCTTGCCGGGCACGTAGGTGTAGAGGGTCATCGGCACCACGCCGAGGCGGCCGGCCACCCGGCGCATCGTCACCGCGTCCAGGCCCTCGGCGTCGGCCAGGGCCATTGCCGCGGCGACGACCTGGTCGATGGTCAGGCCCTGCCGCGGGCCGTGCCGGGACACGACCTCCGGGTCACGCCACAGCAGTTGCAGGGTGCGGGCCGGATCGCCGCCGCCGGTACGGGCAGACGGAATCGGGAACACCTCCCGGGTTGTTATACGCTGTACTCTGTACATAGTACAAGGATTGCCCTTGTCCCGCCGACCTTCCGGGAGTGCTCATGAAGATCACCGCCTCGGCCGTATCGCTGAACGTTGACGACGTCGCCGCCTCCGCCCGGTTCCTGACCACCCACTTCGGGTTCAGCGAGGAAATGTCGGCGGACGGCTTCGTCTCGCTGACCCGCCAGGACACCGGCATGAGCGTGGTGTTCTTGCGCCGCGGCATGGACATGCTGCCCGAAGACCAGCGCCATGATCACGCGGGCGGGCTGATCCTCGCCTTCGAAGTGGACGACCTGGAGGGCGAACTGGCCCGGCTGCAGGACGAAGGCGTCACCGTCACCATGCCGCTGAGAGCCGAGGAGTGGGGAGAGCGCGCCTTCCAGGTGCGCGATCCCAACGGCGTCATCATCGAGCTCCTGGACTGGAACGCGCGCTAGGTCGCGGGGCCGCGGTCGTCGGCCGGCTCGAAGAGCTTCCGGTAGGCGCCGTAGCCCTCGCGTTCCAGGTCATCGACGGGGATGAAGCGAAGGGCGGCGGAGTTGATGCAGTAGCGCAGGCCGCCGGCTTCCCGGGGCCCGTCGTGGAACACGTGGCCCAGATGGCTGCCGCCGTGGGCGGAGCGGACCTCGGTCCGGGGGAACAGCATCTTGAAGTCGCGGCGCCGGACCACGTTGCCCGGCTCGACCGGGGCGGTGAAGCTGGGCCAGCCGGTGTGGCTGTCGAATTTGGCGGCCGAGGTGAACAGCGGCTCACCGGACACGACGTCGACGTAGAGGCCGGGCTCCTTGTTGTCCCAGTACTCGTTCCGGAACGGCGGCTCGGTGCCCTACTTCTGCGTGACCCGGTACTGCTCGGGGGTCAGCCGGGCGACCGCCTCGGGATCCTTGCGGTAGTCGTCGGTCATGTCAGCTCCCTGGTCCGCGGTCCCGCTGGCGGCGGGACGACCCGCGCCAGGTGCAACCAGGAGCTGGCCGCCGTTATGTCCGCCGCGGTGGCCCGGAACTGTGTCAAGGGTCACAGGGATGGCGCGCCCATTACCAGCCCCGTTCGCAGCGCGTTTACCTGTTATTTAATTAGGCCGGCTAACTTAGTAAGCGAAAACGAGGGCGACATTAGGAAGATGACTGGTGAGCATCACGGGGACGACGGTAACTCATAATCAGCGCTGGATCGAATTGGCGGGCGCCGACAATACGCGCGACCTGGGCGGGCTGGCGACGGACGGTGGCGGGCGCACGCGCTTCGGCAGGCTACTGCGGGCGGGGACGCTGCAGGACCTCACGGCGGACGACGTCACGCACCTGACCGAGGAACTGGGCGTGCGGACGGTCGTGGACCTGCGCCTGGCCGACGAGGCGGCCCGGGAAGGCTCGGCGCTATCCGGTATTCCCGCGGTCCGCTATTTCTCGCTGCCGCTCTCCTCGACCGGAAACGTCCGGTCCGATATCGTCGCGGACGGCGCCGAAATGGACATCGTGGGCCATTATGTCGCGCTGCTTGAAGGCAGCGCCGCGAATATCGTGACGGCGGCCCGCATATTCGCTGACGACACCAGGACACCGGCGATTTTCCACTGCGCGGCGGGCAAGGACCGCACCGGGGTGCTGGCCGCGATGGTGCTCGACGCGGCCGGGGTCAGCCGCGAGGAGATCATCGCCGACTACGCGCTGACCGGGCAGCGGATGAGGCAGATCAGCGCCCGCCTGCTCCGGCTGGCGACCTACCGGGACATGCAGGCGCTGTCCCGCGGCGTCAAGGGCGCCGCGACCGCGGACGAGGAGTCCATGGCCGCGTTCCTCGACGAACTGCACAGCCGGTACGGCAGCGGCGCCGGCTACCTGACCGCGCACGGACTTTCCGCTGGCGAACTCACCGCATTGCGCTCGGCGCTCGTCGAGCCCTGATTTCCGGGTCAGCGACGAGCTATGCCGCGCCAGACCTGCTTGTACAGCTCGCCCGTCCGGCGATGCGGGACCGGGACGGGGACCAGGTGTACCTCTTGCCAGTCCGCGAGCAGTTCGCGCAGGTAGGCCTCGGAGAAGAAGTGCATCGTCTGGCCCGACTCTTCCGCCACGTAATCCGGCTCAAGTTCGCGCGCGGGCAGAGCGCGGGCGCGCAGCGGCCGGTCCTCCAGCGCGTTGACGTGGAACACGAACAGCCCGCCAGGGCGGACAACGCGCCCGACCTCCGCGAACAGCGCGCGGGTCACGGCGTCGGGGAACATGTGCATGGCGACCTTGGACATGACCGCGTCGAAGTCCCCGTCGGGGAAGGAAAGCCGCTGGGTCATGTCGGCCACCATGGCCTGGCCCCGGATGCGTTTAGTACCTTGCTAGCGGCGGCGGTATTGAGAGCGATTCCATATCGCGACAACTCCAGCTATCACCGCGACCAGGAAAATGACCAAGATCATCTTGGCCAAACCCTGCGCGGAGAGCCCCAGGCTCGACGGCATCCCGCGGCCTGCTACCAGGTGCATCAGGGTAACCACGTCCCTCAGCCCCGCTTGCGTCCCGGTACCCGAGCACCCGGTCGCTTTCGATGAGTATCGCTCGGCGCGTGGTGGCTGTCAAAGCACCGCGGGCGCCGTCGCAGTTCCATGGCTCGGTTGGGGGGAACTATCGGCCCTGGGCTCAGGAAGCCGGTAGCAGCACCGCGGCGCGTTCGGCTTCGCTGACTACGAAGGCCCCGAACTCGGCGGGGCTCATGTGCATGGGATCCGCGTCATGCTGGGTCAGCCATTCCGATAGTTCTGCCGTGGCGAGGGCGTCCGCGATGTCGCGGGCGAGCGTGCTGACGATCCCGGCCGGTGTTTGCGCTGGTGCCCAGATCCCGTACCAGATCGGGAAATCGAAGCCGGCGACGCCGGCCTCTGTGAGCGGCGGTATGTCCGGCAGCAGGCGCGAGCGGCGTGCTGTGCTGACTCCGAGCGCGACGAGGCCGCCGTCCTGAAGGTAGGGAGCGGCGGGCGGGATCGGCAGCATCGCGTACGTGGTGTGTCCGGCCGCCGTGCCGGCGATCACATCGGTGATTGCGTCCGTGGCTGCGGGCGGGGTGTGCACCGCGGCGATGCCGAGGTCCCGATTGAGCTTCGCCACCGCGAGGTGGGTGCCGGTGCCGGTGCCGGCGGAGGCGAAGCGGATCTCGCCGGGCCGGTCGCTGGCCGCGGCGGCGAGCTCGCCGATGGTGGTGATGCCGGACTGCGCGCCGGCGACGAGTACGTAGGGCTGGCTGGTGAGCGCAGCGACGGGAACGAAGTCCCGGAGGGGGTCGTACGGCAGTTCGCCTGTCCGGGCGGCGCTGTATGCCTGGGCGCTGGTGTTGATCAGCAGCGTGTACCCGTCGGGGGGCGCCTTGGCGACCAGCGCGGGCGCTGCGGTGCTGCCGGCGCCCGGGTGGTTCTCCACGATCGCCGGCTGACCCCACGCCGCCGCCAGCCTCCTGGCCAGAGCCCGGGCGATGACATCGACGCCCCCGCCGGCCCCGAACGGATCGATGATCCGTACCGGGCGATCCGGAAAGGCCTGGTCGTGGACCACCGGCGTCGAGGACATCGGCGGCTAGGAGCGGGTGGCCAGGTCGGCGTGCTGCTGGCGGAGTTCGCGTTTGAGGATCTTGCCGCTCGGGTTCTTGGGGAGGGCGTCGGCCAGGACCACGTACTTGGGGCGCTTGAAGCCGGCCAGGCGGGTCTTGGCGTGGGCCTGGATGTCCTCGACGGTGACGGTGACGCCGTCCTTCGGCACGACGACGGCGGTGACCGCCTCGACCCAGTGCGGGTGGCTGATGCCGAAGACCGCGACCTCGGCCACGCCGTCGAGTTCGTAGATGGCCTCCTCGACCTCGCGGCTGGCGACGTTCTCCCCGCCGGTCTTGATCATGTCCTTCTTGCGGTCAACGACCGACAGATAGCCGTCCTCGGTCAGGACGCCCAGGTCACCGGAGTGAAACCAGCCGCCGCGGAACGCCTCGGCGGTCTTGTCCTCGTCGTCGTAGTAGCCCAGCGCCGCGTGCGGGCTGCGGTGCACGATCTCGCCGACCTCGCCCGGCGGGAGCCGGTTCCCGGCGTCGTCGACCACCATGGTCTCCACGTTCAGCGCGGCGCGGCCGGCCGAGCCGGCCCGCTCGAGCTGCTCGTGCGGGCGCAGGATGGTGGCCAGCGGCGCCATCTCGGTCTGGCCGTAGAAGTTCCACAGCAGCACGCCGGGCAGCCGGCGCTGCAGCTCGCGCAAGATCTCCACCGGCATCGGCGACGCACCGTAGTACCCCTTGCGCAGGCTGGACAGGTCCGTGGTGTCGAAGTCGGGGTGGCGCAGCAGTGAGATCCAGACCGTGGGCGGGCAGAACAGCTTGGTGACCTTCTCCCGGGCGATGGTGGCCAGCAGCGCCGCCGGGTCCGGGCCGGGCAGGATGATGCTGGTCGCGCCCAGGTAGACGTCGACGCTGAAGAAGCAGTCCAGCTGGGCGCAGTGGTACATCGGCAGGGCGTGCACCTCGATGTCGTCGGCGCTCATCCCGCCGTCGAGGGCGCAGCTGACGTACTGGCTGATCAGCGAGCGTGAGGACAGCATGACGCCCTTGGGGCGGGACTCGGTGCCCGAGGTATACATGAGGCGCAGCGGGTCGTCGTCGGCGATCGCGACGTCGGGCATGGTGTTATCGGGCATGGTGCTATCAGGCAGGGCGTCGTCGCCGGACTGCCACCAGGGGTCGACGGCTTCCCAGCCCGCGGCGGGGTCGGGGCCGATCCAGCCGCGCAGGCCGCCTTCGGTTCCCGCGGCGGCCAGCGCCTGCTCGGCGGTGCCGGCCAGGGCGGCCTCGGCGACGATGCCGGAGGCTCCGGAGTGGTGCAGGATGAAGGCGATCTCGTCGGCGCCGAGCATGAAGTTGACCGGCACCAGGACCACGCCGAGCCGGGCGGTGGCGAAGGCGAGCACCACGTACTGCCAGCAGTTGTGGCTGAGCAGCGCCAGCCGGTCGCCCTTGGCCAGGCCGCGGGCGGCCAGCGCGTGCGCGGTCCGGTTGACGGCGGCGTCGAACTCGGCGTAGCTGACGCGCAGGTCCCCGGCGACGACGGCGAGCTTGTCCGGGTACCGGGCGGCGCTGCGGTGCAGCAGATCGCCCACTGACTGCTGGCGGGCCCGGGCGACGGTGGCGGCGGTGTGCGGGCTGAACATCGCGTCCATAGCAGCTGGCCTTCCGGGGCGTAGGTAGAGTCAGGCTACAGAAAGTTGGCTCGGGGCGGGAGGGCCGGGGCGGGACGGCGTGCGGCGCGGAATTCGGCTCGGGTACGGAGAGAAGGGCGGGATGGTGAGCGGATCCTCGCGAGTGGCGGTGGTGTCGGGAGGCGGGACGGGGATCGGGCGGGCGACGGCTGCGGCGCTGGCCGGGGACGGGATGGACGTGGTCATCCTGGGACGCCGGGAAGAGGTGCTGCGGGGCGCGGCCGAGGAGCTCAACCGGGACCGGGCCGCGGCTGGCGGGGAGGTCAGCTGGGTGCGGGCCGACGTGAGCGACCCGGAGCAGGTGGGCGCGGCGGCCGGGGTGATCCGGGAGCGGTATCCGGTGGTCGACGCGGTGGTGAACAACGCCGGGGGTTCGGCGCGGAAGGCGGGCGCGGACCTGGGCGAGCTGGCGGGCGTGTGGCTGGAGGCGTACCGGACGAACGTGATCAGCGCGGTGCTGCTGACCTCCGCGCTGCGGCCGGTGCTGCGGCGGCCCGGGGGGCGGGTGATCATCGTGGGGTCGCGGGCGGCGGCGACCGGGGGCGCCAGCCCGGCCTACGTGGCGGCCAAGGCCGCACTCGGCGGGTGGGTGCTGTCGCTGGCCGCGCAGCTCGGGCCGGAGGGGATCACCGCCAACGTGGTGGCCCCGGGGTACACGGCCGGGACCGAGCTGCTGACCGGGCGGATGCCGGCCGACCGGCACGAGCGGATCGTGGCGGGCATCGCGGCGGGGCGGGCGGCCCAGCCCGAGGAGGTCGCGGCGGTGATCGCGTTCCTGGCCGCGGCTGAATCTTCTTATGTGAGTGGTCAGGTGATCAGCGTGGACGGGGGTGCGCGGCCTGCGGGTTGAGCGCCGCCAGGAGGGCGGGGCGGGCGGTGATCAGGGAGGGGCCGTACCAGGTCAGGTCGCGGCCTTCGACCAGGGCGACGCGGCGGGCGGGGAACATCTCGGGGCCGTCGGTGGCGCTGAAGGCGTACGGCTCGTCGGGCAGGACGATCAGGTCGGGCTGGCGCGCTTCCAGGTCGGGCAGCTCGACGTGGGGGTAGCGGCCGGGGTGGTCGGCGTAGACGTTGTCCAGGCCGAGGCGAGCGGCCAGGTCGCCGGTGAAGGTGCCCGAGCCGACGACCATCCAGGGGTCGCGCCAGATCGGGATGGCGGCGCGGATCCGGGGGCCGGGGACGGGCTGCGCCCAGACCTGCTCGGCCTCGGTGAGCCACGGGGGTTCGCGCCAGCCCAGGGCGAGGGCGAACATGCGGCGCAGCGAGGACACCGCCTCGTCCAGGTCGCGGATCACCGTCACCCAGACCGCGATCCCGGCCGCGCGCAGCCGCTCCACGTCGACGCGGCGGTTCTCCTCCTGGTTGGCCAGCACCAGGTCGGGCTCGAGGGCCCGGATGGCGCCCAGGTCGGGGTTCTTGGTACCGCGGACCCGGGCCACGTCCAGGCCGGCCGGGTGGGTGCACCAGGTGGTGGCGCCGACCAGCGCGCCGGGGCGGGTCACCGCGACCGACTCGGTGAGCGAGGGAACCAGCGAGACGACCCGGCGGGCCGGACGGGTCAGCGGAACCGGATGACCGAGATCGTCGACCATGGTCGACCGCTCGTGCGCAGAGTGATGCGCAGGGTGAGCAGTCAGCTTTGGGCCTCGTAGTCGTAGAAGCCGCGGCCGGACTTGCGGCCGAGGAGGCCGGCGTCGGTCATCCGGCGCAGCAGCGGGGGCGCGGCGTAGAGGGGCTCCTTGTACTCCTCGTACATCGAGTCGGCGACGGCCTTGAGCGTGTCCAGGCCGATCAGGTCGGACAGCCGGAGCGGGCCCATCGGGTGCGCGCAGCCGAGGACCATGCCCTGGTCGATGTCCTCGGCGGAGGCGTAGCCGGCCTCGAGCATCCGGATGGCGGACAGCAGGAACGGGACCAGCAGCGCGTTGACCACGAACCCGGACCGGTCCGGGGCCTTGATCACGGTCTTGCCCAGCGCCTTGGTGACCAGGTCGGTGACGCCCAGCACGGCCTGCGCGCTGGTCAGCACGGACGGGATGACCTCGACCAGGCGCTGGACCGGCACCGGGTTGAAGAAGTGCAGGCCGACGACCCGCTCGGGGCGGGTGGTGGCGCGGGCCACCTGGACGACGGGGATCGAGGAGGTGTTGGTGGCCAGGATCACGTCGGGGTCCGCGGCGACCCGGTCGAGCTCGGCGAACAGGGCGGCCTTGACCGCGGGGTTCTCGGTGGCGGCCTCGATGATCAGCTCGCGGTCGGCCAGGTCGGCCAGGTCGGCGGTGACCCGGATCCGGGCCAGCGCGGCGTCGCGGTCCTCCGGGTCGAGCTTCCCGGCCCGGACCGCGCGGGCCAGCGAGCCCTCGATCCGGGCGCGCCCGGCGGCGACGGCGGCGTCGTCGATCTCGCGGACCACGACGTCCAGGCCGCCGCGGGCGCAGACCTCGGCGATGCCCGAGCCCATCAGCCCGCAGCCCGCGACGCCGACCCGGGTGATTTCGCGCATGGAGGAGCCTTTCTCTAGACGTTGCGGCGGTACTGGCCGCCGACCTCGAAGAATGTCTCGGTGATCTGCTGCAGGCTGCACACTCGCGCCGCGTCCATCAAGACCGCGAACACGTTACCGCCGGACCGTGCCGCTTCCTTCAGCTCGGCCAGGGCGGCGTGGGCTTGGTCACGGTGGCGTTCGGTGAAATCGCGGACGCGTTCCAGCTGGGACTTCTTCTCCTCCTCGGTGGCGCGGGCCAGTTCGGCCGGGGCGGCCACGGTCCCGGCCGGGTTGCGGAACGTGTTGACCCCGACGATGGGCAGCGTGCCGTCGTGCTTGCGCTGCTCGTACAGCATCGACTCGTCCTGGATCTTGCCGCGCTGGTAGCCGGTCTCCATCGCGCCCAGCACTCCCCCGCGGGCGCTGATCGCCTCGAACTCGGCCAGCACCGCCTCCTCAACCAGGTCGGTGAGCTCGTCGACGATGAACGAGCCCTGCAGCGGGTTCTCGTTCGCGGCCAGCCCCCACTCGCGGTTGATGATCAGCTGGATGGCCAGCGCCCGGCGCACCGACTCCTCGCCCGGGGTGGTGACGGCCTCGTCGTAGGCGTTGGTGTGCAGGCTGTTGCAATTGTCGTAGATGGCGCACAGCGCCTGCAAGGTGGTGCGGATGTCGTTGAACGCCATCTCCTGGGCGTGCAGCGACCGGCCCGAGGTCTGCACGTGGTACTTGAGCTTCTGCGACCGCTCGTTCGCGCCGTAGCGTTCCCGCATGGCCACGGCCCAGATCCGCCGGGCCACCCGGCCGATCACGGTGTACTCCGGGTCCATGCCGTTGGAGAAGAAGAACGACAGGTTCGGCGCGAAGTCGTCGATCTTCATGCCGCGGGCCAGGTAGGCCTCCACGTAGGTGAACCCGTTGGCCAGGGTGAAGGCGAGCTGGCTGATCGGGTTCGCGCCGGCCTCGGCGATGTGGTAGCCGGAGATCGACACCGAGTAGAAGTTGCGGACCTGGTTGGCGATGAACCATTCCTGGATGTCGGCCATCATCCGCAGGCTGAACTCGGTGGAGAAGATGCAGGTGTTCTGGCCCTGGTCCTCCTTGAGGATGTCGGCCTGAACGGTGCCGCGCACGCAGGACAGTACTTCTTTTACGGTGAGGCCTTGCGCGGCGCCCTGGTCGATGGCGGTGTTGAGGAAGTAGGCCAGGATGGTGGGGGCGGGGCCGTTGATCGTCATCGACACCGACGTGGTCGGGGACGTGAGATCGAACCCGTCGTACAGGGCCTTCATGTCCTCCAGGGTGGCGATCGACACCCCGGACGTGCCGACCTTGCCGTACACGTCGGGGCTCTCCCCCGGGTCCCGGCCGTACAGCGTCACCGAGTCGAACGCGGTGGACAGCCGGGTGGCCGGGTTCCCGGCGGACAGCAGCTTGAACCGGCGGTTGGTGCGGAACGGGTCACCCTCCCCGGCGAACATCCGGGCCGGGTCCTCGCCCTCCCGCTTGAACGGGAACACCCCGGCGGTGAACGGGAAGGACCCGGGCAGGTTCTCCTCGCGCAGGAAGCGCAGCAGGTCGCCGTGGTCGGCGTAGCGCGGCAGGGCGACCCGCGGGACAGCCGTCCCGGACAGCGATTCGCGGGTGTGCCCGGAGTAGGCGTCGACGACCGCGGGCCAGCCGGCGATCAGCTCGGCGCTGTCCGCCCCGACCTCGCGCTGAGCCTGGTCCAGAAGGTGAGCCACGGACCGTTCGGCAGAAATGTCTTGAGCGAGCTCAGCCCGGACGGCGGCGAGCCGTTGCACCCGGCGCACCGCCTGCGCTTGCCGGGCTGTTTCCTCGTGGTAGGTGCGGACGGTACCGGCGATCTCGGCCAGGTAGCCGGTCCGGGCGGGCGGGATGACCGAGGCCGCGTCGGTGGAGGTCCGGCCGGCGGCGGCGGGCAGCACGCCCTCGGCCAGGGGCAGGCCGCGCGCGGCGAGCAGGCCGGCCAGGTGCTGGTACAGGGCAGTGACCCCGTTGTCGTTGAACGTGGCCGCGCTGGTGCCGAACACCGGCATGTCGTGTGGTTTGGCGCCGAACGCGGACCGGTTGCGGATGAGCTGGCGGGACACGTCGCGCAGCGCGTCGGCGGCGCCGCGGCGCTCGAACTTGTTGATCGCCACCGCGTCGGCGAAGTCGAGCATGTCGATCTTTTCCAGCTGGGAGGCCGCGCCGAACTCCGGGGTCATCACGTACAGGGACACGTCGGCCAGCGGGACCACGGCCGCGTCGCCCTGCCCGATGCCGGGCGTCTCCAGGATGACCAGGTCGTATCCGGCGGCCTTCGCGGCGTCGATGATGGCCTCGAGGTGCTCGGGGAGTTCGCGGGCGCCCCGGGTGGCCAGCGAGCGGAAGAACACGTGCTCGCCGCCCAGGGCGTTCATCCGGATCCGGTCGCCGAGCAGGGCGCCGCCGCCGCGTCTTCTGGTGGGGTCGACGGCCAGCACCGCGACGCGGAGCTTGTCCTGCTGGTCGGTGCGCAGGCGGCGGACCAGCTCGTCGGTCAGCGAGGACTTGCCGGAGCCGCCGGTGCCGGTGATGCCGAGGACCGGGACGTCCCGGGTTCTGGCCGCCTCGGCCAGCGCGGCTTGGTCGGGTTCGGGGAGGCGGCCGGCTTGGAGGCAGGTGATGGCGCGGGCCAGGGCGCGGCGGTCGCCGGACAGGACGGCTTCCAGGTTGGGCGGTTCGGCGGTCAGGTCGACGTCGCAGTCGCGGATTAGCTCGTTGATCATGCCGGGCAGGCCGAGCCGCTGGCCGTCCTCGGGCGAGAAAATACGCACCCCGGCGGTGCTGAGGCGGGTGATCTCCTCGGGGATGATGACGCCTCCGCCGCCGCCGTAGACGCGGACGTGCCCGGCGCCTTTTTCCTGCAGGAGCTGGGCCAGGTACTCGAAGTACTCGACGTGGCCGCCCTGGTAGGAGCTGATCGCCACGCCCTGGGCGTCCTCCTCCAGGACCGCGTCGACGACCTCGCGGACCGACCGATCGTGCCCGAGGTGGACGACCTCGGCGCCCTGGGCCTGCAGGATCCGCCGCATGATGTTGATCGCGGCGTCGTGCCCGTCGAAGAGCGCGGCGGCGGTGACGAACCGCACCGGGTGCGCCGGGACGTGCAGGTCACTGGGCTCGGACATGACAGGCCTCCCGTACGGCTCGCCCGGTGCCGATACATGTGGCAATAGCTTGGACGGCCAATATTTGGAAGTTTAAGTAATCGGCGCGTGGTGTCAACTCGGCGCGGCTGGTGCGGCTGGTGCGGCGGCGAGGCTGGGCCGCGTACGGTGGGTGGGTGCCCGAGTCCTTGGACCCTATCGCCGAGGCCCACCGGCAGTGGAGCGCGCGGTGGCCCGAGCACGCCGACCACATGGCCGCGGTAACCTCGGTCATGCGGGTCCAGCAGCTGCTGCTGGCCCGGATCGAGGCCACCTTGCAGCCGTACGGGCTGACCTTCGCCGCGTACGAGGCGCTGCGGCTGCTGGCGTTCACCCGGAACGGGTCGATGCCGATGGGCAAGATGGGCGAGCGGCTGATGGTCCACCCCGCCTCGGTGACCAACGCGATCCGGCGGCTGGAGCAGCGCGGGCTGGTCGGGCGGCACACCTCGGACGCGGACCGGCGGGTGGTGCTCGCGACCATCACCGACGCTGGCCGGGAGGTGGCCCGCGACGCGACCACGGCGCTGAACCGGGCGGACTTCGGCATCGGGGCGCTGTCCCAGGACGAGACGGCTCAGCTCACCTCGATGCTGCGGCACGTCCGGGTGGCGGTGGGTGATGTTACTGACGTTCCGGTCCTCCCGGTCCGAAGCGGATCGGCAGGGTCTTGAACGAGTAGAACAGCAGGCCGGGGTTGCGCTCTGGCTCGTGATCGGGGTCGAGACGGAAGTCGTCGAGGCGGGCCAGCAGGCGCTCGAACGCGGTGACCAGCTCCTGGCGGGCCAGCGGCGCGCCGACGCAGGCGTGCGGGCCCTGGCCGAACGACATGTGCCGCATGACGTGCTCGCGGGCGACGTCGAACGTGTCGGGTGCTCGGAACGTGCCCGGGTCGCGGTTGGCGGCGCCGTAGCGGACGTGCAGGATGGCGCCTTCGGGGATGTTTACGCCGTGCAGCTCGACGTCCCGGGTGGCCTTGCGGAACAGGCCCTGGACCGGGGCGAGCATGCGGAGCGACTCCTCGGCGAAGGTCTTGGGGTCGTTTTTTATCTGTGGGATCTGCTCGGGGTGCTGGGTGAGCAGCCACATGGCCGAGGTGATCGCGTCCGCGGTGGTGATGTAGCCGCCGGTGATGAGCTGCTGCAGGAGGTTCTGCAGCTCGGGCATGGACAGCGGGCGTCCTCCTGCTTGTTCCTCCTCCTGCGACGCCGCGACCAGCGCGGAGATCAGGTCGCCGGTCGGGTTCTGGCGGCGTGCTTCGAAGACGCCCGCGAGGTAGTGCTGGGCCTCGGCCTCGATGTCGGCGTATCTGAGCGTCGCCTCCTCGTCGGTGAGCAGGCCCTGAGCGGGGGCGAGCATGGCGTCGGCCCAGCGCCGGAACGTGCCGATCTCCTGGGATGAGAGGCCGAGCTGCTCGCTGATCACGATGGCGGGCAGCGGGAACGCGAACTCTTGCACGAACTCTGCGTGGCCGGCGCCGGCGAAGGCGTCGATGAGCTGGTCGCAGATGCGCTGCACGTCCGGGACCATCTGGCGGACGCGGGTCGGCGAGAAGACCTTGTTCAGCAGGCGGCGGTAGCGGGTGTGTTCGGGCGGGTCGGACTGGTGCAGGGTGGGGACGTGCGGCCAGCCCTTCTCCTTGAGGCGTTGCTGATACCGGGCGCCGAGTTGTCGTGCTTTCTCGCCGGAGAGTTCTTCCAGGTCGAGGGTGTTGGAGAAGGTTTCCGGGTCGCGCAGGACGGCGCGCAGGTCCTCGTAGCGGGTCAGGACGTAGAAGCCGGTGCCGTTCATGCGCTGTACCGGGTGGTGAGTGCGCAGCTGTTCGTAGTAGGGGTAGGGATCGGGGTCCAGCAGTGGTTCGGCGGTCATGTCGGGCCCCTTCGGCTGGTCGCGGCGCCTGGTCACAGGCCCGGCTCAATGGGCAGGACGCCGTGCTTGGCGGCCCGGACGAGAGCGGCGTGATCGGCTTCGGTCTGGTCGGCGTACAGCCGGGCGAACCGGGTCAGCGCGGAATCGAGGCGGTCGGAGGAGCCCGCGTACCCGACGATCATCGACGCACCGCTGGTCCGGGCGTGGCCCTTGGCCAGCAGGTGGCCGGTCACGGCGGCATAGTCGGCCAGGGCCGCCGCGTCGATGGAGTCCAGGGCCACGCTGCCCTTCATGTTCCGGAACTGGCGGACGTAGTACTGCAGCCCGCCGACCGTGGCCCAGCCCAGCAGCGGATCGCTGACCGTCTGCAGGGCCTGCTGATACTCCACGACCCGCTGGCCCTGGTGCGCGTGCCAGGCCCCCTCGCCGTGCACGTACCGCGCGAAGACCGACCGGCGGGCCTGCTTGAGCTGAAGGAACAGCACGTCATCGGGGCTGCTGCCCTCGAGCAGCGCGACGTAGGCGCGCAACCCGACGCTGCCCACGCCGACCACCTTGTGGGCGATGTCGATCAGCGTGTACCCGCCCAGGGCCCGCCGCCAGTGCGGGGCGAGGGTGCCCAGGTACTCGTCGAGCCCGCGGGCGATCTGATCCGCCTCGGCGTAGTTGATCCTGGTCACCAGCGGCGGATCTTCCACGATGCGGCGCTGCCCGTCGCGCTCGCTGGTGAACCTGGGCAGCGCCCGGTCGCTGGTCCTTCTGCGGGCGCGGGCCGCGGCCCGCTTGATCTCGGCGCGCAGCGACCTTCCGGTCGTGCGCTGCTGCAGCCGGTCCGCGTCCAGCCGCTGATAGGACCGGGCCAGCAGCGGGGTGTCAGCCAGCGCGCGGACCTCGGCGCGGTACCCGGCCACGCACTGCCGCACCGCCGCCTCGCACCCGGCCTCGCCGGCGCCGTTCTGCCGGCCCGCGACCCAGATGCTGGCCACCAGCCGGCGCAGATCCCACTCCCAGCCACCGGGGTGGGCCTCGTCGAAGTCGTTCAGGTCGATGACCAGGTCCCGCTGCGGGGAGGCGTAGAAGCCGAAGTTGCCGAGATGCGCGTCGCCGCAGATCACCGGGGTGATGCCGGTGGAGGGCAGCGCGGCCACGTCCGCGGCCATCACGACCGCCGCGCCGCGCAGGAAGCCGTACGGCGTGGCCGCCATCCGGCCCACCCGCACCGGGATCAGCCAGTCCAGCCGGCCCTGGTGAGACTCGATGATCAGCTGTACCGGATCGGGCCGGCCGGGCGCGGACCAGTCCCCCAGCGAGCGGCGCGGAACCTGGCGGCGGAGTTCCCGGCCCATCCGGTACCGGTCCTGCCTGGAGGTCGACCGCCGCCGGAGCGAGGTGAAGGCCTCGCTGTCCGCCGAGGCCAGGACGACATGCTCGGTTAGAGATTGCGCCACAGGCGGCCGTCGCGCTGGGTGAGCTGGGTGGCTTCCTTGGGTCCCCAGGTGGCCGCGTGGTAGAGCGGGATCGGATCCTCGGCCTGCTCCCAGTAGGCCAGCAGCGGGTCGACGATGCGCCAGGACCTGGCCACCTCGTCGGCGCGGATGAACAGCGTGGCGTCGCCGATCAGCGCGTCGAGGATGACCCGCTCGTAGGCGTCGTCCCGCGACTCGCCGTAGCCCTGGGAGTAAGCGAAGTCCATCGACGCCTTGCGCAGCCGGAACTCATGTCCTGGCACCTTGGCACCGAAGCGCAGGCTGACGCCCTCGTTCGGCTGCACCCGCGCCACCAGCGCGTCCGGCTCCAGGGTCACGGACTCGGCCGGGAACAGCGGCAGGTGCGGCGGCCGGCGGAACTCCATGACCACCTCGGTGGTCCGGCGCGGCAGGCGCTTGCCGGTCCGCACGTAGACCGGGACGTCGGTCCACCGCCAGTTGTCGATGTGCAGCCGTAGCGCCACGAAGGTCTCGGTGGCGCTGAGCGGGTCGACGCCCTCTTCCTCCCGGTAGGACATGATCAGGTTCTCCCGGGTCCCGCCCCGGGTGTACTGGCCGCGGACCGCGTCGCGAGCGATGTCATCCGAGCTGGTCAGCGGCCGGATCGCGCGCAGCAGCTTGACCTTCTCGTCGCGGATGGCCTCGGGGTGGAAGGAGGTCGGCGGTTCCATCAAGAACAGCGACAGCACCTGCAGGACGTGGTTCTGGACGATGTCGCGGACCGCGCCGGTGCTGTCGTAGAACCCGCCGCGCGAGCCGACGCCGAGCGTCTCGGCCACCGTGATCTGCACGTTGTCGACCCAGGTCCGGTTCCAGATCGGCTCGAAGATCGAGTTCGCGAAGCGCAGGGCCAGGAGGTTCTGCACGGTGTCCTTGGCCAGGTAGTGGTCGATGCGGTAGATCTGCGACTCGGTGAACGACGCGCTGATGTCGGCGTACAGGCTGCGGGCGCTGGCCTCGTCCCAGCCGAACGGCTTCTCGATCACCAGCCGCGGCCAGTCCCCGGCCGCGCTGCCGTTCAGCCCCGACCGGCCCAGCTGGACGGCGATGGTGCCGAACAGGCGCGGCGGCGTGGCCAGGTAGAAGACGTGCTGGCCCTTGGTACCGAGGGCCCGGTCGCAGTCGGCGAGCACCTCGCTGAGGCGCTGATAGGTATCCGGGTCGTCGTAGCCGCCGCTGATGTAGCGGAAGGTGGTCTTGCTGGTCTCGGCGGCCTGGCACCTGCCCGCCCACTCCTCGTCGCTCATCGCGGTCCGGGCCACGCCGACGAGGGCGAACTCGGGGCCGAGCCGGTGGTGGGCGGCCAGCTGGCGGATGGCGGGCAGGAGCTTGCGTTCGGTCAGGTCGCCGGAGGCCCCGAAGATGACCAGGGCGCAGGCCGGGGCGCGCCGCGCCTCGTCATCGAGTGCCGTTTCGTCCACGGCTCCATCATCCAACTCATTATTCCGAGGTGAAACCCCCTGAACGAATGAGTTACTGAAGTCGATGTCTGATCACAAGCCCTGTGCCGCACGGTGCCCGGGAGTTACACTCCCGTTGACGATGGGAGGCCCGGTATGAGCTCCGGAGGACCGCCCGGCAGCGAGGATGAGGCGCTCGGCATCATCGAGGCCGGCGAGGCGATCGGCGTCCCCACCGTCACCCTGCTGCTGCAGGGCCTGGCCATAACGCTGGCCCAGCCGCGCGGCGTGGCCCGGGAAACCCGGCGGCTGGCCGCGGACACGCTGCGCATCCTGGCCGGGAAGTCCGACCGGGCCCCGGCCAAGGGCGACCGGCGCTTCGCGGACCCGGCGTGGTCGCAGAACCCGGCGTTCCGCCGGCTGTGCCAGGAGTACCTGAGCCTGTGCGAATCGGTCGGGAACCTGGTCGACGATCTCGACCTTGGCTCGCGGAGCTGGCAGGACGCCGAGCGGGCCCGGTTCGTGGCCAACATCGTGATGAGCGCGGCCGCGCCGACCAATGTGTTTGTGAGTAATCCGGCGGCGCTCAAGCGGGCGTTCGACACCGGGGGCGTGAGCGTGGCCCGGGGCGCGCGCCAGTGGTGGCGCGACGTCCGCACGAACGGCGGGATGCCGGCCCAGACTGACCGGGGTGCGTTTTCGGTGGGCACGGACCTGGCCGTCACGCCGGGCGCGGTCGTGGACCGCGACGAGCTGGCCGAGGTCATCCAGTACAAGCCTTCGACGCCGGCCGTACGGCGGCAGCCGGTGCTGGTCATCCCGCCGCCGATCGGCCGCTACTACTTCCTGGACCTGCGGCCGGGCCGGAGTTTCACGGAGTACGCGGTCAGCCGCGGGCTGCAGGTGTTCATGATCAGCTGGCGCAACCCGGACGCGTCGATGGGCGGGCTCGGGATGGACGCGTACGCGGCCCGGATCCGGTCGGCGATGGACACGGTCAGCGAGATCTGCGAGTCGCCGGAGCTGAGCACGATCGGGTTCTGCGCGGGCGGGATCTTGATGTCCACCGTGCTGGCCGGCTCTGCTTTTGACGGCCGGGTGAGGGCGGCGTCGTTCGCGGTGACGCTGCTGGACTTCGATTCGAGGGCCGCGCTGGGCGCGTTCTCGGCGCCGCGGCTGCTGGAGCTGGCGCGCCGGCAGTCCAGCCGTTCCGGGGTCATTACCGGGCGGCAGCTGGGCAACGTCTTCTCCTGGATGCGGCCCGACGACCTGGTGTTCAACTACTGGGTCAGCAACTACCTGATGGGCGACCCGCCGCCGGTGTTCGACATCCTGGCCTGGAACGCGGACAGCACCAACCTGCCCGCGCGGCTGCACGCCGAGTTCCTGGACATCTTCCAGCGCAACACGCTATGCCAGCCGGGCGGGGTCACGGTGCTTGGCAGTGGGGTGGACCTGCGCCGGATCACGATCCCGACGTTCGTGACCGGCGCGATCACCGACCACCTGACCCCGTGGAAGGGGTGCTACCGGACGACCGAGCTGGTCGGCGGGCCGTCGACGTTCGTGCTGAGCAACGCGGGGCACATCGCCAGCCTGGTCAACCCGCCGGGCAACCCGAAGGCCACGTACTACATCGACGGAGAGACCGGGGCCGGGCCGGACGCGTGGTTCAAGTCGGCGACCAAGCAGCCCGGGACGTGGTGGGAGGTCTGGGCGGACTGGACGGCGTCGCGTTCGGGGTCCGAGGTGCCGGTGCGCGGGCACCTGGGGAGCGCCGCGCACCCGGTGCTGGAGCCGGCGCCGGGGCGGTACGTGCGGGACCGCGTGTAGCCGCCGTAGCGCGGTCCCGGCCCCGGCCGCGGGCCGGGCCCGGCTGCGGGCCGACGGGCTGTCTCAAACTCTCAGCGGACACTCCTACCCCACCCACCTCCCTGTCACCACCTGCCCCGCCCTCCGGCGAACACTCAACTACGTCGTTGCCACAACGACGCACACTGGACTACATGGTTGCCACAACGACGTAGTTGTACTTTGTTAGGTGCCGGCGAGGGCTGCGGCGAGCCGGTGGGGTGTTAAGGGCTGGCGGCACAGGGGGCAGGCGCCGAGGATGACGGCGAGCACGAGCTGGAGTTCGTGCAGGACCTGGTAGAGGGTCATCCCGGCGCAGGGGCTTTTGGGTCGGTCCTGAGTTTGGTGCAGAAGGCCTGGGCGAGCACGGCGAGGGTGACGTGGCGGTGCCACCCGGCGAACGAGCGGCCCTCGAAGTGGTCGAGCCCGAGGCCGTGCTTGAGTTCGCGGTAGTCGTGCTCGATCCGCCACCGGATCTTGGCCAGGCGCACCAGTTCGGCGAGGGGGGTGGTGTCCGGGAGGTTGGACAGCCAGTAGCGGGCGGGCTCGCCGGCGGCGGGCGGCCATTCGGCCAGCAGCCAGCATCCGGGCAGGCTGCCGTCGGCGGCGCGGGGGATGTCCCGGTTGGCGGGCCGGACCCGGATCGCCAGGAAGTGACCGGTCATGGCCGCGGCGGGGTTGCCCCGGGTGGCCTTGGTGCCCTGCCGCCAGGTCACCGGGCGGACCTGGCCCGCATGGGCGATGGCGAGCTCGCGCACGGTCACCGGCGGGCCCGGGTACGCGGGCTTACCCCGGCGGCTGCGGGCCGCCGGCACGGCATCGCCGGCGTGCGCGCTGGTGGTGCCCCGGACCGCGACCGCGTACTGCCAGCCCCGGTGTTCCAGTTCCAGCCGGAACGTGGTGTTCTCGCCGTAGCCCGCATCAGCGGTCACCACCGGCCGGGCGCCGCCCGGAGCGCCGGCCGGGTCCAGCACGCCCCACCCGCCCGGTCCGGCCAGCTCATCGAGCATCTCCAGCGCCAGCCGCCACTTTTCGGCATGCCGCACCTCACCGGGAATGCGGGCCTGCTCACGGCGCCGCGCCGCGCGGGCCGCCGCCACCGGATCGGCCAGCGCCTGGTCGTCCCAGGAAGCCGGGCAGAACAGCCGCCAGTCCGCCGCGCAGGACGCGCGCTCGTTCACCAGGTGCACGCTCACCGCGACCTGGCAGTTGCCGGTCTTGCCCAGCGTCCCGGAATACTGCCGGGCCACGCACGGCGACGCGGACCCGTCCTTGACGAAGCCGGTGTCATCCACGACCAGCGCCTCCACCGGCTGACCGGCCGCGAAATCCCGCGCCACATTCCGCCGCACCGCGGCGTAATCCCAGGTCGAGGACGTAATGAACTGCTGCAGCTGCTGATGGTCCACCCCCAGCCGCGCCGCCATCGGCTGCATCGACTTGCGCTGCCCGTCCACCAGCAGCCCCCGCGCGTACAACTCGCCCTTGGCGCGCTGATCCTTACGCGCCAGGCCACTGAACATCGCCGCGGTGAACGCCGCCAGCCGGGGCCGGACCTCCGCGATCTCTAAAGGAGTCATCCCAGCATGACACTACAAACACGCTCGCCACGCACCCCAAACCACCTAACAAAGTACTACTACGTCGTTGTGGCA
>Ga0070735_10000608_pt1 | contig 37744 bp, 44 predicted proteins | sample Coa_R1_FD_66443 | JGI IMG/M metagenome (GOLD analysis project Ga0070735, IMG submission 66443) | Surface soil microbial communities from Centralia Pennsylvania, which are recovering from an underground coalmine fire - Coalmine... | ecosystem: Environmental > Terrestrial > Soil > Unclassified ... | reverse complement strand
CGGGCGGCGCACTTGCGTTCGCTGATGGGCGAAGACGTTCTCAAACAGTATCTCGCAACGCGCGAGCGCGATCGCGACGTCGACTTAGCGGCGCTGCGCCTGGTATCCGGCGGCAGAGTGAACGACCTGGTGCTTGGGCAGGATGACGCCGGACCGGTCGGCTTGCACGTCGGCGACGTTGCAACGCTACAATCCACCGTGCAGCGGATGGGCATCGCGAATCGCGCGGCGATCGAGCCGGGAGCGGATGAACTCGGGATCGTGCTCGTGGCGCATGCAATTGCGCGCTCCATTCACTGGACGCCGCACATCGCGGTGGTTTATTCGCGTCCGGGCGGCGGGCAGACGCAGGATCCGCTCGAGTTTCGCCCGATCAGGATGACCATCGGTGCGCTGATCGCGCGCGTGGGTGGCGCGCGGGACGACGTTCATCCGGACCTTACGCTCTACGTGCGCGTGCCGCACACGACGCCCTCACAGGACGCCACGCTGATTCGCGCGCTCCAAATGCAGATCGCGGCCGGCCATTCAGCGGCGCTCGTCGACCTGACGTATCTCACGTATTCGTATGCCCCGCAAGCGGCTTTCGTGCAGCAGCTCGTCGATGCGGGCATCGCCGGTAAACTCGATGCGTACTCGTCGTGGAATACCGATGCGAATAGCGTCGGCATCGCGCTGGGAGAAGCTATCTCGGCCGGCGCAGGGCGCCGCACCGCAAAGTACGATCCGATTGCGCACGCGGAATTCTTGCTCGACCGCTACATCGACGACTATCTCTACCACACGCGCGTTCGCCCGCAAGTCAACGCGGAACTCACCGCGCAGGGCGTAAGCGAACACTACTGGCTTGCGCCGGACGTTGCGAAGCGCGCCAACGCGCGCGTGCGCGAACTGATTACGCCGTTATCCGAGGACCTGCTGCATCGGATCTATCCGTACTATCGCGCGCAAAAGCTTGACGTCTACCTTCCGTGGCCGCGCACTGCGGAGATTCGCAGCGACATTACGCTCGCGCCGCGGCAAGGCTAGCGGTGAAATACGACGGCGGAAAGCGTCGTGATCCAGGACGTAATGATCAAACCGATGACCCACATGAACCGCTGATCGATCTGCACCAACCGCTGGTCCATCTGTCCGAAGCGCAGGTCGACCTTTTGCTCGAGGCCATCCAGGCGACGGTCCAGCCCGTTGAGCCGGTCGCTAATTTGTTCGTATGCGCCCTCGAGACGAGCCATCCGTACTTCCATCGGTAGTGCCATACGATTGTATCACGCGAGTCCTGCACCTCGGCAACCTATCGCGCGTTCACCCTCATTCCACCGACTCTATCGCGTACAGCCACCAGCGATGCGCTCCCGGCTTTGCAGCACGATCGAAGTAGACGGTGGCAATCCGGCCGTCGGTGGTTTCGAACTCGTACCAATGGCGCTTGAGGTACACGTCGCCGCGATCTTCTTTCGTGCCGCGCCACTGTTTGCGGAGTGCGCGAACCTCGAGCAGAACATCGCGCCATTTGAAAGCGGCGGGCAGGTCCGTTCCCGCCGGCGCAATCGGATCAATGGGCTGCGAAACGAAGTGCTTGCCCATCCTTCGACAGGCTCAGGATGACAACGCTGTGGTCACGATGACAACGCTGTGGTCACGATGACAACGCTGTGGTCACGATGACAGGGGTTCGACGACGACGATCGGTTCCGTAGCGGGACTCTCGATCACCGTCAGCGGCTCGGGCTGGGCTTGGTCGACGGCGTCCATTTGACCGTGGAACCACGGCCCGAGGAAGTACTTCCACACGAGCTTTGCAATCGCAGCCGCCGGGATGCCCAAGATCAGTCCGGGCAAACCGAAGAGTTCGCCGCCTGCAAATACCGCGAACATGACCGTGATGGGCGAGACGCCGACCGTTCCGCCCATAATCTTCGGTACGAGCACGTTGTCGCTGATGCGGGCAACGCTGAACATGACGACTTGCACGAAGATCAGCATGAAGGCACCTTGCGGCGCAGAGAGCGCAAGCGCGATGATCTGCGCAATCAGCATGCCGATGATTGGAATGGCGTAACCGATTGCGCTGATGATGCCGACGAGCAATGCGAACTTGAAACCGAACGCTGCCGTAATTGCCGCTATGACGATGCCGGTTATGGCACTGACAATCACTTGACCCGCGATGTAGCCGCCGAAGACGCCGACCCCTTCGGTCGAGAGTTTTCGCGCCGTGGCGCGTTTGCTCGGCGGGAAAAAACCGGCGAAGCCGTCCGCCAGCCCACGCGGATTGACCAGGAAGAAAAACGAGAGGATGATTGCGGAAAAGGCGATGAACAGCCCCGTCGCGATATTGATTGCGAACGTGCCCAGCGACGTAACGGTCAGCGTGAGCAGCTCGGTGATGCGCTGCGCGCCGATTTGCTGCACGTTGAAAACCGGGATATTCGCTTCAGGAAAATGCAGGCGCAGCGCCGTCTGCGCGGTGACGAGCCACGACTGCGTGGCGTACAGATACGCGGGAACGTTTTGCAGCAAAACCTGAACCTGATCGACCGTCATCGGAATGATGATGACGAGTACCACGATCGTGGTCACGATCAACACGGTATACGACAGCGCGATGCCCCAGAGGCGCGGCACACGGTGGTTCTCGAGCCACGCTATGACCGGGTGTACGCCGGACGCGATGAAAGCGGCAATCACGAAAACCGCGATGGTCCTGGGGATGCGTGTCGCAAACCACAATGCAAGCCCCGCGATGATGAGGAGGGCAATCGTCATCCAGACGCGGCGGCGGTTCGCTAGGTCTACAGCGGTTTGCACAGCAGACGCCGCTCCGTCAGATACCCGGCGCGTTCGTACAGGGCGCGCGCAGCGGCGTTATCCTCGGTCACCATCAGTCCCATATACGGCAATCCTCGCCGGCGAGCCTCATCTTCGGCGGCCGCCAGCAGACGACTTCCTATACCTCCCCCACGATGCGAAGGTTCCACGGCCATGTACGCCACGAACCCTTGCGGCATGCGCGTGACCTCGTCGGGCATGGTGTCGAGCATCAGGATGAATCCGACCCGCTGCTCCGCTTCTTCGGCAATGAGCAGCACGTGCGATTGGCGGAAGACGAAATCGAGCAAGCCCTCATAGCTCGCGTCCAGCATCGCGTCGTTCACGTACCGAAAATGCGCTACCGAATTCTCCATCGTGCGCTTTCCGAGGTCCAGCACGAACTGCCGGTCCTCGACGCGCCCCTCGCGGATCACCGGCGCTATGCCGCTGCCCGCCATACCGGCAACAATTCCTCGAATGCTTCGATGAGTGCGCCGTTCTCGTCCGGCGCGCCGATCGTAATGCGCAAGCGTCCCGGCATTGCGAGCGCGTCGCCCGAACGCACGATGATCCCGCGATGCAGCAAGTCGGTGTACGCGCGCGTCGCCCCTGCCGGAACCTCGACGGAATAAAAGTTCGCTTCGGTCGGATAAACGTGCAGGCCCAAGCGCGCAAATTGGTTCATGATGAAAGCCTTCCCCGCGAGATTCGAAGCGATGCTGTTCGTCACGAACTCTTCGTCGCCGAGCGCACCCGCTGCTCCCAACGCCGCCGGCCGGGAGATATTGAACGGTAATCGCACCCGGTTGAGCCAGCCGATCATCTCGGTATCGGCAAAGCCATAGCCGAATCGCAGCGAGGCCAAACCGTAGATTTTCGACATCGTGCGCAACACGATCGTGTTCGGACGCTCGCGCACGATCTCGACGGCGTCCATGGTATCGCCGCTCATGTACTCGCGGTATGCTTGATCGACCAGCAGGGTCACGTTCTCCGGAAGGCGCGCGGAAAACGCGTGCCACTTCTCGCGCGAAAGTGCCGTTCCCGTCGGGTTGTTGGGGTCGCACACGATCACGAGCTTGGTGCGCGGCGTAATTGCGTCCAGCATTGCCTCAGCGTCGTGAACGCCGTCTCGCAGCGGAACCTCGATCGCCTTCGCGCCGGTCAGCGACGTCGACAATTTGTAGAGCGTGAAGGTCGGCACCGCCATAATCGCTTCGTCGCCTTCTTCGAGCAGCGTTTCACAGGTGATGTTCACGAGTTCGTTACTGCCGTGGCCCAAGACGACGTTCTCTGCCCGCAGCTCGTAGGGTGCGGCAATCTGCGCCTTCAGCTCGGGATAGGTGTCGTCGAGATACAAATGAAGCCTGTCGATGTGACGCAGCGCCGCCATCGCTTTGGGTGAACTGCCGAGGGGATTTTCGTTCGACGCGAGTTTAATGATGCGCGAGAGGCCGAGGTCGCGCTGCACTTCTTCGATCGTTTTGCCCGGCACGTACGGCGCGAGCTTGCGGACGGCGGGGCGGCTCATGCTAGGTTGACGCAGCAGCTCGCCGGGAACCCGGATCGGTAATCGGCTCTCCGCCTTTGCATTGCGGACACGCTTTTGCGTCGTACGAAACGATGGGCATGTCCAGCAGTGCGAACGTACGCACGCCGAAGTCGGCTTCGCCTCGCCGGACGATGACGCCGACGCCCACGATTACCGCGCCGCTCTTGCGCACGACGCCCAGCACTTCTTTTACCGAGCCGCCGGTGGTTACGACGTCTTCGACGACGAGCGCACGGTCCGAGGGCTTGAGCTCGAAGTTGCGTCGCAGCAGCGGCACGCCGTTTTCCTTCTCGACGAAGATCGCTTTCGTACCGAGCGACCGCGCGACTTCATAGCCGAGAATGATGCCGCCTACCGCAGCGCTCACGACGATGGTCGGCTTCGCGTCGCGAAACGCATCGGCGATATCGCGCGCGACCTGTTCGACCATCACGGGATCTTCGAGAATGCGAAACTTTTGAATGAATCGGTTGCTGTGACGGCCTGAACTCAGGCGGAAATGCCCTTCGAGCAGCGCACCGCGATTTTTGAGTTCGCGCTCGAGGTCTAACGTTTGATGCATCGGCTCCACCTTTTACAATTTAGAGCGACTTGCCCTCCAGTTTGGCAACCTCGTCCTAAGACGGAACAGTCCGTTGCATTTCGTCGAGAATCGCTCTAGCCGCGGCAAAGGCGTCGGGCGCTTGCGTAATCGGCCGGCCGACGACGAGATAGTCAGCGCCCGCGCGCACCGCTTCCGCAGGCGTGGTCACGCGCTTTTGATCGCCGTGCGCCGCCTCGGCCGGACGTACGCCGGGCGTAAGCGTAAGGAATTCATTTCCCAACGCCGTCTTGATGTCGCGAGATTCGTGCGCGCTGCAGACGACGCCGGAGCAGCCCGCATCCTTGGAAAGACGTGCGAGACGCACGGCGTTTTCGAGGGGATCGCCGCCCAAACCGACGTCGAGCAGATCGCCCTGGCTCATGCTCGTGAGAATGGTTACCGCAAAGACGTGCGGATGCGTCATGCCCAGTTCGTCGGCGCGTTCGTTTGCGGCGGTAACGGCGGCGCGCATCATCTCGGTTCCGCCGAGCGCGTGAACATTGACGATGTGCGTCCCATATCGCACCAATTGCTTTACGCCGGCGGCAACGGTCCGCGGTATGTCATGGAGCTTTGCGTCGATGAAGTGGCGGACGTCACGCGCTTCCATGTATGAAAACACGCGCTGTGCGTAGCCGTAGAGCGACTCCATCCCGACTTTGTAAATCAGATCGAGTTCGTAGAGCTCGTCGATGAGCCGCTCGGCGTCGTCGGGTGAGGGCACGTCGAGCGCGACGACCAACTGCGACATCAGCCTTCGTCTCCTTCGAATTGGTGCGGCGTCGCGAAGCCGACGTTTGCCTTGCCGACAATCTCGCGAATCGATGCGATGCCGCGCGCTGCCAGGTACTCGCGCAGTTCCTGCGCGATGCGTTCGGGAATGCGCGGATCGGTGAAGTTCGCGGTACCGATGGAAACAGCGCTTGCGCCCGCAAGGAAAAACTCGAGCGCGTCGCTCGTGGTTTCGATGCCGCCCTGGCCGACAATCGGTATCGTCACCGCGCGCGCAACCTCGTAGACTGCCAGAACCGCAATCGGCCGGATAGCCGGACCCGAAAGGCCGCCGGTCACGTTTCCCAATCGCGGTCTCCACGTGTTCACGTCGATGGCCATGCCGCGCACCGTGTTGATAACGGCGAGCGCATCGGCGCCTGCGTCTTGCGCTTCACGCGCAATCGACGCGATGTCGGTGACGTTCGGTGAGAGTTTGACGATGAGCGTCTTGCCCGTGACGTCGCGAACGGCTTTGACGACGCGCGCCGTCAGCCGCGGATCGCAAGCGAACGTCTCACCCTCGCTCGCGACGTTCGGACACGAAATATTCACTTCGAGCGCGTGAATCTCGCTGCGCGCCCCTAGGTGCTCGGCAACGTACGCATAGTCGTCCACGGAAAATCCCGCAACGCTCCCGACCACTTTGCACGGGCGGCTTGCAAACTTTGCAACGTCGTGCTCGAGATACCACTCGATGCCGGGATTCTGCAGGCCGATTGCATTGAGCATGCCCGCGGGCGTCTGCACCAAACGCGGGGTCTGGTTGCCGAGGCGCGGAGCACGCGTCACGCTTTTGAGCACAACGCCGCCAATCTTCGAGAGATCGACGAACGGCGCAAACTCCTCGCCCGACCCGTAGCAGCCGCTGCCCATCAACGTCGGATACGCAAGCTCGAGCGAACCGATCGTCACGGAAAGGTCTACGACGTCTACCATCGCAGCTCGTGCGCCCAGAAGACCGGGCCTTCTTTGCAAATGCGCGCGTAGACGACGTCGCTGCCGCCGGCATCGCTTCCCGGAAATCCCGGCGCCTGCGCGCTCGCGCGATCCAGCGGAACGACGCAGCCCCAACAGCCGCCGACGCCGCATGCGAACGTTTCTTCCAGCGAAAGCTGCGCGGGCACGCCGAGCTCTTTTGCGACGAATGCCGTCGCCCGCAGCATCGGTGAAGGCCCGCACGCGAGAATCAAATCCGGTTTGCGCTCCGCAAGCGCGAGCGCTTCGGTGACGAAGCCGTGATGGCCGAAGGTCCCATCGTCGGTCGCGCAGATCACCTCGCAGCCTTCACGTTCGAAGCGCTCCCGCTCGACGAGCAGATCTCTCGTGCGCGCGCCATAAAACAGGCGCACGCGTTTGCCCGAACGGACGAGCGACTGGGCCGGAAGTAGGACCGACGCAATCCCTACGCCGCCTGCGACGATTGCCACGTCCCTCGCGCCGTCAAATGTGAAACCATTACCGAGGGGTCCTGTAACGGCAAGATGATCACCGGCACGCAATTGCGCGAGTTCGCGCGTTCTGGGTCCGCAGACGAAGAACAGGATGCTGGCACGCTCACCTTGAGCTTCATAAATGCCAAGCGCGACGGCGGCGCGCTCTCCGTCCGGTGGGATCGCCATCAAAAACTGGCCGGGTTGCGTCACGTTTACGAGTGCCGGCGCGTGAAAACCAAGGAGGAACACGCCGGGCGCGAACTGCGTTGCATCTGTTACGACAACCTCGTGCACGTCTGGCATCGCCTGGACATTCTCGCCACAAAACCGACATACTTCCGTAACGGAATTTTTAATCAAAACTGCGACATTTGACTGAACTTCTTCTCGCCAATAGCCGTTATAGGGTATAGAACGACAAAAATAGGAAAGGAGGGTCCACAAACATGGCAGGTCTGATGGTCTTCAAATCGTTAGCCGACGCACTCCGAGCGGGCTATCAAGTGTACGACCGCACCTCGGACGGATATCTCGTCCGCACCAGAACTGCAGCTGGATGGGCAATCGCCCTGGTCAGTTGCAAGTGAACCCTCCGAAACAGGGATAAGTGCAGCAAGAAAAAAGGCCCGCTCAGGCGGGCCCTTTTTATTTGCATCTTAGCGGACGTCGGGTGGGCTGGGCGGCTTTTCGAGGCCCGTCGCAGCGCCGGGGCGCCAGGCGCCGTAGCCGCCGGGCGTTACGTCGCGCTCATTCGTGAACGGCCGCTGTCCGGGTGCCTGCGCCTGCTGGCTTGGAGGCGGCATGCCCGGTTGCTGCCAGCGCGGTCCAAGGCCGAACGGGCCCATTTGCGCGCCCGACAAGAGTGCGATAATAACCTGAGCGACACCGACGAAGAGCGGGATGAGTCCGCCGAGCAGCCAAGGCCCGGGGCGACCGAGGTCGATGAACGAGAGCCCGACCAGCAACGCGAACCCAATCATCGCCGTCGTGATGCCTTTGCGCAGAGCGCGGTTCGCACCATAGCACATCGCGGCGTACGGGTCGTATCCGGGCGCAGCTCCGGACATCGGACCGGGTGCGGCACCCGGCATACCGTAGGTCGACGGATCGTACCAGCCCATCTTTGCGGCCTTTCGTGCCCACTTCGAATCCGGCGGCGGAACGATTCCGCGCCGCAGCATCTCAATGCGTTCTTGGTGCCCAAGCACGCGGCTCACAATCGCGTAGAGAATCGGCATACCGAAGATCAGCACCACGCCGACTACGGCAACCATGTTGTCCGAGGGGCCCATTCTAAATCGCTCCGTTCGTGTTGATATGAATGCTTCCGTCTTGCGTCGAGACCCGGAGCGACCCGCCGCCCGTTCCGACTTGGTAGTCGGCAGTTCCAGAATCTTCGTCCTGCGCGGCGCGTTCGCCGTTGAACCGGATGCTGCCGTCATCCGTGTGCGCGTGTACCGCGAGGTTTGCGGCCAGCAGTCCGACGTGTATCGACCCGTCGCTGCTCTGCAATCGCCCACCGTCGACGCTCAAGCCGGCGGCCCGAATCGAGCCGTCGTTCGTTACCGCGTCGATGTTCGGCGTGCGCACGTCGTTCAGGCGCAGGCTGCCGTCATCCGAGGCGAGCGTAATCTTGGTTGAATGAACGCCGTTCAACGAAATCGAGCCGTCGACCGAATGAATCCCGACCTCGCCCGTGATGCCGGTCACCTGCGCTCCGCCGCAGCGCGTAATATCCAGGAACGCCGCCGGCGGGACAGCCACTTCCGTGTGCTGGAAGTCTATCCCCAAGATTCCAACGTGCAGGTTTCCGTTTGCGCGCCGGATGCTCACACCGTCGGCCGTCCGAGCGGCTGTAAGCGGAGGCACGGTCGGTGTGCCCCAAACCCATCCCCAGGTGCGGGAGTCGTCGGTCACGTGAACCTTGCCGTCGGTCGAGGCCGTTATTACGACGCGCGAATCCGGATCGTCAATCACGACGTGCGGAGCGTCGCCGGCGTCGATGGGAGCAAGCGTCTTGCCGTGGGCGTCCACGGCGTGAAGCCCGGCCGCTTGGACGGAGAACCGGCCATCGAGACACCAGATGATTGCGGCGCCGATAAAGAGTTCCGCCGCCAAGAGGACGACCACGATGCCGGTGCGGGAGTAACGCATGTCCCATGTACGGCACAGTTCCCTCAAGGTTTCACGAGGCGTACGAAATGGGCGCCCCGGCTGCTTTGCCGAAACAATGTGCGACGTTCCGCTGTATCTGGAACGTGGTTGCAGCACTGCTGGAGGCACCTTCCATCGACTCGTCGGCCCTGATTGACGATCGCACGCTCGTGGCCGATACGCTGGCCGGACGTCCCGACGCATTCGCGACGCTCGTCGAGCGCTACGACCGCGCAGTCTATCATTTGGCCTATCGCACGCTGCGTGATGGCGAGGAAGCGCGCGACGTCGCACAGGAAGCGTTTTTCAAAGCGTTTAGAAGCTTGCGCACCTACAAGCCCGAGGCAAAGTTTTCGACGTGGCTCTTTTCGATTACCTATCATGCGTGCTGCGATCGGCTGGGGCGGCGCAAACGGTTCTCGAACGAAGAGCTTCCGGAACGCGCCGATTCTTCGGCGGGTCCCGAAAGCGAGGCAATCGCAAACGACGAGGCGCGGCGCTTGCGCGCAGCAATTGCGATGCTTCCGGAGAAGTATCGAACGGTCATCACGCTGTATCATCTTCAGGGGCGGCAGTACGACGAAATCGCCACGGTGCTCGGCGTGCCGATCGGCACGGTGAAAACGCATCTGTTTCGCGCCAAGGAGCAGTTGAGGCGTATACTCAATCAAGAGCCCGCGGGGGTACAATGAACGAGCAATTGACGGGCGCGCCCTCGGGGAATGATCAAATCAGCAGCACATGTATGCGCGCCATGGTTTGGGGGCCCCGCGAAGCGGGGGGCGCGGAGTCTAGGGCGGAGTGCCTTTGAAATGAAACGGAACTATAACGACGACGAACTGGAACGCGCGCTCTTCGCGCTGGATCTCGAAGAGCCGCCCGCTGATTTGCGCGGCTCGATTCTAGCGCAAACGATTTACCGCGTTCCGGCTTCCGCTTCCGTTCGCCCGTGGGAGATTTGGCTGTACGGCGCAATGTGCGCCGCGCTCGTCTGGCTGCTGTTCTTCGTTCTGCGCGGCGACGCGCACCGCGCCGTGGTTACGGCAACCGATTACGGACATCAGCTGCTCAGCGCAGTCGCACAGCCTTCGGTTCTGTTCTGGATCGCACTTGGCGGCGCCGCGGCGTTTTGGATTTCTCAAATGGAATTGGCGCCCACGCCGAACGGTCTCGGCAAGCAGACTGCTTCTCGCCGGACCTCGCGAGGGTAACCGGATAACGACGGCGGCTGGCCGGGCTGCCCCCGCCGCCCGCTGACGTCGTTCGAGCCAACGAGCGCGCAGTTTTCAGGCGAATTTAATGGCTCGCGCAGGGTATCAGCGAGCGACGCGCCGATACCTTCACATAATGGAGAGTCCTGCCCGCGCGCACCACATCTTGGTCGTAGAAGACGATGCGGCGATTAGCCGCGTCCTGCAGCTCGAACTGGAGCATGAAGGCTATCAGGTTACCGTTGCGCGTGACGGCCTTACCGGTTTGGAACTCGCCCTCAAAGAACCGGATCTCGTGCTGCTCGATCTCATGCTGCCGCGCATGGATGGTATGGAGATCTGCAAGCGCGTACGCGCGAAGAGCCGCGTGCCGATCATCATGCTGACCGCCAAAGATCGCGTGCCCGAACGCGTTGCGGGCCTCGACATGGGCGCGGACGATTATCTCACCAAGCCGTTTTCGACGGACGAGCTGCTCGCCCGGGTGCGCGCAAGGTTGCGCGAGAAGGCGCCGGCTGAAAACGTGATCGCGTATCGCGACTTGGTGATGGACCGCGATCGCCACGAAGTGCGCCGGGGCGAAAGCGAGATCAACTTGACCGCGAAGGAATACGCGCTGCTGGAATTCTTGCTGCTGCACCGCAACAAGGTGCATACGCGCGACGAGCTGTTCAACGGCGTTTGGGGCAGCGACTTTCTCGGTGACTCCAATCTCATCGACGTCTACATTCGCTATTTGCGGGGGAAGATCGACGATGGCTTCGAGGACAAGCTCATCACGACCGTGCGCGGCGTCGGCTACACCATAAAAGACTGAGGTATGAACTCGCTTCGGTGGCGCATTGCCTGCTGGTATGCGCTGCTGCTCGTGGTCGTCGCCATTGCGCTCGGCGTGACAATCACGCTGCGCTTCGAAGGGATTTTGCGCGCGCAAGCGACCGATCACGTCGCTAGAACGCTCGACGATATCCGCGTCGCCGCGGCACCGTCGGCGAATTCGTTTCTCTTCTCGGAGGGCGGCGATTCGCTGCTGATGCTGGAGAGCCCCGACAACTTGGAGCGCTGGTCTTCGACCAGCACGTTCATCGAAGTGGACGACTTGCGCGGTTACCCGCTCGCCAAAAGCTTCAACATGGACGCGCTTGCGACGTTCGGCAACCCGCAGCTCACGCCGCAACGGCCGTCGGTCATTCGCGAAGTGAGCGTGCAGGGGCGGCCGTTTCTCGTCGCCTCTCAAGTGCTCATCAGCGGTAACCGCGCGCTCATCGTGCAGGTGGGCAACCCGCTCGATCAGCTGTATCAGGCGTTCCGGCAGACGGAATGGTCGATCGCCGTCATCTTACTCGTCGCCATCGTCGCCGTAGCGGCCGTCTCCTTTGCAATCGCTTCACAGATCACGACACCGATCAATCAGCTCGCGAACGCGATGCGCGAGATCGGCTCCGAAGGCTTGCATCGCCGGCTGCGCTGGAAAGGACGACGGGACGAAGTCGGCCGATTGGCACAAAACTTTGACGATTTGCTCGCGCGTTTGGAAGAGGCGTTCGCACGCGAGCGGCAATTCATTTCCGATGCATCGCACGAGCTGAAGACGCCCCTGACGTCCATCAACGCGAACGCGCAAATGCTCGCCCGCTGGGGCGACCGCGACCAGCAAGTCCGCAAAGAGAGTCTGCAGACCATCATCGACGAGAGCGCCACGCTTGCCAACATGGTCAACGGCATGCTTACTTTGGCGAAAGCCGACTCGGGCGACGCGATTCCGAAGGAACCGTTGTCGCTCGGCACGATCGCCCGCGAGGCGTTAAACGCGACCTCGCAGCGTGCTTCCGACAAAGGGCTCGATCTTCGTCTGGAAGCGGACACGCAGGCGCCTATCGTCGAGGGCGACGCTGCGCTCGTGCGGCAGATGATCACCAACCTCATCGACAACGCGATCAAATTCACGGAAGCAGGCGGCGTGACGGTGCGCGTGCGTGCAACGGACGGCGAGGCCGTCGTTGAAGTGCAGGACACCGGCCCGGGCATCGATCCGCAAGAGCTGCCGATGATCTTCGATCGCTTTTACCGTACCGATAAATCGCGCACCCGCGACGTTCCGGGCACTGGGCTTGGTTTGGCCATCGTGCGCTCAATCGCGCGCGTCCACAAAGGGCGCGTCGAAGCGCAGCGTCCGGAGAGCGGCGGCACACTGATGCGCGTTCGCTTGCCGCGTATTCATTGAATTCTCATTTCCCCTGCGGCGGACGCCCGTACAATGAAGGCGTGACCCGGTTGATCCTCGTTGTGCTCGTAGCGGTGCTTGCGAGCTGGCCCGCCTACGCGCGCGCCCAGCAAGTAGTTCCCGTTGCCAACACGCCGGTGATCCGCTTGCAAATGCGCTCGGGCACGCTCACGATTCACACGTGGGATCGTCAGCAAGTACAAATCGAGTCGAGTGTGCCGGTGCGCTGGCGCCACTTCGACCCGGGCGCCGTTGCAAATGCGCTGCCGGCCGACGTGACGATACCTTCGACGACGATCGTCACGCCGAACGGCCCCGTGCTTTTACCGGCGGAATCGTTTGCAATCGATTCCGTATTGAACGAGCCGCATGACGGCGTCGTCATCTTCGGCGGAGACCAAGACGCCGACGTCACCCTCACCATTCCGCAATCGACCGCGCTCGTGTGGGCCATGATCGGGCGCGGGCGCATCGCGGTCGACGGTTATCGCAATGGCACGCTCGTCGCGATGCTGCACAACGGGCCGATGCAGTTGCAAAATTCCGGGGGTGACGTGTACGCGCAAGTCGCGCGCGGACAGATCTTCGTGAACAACTCCACGTTCAACCGCATCCGCGTGCGCACCGCTGCGGGCAACATCGTCTTCGAAGACACCAACGTTCGGCAGATCGAAGCAAGCAGCGTCAACGGAAGTATCGCGTACGACAACGGCACGTTCGTCCCGGGTATCGCGCGCTTTGAATCGCAAAAGGGAAACGTTGCGATCGGCGTTGCCGGCGGCGGCGCGCGCATCGACGCGCACAGCGGCGGCGGACGCATCTTTTCGGGATTTTCCGGCGGGGCAGCCGTCGGCGGTTCCCCGACCGATACGCAAGCAATCGTGGGTTCGGGCGGCCCCGTCGTTACGGCGAACTCGGATAGCGGCGGCGTCTTTCTCTACAACGGCTCCCTGCGCACGCAGCGGCGCTTGCAAGGCGCGTGGGAGCCTATCGCGCGAATGCTCAGGCGTCAGCCGCCGCGCCGGTCACAGCAAAAACTTCCGCATCGCAGCCATGTCTAATTTGAACGTATGCTGCGGGAGGATCGCTTCTTCACGATAGTCGCAGCGCTCGAAGAACTTTTGCGCGGCACTCCGGTGCGGAACGAGCGCCGTCATCTTGTGGCAGTTGTAGTAGTTCGCCACGTCCGCGGCACTCCGTAGAAGCGCTCGTCCGATGCCTGCGCCGCGCCGCTGCGGCAGCACGATGACGCGGTGCACGTTCGCGAGCGACGCGGCAACATGAATTTGCGCGACGCCGACCATTTGCTCGCCGTCCATTGCCGCAAAATCGTGGGTCTGCTCGTGCCAGATGACGCTGAAATCGTAAAACGTCTTGAGCGCTTCGCGTTCGGCGCTGCGCACGAACTCCATGACGGTGCCGGGTTGAACGCGGACGATCTCAACCGGCAAGCGCGGCTACCTCGGTATCGACGTCGAGGCGCATATTGTCGTACGCGGCGATCACGCGTATTCCCAGTTCGTCCTCGACCTCGCGAGCCAGACGCGCAGGGCCTTGCTCGAGCATCTTCGTGCCGAAGTGCTGCATGACGGCAACGCGCGGACGAACTTCCGCCATCACCGCCTTGGCCTGGTCGAACGTCATGTGGTCCACGTCCATGCTGTCGCGGTAGCGCAGCACGTTGATGATGAGCACGTCGGGATTGTGCGAGGCGTAATCGCGCGCGAGTCCGTCGAACAAACGCCCGCACGGTAAGTACGAAACGGTACGTCCGGCATAGTGGAAATGCATGCCGTAGGTTTCGACGGCGTGAACGTGTTTTATCGACGTGCGAATCTCGACCTCGCCGATGCGATACGATCCACTGCGCTCTTGCGCAATCTCGATGCGCTCGACGAATCGCTGCGCGTACGGCAGCACGACGTGCTCTCCTTCGATTGCGTCGCGCGGCGCGAGCAGCACGCCGCGGCGCTTGAAGCCGCCCGACGTCATCGCTTCGATCATGACGTTCACGTCATTGGCATGATCGAGATGTTTATGCGAGAGAACGATGCCGTCCAGCTCGCGCGGGTTGCACGGCGGAACGTGTGAGAGCGCGCGCACCAGCGCACCGGGTCCGGGGTCGACGTGCAGCTGCGTCGTTCCGAAACGCATCCACATGCCGCCGGACGCGCGAATTTGCCGCGCGACGACAAATCGCGCGCCACCGGTGCCAAGAAAGAGAATCTCCGTCACGGTTGCGCGGGTTCAACTCCCGCGAACGACGTTACTCCCCGGCAACCCGCCACTGACCGCTGTAGAGATTAAAAAAAGCGTCGAGATTCGAGCGATATTGCTCGAGCGCGACGCTCCACAGCACGAGGGCTTCTCGCCCTTCTTCGGTCAGCGTATAGATCCGGCGGGCAGGCCCTTGCTCTTTGGGATCCCACCAGGACGAGATGTATCCATCACGCTCCAATTGACGCAGCGCACGATACACCGTTCCAGGATCCGAGATCACGTCGAACCTCGCCTTGAGTTCTTTCATGATCTCGTAGCCGTGCAGGTTATGCTCCTTCAACATAACGAGCAGCCAAGCCATCAGATAATTTTTCGGCGTGCCCCTTGGTGGGAGGCCCGCCTCTTTACACGGAGCGTTAAAAGCTCCACCCGGCTCCACAAGTTTCATGCCGGCGTCACTGCCATACGTCACACATCCGTTGCGCGCCGCGCGCTGAAAAATTATTCTTCTATGTATTCTACCAACCGCTCGGCCGTTTTATGCGCGCATACCGTGCGATGGTCCATGCGGCCTATGTCACGAACGTGTCCGAGCGCTGGGCAGGGTCATTTGGCACGCAACCGGACACGCCCTGCGAGAAAAGTAGTCCGGGTACATAAAAACTTTACCGACTTGTTAGGTCTGCCTAATTCAGGAACCTTAATGCAACGGCGGAACGTGCGCGGTGACGAAATCCATGACCCGCGCCGTCGTTTGACCGACGACGTCGGCATGCGTCACCGCAAAGTAAATCGCGGCCAGATAAAGTACTGCCGCCTTCACGAGAGCACTCCCAGCGTCGGAAAGCTGCCGCGCAAGACGGCTTGCGAGGGCTGGCCGAGCCAACGCTCGAGCACCGTTGCGTAGACGCTGCGAAAGTCGGTATCGAACCGGACGTTGCCGATGCTCGTGTTCGAGAGATCCGGATATTTGCCGTAGATTCCGCCCTTGACGCCGCCGCCGATGAGAAAGAGCGGTGAAGCCTCACCGTGATCCGTTCCGCGGCTCGCGTTTTCAGCGATGCGGCGGCCGAATTCCGAGAACGTCATCGTCAGGACGCGCTTGTCGTTCCCGTGAGCCGCTAAATCGTCGTAAAACGCCTTGACCGCATCGGAGAATTGTCCGAGCAGACGGTCCTGCACGGCTTTTTGATTGACGTGCGTGTCGAATGAGCCGTGCTGGACGTAGATGACGCGCGTTCCGGTTTTGCTGCCGATGATTTGCGCCGCCAGTGCAAGACTACGGCCGAGCGGCGTTGCGGGGTACGCGCCCGCGGGTTTGTAACCCGCGATGAGTTTGGGCAGCTCTTCGGAGCCCTTTTGCGCGTGGTCTTCAATCTCCATCACGTGCGCGAGATACGGCGACGTGAACGGCAGACGCGTATCGTTCACGACGTGACCGAACGTTGCGCGTTCCAATTTGTTCCGATCGGAGACCAGTCCGTAACCCTGTATTTGCGCGATCGCCGGCACGTCCGTGCGGTTGGCGACGAACACTTCGGGGAGCACTTGCGCGAGCGCGACACCGTTGAACAGATTGTCTTTCGGAAGACCTGCGTCGTCGAGATACCGCCCCAGCCAGCCGGTGTGCTCGTAGCGTTCGGGAACGGCCGTTTGCCAAATCTCGGTGGAACGGAAATGCGAATGATCGGGATTGGGATACCCGACGTTTTGTATGATTGCCACCATGCCGCCGTCGTACATCGATTTGAACGAACGCATCTGCGGATTGAGGCCGACCTGGTCGTTTATCGCGAGTACGTCTGCGCGCGCAACGCCGATCGTCGGGCGCACCTGATAGTATTGCGGGTCGCCGTGTGGGACAACGCAATTCAGGCCGTCGTTACCGCCCTGCAGGTTCATCAGCACGAGGCAGCGATCTTCGGCGCCGGGCAGCCCGGGCAGCGGCGATTGCGAGAGCGCCTGCGCAAACACGTGCTGCGTGTTTGCGATGACCGCCAGCCCGCTGAGTGCTCCGACCAGAAAATTGCTGCGTCTCATGCCGCCCCCTAGTTGAGTTGGTATGCGGGCATCGCCATCGTCAGATAAGCGGCGCCGCGCACCCGTTCTGGATAGTTTTCTCCGGAAAGCATGCCGAGCGCCGACGTCCCGGCGCCATTGAGATAGTCGGCGAGCTGCGCGAGCCCGCTCGGTGACGCATCGCCGTGCAGAATCGTCGAAACGAGCTGTGATGCGGCCAAGCGCGCATTCAGCGGCATGTCGTTCATCCATGAAGCGTCATCCATCATCGGCGAGTTCACCAGACTCGCAACGAAATTCTCGCGCGAAATGACGGTCTGGCTCGTGAGCCAATTTGCCCCTCCGGGCCAGCCCGCAACGTTCGGCGGATAAAACAGGATTTGCCCCATTTGCACGAGTGCGCGCTGAGCGCGTTCGTCGATCTCGTTCAGCCCGAGCGTTTTATACGTGCCGACGACGAATTCGACCGGACTCTTCACCAGAGCGCGGTATGCGCGGGGCGAGTAAAAGACGTTGCTGCGCAGCAGCGTGGACATCACCGGCTGCAGGTTGAAGTCACTCGCGCGAATGAGCGCCGCGACTGCGCTGACGAGCTGCGGCTCCGGGCTGTTGTAAACGAAGAAATTGAGCAGATTGTTCGCCCAGAACTCGGCGCAAGCCGGCTGCTGATAGATGATCTCGACGATGTTCTGGCCGCTGAAGTTCCCGGTTTGGCCGAGGAAGGTCTTGCTGCCGTCGTCGTGCCGGCGGGGAACGTAACGTGCTTGTCCGGTAAGGCGATTGACGATCCAGCCGCTCCAAGCGCGCGCCGCTTCACGCACGTCGTTTTCGGTGTAGTGATCCACGCCCAGCGTAAAGAGCTCCATCAGTTCACGGGCGTAGTTTTCGTTGGGATGCTGCGCGAGGTTGGTCGCGTTGTCCAAGTAGATCAGCATCGCCGGATCGATGGAGACCTGCCACGTGAGGTTTCGCAGATTTCCTAAAGCGTACTGGCGGAAGAGCTGATTCTGGTCGAACGCCATCTGCGGATCGACGCCCTTTTGAATCGCCGCCGTGGTGAAGTGCCCGTGGAAGTAGAGCGTCATCTTCTCCTGGAGCGGGGCGGGCGTCGTCAGCATGCGGTTGAGCCACCACTGCTGCAACGCGACGATCGAGGCGCGTTCGCCCTTTTGGATTTCCATAAAGACCTGCCGGCGCTGCATGTCGTCGACCGCCTTCGGACGTCCGCCCGGAAACAGCTGTTGCACCGCCTGGCCGAAATTGTAGAGGTTGTCCGGCTCCGGAAGGTTCGCCGTCGAGGGAAAGTTCACGAGCGAGTCGACGGCGGCGTTCATCGGCATCGCCGCAGTGCGCGCAACCTCGTCGCTGGTTCCGCCGAATCCGGCACGACGCAGCAGATGCGCGGCAAGGCGAGCGTTCCAAGGACCGCGGTACGGTTCCAGCGCTGTTGTGAGATCGAGCCGGCCGGCGGGACGGGTGATGCCGGCAACGTCGGTTTGCGGAAGAGCGGCGCTAGCCATGTAACCAGTCTAGCGAACCGGCGCGCAGACGGGGTTAAACGGGCATTGGAAGAAACGCGTAGCCGTGAGCCTGTTGGAAACGCGCCTCGAACGGCGCAGCGACGCCTACCTGCAAAATTTCGAACGCATGTCATCTCTCGTCGCGCATTTGCGCACGGAGCTGCTGGCGGTGCGCGCGGGCGGCGGCCCGGAAGCCGTTGCAAAGCACCGCAAGCGAGGCAAGCTTACGGCGCGCGAACGCATCGACCGGCTCGTCGATCCGGGGTCGGCCTTTCTCGAATTCTCGGCGCTGGCCGCACACGAGATGTACAAGAACGCCGCACCTTCAGCCGGCGTCGTCACGGGTATCGGCATCGTCGAAGGCCAGCACTGCGTCATCGTTGCGAACGACGCCACCGTAAAAGGCGGCACGTACTATCCGATGACCGTCAAAAAACATTTGCGCGCGCAGGAAATCGCCGAACAGAACCACTTGCCGTGCATCTATTTGGTCGATTCCGGGGGCGCATTCTTACCGCTGCAGGCCGACGTATTTCCGGACCGCGATCATTTCGGGCGCATTTTCTACAATCAAGCGCGCATGTCGGGCAAGAAGATTCCGCAGATCGCCGCAGTGATGGGTTCCTGTACGGCCGGCGGCGCGTACGTGCCGGCAATGTCGGACGAAACGGTGATCGTCAAAGGCAACGGCACGATCTTTTTGGGCGGCCCGCCGCTGGTCAAAGCTGCGACGGGCGAGGAAGTCACCGCCGAAGAACTCGGCGGCGCCGACGTCCATACGCGCATTTCCGGCGTTGCCGATCATTTCGCCAACGACGACGAACACGCGCTGGGCATCGTGCGGCAGATTGTCGCGAATCTTCACCGCGAGCTGCCGCGCCAGTGGGATACGTGTGATTCGCAGCCGCCGAAATACGATCCGCGCGAAATCTACGGCATCATTCCATCCGACAGCCGGATCGGCTATGACGTGCGCGAGGTAATTTCGCGCCTGGTAGACGCATCGGCGTTCCATGAGTTCAAAGCGCGTTACGGCACGACGCTCGTCACCGGATTTGCGCGCATCGAGGGGCATCCGGTCGGCATTCTCGCGAACAACGGCATCCTGTTCAGTGAGAGCGCGCTCAAAGGGGCACACTTCATCGAGCTGTGCGTGCAGCGCGGAACGCCGCTGCTCTTCTTGCAAAACATCACCGGATTCATGGTCGGCAAGCAATACGAAAACGGCGGAATAGCCAAAGACGGCGCGAAGCTCGTCACTGCGGTCGCATGCGCAGAGGTGCCGAAGTTCACCGTCGTCATCGGCGGCAGCTTCGGCGCGGGAAATTACGGGATGTGCGGACGCGCGTATTCTCCGAGGCAGTTGTGGATGTGGCCGAACGCACGCATTTCGGTCATGGGCGGCCCGCAAGCGGCAAGTGTGCTTTCAACGGTAAAAGGCGAGATGACGCCGGAGGAAAAGGCAGAGTTCGAGCGGCCGATTCTCGAAAAATACGAGCATGAGGGTAGTCCGTACTACTCTACGGCGCGACTCTGGGACGATGGCATCATCGACCCGCTCGATACGCGCAAGGTCATCGCGATGGGATTGGACGCAGCGGCGCACGCGCCGATCGCGCCGACGAATTACGGCGTCTTCCGCATGTAAGGAGGCGCGATGAGCCCGGAGTGGGTCACGGCAATCGCGACGGCCGGCACGTTCGTCGTTATCGCGGCCTCTGCGGCGGCCGCGCTCCTGCAAATCCGGCACATGCGCGGCAGCAATCAAATCGTCGCGCTCACGGAATGCCGCGAAAAACTCGAATCCGAGGAGTTTCAGGCGGCGCGCGCGTTTCTCTTGAACAAACTTCCGGAACTGCTGAAGGACCCGGAAGTAATACGACAACTTGAGCAGCCCTATCTTCCCGCCGAACTGCGCCCCGTAGTGTACGTCGCGAACTTTTTTGAGTCCATGAGTGCGTTCGTGCGCTACGATATCATCGATCGGCGCATCGCCTGCGATGTCTGGAGCGGCGTCGTCATGTCGTCGTGGAATGCGCTCCTGCCGGTAATGCGTGTCCGAAGAAAACACGATCCAGGGGTCTGGGAAAACTTCGAATACCTCGCCGTGCTCTCGCAGGACTTCATGAACCGCTACCCGAGTTCGTATCCCGCCGGCATGCGCCGCATGCCGCTCGACGAAGCGGCCGCATCATGAGCCCGGAATGGGTCACCGCTCTTGCAACCGCCGGGACGTTCGTCGTCCTCGCCGCTTCGGCAGTCGCGGCGTTCACGCAGTTGCGTACGAGATGCCGCAACGGGTCGAACACGGAGCCGCGGCCCGAGGCACGAGTTTCCGTTGATGGCTGACATCGTCGAACGTGTGGCGCAGATGCTCGGATCGCAGCGCGCGCAACTCGGCATATCGCTCGAGGAAGCGGCGCGTCGCTCGAAGATCGATGCCGCTCGGCTGGCAGCCGCGGAAGATGCTGAAACCGCGCTCGACGAGGACGAGTTACAGCGCTTGGCTGATGCGTACGGAGTCGACGTCACCGCCTTCTTCGGCGGCAGAATTACCCCAAAAGAATACCTTTTCGGCGCCTAAGGCGCTGATTTTCGGCGCGTACGCGCTGATGTGCGCCATTTGGGGCACGACGTGGTTCGGCATCAAAATCAGTTTGCTTTACGTTCCGCCGATTGCAGGCGCGGGTTTGCGCTTCATCATCGCGGGACTCGTCATGTACGCCGTTGCGATAGCGGTTCGTAAAACCATGCCGCTTCACAGCATGCCTTGGAAGCTGATCCTCGTGCTGGCGGCGTTTCTTTTCGGGCTCAACTACATCCTAACGTACACCGCGGAAACGCACGTCAGTTCCGGACTTACTGCCGTGCTGTTCGGCGTGCTGCCGTTCTTCATGTTCGGCATGGGTCATCATCTCATCGGCGAGCGCACGACGCCGGTTACGTGGCTCGGTGCGATACTCGCGTTCGGCGGCGTTGCAGTCATTTCGCTGGAAGCGGACGTGCACGGCTCGATTTGGTATGCGCTGGCTGCCGTGGCCGCCGCGTTTTCTTCGGCTTTCGCGAACGTCTACGCGAAGCGACACGCTCATCACGATCCGATGATCACGCTGCCGCCCGCAATGCTCATCGCCGGTATCGTCGTGGCAGCGATCGGTTTTGGTTCGGAGCATCCCGACGCACATCGCGCCTTTTCATTGCCGTCATGGGGCGCGCTGCTCTATCTCGCAATCGCCGGAAGCGGTATCGCCTTCTTCTTGAACCTTTGGCTTCTGCAGCGCATCGCCGCGTGGATTGTGGGCTTGTCGTCGCTCATCATTCCGGTGATCGCGGTCGCCGTCGGCGTGGCATTCGGCGGCGAGCAATTCGGCCTGCGAGAATTACTCGGCGCAGCGCTCGTCATTGCCGGCGTCTGGATCGCATTGTCGCGGCCGTCGGGCGGCCGGTTGCCGGGCAAAGCGTGATGAGCATGTGGGTATAGCAATGCATATGCTTTTCGTTATTCGCTGCTTGTTCGCGGGGCTCGCAATCGCATGTTTGATTGTGGTCCTTGCCGGACGTTACGGTGTAGACACCGTTAGCGCACAAACAACGCCCACGCCGCTGCCGACGCTAATGCCCCCGCCGACTGCGATGCCCACCATAACGCCTATGCCGCTGCCGACGTTGCCGAGCGCAAGTCCCTCGCCATCACCGAGCATAGCACCCCTCCCCACGCCGCCTCGATCGCTTACCGGTGAGCCGCCAAAGACGCGCTGATGATGAAGTAATTGGGCGTCACTTTCCAGTCGCCGCTCTTGTACGCCAGCGTTGCCGTCGCGTGCGGCTTTGTCGGACAACACAGGGGCGCGTTGGCGCCGTAGTACGGTCCGGTCAACTGCACCGCCGATAGCGCGCCTTTCTTGACGATCTTCGCAACGAGGTCGCAGCCGTTCTCCACGTGCACGCGCTGCTCGACTTGCCCCTTTGTATTCGCGCCGAACACGGTTACGTCCGCAATGCCGCAATCGGCGGCAGCCTGACGATCCCACACGACGACGTCTTGCACGCCCGGCTGTTCGAACTCCGCGGCGCCCACGATCTTGACGTCCTGCATGGGGAAATACATCTCCGCACCGCGCGCCTTGGTCACTTGCGAGAGCAGTTCGTGGCTGCTGTTCGGCAGTTGGTACACCAGTTTTCCGCCGTCGTCGCCGTCAGGCGCGTAAAACGAAAGATACCACTGATAGACCGGCGTCTTACCCATGTTCTTTCCGGCGAGTTTTCGGCTCGTCACGACGTACCACATCGAATGCATACCGTCGCCGGTGAGGTACGCAACGGTCCGCTGCATGACCTGACCCGGCGGCACAACGTTCAAGTGCGGATCTGCCGGAGCAGCGCCGCGGGCGGCGGCGGAGATCAATGTCAGAGCAATAAGTATCGCGAGGGCGTTTTTCATGCGGCGCTCCTTCGATAAGACTATACGCCTGCATACCACTCGTAGCCCTGATCTTCCCAGTAGCCGCCTTTGCCGCCGTACAAATCTTTGAGCGAGGCGACCATTTGGAGCCGGTAAACCCATTTTGCGCTCTTGTAGCCGAGCTGGGTCGGAATGCGCAGCCGTACCGGCGCCCCGCGGTCCGGCGTAATCGGCTTCCCGTTTTGACGCAATGCGAGCAGCGTTTGCGGATGCGCGGCCTGCTCGAGGCTCAGGCTCTCGTAATACTGCGTGTCGTTCGAGTCGCGGTCAAATGAATAAAACACGACGTAGCGCGCATTCGGCCGGGGACGCGCAAGAGCAAGCACGTCCGCGAGGCGCACGCCTTGCCATTTCGCAATCGCGCTCCAGCCTTCGACGCAATCGTGGCGCGTTATCTGCGTAACGTTCATGAGATGCTGCAGCTGCGAGAGCGAAAGGTGCTGCGGATGTTCCACCAAGCCGTCCACGGTCAGGCGATACGACGCGAAGTGGTCGCGAATGAGCTGAGTATACGTCGAATCCGACGGCGTATCGAGCGAATCGAGCGGAAAGTTCGCCGAGATGTCGCGCTCCGTGTACTCTCGCACGCGTCCGCGCGTGCCGATGAAAACCTCATTCACGTCCTCGGCACTGTTCAGCACCTTGTGAAAAGTGGGGCTGTCGTTCAGCTTGTTTCCAATCGCGGAACAAGCCGACAGCGCCGCCGACAGACTTGTAGCAATAAACAGTTTACGCTTCATGCGGACCCAACTTATACCAGCCCGTCACCATCGAACGCAGATGGTTGATGACGCCCGTCGTCGCGACGAGCACGAGATGCGCGACGAAAAACCCGATGAGTGCCAGCATCAGCACGAAATGCCACAACCGCGCGAACTGTCTCCCGCCGAAAGCCTGCGTAAGCCACGGCACCCACGCGTCGAAGCCCGGCGAGAGCGCAAGACCGCTGATGACGATAAGCGGCGCGAAAACGAAGATCACGAGCGTGTACGCAAGCTTTTGCAGCGGATTGTATTTTCCGTGCGGCGGCGGTTCTTTGCGCAAGCGCAGATAGTACAGTTGCATCGGCCAGAGCTTCGGCAGATCCTCGCGACGCAGCACGAGTTGCTGCAGATCGCCCCGGGCAAAACCCCAGATGATGTACGCAATGCCGCTGACGATCATGATCCACGCGAAAAACAGATGCCAGCGCCGGCCGTCGGCCAAATCCTGATACGACGGAATCGTAATCCAGCCGGGGAAGGCGCGCGGCGCCTTGCCGCCCATGCCGTCGTCCGTCCATCCCAGCCAGCCGGTAGTCACGAACGTCCGCCCGAACATCGTGACGGTTCCGACGCCATCCCGCGGCGCTTCAATGCTCAGGACCCGGTGCGCCGGGTCGGATTTGTCGGAGGCGTCCAGATACGGCGCCGCATTGAAAATCTGCAGCCCACTGCTCACCAAGGCGAGGAATGCGAGGAAAAAGAGCCAGTGCGTCGCGCGCGTGGCAACGGAATGGCGGTAGACGGCTTTACGCTCCATACCCTCTCGTAACGCCCGCGAGGCGAGTTTAGATGAAACAACGAACCCCGCCTCCGCCATGACCGAACCAGTACTCCAGCGCTTTACCGCGGGCGCGGTCGCCGAAGTGCGGCTCAACCGCCCGGACGTCCGGAATGCGTTCAACGCGGAACTCATCGCCGCCCTCACTGCGGAATTCAAAGCGCTCGCTGACGAAGAGAGCGTGCGCGCCGTCGTGCTCTCCGGCGAAGGCAAGGTCTTCTGCGGCGGCGCGGACATTTCGTGGATGCGCGCGTCGCTGAACCTCAAGTACGACCAAAACGTCGCCGACGCGCAAGCAATGTCCGACATGTTCCGCGCAATCGAGCGCTGTCCGAAGCCGGTCATCGGCAAAGTGCACGGCGCCGCGCTCGGAGGTGGGGCGGGATTGGCGGCGGTTTGCGACATCGTCATTGCGAGCGCGGATGCCGTCTTCGGTTTTACGGAAGTCAAACTCGGTATCATTCCCGCGGTCATCTCACCGTTCGTACTCGCGAAGATTGGCGTTTCAAATGCGCGCGCGTTGTTTTTGACCGGAGAACGTTTCGACGCCAAACGCGCGCTGCACATCGGTCTTGTCCATGAAGTGGTCGTCGCCGATACGCTCGACGTGTGCATCGAACGCATCACGACCGAAATTGCGAGCGCCGGACCGAACGCCGTTGCGGCCGCGAAGGCGCTGATTCCGCGCGTCACCGCGGCAACCTATGACGAATCTCGTGACATCACCGCCGAGGCGATTGCGCAGCAGCGCACGTCCGAAGAAGGCCAGGAAGGCTTACGCGCGTTTCTGGAGCGCCGCAAAGCCGGCTGGATCGAGTCATGATAGAGCGGCTGCTCATTGCCAATCGCGGCGAAATCGCCGTGCGCGTGGCGCGCGGCGCGCGGGAACTCGGCATCAGTCCCGTCGGCATCTATTCCGAAGCGGATGCGAACGCGTATCATCTGCAGTTCATGGACGACGCGGTATGCGTCGGACCCGCGCCTGCGACGGAATCCTATCTGAACATCGATGCGGTCGTCGCCGCGGCGAAAACGCTGCGCGCCGACGCCGTGCATCCCGGGTACGGCTTCTTATCGGAACGGGCCGAATTTGCGCGCGCCGTGCGCGATGCCGGCCTCACGTTCGTCGGCCCGTCACCGGAATCGATGGCGGCGATGGGCAGCAAAATCGAAGCCAAACGGCGCGTGCGCGAATTCGACGTGCCGGTTGTGCCGGGCTATGACGGCGACGATCAATCCGCGGCGCGCTTGCGCGAGGAGGCATCGCGCGCCGGCTTTCCGCTGCTGATCAAAGCGAGCGCCGGTGGAGGCGGACGCGGAATGCGCGTCGTCGAGCGCATCGAGCAATTCGACGAAGCCCTCGAAGCGGCAAAGCGTGAAGCGCTCGCGGCGTTCGGCAACGACGCCGTGCTGCTCGAACGATATTTGCGCCGCCCGCGCCACGTCGAGTTCCAAGTGCTCGGCGATGCGGAAGGCAACATCATTCATCTCGGCGAGCGCGAATGCTCGATTCAGCGGCGCCATCAAAAGATCGTCGAAGAGGCGCCGTCCCCCGCACTGTATCCCACGCTGCGCGCAGAGATGGGCGCGGCTGCCGTTCGCGCGGCGAAATCGGTAAATTACGTGAACGCCGGCACGTGCGAGTTCATGCTCGATGAGGACGGGCGTTACTACTTCCTCGAGATGAACACGCGGTTGCAGGTCGAGCATCCGGTGACGGAGCTGGCGTACGGCGTCGACCTCGTGCACTGGCAACTGCGCATTGCGAGCGGCGAGGAACTTACGCTCAAACAGGAAGAGGTGCAGCCGCGCGGCTGGGCGATCGAAACGCGCATCTACGCGGAAGATCCGGCCAACCACATGCTCCCCTCGACCGGCACGATTACGCAATGGGATCCGCCCGAAGGGCCGGGCGTTCGACTGGATGCGGGCGTGCACTGCGGCAGCGAAGTTTCCGTGTACTACGATCCGATGCTCGCAAAGCTCGTCGTTTGGGGCGAAAACCGCGCGGCGGCAATCGAGCGCCTTACGCTCGCGCTCGCCGATTTTCGCATCGGCGGCATTCGCGCAAACGTTCCGCTGCTGCTTTGGATCGCGCGCGACGAAGTCTATCGCGCAGGCTATACGACGACGAGCTTTCTCGCCGAACGCTTGGACGAGTCGATCTTTGCGAAGCCCCCCGAGATGCCGGCCGACGTGCTTGCGGCGGCGGCAGCGGCGATTCTGCGGAACGGAGCGGCACCGTGGCGCCTCGGCGGCGTCGGCGTTCCGCTGCGTTTGCGAATCGGCGATCGAGACGTCGCGATGGAAGCAGCCGCGACCGCCGATCCGAACGTCTGGCAGCTGAACGGCGATTACACCGGCGAGGTGCGTTTGAACGACCGGCACGTAATCGACGTACCGATTGCATTTGCGCAGCCGCCCACTGCCGAAGCGGGCGCGCACGCCGGCCACGGTACCGGGAACGGACGCATCACGGCGCCGATGCCGGGCAAGATCGTGAAGATCGCCGTGCGCGGCGGGGATACGGTCGAGATGCACGATTTGTTGATCATTCTGGAAGCAATGAAGATGGAGCATCGCATCGAGGCGCCGGCGGGCGGCACCGTCGGCATGATTTACGTCGGCGAAGGCGAGATCGTCCCCGCAGACACAGTGCTGCTCGAATTGACGTGATTCCGAAAACGGTGGTCATGGTTCCGGGCTACAACGAGCCGCCCGAGCATTTCGATCTTCTGCGCCGCGGGACGGATCAAGTTCCCGGACTCGACGCGCACGGCATCGAGTCGATTACGTTCGGGGAATTCAATGACACGCTGATGGAGCGCGTCGATCGCTTCGCGCAATTCATCACGCAGCTTCAAAACTCGGGGCACGAGTTTCCCGTCGGGCTCATCGGCTATTCGCTCGGCGGTTTGGTCGTGCGCGGATTTTTGCGGCGGTACCCGCATCGCGCGAGCGAAATCAGCCACACCATCATGATCGCGACGCCGAATTGGGGCGTGCAAACGTATGCGCTGCCGCAGTTTCACATGGTGCTGCGCACGCCGGACAAAGCGTTCGGCGACATGGACATTTACGCGAATTTCATCAAATGGCTGAACGGCACCGGCGGACACTGGGAGCTCACGCGCCGCGGCTGGCACGACTGGGTGCTCGACAAAGAGCCCTGGGTGGGTCTGCCCGGTGCGAAGATGCTCTCGATTGTCGGCCTGGTTCCCGCGCGCGGCGGCGACAACGACGGCCTCGTGTGGGGAGACTCGGCGACGCTGGGCAGCCGCATTCCCGCGCACTTCATCGTCGGACCGCGCTGCAACCATATGAACATCATCGGGCATTTCGATCCATTGATCATGTTGAGCACGGGGTTTCTCGCGAATGACCGCGTTTGGCCGCTCACGCTGCGGGCCGTAACGCGCTTTTTGGGAGCGGAGCGCGTTCCGAACGTCGAACCGAGCGCGGCATGAGGCTTCCACGCTTCGTCACCGTCTGCGAGATGGGCGCCCGCGACGGCCTTCAGAACGAGCACGCCGTCATCTCCGCCGATGACAAGGTGCGCTACATCGATCTGCTTACGGAGTCCGGGTTGCCGCTCATCGAAGCGACGTCTTTCGTCAGTCCGAAAGCGATTCCGCAGCTCGCCGACGCAGCCGACGTTTTCTCACGCATTCACAAGCGTCCGGGCGTGCGCTATCCCGTCCTCACGCCGAATCCGAAGGGACTCGAACGCGCGAAAGCCGTGGGCGCGGACGCGATTGCGGTCTTTACCGCCGCGTCGGAAGCATTCACCAAACGCAACATCAACATGACGATCGACGAGTCGATCGAAACCTTCCGCGACGTCGTCCGCAACGCGAAGGAGAACAACATGTGGGTGCGCGGTTACGTCTCGACGGCATTCGGTTCGCCGTTCGGCGACGCCGTGACGCCGGCGATGGTCGTGGAGGTCGGCAGAAAATTGCTCGACATGGGCTGCGACGAAATTTCGATTGGCGATACGATCGGCGTCGGCGTCCCAAGCCAAGTGGACGAACTCGTGCCCGCATTACTTGCAGCAGACATCCCGCTCGAGCGAATCGCGTTTCACTTTCACGATACCCGCGGCACGGCGCTCGCGAATGTATACGCTGCATTGCAACACGGCGTCGCGATTTTTGATTCGAGCAGCGGCGGCCTCGGCGGGTGCCCATATGCGCCGGGCGCAACGGGCAACCTCGGCACCGAAGATTTGCTGTACATGCTGCACGGCATGGGCATCGAAACCGGCGTGGATCTCGCAAAAGTGCGCGCGGCGTCGCGCTTCATCGCGGGAGTCCTCGGGCACGACCTGACGAGCCGTGCGTTTCAAGCCATGGAACGCGCGGTCGCCAAAGCGTGATTATCCGGGCCGGCATTCTCTACGACGGGACGCTGAACGAGCCGCGCCGCAACGTCGACATCGTCGTTGACGCCGGCCGCGTGAAAGAGCTGCGCGACGCGAGCGGATCGTGCGATCGCGAAGCCGCGTGCGTGACGCCGGGGATGGTCAACGCGCACGTGCATTTGGAGATGAGCGGCGAGCCCGACCCGATGCTGCTCATCCATCAACTTACGCCGATTCAAGCGACGCTGCACGCCGTCGAAAACGCGCGCAAAAGCCTCAAAGCCGGTGTGACGACCGTGCGCGACGTCGGCGCAAGCGACGGCATCGCCATTGAAGTTCGCGATGCCATCGAGCAAGGCCGCATCGCGGGCCCGCGCATGCGCGCCGCAGGCAAGGTTATCTGCATGACCGGCGGACACGGTTGGCCGCTAGGGCGCGCGGTCGACAGCCCGTGGGATGCGCGTAAGGGCGTGCGCGAGCAGCGCTGGGCGGGCGCGGACTGCATCAAACTCATCGCGACCGGCGGCGTGCTCACCAAAGGCGCGGTGCCCGGCATCGCGCAGCTCACGGTTGAGGAAATGACCGCGGCCTGCGAAGAGGCACACCGGCACGAAATGCGCGTCGCAGCGCACGCCATCGGTACGCAAGGCATCAAAAATGCGCTGCGCAGCGGCGTCGACTCCATCGAACACGGACATCTGCTCGACGACGAAGCGATCGCCCTATTCAAAGAACGCGGCGCGTATTTGGTACCGACGCTCACCGCGCCGGCCTGCATTCTCGAGCACGCGGAGCACGGCGGTCAGCCGGACTACGTCGTGCGCAAAGCGCGCGAAATCAACGAGAATCTCGTACAGAACATCACGCGCGCGTTCAAGGCGGGTGTGAAGGTTGCCGGCGGATCCGATGCGGGCACGCCGTTCAACTACCACGACAAGTATGCCGACGAGGTGATGCTGATGCACAGACTGCTCGGCATGACGCCGCAGCAGGCGCTGAATGCAGCGACCGCCGTCGGCGCCTCGCTCATCGGTTTGCATCGCGGCGCGCTGCAGGTGGACGAGCCGGCGGATTTACTGCTGCTCGATACCGACGTCGACCGCGACATGACCGCACTCGCGCGTCCGCTCAGCGTGTTGAAAGCCGGAGATTGGATTCTTTAGGCGGCGGGCTGCAACAACGCGCCCTGCACCTCTTGTAACGCCTCTTCATTGAAGAGCTGCACGCCCAAATCGTCGCCCAACAGCTCGAGCATACGGCGCGCGGCAGACTCTTCGGCGCGCCGCGTGCGATGCGAGTTGCGCAGCAACGTCACGAAAACGCCGACGTAGAGCTCGATCCAGTCAGCGCACGAGCCGCTTTGAATTGCGCGCTCGTACCGCTTGCCGAGCGCTCGAACGTCGCCGAGCGGAACGCCGCACATAGCGACGTCCCGCTCGAGCGACTCCACTGCATTCATTTGCGCCGATGCAGGCAAAACGAATTGCCCTCGGTGTCCTGCAGCCACGCCATGCGGCACGACGGAAGATCGAGATCTTCGTTCAGCGTCGCGCCGGATGCCGTAGCGCGCAGCACCGCCGCGTCGACGTCGGGCACGGCGAACTCGATGCTGCCGTTCATGTGCCAGGGCGAATCGTCCATTTTTGCCAAGCCGAACGTCGTTCCGTCCGGCAGATCGTATTCGACGAACGAGCCGCCGCCTTCGCCGATCATCTCGCCGGTAGGCTTGAGGTCGAAAGCACCTTCGTAGAAGCGCCGCGCCCGATCGAAGTCTTTCGCGATGTAGTAAATGGCGTCGATGCCGGTAATGGTCGCCGTTGATTGCGCTGTTGCCATGTTAGCCAACGCTCCCGTCTTTGCGGTGATGGAGGGAAAAATGGTTGCCTTCGGTGTCGATGCACCAAGCCATGATGCACACGGCTGTGTCCATCGGGCCCATGATCACCTGGCCGCCGCCTTCCGCTACGCGCTTGGCCGACTCGCTCACGTCGTGAACCGAGAGCATCACACCGCCGGACTGCGTCCACGGGGCCTGGTCGCTCTTGCCGATCCCGAAGGTCTGGCCGGTCGGCATTTCGTACTCGGCTCCCTCCCATTCGCCGCTGTCTTCAGCCACGTACGAGGGTTGGAAACCGAGGGCGCCCTCATAGAATTTGCGCGCCCGAGCCACGTCTTTGACCATGTAGTAGACCGCGTCAATGCCGCGGGGAGCCAAAATCTTCTCTGTTGTCGCCATGCCCCACAGGATAACCGGGCATATATGACAGACACTGTCAGGTATTCGGAGCGACCATGAGAATATGAAATCGGATCGACTCGTCTCGGTGCTGCTGTTGCTTCAGGCGCGCAGCCCGCGCAGTGCCCGCGAACTCGCCAATGCCCTCGAGGTGTCTTCGCGCACCATCTATCGCGACGTCGAGGCGCTCTCGCTCGCCGGCGTGCCGGTCTATGCCGAACGCGGCAGCAGCGGCGGAATCGCGCTCGCCGACGGCTACCGCAAGGCTATAACGCAATTCAGTACGGACGAACTGAACGCGCTGTTCCTTGCCGCGGCCGATCCGCTTGCGGAACTCGGCGTCACCGGGCACCAGCGCGCCCTCGACAAACTTTCCGGCGCGCTGCCCGATTTGCAGCGGCGCGCGGCGCAGCAAGCGCGCCAACGCATTCTGCTCGATCACAATCGCTGGTACCGTTTGGAGCAGCCGGCCGCGCTGCTGTCCGTGCTTCGGCGGGCTGTTTGGGAAGATCGGCAGGTTTCCATTCGCTATCGCGATCGTACGGGCACCATGACGCAGCGCGAAATCGATCCGTACGGTTTGGTTTCGAAGGCCGGCGTGTGGTATCTGGTCGCGCGTCAGCACAATGGCGAATATCGCACGTTTCGCGTCGAGCGAATCGCGGACACGCAAGAGTGCGTGACGCGTTTCACGCGTGACGAGCACTTCGATTTGGAATCACATTGGCGAGCGGCAAATGCGGCGATGCAGCGCCCGACGAATTGGTACGAGGCGACGCTCCACGTCATGAGCGAAGCGCTCGAATGGGTGATGTCGTACAGCGAATGCGATGTGCTCGCCGAGGATGACGCGGGAAAAACGCTGCGCATGCGCTTCCCGTCGTTCGCCGCCGCGGTGCGCCAAATCGCGGGCTGGGCTCGCAGCGTGCGCATCGTCGAGCCGCCGGACTTACGGACGGCCCTGGCCGAGCACGCTCGCGACCTGATTGCGTTCTACGAAACACCTATTTCATAGCGTAGACAAAGCCGTCGTCGCTTGCGTAGAACAGCATGCCATTTCCGATAGCCTATCGCGAGAACGGGTGAAGCCCAACGCGCCCCTGCGCAACAGCCAGCGCTGAACGCCCGTTTTTTCATCGAGCGCCCGAATCAACTGTCCGTCCGACGTGCCGTAATACGCGACGCCTGTGGCCACGGCCGCGCTCGAAATGACCCACGATCCGTTCTCGCCGCGGCTCCGGACGGTCTTTCCGGTTTGCGCATTCAAAGCATAGAAATAGCCGCACTTCTCCGAGCGGAAACCCCGGATTCGTATTTTTCGTTTTGAAACGCCAGCGCAGCAAACCAGTCGTTGCGGACGGCGCGTACATGTTCCCGTCGAAGCTCCACGCGTAAACCACGCCGTTTGCGATTGCAGGCGTCGAGCGAACCCGTCCTCGTGTCTGGAAACGCCAGATTGCGCTCGGTCGTCGGCAAAATACACGACGCCGCCGTTCACCGCCGCCGACGAATTCACGGGACCGCGCGCATGAAATTGCCAGCGCACGTGTCCGCTCGCCGCGTCGAGCGCATACAAATTTCCGTTATTGCTTCCGACATAGACGAGTCCGTCGGCATAGGCGGGCGTCGACCGATTGAGATTCCCGGTGAAAAGCCGCCAGCGCGGCTGCAACGTGTCGCGCATCTGCGCCGGCGCGCAGATTCCGGTGTGCGCGGCGTCGCACCGGAACATTGCGGCGAGAGCGACGGCTTGGACGAGCATGAGATGTGAGGTCGGAGGCGCTCCGTGCAGCAGCCTTCCGGTTCTTGGGTAACAGCACCCCGTGAATTCTTCGACCGGCTCACACCCTTTGCACGGGCTGCGCGTCGCCGTGCTCGCACCCATTACGTGGCCTACGCCTCCGCCGGGATATGGGCCATGGGAGCAAATTGCATTCAACATTGCGGACGGCATGCGACGGCGCGGGCTGGACGTCACGCTCTTCGCAACCGGCAATTCACGCTTCGACGGAAAGGTCGAATCCGTCGTGCCCGTCGGCTGCGCCGAAGATCCCGCGTTGAATGCGGATGTTTTTACGGCGCTGCACATTGGGCGGCTCATGGAGAACGCGAGCAATTTCGACCTCATCCACAACAACTTCGACTGGAAGCCCATGACGTACGCACTCACCACGAAGGCGCCGCCGATGCTCACGACTATCCACGGCTTCTCGACGCCGGTCATTCTGGGCGCGTACTACGCGTGTGCGTGGCGAAGTTTCTACACGTCGATCAGCAACTCGGATCGCGATCCCGGCCTTTCGTATCTCGCGACGACCTACAACGGCATCGATCCCGGGGAATTCACGTTCAACGAGCGGCCTGGTGAGTATCTGGTTTTTCTCGGACGATTTCACCCGGAGAAGGGCACGCACTTGGCGATCGAAATCGCCAAGCGCACCGGCAAACAGCTGAAGATGGCCGCCATTCCGCACGACGACGAATACTTTCACAAAGAAGTGCAGCCGCATATCGACGGCGAGCAGATTCAATTTCTGGGCGAAGCGCGGCGAGTTCAACGCAACGAGCTGCTGAGCAACGCCCTCGCGCTCGTGCACATGACGACTCGGCCCGAACGCTTCGGCTTGACCATGGTCGAAGCAATGGCGTGCGGCACGCCGGTGCTCGGCGCGAACATGGGCTCCGTTCCGGAGATCGTCGTCGACGGCGAAACCGGCTTCTTGTGCGATACGGTCGACGACGCGGTCGCGAAGGTGCCGCTGCTCGCATCGCTGGATCGCCGCAAGTGCCGCGAGCGCGTGCAGCTCGAATTCAGCGTGGACCGCATGATCGAACGGTACCTCGGAGCGTACGCGCAGGCTCTCCAACTCAAGTTGCCGCTTCCGCCGACGGCCGAACAGCTGGGCTGGCGCAAATACGACTGGTGGGACCGCCCGATGGCGTACACGGAGATTCCGCCCAAGCCTCACCATACTATTTCATAATGTTCTCTTAAATTTTCTTAAAGTTAGCGCTATAATGGCCTGGCAAGGAGGCCTGAAAGCGCATGCGTGCTTGGGTCGCAATAGCACTAGTCGCGTTTCTAGCGATGGCCGCGCCCGCGGCGCGCGCCGATGACGGCGTGCCTGCGCAAGCGCGGCAACAGACGTTCGTGGTTCAAGTCGCATTCGACGAGGAGCACGGCGCGATCGGCGCGGGCGTATTGGTGGCGCGCGACGGCGACGTCTTGACGCTCGCGACCGCGGAGCACGTCGTTTCGGAAAAAGGCACGCTGCAAATCCTCGACGTCACGCGGCGCAATTACTATCGCGTGATCGACATTCAAACGCTGCCCGACTACGATCTCGCGCTCATTCGCGTGTACGCGCAACCGGATTTTACCGCGGAGCCCGTGCAAATCGGCGATGCGGCTGCCGGCGAGCCGGTAACGGTGTTGGGAAACACCGGCGACGGCTTTTGGGAACCGGCGAGCGGAACCGTGCTGCAAACGAGCGCGCAAATTCCCGGCGTTTTCGGCAGTCCCCGCATCACGATCGCATGCGACGCGTGCAGTTTCGGCGATTCGGGATCCGGCGTCTTCGACTCGCAAGGGCGGCTGCTCGGAATCTTGACGCGCGCGTGGCGCAAAAAAAATGGGCCCGTCCTCTTCATCGAGGTTGAGCCCGCTGCCCTTATTCGGCAGGAGCTGCTTGCCCGCCGATAAGCACCGTTTTATTTGCCGGTCTTGATGTGCACCGTGCCGTATTGGCTTTCCGGAACGAACGTTCCCAAGCCGAAATACCCGTACTGCGTAGCGGCGTTGTTGAGCAGATCGTTCACGCCGAACGTGACGGTGACCGGACCTGCTGAAAGCTTTTTGCAGCGGGATTTTGGCTATTTGCGCGTCGTTGATCGGGAAGATGTTGTTCTTGAGGATTGAGTCCGAGATGCCTTTGTACGGCGCGGACTGCACGCCGTACTGCGCATCGAACGTGAGGTTGCGGTAGCCGCCAATAGGGCGGCCAAGATGCGTATGTACATACGTGCATTTTGTCTTGTAGAAATATTTGCTAATCAGACCTTGTGCGAGAACGTCAGCATGAACTGACGGAACGGCAGGCCGTACTCTTCGCTGCCTTCCGAAAGGGCCGTCGCGGCCGGATCGCCATATTGGTTCTGCGGCTGCACCGCTCCCAAACCGACGAAGCCGTAGAGCTGCGCCGCATTGTTGAAGACGTTGTAGATGCCCAAGTTTATCGTCACCCCCTGCGGGTTGAACGTCTTCGAGATACTCATGTTCGCGTAGACGTACGGGGCGCGGTTGAGGCCGTTCGTCCCGTCGATATAGTAGCCGTCCATGCGCATTGCAAATCCCGACGGATTGTCGTAGCCCAGACCGAGACTCGTGCGGTGCAGCGGGATGCCGTAGATCTGCGCCCCGTTGATGAGGCTCGTGTTGTTTTGCAGAATGTAGGCCGGCATGCCGTTGAAGGCCGCGGACTGTGTGACCCAATAGCCGTTCAGCGTGAGATTGCGCGCCAAACCGACGCTGGCTTCGACGTCGATACCGCGATATGCCGCCGAACCCGCATTGAACGTTTCCGAAACGCCGAACTGCTGCTCGATCTGCGCGATCGTCATGCCCGGAGCGTACCGGGCCTCTTTATTCGCATACGCCGTTAGGTCCGGGATCTCGCTTGCCGGAAGCGTGGAGAGCGGAAACACGCCGTTGACGAGCGGATTGGTTTCGTTCGAGTCGTAGGCGTTCACTTGCAGAATCGTTTGTGAGGTAAACCGGTGCCCGTAGGCAACTTCAAAGTCGTTCGCCGATTCGGGTTTGAGGGCGGCGTTGTTGCCCGACGCAATAGAGATGAGCCCGTTGCCGATTGGCTGCGGATTGAAGCTGTTGACGTCGCCGAAGCTGATGTTTCCGTAGAGCAGGCTCGGGTCGGGAATCGACGTCGAATGGCCGCCGGTGATTCGGAACACGTCGTTCGAAGTTGGACGGAACATGAACGAGAGGCGCGGGTTGAGCGAGGTGTTGTCGTCCTCGCGGAAGTGTTCGACGGCCATATCGAGGAAGGTCGTGAACTTGCCGTTCGGCGAGTAGGTATCGCGCAGGAAGTAATTGTTCGCGCTCATCTGCAGGTCCGGTTCCACCGTGCCCGCGCCGATGTCAAAGCCCGTGTGCTGCTGATGTTCGATGAAGACGCCCGCGCTCAGGTCGTTCTTGCCGGCGGTATACTCGTCGCTCGCAAGAAGTCCATGCGTTTCGTAGAGGTCTTGATAGTGGTGCGAGGGATACGGGCCTTTGACGTTATTGAAGTTGTACGTATCGACGTACCCGTCGAGGATGAACGACGTCTTACCGAGTTGCTGCGTTACGCGGGCGTGATAGTCCTGATTGTGCCCGTCGTGATAACGGTCCAGACCGCCGCCCGCCGGTCCCGAAAAGGTTTTGTCGAACTGCGCGGCGCTCATGCACTCGTAGCCGCGCGCCGAGTCGTTGAGAACGACGTAGCCGCTCGAGCACGTCGCAGTGGCGCCGTTCGGCAATGCCGTGCTCACCGGATTCGGCTGCGGCAAATTGACGAAGTTCAGCTCCTGCTGCGTTACGTAGTCCATGTCGCCGTTGCCTTGGCTGTCGGCAGAGAAACTTTGATTGAACGTGCTCACCAGCAGATTCGTGGTCGGCGTCAGGTCGTAGGTCAGTTTCGCCTCGGCATCGTGCAAGATGTAGTTGCCGTCGACGTTATACGAACATGCCAAGACGTCTTGTTGCCTGATGCTCGGATAGCCGGCATCCGGAGAGTTCGGGTTGCAGTTGCTGGGATCGGTCAGCAAGCCCCACTGCGTCGGATTGCCCACGAATTCGCCGTCCGTCCCCTGCGCGCCGTATGCGAGCGCGTATCCGAGTTTATTGAAGGATCCGGTCGCCGAAAGTCCGGTCATCATGCGCCCGTCGTTGCCGATGCCCTGCTCCACGGTGGAGTGGGCTTCGCGCGTCGGGTTGAGCGTGTTGAAATCGATGGCGCCCGCTATCGTCGAGACGCCGTATAAGCCCGTCGCTCCGGAACCGTAAACGACGTCGGTGCCGGAAATGCCCCAAAACGGGGACATCTGCATGTCGTAGCCCCCGCTGAATGCGCCGATCGGACCGATGGGATGGCCGTCGAGCAGCGTTGCCGTTTCACTCGGATCGTAGCCGCGAATGCTGATGGAATAATCGTCGCCCAGAGACGAGCTCGTCGAACCGTTGGCAAAGGGCAGCGTGGCGATGGCTTCGCCCGCGCGCATGTAATTTTCGCTCTGCAGAATCGACGCATCGATGTGGTTGTTGATCGTCGCGCTCGTTTGCAGCGACGCATGCGTCGAAACGCGCTCGGTTGCAATCGTTCGCATGCCCTGTTCGAACGGCTGGATCGCCATCTGCGCGCTCACCTGCGATTCGTTGCCGAAGACGACGATGTCGTCCGATACCGCGGCCTGATAGCCCGCTGCCGAAATGCGCACGTTGTAGATGCCCGGCTTCTCGTTCGGAAAACTGAACGAACCGTCCGCGGCGGTAGTGGATGTTGCGATGACGGTGCTGCCCTGCTCCAATTCGACCTTGGCGTTCTGCACCGGCAAACCGCCCTGAACCGAGACGATCCGCCCT
>Ga0070735_10000606_pt1 | contig 37747 bp, 39 predicted proteins | sample Coa_R1_FD_66443 | JGI IMG/M metagenome (GOLD analysis project Ga0070735, IMG submission 66443) | Surface soil microbial communities from Centralia Pennsylvania, which are recovering from an underground coalmine fire - Coalmine... | ecosystem: Environmental > Terrestrial > Soil > Unclassified ... | reverse complement strand
TGGCGTTCGCTGAGAGGCCCGAGCTTCTCTCTGCGGAGAAGTTCGACGTATCCGTTCAGGATCGAAAGAGGCGTTTTCAGATCGTGGGCGGCAGATCCCAGAGCGTTGGTGGTCCGCTGGAAACGTTCCCTGAGGTCCTTGTATTCCTGCAGCAGATTCTCTGGGTCAGGAAGATCCGCGTCGGGTCGGATGCCGGTGCCAACCAGCGGTTCGGTGGCAGTGGCGACATCGGAAACACACGAATTCTTGCGAGCCGAAGCCATGCGGAGTAAACCAGCGGTTGACACGGGGAGAGGAAACCACCGCACTCGCTTGTCAACTTAGAGTGCCGTAGAAAAATCGTAAGTCAGGGGCTGGGGCTTGTCAACGAAAAATGAAATGTAATTACCCAAGTGTAGCAAAAGCTTGCACTTCCGGGCGGTTTCTTGGGTTGTAGTGGCGAGAGTGCGAGGCAAACAAAAGGAGAACAAAATCGCTGGAATCGGAGGCTGTTTTGCCGTTTTTACCGAGAATTGCAGGCTGGACCGGAAGTTTCCCTGGAGATTTGACCTGTTTTTTGGCCACCTATGTGCTTCTGGATCAGGCGAAACATCCTGCAGAGGGCTGGAATGAACGGGGGACGTCCGGAAACCGAGCGCCGCAAGTGGAGCAGACTGCCACTGGCCATCCCTGTCTTTGTGCGCAGTCGCGACGCCAAGGGAAAAGAATTCCTGGAGTTCGCCACCGCCCTCAATGTGAGCGCCGGGGGGATGCTGGTCGCCGTAAAGCGCATATTGCCATACGTGGCGCAGCTTCAACTGGAAATCCCCAGCGCTCCCGTTGCACCCTTGGCGGCGTCGCTGCCCAGGGCAGCGAGAAGCCTGCGAGCCAGAACGCTGCGGACCACTCCCGCGGACGGATATTACCTGCTGGGCCTGAAATTTTCGCGGCCGTTGCAGTTAGCGGGACGGCCGATTCGAGCGCGAAGGAAAGCAATTTCCGTTTTGTGAAAATGTTTGCGTAAGTTACGTGGCAAGGTGTTACTCTTGCGCTCAGGCCCTGGTTACTGGCGTGTACCGGGCCGGTTCTTTGGTAAGTTGATCGTCTTCAGACACATAGTCTACATTGAAGTGTCCCCCTCTGAGCCTCGCACGATTGGCTCTCGGAATGCAGGTTAATCATTCTCCCCTCACTTGGTAGAAACCAGCCATGACAACTGGCAATGTGAATACGCTTGTCCAGCCTTTGGGGGAGATGCCGCCCGATGCCATCGTTTTCGGGCGCACCGAGGCGATGCACGCCGTCCGCGAACGCCTGCTGAAGCTCGCGGGCGCTAACGTTCCCGTTCTGATCCAGGGAGAAAGCGGCACCGGCAAAGACATCATCGCTCGCATGATCCACGCAAATTCTCCGTGGCGCACCGGACCGTGGGTGAAGGTGAACTGCCCAGCGATTCCTGGGACGCTGCTCGAAAGCGAGTTATTCGGCTACGAAAAGGGCGCGTTCACTGGCGCGTACGGAGTGAAGCCGGGGCGCGTGGAGATGGCGCACCGCGGAACGCTGTTCCTCGATGAGATCTCAGAATTGGATATGTCGCTGCAATCGAAGCTGCTGCAGCTTTTGCAGGACGGGCAATTCTGCCGCATCGGCGCGCAAGAAGATAAGAAAGTTGAAGTGCGCGTTGTGTGCGCGACGAATCGCAAGCTGGAACAGGAAATTGAAAACGGAACGTTCCGCTCCGATCTGTTCTACCGCATCAACGTTGTGAATCTGCAACTGCCGCCGCTGCGCGAGCGGGCTACTGATATTCCGGAGCTGGTGAATTATTTCCTCGAGTATCAAAACCGGAAGTACAACTGCCGCGCGAAACCGCTTTCCGGCGAAATGATGAACACGCTGCGAAAGTATCACTGGCCGGGAAATATTCGAGAGCTGGAAAATCTGATCAAGCGGTACGTGATCCTCGGAAGCGAAGAAGTGATCTCTACCGATTTGACGCCGCGCGCTCCGGATTTCTTCAATACCGAGATCCCGGTCGATGGACAGATTTCGTTGAAGAAGCTGACGCGGCAGGCGGTTCGCGAACTGGAGCGCAAGGTCATCCTCAAGGTACTGCAGAACCATCACTGGAACCGCAAGCAGGCGGCGCGGGCGTTGAGTATCAGCTATCGCGCGTTGCTCTACAAGATTCGCGATGCCGGATTACCCTCGAATCGCATGCGGCAGCAGGGGCCGGACGCGCCGAAAGACGTCGCGGCCGATTAAAACTGTTCTTCTCTCTGAAGTCTGTTCTCTCCTCAGCGGTGGGCCAGCGAATACCCCAGGCCTGATGCGGACGACACTGATCCTGCTAACAGCGCTAGCCGCGCCAGCTTGCTGTGATGCATTCGATATAACGCATAGCTGCTGAGGACCGTCAGGCTGTAGTTCATTCCGAAATAGACAATCCGCCGACCCTGGGACTGGCAGAAATGACGCGCTACCGGGAACACTTCCCGCCCACCATCATCGAGAGAGCGCTCGGTATTGTACGCATCAAGGCCCTGCCACGCCGATAACGACGCCAGCAGGATGATATTTGGCTTGTCCAGAAAGCGCGCTCGCGTCGTCGAGGGTGCGTCAACAAAGGTCTGCGCCGAAGCCGTGCCGGCGAGCAGGCGCAATATCGCAGTCCAGCGAAACACTCGGAAAACTCCCTTCACAAGGTGCATCGGCACGATTCAAAAGGGCGTTAATTCCCGTGGGGTATCCGTTCACGCAATCGAAAGGGCGCGCTCCTAAAGTAAAATCAACCTTCCGCTTATGAAACTCTCGGTTGTGATGCCCGTCTACAACGAACGCGCGACCCTGCGCCAAGTGGTCGAGCGTGTGTTGTCTGTCGGCCTCGAGATCGAGTTGCTTTGCGTGGATGACGGCTCGACTGATGGTTCGCGCGAGATTCTGGCGGAGTTGCAGAACCAGTGGCCGCAGACGCGAGTGTTCTTGCAACCGAAGAATATGGGCAAGGGAGCGGCGCTGCGGCGCGGTATTCAGGAGGCGACCGGCGATTACGTCATCATTCAGGACGCCGATCTCGAATACGATCCGAAGGATTATCCGCTCTTGCTTGGGCCGCTCGAGGCCGGCCAGGCGGACGTTGTGTATGGATCGCGCTTTCTTGGAAGCGGTCCGCACCGCGTGCTGTATTTCTGGCATTCCGTGGGAAATTCTTTTCTGACGCTGCTTTCGAACATGCTGACCAACCTCAACATGACGGACATGGAGACCTGCTACAAGGTCTTCCGCCGCGAGGTGATCCAGGCGATTCCGATCGAAGAAGACCGCTTCGGATTCGAACCGGAGATCACGGTGAAAATCGCGAAGCGGAAGTTGAGGGTGTATGAAGTTGGCATCAGCTATTGGGGCCGCACCTACGCGGAAGGGAAGAAGATCGGCTGGAAAGACGGTGTGCGGGCACTGGTCTGCCTGGCGAAGTATTCGCTGTCAGAGAAGGAATTGCCGGAACGAGGAGCTGTTCGCGTAGAGACGTAGCTTGCTACGTCGCGTTCGGGTGATTATTTCTCGCTTGGTGCAGGCAAATGCGATTGCACTGCCGCTAAGAGTTCTTCTTTCAAAAGCGGACCGCTGGCGAGCAATCCGGTCAGCAGCGGATTTTTTCGATTGCAGACAAGCGGCGTATTTTCGAGCGTGCTTACGAATCCGCCAGCGCTCGCGACCAAAGCCGAACCCGCCGCAACGTCCCATTCATTCTTTGGAGTCAGCGTGAAGGTGACATCAGCGAGGCCCGCAGATACGAGGGCTAGCTTGTAGGCGACGGAGCCCATCGGGCGAATTTGGTATTCACCGCTCTGAAACTGCTTCCACTCGCCGCGTTTCACCTCACTGCGGCTGGCAAGAATTATCGATCCTTTGAGAGTTGTTCTTTGGCTCGGCTGAGCGGGCTTGCCGTTGTAGAGAACTCCGCAATCAATTGCGCCGATGAACGTCTGATTCGTTGCTGGATTGCAGATGCCTCCGGCAACGGGGAGGCCGTCCTCGACGAATCCGATGGAAACGCAAAATTCCGGAATGCCTTGGACGAATTCGCGCGTGCCGTCGAGCGGATCTACGACCCAGACGCGGCGTTTATCGAGACGGGAAAAATCGTCGACGGTTTCTTCCGAGAGCCATCCTTCGCCGTCGCGCAGCAGATTCTGACGCAACACGGCGTCAACAGCCCGGTCGGCTTCGGTTACGGGATCATGCCCAATCTTGTATTCGGTTTCGATGGCGCCGGGAGTAAAGCGGGCAAAGACAGTGCGGGCGGCTTCCAGGGCCGCTTCAATGCGCTTGAGGATGTCAGCGTGGGAAGAATTCATGATGTGTTGATTCATTTTGCCAGATCACGCCCACAACATGCGCGCGCCGGTGATCAGCAATAGAGCGCAAAGGAGGCGGCGAAGCCATAGCATCGGCAAGCGCGTGGCAAGATGCGAGCCGATGAGGCCTCCGGGGATGGAACCGATGAGCAGTGTCAGCACCAGAGTTGGATCGACGTTGCCGAGGCGGAATTGCAGGAATCCGGTGACGCCGGTTAGGACGACGGCGTGGACGATATCCGTCCCGACATTTTCTTTCGGGGTGAAGCTATAGAAGAGCAACATCATCATCATGATGATGCTGCCGGATCCGACCGAAGTCAGTCCGACCAGAAAGCCAGCGGTCAGGCCGATAAAGCCCATCCCGACCATGCCTTTTAGTGTGGGAGGCCGGTGAGCAACACGTTCTTCGATGCGCCGCTGGAAGAGCAACAATAGCGGAACGACGATCAGCAGTATGCCAACAGCGGTTTTGATGAAACTGTTGACCCCCTCGCCGTAGAGACGGTGAAGGTGTACCAGCAGCCGTACCCCGGCGATCGATCCCGGAACACTGCCGATGGCAAGAACAAGAACGACCTTCTTGCGCACCGTGCCTTTTTTCAGGTGGAGCAGGCTGGCCGGCACCTTGGTGAAGAAGTTGAAGACAGCATCGGAACCGACTGCAACGATCGCGGGGATTCGCAGGCCGAAGATCAGCACGGGGAGCATGAGCACTCCGCCCCCCACGCCGCTCAGGCCGATGAGAACGCCGACCACAAAGCCAACCAGGATTTTGGCTACCAGCAGTTCCATAGTTGCCCCACTTCAGGCTTAGGCTGCAGCTCCGTTGACTCCGATGAAGCCCTCGCGCTCAAGATGCAGAATAATTTCCTGCGCGGCTTCTTCGGGAGACAGTTCCCCGGTGTTGATCGTGACCTCGGCATCCGATGGAACCTCGTAGGGATCGGAGATCCCGGTGAATTCCTTGAGAATGCCGGCGCGGGCTTTCGCGTAGAGTCCCTTGCGGTCGCGCTGCTCGCAGACTTCTACCGGAGTCGCGATGTGCACGAGGATGAATCCTCCGTAGGGCTCGACCATCTGGCGCACGTGCTTGCGGGTCGCGTCATAAGGCGCGATCGGAGCGCAGATGGCGATGCCGCCGTTCTTGGTGATTTCCGACGCGACGTAGCCGATGCGTCGAATGTTGATGTCGCGATGCTCTTTGGAGAATCCGAGTTCGGACGAGAGATGCTTCCGAACCAGATCGCCGTCGAGCAGCGTGACTGGACGGCCTCCGACTTCGAGGAACTTCGTCAGCAGCGCGTTGGCGATCGTCGACTTACCAGAACCCGAAAGTCCGGTGAAGAAGATCGTGACGCCCTGGCGGCTGCGCGGCGGGAAACTGCGGCGCAGTTCGTGGACGACTTCGGGATAAGTGAACCATCCGGGAATGTCGCGACCTTCATTCAGGCGCTGTCGAAGTTCGGTTCCAGATATGTTGAGAACGCGATCGGTCTTCTTGACTTCGTCGTCGGGAACGTAGCGGTCCTCGTCCTCGAGATAGACCATCATGCTGAAAGGCACCATGGTGACGCCGATGTCCGACTCGTTCTTCTTGAAGACTTCCTGTGCCTCGTAAGGTCCGTAGAACGGCTTGCCGTCGGTGTCTTTGCCCGGTCCGGCGTGATCACGGCCGACCACAAGATGCGTGCAGCCGTGATTCTTGCGGATCAGGGCGTGCCAGATGGCTTCCCGAGGTCCGCCCATGCGCATCGCAAGCGGAAGCAGAGAGAGCTTCTGCGTTCCCTGCGGATACTTCGAACTGAGCAACTGATAGCAGCGGACGCGCGTGTAGTAGTCGATGTCACCGGGCTTGGTCATGCCGACGACAGGATGAATGAGCAGATTCGCTTCGACCTGCTTGGCGGCGCGGAAGGTGAGTTCCACGTGCGCGCGGTGCATAGGATTGCGAGTCTGGAAGGCAACCACGCGGCGCCATCCGAGACGGGCGAATTCAGCGCGCAATTCCGCAGGAGTGAAACGGAGCGTGCGGAAATCGTAGTGCGAAGGAGCTTGCAGGCCTTCAATGCGTCCGCCGACATACCACGGATTCGCCTTGTTCATCGCGTAGTCAGCGCCAGGATGCGCTTTGCTGGTGCTGTTGAAAACTGCCTTCGCTTCTGCGCCGCGGTCAGGCTGCCAGACTTCTTCGACGTGCAGAACGGCGAGCATGACGCCTTCGGGATCGCGCAGCGCTACTTTGCTGGTGCCGGGCGTAAGCTTCTTGGCAAATTCTTCGGTGACATCGAGCGTGATCGGCATGGGCCAGAGAACGCCACTGGCCAGGCGCATGTTGTGGCAGACGCCTTCGTAATCGGCTTTCGTCATAAAGCCGCGCAGAGGAGAAAAGCCTCCGCTCATCAATAATTCGAGATCGCAAATCTGACGTGCGGTTAAATCCCACGACGGCCACTCGCGAGAGTGGGCTTTGAGTTCGGCGGCTTTTTCCGGGGCCGCAATCAGGTTAACGAGTTCCCCGCCGTGCGGAGCGATCAAATGGCTAGTAGAAGCGGACAAGCGAGTGAGCCTCCAAAGGTTCGTCGATTTTATTTAGTGCATGTAATGCATATGTCTCGCTCAAGGAATCCGTGCTGACTTCCTACATGTAAAGGGGGGACATGCACGAGACGGCAAATTTTGAGGTCTTTGACCTCAATTGATCTTCACACCACAGAATCGCTGAACTACAAGCAAGCACCTGCGGTGCCGCTCAAGGTTCTGTCATTGTACTGTAAATTGATAAGGATAAAAGCTTAAATTGGGATTTTCCGCAGGATGGGCGGTTTTACACGGCGTTGTGTGCAAATGCTTGCGCAGGCGAGGGAATGAAAGTCATTCTCGGGCGTGAAGAAGTATGCAAGATCTTGCGTGGTCTCGCCGAGAGTGGAATCGAAAGTAATCAGGTCACGGAAGCACGTAATAGGGAATGCGCCCGCCTACTTCGCTGCGGCCTTACGAACTAGCTCCCGCCAAGTGATCGGCCTAATCTTCTGCTGAGCCAGAATCTCGCGAAACTGGGCACTCGTAAAAAAATCGTAGTCGCGCTGCCTCCAGGCCGAACCCCACGAAGAGCGTTCCCTGGTGGCCGCGCGTAGTTCTTCATTGTCAAAACCGGGGTGGATGACGAACTCAGTCACGCCGGGTTTCAAGTTTCTTAGAGCTGTCGCGTAAACCCCGGCCCATTTTTCTGGGGCAACTTCGGGTCCAATCGTGACCGTATGATCGATCACGATATCCTCCGGACCGAGGCTTTGTTCCAGATAGGGATGGTCAGCAAACCAATCTCTCGTCACGAAAATTGGCAACTTGTACTCATGCGCCACGCGCAGCATCACCTCGAACAACTCTTTGCCGCTCATGATCAGCCGGTACTGGTGTGAATCGAGATGTGTCGGGCGAACCCCCATTGCGAGCGCCCGCTCAATCTGTGCGCGCAGTTCAACCTCGACATCTTTCGGGTTGATGTGCTCGTTCTGCTCCCAGTCGTGATAGAAGTATCCGTTTTTGTCGACGAGACTCGGCACCTTGTCGGCAGGAGCCACCGGTCCCCAACGGTAATAAACTCGCTCGCTTGTGAGGGTTAGGTGCAGGCCAAAGTCTGCATCCGGATGGGAATTGGCGTAGTCGGCAATCTCGGGAAACCAGGGACAAGGGACCATCAGGCTCGCGGAATTAATCGTCCCGCTCTGCAAAGCCTTGATCGCCGCAGCATTCACGGCGTGGGTTTCACCGAGGTCGTCGGCGTGAATAATGACCAGTTTTGTGCCGGCAGGATATTCGAGACGATCCGCCAGAGTTTGAGCCGAGCCTCCCAAAGGCAAGGCGGACCAAAGAAAGCCAAGCAGCCACACAAGCAGATTGGACGCACGAGTCATGACCCACCAGTAAAACACAGCTTAGCAGGACGACTCGAACACATTTCCGGAGAAATGAAGATTGCCGGCTACTTGATCGCGCGCGCCCCTGCGCCTTACCCCGAAGTGACAATCGCGAGGTGCGTGTATACCGGCGAACCCACTCAAGCCAAAATCAGGCTTGAGTCGGCCACCCGCCCAATGACCCACCGTCTGTGTCACCACTTGATCAGCGAGATTTTTCGTCAAGAGCGATCGGATGACTTGCCACAATAGACTCGGTATAAACCGCAGAGTCCTACGACGACGGGTCCCAGCATTATCCATTGCCGGGCGAGCGTCAGCTCTCGCCACCTTGCCTCTGGAATGTACCCGCACATAGCGGCGACGCCAGCGCAAGCAAGCAGAAGGAAAATTCGTTTTAGATTCGGACGGATTTGCAATTCTTTCGGAATCAGTATCCCCATCCAAGCGGCAAGTAGTCCAGCACACCCACCGACTGACTCAATCACCGTTCGGGCGATGAAGGGGAGCGTATATCCGTCGGGATTTGCAAGCGCATCGGGCACGTCCGCCAAGAGCCTGAGCGACAAGATGATACCCAGGAAGATGAAATACATTGCAGGGCCAAGTGCAATCAAGCCAACAGTCGCCCAAACCAGCCTTATGAATTTGTCGCGCATCACAGGGCAAAATACTTACGTGTGAATTTGGAATTGTCACCTGATCCGGCGAGTATTTAATAGCAACTTGTTGCAAAATCAGCCGATTTCACAGTTTAACTCCTGGCTAATGCGGCCCCTCGCAACCTATCTCTCGATCGCCAACGCGCCCGCATAGCCTGCACTCGTTTGCAGATTGCGCACCGTCCAGCGAGTCGCTTCTGTGGCGTCCGGCCGCGTTGCGATTAGCGCCTCTGCGGGATCGGGGTCGATTGAGACATCGAACTGGTGGAGCGGCAGCGAGAGTCCTTCGCCCTTCGCCTTGATGTAGGCTTCCTTGCGAGTCCAGCAGCGGAAGAATGCTGTGTGAAGTTCATCGCCCGAGAGTGGGCGCAGAGCCTCGCGTTCGCGAACGGAGAAGAAACGTTCGGCTAATTTCAACGCGTCGGTTTGCGGACGGAGTTTTTCGACATCGACTCCAATGTCGCGCTTGCGCGTGAATGCCAAGAGAGCCAGGCCCTCCGAATGCGACACGTTGAAGGCTAAATCGGAATCATTGGCGAGAAAGGGCTTGCCGTATTTTGTGTAGCGAAATGAAATCTCGTGCGGCGGGATGCGGAGATATTTCGAAAGCTGAGAACGAAGAGTGCCGCGCGTGAAGATGTAGTCGGTGCGCGGGCGTTCGACGCGGTAGCGGGAGGCTTTTTCGCGCTCTTCGTCGGAGAGCAGTGCGTGGCAGGCTTCCACCTCGGCTTCGGAGCCGCGGAGATTTCGCTTCCAGACGTGCGCGGTTGCAAGCGGCAGGTCGGGTGGACAGGGGTCGAGCGATGCGTCCCAGACTCCGCAGATCTCGACAGACGTGGTGGCCATGACGAATTCGCGGACCCTCAGGCGCTAAAGCGCGCCTCCTTCTATCGCAGCCTGGCGGCACGAGTAAACTCGTGCCCTTCCCGATCTCGCGATTGTGACTTTTGCAGCCCCTAAAGACCCGTTATTTTCTTGCGGTCTTCAACGGCCCGCATAAATGCGGGCTCTGACACGAATCATGCCCTGATGCGAATCGCGTTTGGATGCGAATTCTGCACTGAGGCGAAAAATCGTGCCCTGATACAAAACCTACGAGCCGCCTTTCTTCAACTGCTGCTTCCATCCCAGGACTCGCGCCTTCGCGCCTTCGGCTTCCGCTTCGGGAATCATCCCCTTTTTCTGATAGAGCACCGAGAGGCTGGTGTGGGCGAGGACGTCGTCCGGATCGATTTCCGCGATGCGCTGCGCCACAATGATCGCCTCGTCGTAGCGCTCGAGATCCTGCAGAGCGCGCGCCAGTCCGTGCATGGCTTCGGTGAATGTCGGATCAGCGGCGAGAGACTCGTTGTATGCCTGGACTGCTTCGTTCAACTTGCCGTCGGCCATGAGATCGAGCGCGGCATAGTAATGATCTTCAGCCTTCTGGCGGGCATTGGCGTCAGGCATGTCGAGGAGGTCCTGGCGGAGAGGGAATTCTAACATGCGGAACTTCCGTGACACTGGCCGGACGGGCGTTCTCAGTTATGATGGCTGCGCATGCTCTACAAGATACGGTTCCTCTGGAACGCCACGAAGGGGCATCGGCTGACGCCGTGGCGGAGTCCGTATCTGCTGTGGAGGATTGAGACGTACACGGGCGTGAAGATGAAGCAGATCGGATTTCTGGAATTCTGGGAATTCATGTGGCGCGAGCGTGAGGAGTTGTGGCGGTTTCTGAAATGGACTGGTGAGATGGAGAGGTACGCGCATCCGCGGCCCAAGAATTCGTAGGAACGTCGTTGGTCGTTCGCCTTCCGCCACACCACGCAGAACTAAGGTTAACGTGAGCCTCTTTACGCGCCTTTGCCCGCTGCCGCGGCTTCTCCGAGGAAAATGTTGACTTCGGCGCCCTTGCCTGCGCCGGTGAGTTGGGCGGCGGCGGCGCGGTTTGCCACTAGCTCGAGGTATCCCATACTGCCGAGAATCCCGAAGACTTCGCCGGGAGCGCCTTCGGCGTAGTTATTGCGAATCTCTGTGATTTCTTTGTTTCCTACAACAATTTTGAATGGTGACGGATTCGCGCCGAACAGGCTCGGCGCATCCTGCGGACTGAGATTCGTAATCAAGTTGCCGAAGCGGTCGACTTTCAATACTACGGCGCGCAAGCGGTTGTCCCCGGCGGGCTTTGGACGGGGCGCGGCGAACTTCACGTAGTCTTCAATTTCGTCGCCGAACTTATGGGAGTCGACCATCTTGGCAAGGTAGGCGGCGACGGGCGCGAACACATCGCGTCCATGAAACGTGCTGCTCACGGGCTGGTGGAAATAATGTTCCGAGGTTACGTGGCGTACATGAATGCGCTCTTCCTTGGCATAGACCATCGAGAGCACGCCGTTGTCGGGAGCGACGAAGTGATATCCGTCGCTGGAGGCGATGATCGGGCGGCGCGTGGTTCCTACGCCGGGATCGACTACAACCATGTGAACGGTTCCCGTCGGGAAGTAAGAATACGTCTGCGAAATCGCGATCGCGCCATCGAGCACGTCGTAGGCCTGAATGGCGTGCGTGACGTCGACGATTGCGGCCTCGGGCACGATATCGAGGATGACGCCCTTGACGGCGCCGACAAAATGATCGTTGGTCCCAAAATCCGTAGTAAGAGTGATGATCGGACGGTGCGGCAAATTTCCCCTCGCTGGAAGACAAAATACTCCGTACTTGGAAGTTAATTGGCAGGGAAGCGGGGCGTCAAGGCACGAGGGTAACGGCCGATCGGGTGAATTTCATTGTGCATGCAGCGGCTGCGCGTTATTCGTGCCGCAAGGCTTCGATCGGATTCAGCCTGGACGCGCGGAAGGCGGGAATCATTCCGCTGATAAGTCCCACGGCGCCGAGAATCAGCGTAGATGCGATTAAAGTTGCCGGAGCGATAATCAGGCGGATGTCGCCGGCCTGACCGTTTTTCGCGAAAGCGCTGTAGAAGGTGAGGCGCCCTACGGAGAGCGACACAACGTAGGCGAGAACCATTCCCAGAACGCCGCCGATGAAGGTGATGGTCAGAGCTTCGGCCAAGAACTGCAACAGGATGTAACGCCGCTGCGCGCCCAGCGCCTTTTGCACCCCGATCTCGCGCGTCCGCTGCGTGACTGAGACGAGCATGATGTTCATCAATCCGACGCCGCCGATCCCGAGCGTGAGCGTCCCGATGAATCCCATCAGGATTTTCAATCCCAGCGTGATGATCTGAAACTGATGCAACTGCGTCATCAGATTGAAGACTCTGACGGCGTCGTGATCGTTCTGACTGAATTTGTGCTGTGCCGCCAACAGGCTGCGAACCGCCGGTTCAATCTTCTGGAACTCCGGCGTCTCGTAGTTGAACCAGATCGTGTCGAGGTAGTGCGTATCTTTGAAATCGCTCATCGACGTGAACGGGATGTAGACGACGCGGTTGATATCGTCGTTGCCTTCCTGCATCTTGGGTTTCAAGACGCCAACCACTTCGTAGCTGATTCCGTCGAGGCGTATGTAGTCGCCGATCGCATTGCGGCCGGAGAACAGCTTTTCCTTGGCTTCAGAACCGATCACGGCGACGCGGCCGCGCTGTAGCTGGTCCTCCATGTTGTAGAAGCGGCCTTGCCCAAGTTTCAGCGAGCGGATCTCATAGACATCGGGATCGTTGCCGCTGACAGTAAAGGTGAAATCGCGGGTGTCGTACTGCACGTTGACCTGTTTTTCGACGTTGGGCGTGATGTGCGTGATCTGGGGAAGGTTCGTGGTGAGATCGTCGAGATCGTCCATTGTAAAGCGGATCTGGACACCAGATTTCTGTCCGCCGGCCTGCATCGAGGTTTTTCCTGGCACGACGATGACGAGTTTTGTGCCGAAGTTCGCGAAGATGTTTTCGCAGGCCTGGCCGAATCCGTCGCCGTAAGCGAGCAGCATCACGACCGTGGCGATGCCCCAAGCCATGCCCAGCATAGTGAGGGCAGTCCGCCGGCGGTTGTGGCGCATGGCTGCGTAGGCTTCCTGGAGCAGGTCGTGAAGCATAGTGTCTACTCCTGGCGGAGAGCCTCCACAGGCGGCAGCAACGCCGCTTTGCGCGCGGGATAAAGCCCAGCCAGTACGCCGGCCAGCGTCAGGCTGCCAATCGCCAGAAGCGCGGACATCGGCACTAGTCGCGGAGGATCGAAGCCCTGCGGGCCCTGGATGCCTCCCATCAACGCCATCAGTCCGCCCGCGAAGAGCATGCCGATAAAGCCGCTTCCGAGCGTGAGCAGCATTCCTTCAAGGAAGAAATGAAAAAGGATATTGCGGTTCGTCGCGCCCAGGGCCTTGCGCAGGCCGATCTCATGCGTGCGTTCGCTAACGGCTACAAGCATGATGTTAACGACGCCGATGGCTCCCAAGGCCAAAGTAACCATCCCGACCGCGCCGAGGAACATGTTCATCACGTCGAAGATGGTGTTGACCATTTTCGATTCCTGGATCGAGTCCCACTCGTCGAAGGCGTTCTCGTCAGTTGCGTCGAATCCGTGATTGCGGCCGACGATCTGGTGAACTTCCTTCTGGGCCAGCACGTGATCGGCGGTCACGAGCGGCTGGTACTCAATGAACGAGATCGAATTCTCGTGATTCTCTCCTTTGAGCGGGAAATTCGCTTGCATGACCTGAAACGGGATGTAGCCCCGCATGTTGAGCCACATGTTGTCGCCGCGGCCCAGATGCGGCATGCTGCCCACGACTTCAAAGCGGATTCCGTTGATAAGAACGAACGAGCCCACGGAGGGCCGTCCGGGGAATAGCGCCTTGAGAAGTTCATTCCCAAGCACGATGACATTGCGCCGCTGGATTCCGTCGAGCGCGTTGAGCCAGCGGCCCTCCTTCAACGGGAGGTAACTGATCTCGCTCAGTTGCGGTTCCGTGCCGAGAATTTCTCCGCTGGCGGTCGCGAAGTCGCTGACCTCGTGAAGGTCGTTGCGCGAAATGACGGGGCAGGCGTTGGCCACGTATCCCGCTTGGCGGATGTCCCGATAATCCTGATAGGTGAGCAGGTAGGAGCGGGCAGAACTCATGTTGCCGCGGACGGCCGGAGCGCGTCCGGGAAAAAGAAACATGATGTTTTTGCCGAACTCAGCCATCTCCCGCTTGTTGCCGGAACGGAAGCCCTCGCCGACTCCCACCAAAAGCAGCAGGGATCCGACGCCCCACGCGATCCCGAACATAGTCAGAAACGAGCGTAGTTTATGGGCCCAAAAGTTGCGGAAGATCTGCGCAAAGATGTCGAGGACTGTTCGCATGCCAAGGAGGGCCCTTTCAGAAGTACGTATTCCACTCGACTTTAGTTCCTATGATGCAGATATTTCCGTTCGCGAGGCCTACTCGTATCGCAGAGCCTCAATAGGATTCAGCCTCGCTGCCTTGAGGGCGGGAAAGAATCCGGAAACGACCCCGACCATCGAAAGGATGATGAATGAAACCATCATGACTCCCATGGACGCGTGAAGGAAAATCGCGCCTTGATGGTCGGCCGTTTTGTAGAACTCGTCATAGAGGGGCATCGGCGGGATGGCCCAGGTTAAAAGTTCGGCGACCGCCATCCCGATCAGGCCGCCGACGAAGGTCAGCACCAGCGCTTCCAGCAGGAATTGCACCAGAATGTGCCGGGGGCGCGCGCCAATCGCTTTGCGGAGGCCAATCTCACGGGTGCGCTCCGTGACCGAGACCAGCATGATGTTCATGACCCCGATGCCGCCTACGGCGAGTGTGCAGACGCCGATCAGCCCGAGCACGGCCTGCAATCCGTAGGAAAAGGCATTGATCATACTGCGGTCTTCGATCGTGTCCCATTCGGGAGTGGCTTTGTCGTCCTTGGGATCGAAGTGATGGCGGCGCGCGATCACCTCGCGGACGGCCATCAGCGCCTTTTTATTGAGCTCCGGAGCCGTGGGCTGGATGATGATTTCGTCCGGATCGCGAATGTTCTTCAGATCGCGCATCAGGGCGAAGGGGATAAATGCATTTTCGTTATCCGGCCCCTGGTACATCGAGTCCTGGATTTTATTTTTCATCGTGCCGATGCATTCGAAGTCGAGGCCGCCGATCTCGACATGCTGTCCGACGCCGGGCGCGCCCTGAAACACTTTTTTTGCCGCCTGATAGCCGAGAATCACTACACGCCGGTGGTCGGCAAAATCGCCGTCGTTGAAATAGCGGCCGTCGGCAAGATCGAGTTTCCGCATCTGGCCATACGGCATGTCAACGCCGCGGATCATGATGGAGACGACGCGCGTGCCGATCTTGAATCCGAAATCGCGGTCGATCTCGCCGCTGACGGCGCGGACGAGCGGAACTTCATCGCGAATGGCCTCCACATCCTCGAGTTCGTACGTGATCTTCTTGCCGGCTCGCTGACCGCCGGCCTGCATGCTGGTTTGCCCCGGCCATAGCACGATGACGTTGTTTCCCATGTTCAGGAAGGCATGCAGCACGCATCCGCCGAGGCCTTGGCCGTAGGCAAGCAGCAGGACGACCGAGACGAGGCCCCAGCCGATTCCGAGCATCGTGAGCGCGGACCGGGTGCGGTCGCGCATCAGAGCCTGCCAGCCTTGCGTGATGAGTTCCATCAAGAACATGGTCGCTGATCGATGGTCGTTCGCCGCTCGTTGTTTGCCCTAGGTCAGGAGCTAGCTTCTGTGTTCTAGCCGTGGTCCCTAGCCTCTAATCCCTATTCGACGTGAATATCTCCCGAGCCCGTACGCACGCGGAGCACCGGGCCACCGCCGCGAACTTTGCCGCGGATCGACTTTCGATTCTCCTGCAGGCGTCCTTGCACGGTCGTTTCGACTGGCGCATTCACGTCTACCGAGCCGGAACTCGTGGAGATATCGGCATCGAATGCCGCATTGCCGGGCAACCGCACGTGCACCGTGCCAGAGCCCGTATGAATGTCCCAGTCGCTGGTCTGTGTGCCTTCGGCGGTAATGTCGCCACTCCCGGTTTCGCCACGAAATCCGCCATGCACTCCACGCGCAGTGACATTGCCTGAGCCGGTATGCAGATCGATGTCGCCCGAGCCCGTTTCTTCAATTTCAACGTCGCCGCTTCCAGTTCCGCCATGCACGCCGCCCGCGATCGAGTGCGCCCGAACGTCGCCGGACCCGGTTTGGACATGGATATCGCCGGTCAGGCTCGACAGCTTGATGTCGCCCGATCCGGTCTGGATGTCGGCATTACCTTTCGTGCCGTCGATTGTCTGATCGCCCGAGCCGCTGCGGCTGCGAACGGTCGTGTCGGCGGGCACCGTGATTTCGTAGTCGATGGAAATATTGCGATAGTCCACGTAATCGATGTGAACGCTGTTGCCATTTTGTTTGATGGGCGGATTCTGCTCGATGGCGTGAACATCACTTTCGCGGCTTCCGCCAAACCAGCGGTCGCCGACAAAGATCTTGCCGCGAATGAAAACTGATCCGGACGAGCCGGCTCGCACGGTGACGTCGCCGGAGTGAGTGAACACTTCGAGATCGACCGGGCCGTTGACGGTCAGGGTCTTCTCGAAACTTCCTTGGGGCGACGAGGCGAACGCAGCGGAAGTGAACAGCACGACCAACGCGGCCGCCAACGCCAGCCAGCTGGACACGAAAGTTGAGCGAGAAATTCGATTCTTATTCATAGCGCAATGACTCCACAGGTGTCATATCCGCAGCGCGCTGGGCGGGATACATGCCCGCGGTTACGGTGATTAACGAAAGTGTCACGATGGAAAGCACAATGGAAATTGGAGAAATGATCGGGTGCGGAACGAAGTCGGGGAGCGGAAGAGCCTTCATCGCCAGGCAGAGGCCGACTCCAAAGCTGAATCCGATAATGCCGCTGGCGACTGTCAGCATGGCCGACTCGGCGAAGAACTGCCGCAGGATATCTCGCTTGGTGGCGCCCATCGCTTTGCGCGTCCCGATTTCGCGCGTACGTTCGCTGACCGAGACCAGCATAATATTCATCACGCCGATGCCGCCGAGGCAGAGCGTAACGATGGCGACGCATCCGAAAAATAACGTTACGACGCCGAAGATCTTGGCTAACTGTTTGGCGCCATCCATCGTGTCCCAGATGAATAGCGCGTCTTTGTCGGTCGGGTCGAAGTGGCGTACGCGGGCAATCGCTCTCCGCACCTGCATGACCGCTTCTTCGTGCTCTTCGGGATCGCCAACTTCGAAGACTATGTCGTCGAGATAGCCGCGGGTGATGCCTGCTCCGGGCTTGTCGGGAGGAGGGAAGTCGCGAGACACGGCCGAGTAAGGGGCGAAAAGATAGTCGTTATCGGGTCCGCTGTAATTTGAATTCTGCTTCTTCTCCTGGAGAATACCGACCACTGAATATGGAACGCTTTTGACCAGCACCGTCGCGCCAATGGCTGGCTGTCCTGGAAAAAGTTGGCGATAAGCTTTCGATCCGAGCACGAGGACGCGGCGCCCTTCGCGCTCGTCATCGTCGGTGATGAGACGGCCTTCGGAAATCTTCAGCGAACGGAAATCCTGGTAGGAGGGCCACATTCCGACTACGCCGCGATTCGCCTCGTTGAACTGGCTGACTTCCGGAATGGTTCGCCGCAATTCCGGGCTGACATTCTTGATGAGGTAGCACTCGTCACGGATTAGCTCCGCGTCATCCACATTGAGGTGAATCTCGCGCCCGGCGGCGCGGCCTCCAACTTGGGCGCTGGTGCGTCCGCCCCAAACGATGACGAGGTCCTTGCCCAGCGTCTCCATGTGCTTCTTCTGGTCGACCACGAAGCCGCGTCCAAGGCCGACGAGGATGATCACCGACGCGATTCCCCAGACCAGCCCGAACATCGTCAGGAAGGTGCGCATCTTGTGCGCCCGGAAGGTCGCGACTGCCTGTCGAAGGATTTCGGTGAGAGTCATGGAACGCAACCTTAGAATCGTTATGCCGGCTTCCGAAATTCCGAAACCGCAGACATCTCAAAACACGACCGGCTTCCGGCCCAAGGCTTCCAGTACAGACGGACGCCGTTTCGAACCGGAAGCCGGATCGCGCATACCGGTTGCCGCTTACTGCAGAACGACTTCTTGACCTTCCTTCAGTCCGCTGAGGACTTCCGTCTTGGCGCCGTTCGAGATTCCGATGTTGATGGCGACCTTATCCATGCCATCCTTTGCTTTCGGGTTCGGAATATCCACAGACGCTTTCTTGTCCTTGTCGTAGATGATTGCGCCTTCAGGGATCTGCAGAACGTTCTTGTGCTCTTCGAGGATGATCTCGGCATTGGCGGTCATTTCCGCTTTCAACTCGCCCCCGGGATTCTGGATCGAAACGCGAACTTCGAACGTGGTGACGTTATCTTTCTCCACGCCCATGGGCGAAATCTTCGTGACTTTGCCATCGAAGGTCTTGTCTTTGAACGATTCGACCTTGATGCGGGCGCGCTGTCCGAGGTAGACCTTGCCGATGTCGCTCTCGTCGACCTTGCCCTTTACGTAGACTTCGCTGGTATCGCCCAGCGTCATGACCAGCGTGGCCGAGGAACCGAGAACAAGAATGGAGCTGACCGCGTCGCCGATTTCAACATCGCGCGAGAGCACGATTCCATCGATCGGCGAAACGATGTCGGTGTAGCTGAGCTGCTCTTCGAGCTGCTTGAGATTGGCCTGATCTTCCGCCACCTGCGCAGAAGCCTGAGCGATCTTCGCCTTCAGCACGGTAACCTGCGCTTTGGCGACATTCTGCTTATTGAGCGCTAACTCGTAAGCGCGCTCCGCGTCTTCGAGGGCGGATTCGGAAACGACTCCCTCCTTGGCCATGCTGACGTCGCGGTCATACGCGCGCTTGAGCAAAGGAACGTCGGGCCCTTCTGCGTCCACTTTGGCGCGCTGGAAATCCGCCTGCGAACTGGCCTGGTTTGCCTCGGCGGCTTGCAGAGCCGCGCGCGATTGCGCGACCTGCGCTTCGATCTCGACCTTGTCGAGTTGCGCCAGCAACTGGCCCTTCTTCACGCGGTCGCCGTAATCGACGTACAGTTTCTTGACGATGCCGCTGGCTTTAGACTTCACCTCGACCTTGGTGATGGGCGTGACCTTGCCGGTCGCGACGACGCTCTTGGCGAGATCTCCTCGCTCCACTTTGGCGAGTTTCGAAGGATCAATCTTGGTGCCGCCGCGGGTCGCCGCGAACACTCCACCTGCGATGAGCAGAACTAGTACTGCTGCCACGCTGCCCCAAATCATCAGTCTGCGGCGCTTCTTCTTGCCATTATTGCCGTTACCGTTCACAAATCCTCCTGTATGAACCACCAACTGGAGATTGGGAGCCATCGCACCCTCAATCCCTGTTACGTACGTCGCGCAATCTAAGTTCCCTGAATTTCTTTCTCAGAAAACATTCTTTGAGAGGACGCGGCAAACGCCGTTCCATTGCGACCCCGGAGCTTGCAGGCTTCAGTTCCATGGGTCCGATCAGCAGTGGTATTTCTTCTGCCTGCGGGTTAGACCAGTCGCTTGTAAAAAGGATAGCGCATTCGCGGCATGATTTTTTGTGCGCTGGAACACAGTTGTGAACTCACGCAAGGCCGTGCGAGGTATTTGGCAACTACTTTGAAATGTTAGAATTAGCCTTCCATGATCGCCTTTGTGCTGCTCCGGGTGTTTCTCATCGTGCTCCTGGTGGCGGCCAATGCCTTCTTCGCCGCCGCCGAATTCGCCCTGGTGAGCGTGCGCGACACCCGCATCCAGCAGCTGATTGAATCGGGACGCATCGGCGCCCGCCTGGTGCAGCGTCTCCACCAAAATCTCGATGAGGTGGTCAACGGCGTTCAGCTTGGGATCACCATGGTCAGCCTGACGCTGGGCTGGATCGGCGAGCCCATGGTCGCCGGGTTGGTGGGCAATTTGCACTTCGTGCAACGGCTGCCGCACGTCGCCATCTACGCCCACGGCATCGCCATCGCCATCGCGTTCAGCTTGATCACCTACATGCACGTGATCCTCGGCGAACTGGTGCCGAAGACGCTGGCCCTGCAGCGCGCTGAACAGATTGCGTTGGCGGTTGCTGCGCCAATGGAAGCGTTCCTCACGATCACCCGGCCCATACTTTTCTTCATGCGGCGTTCAGGCGGGCTTGTCCTGCGGGCCTTCGGTGCGCAGATGACCCGGCGCGGGGGAGCGGTGCATTCTCCGGATGAACTGAAGTTGATCGTCACAGCCAGCCGGCAGTTCGGACAGATTCCCGAATTTCAGGAAGAGATGATCCACAGCGCGATTGAACTGGACAGCATCACGGTCAAGGAAGTCATGGTCGCGCGGCCGGATATTTTTTCGCTGCCATCGGATCTTCAGTTGGATGACGCGCTCGTGCGTGTTGTCGAGGGGCAGCATTCCCGCATTCCCGTCTACGATCCGCAGCGCGGTCCCGAACACATCGTTGGTGTGCTTTACTACAAAGATTTGATGCGGTGGATGCGGCTGCGCCTGAGTAATCTGGGCCAGACAACCGCAACACGCATTAGCCACATGCAGATCGGGCAGATCATGCACGACGTGGTCGTCGTTCCGGAGACGAAGGTGCTTGCGGAATTGCTCGCCGAGTTCAAGGAACGCCGCCGACATTTGGCGGTGGTGGTCGACGAGTTCGGTTCGACCGCCGGCGTGATTACGGTGGAAGACATTCTCGAACAGTTGGTGGGCAATATTGAAGATGAGTTCGACGTGTCCCCGAGCGAACCGGCGCTGGAAGACGAATCGGTGCTGGTGCTCGAAGGAGCGGTGAACATTCGTGATCTGGAAGCGGAGTATGGCCTGACTCTGCCGCGGGATGCGGGCTTCGAAACGCTGGCGGGATTCATTCTCGCCCGCCTGCAGCGCATTCCGAAGCTGCGCGACTCGTTCGAATATGACGGCCGCCGTTATACCGTCGAAGAACTCGAAGGCCACCGCATCGCGCGAGTGAGAATTGAAAAGACCGCGCGTGTAGAAGGCGAACCGCAGGCGGTGAAGCAAGGCGGAAATTAGCGCGGGAGATTGGGTGAGCTGGTCCAACGACGAACGACTAACGACGAGCGACTGAGAACTGAAATCCGTCCTCCAACGCGTGCTCTACACATTGCCGGTTATCTGGCTGGTGGTCAGCTTTGTCTTCCTGCTCATTCATCTTGTCCCCGGAGATCCGATTCAGCAGATGCTGGGGGAAGGCGCTCCAGCAGCCGACATCGCAGCGACGCGGCATCTCTACGGTTTGGACGTTCCCCTCGGCGAGCAGTACGTGCGCTACTGGGAAGGGGTTCTGCACGGGAATCTCGGGCGATCGATTCGCTACAACCAGAGTGTGACGCGTCTGATTTTGCAGCGGTACCCGTATACGCTGCAGCTGACATTGGCGTCGCTGTTTGTGGCGATTGTCCTGTCGATTCCGGCGGGAATTCGCTCGGCGCGGCGGCGTAATCGCTGGGACGATCGCGTACTCTCGGTCGTCAGTTTGTTCGGATTGTCGTTCCCGAATTTCGCGCTCGGCCCGATTCTGATTCTGATCTTCGCGATCAAACTCGGATGGCTGCCCGTGTCTGGCGCAGGCTCTCTAGCGAATCTGGTCCTCCCCGCAATCACGATGGGGGGCGCGCTGGCCGCGATCCTGACGCGAATGGTGAGGACGTCCATGCTCGAAGAACTCGGTCAGGACTACATTCGCACGGCCCGGGCCAAAGGCTTGCCGGAACGCACGGTCGTTTACCGGCACGCGTTGCGCAATGCGATGATCCCCGTGCTCACCGTTCTTGGCCTGCAATTTGGAGCGTTGCTCGCCGGGGCGATCGTCACGGAGAAAATTTTTTCCTGGCCCGGCATTGGACGCCTGACGATCGACGCTATCTCAAACCGCGATTACTACGTTGTGCAAGGCTGCATTCTCGCTATCGGTTTGACGTACGTGGCCGTGAATTTCCTGACCGACGTCTTGTACTCGGTGGCGAATCCGAGGATTCGACAGTGATGAGTCCATTGCAGACGGAAACGGCGCACTCGGCAAAGTCGCTCGAAGGGTCCACGGTCATGTCGCTTCGTCGCCGCATCGCTGGGCACTCCCGCAACAATCCATTAGCGGCAGCCGGAGTAGTGTTGGTTTTCATCTTCCTGATTCTGGCTATTTTTGGCCCATGGATCGCGCCGCAGGATCCGGCGGCGATTCATCTGGCGGTCCGGCTGGATACTCCATCGCGCGCGCACTGGTTTGGAACAGACGAATTGGGCCGAGACATCCTTTCTCGCGTGATCTACGGAGCGCGCATCTCCATGGTTGTCGGCAGCTGTGTGGTCGGCGCCTCGCTCGGCATAGGACTGATCATCGGCTCGATCGCCGGGTATTACGGCGGGGGCATCGATCGCTTCGTCAACGTTGTGCTGATGAACGCATTTCTTTCTTTTCCGGGAATTCTGATCGCCATCGCGTTCGTGGCATTTCGCGGTCCGGGAATATTCAACCTCGTCATCGCGCTCTCGATTGGCGGATGGGTCGGCTATGCGCGGCTGGTGCGCGGACAAGTTCTGGCGGCGCGAGAACGGGAATTCGTCGAGGCGGCCCGCGCGCTCGGGGCAAGCGATCTCCGCATCATCGCGCATCACATTCTGCCCAACATCATTCAGCCCGTCGTGGTGCAGGCGGCGATCGGCATGGCGGGAGCGATTCTCGCTGAGGCCACCATGAGCTTCCTCGGTCTCGGCGTTCCTCCGCCGACTGCGAGCTGGGGAACCATGCTCAATGACGGGCGCGCGCATCTGTTCGATGCTCCACATCTCGTGCTGTTTCCAGCGATGGCCGTAATGCTGGCGGTGCTGAGTTTCAACTTCATCGGCGACGCTCTGCGCGACTATCTTGATCCGCGATCGAGAATCGAAGCCGGCCTCTGAACAATCTCGTCCGCCTAATCCGATGCAGCTCAATGAGTTAACCAGGGACTAAATCCTCTGGCGTGCTTCGCAAGTTTTCCGCGCAACATTTCTTGACACGCTGTGTTTCTTCTGCCGTGGCCACTAAGCAGGACGAAGTCAGGAGCAGGATCAACGGAGAAACCCTATGAAGAGCACCCTCAAGATCACTTTGTTCAGTACCGCTTTGGCGTTCGCCGCGCTGCCCGTTGTGGCCCAAAGCGCACCGGCGCCCGCGACCGCGACCGCGCCGACCGCACAAACCATTCAGCAGCGCAAAGAGAATCAGCAGGACCGAATTGCACAGGGCGTGAACAGCGGGCAGCTTACGGCGGGCGAGACGAAGAATCTCGAAACCAAGGAAGCCGATATCAACAAAGAAGAGCACGCCATGTCGAACGAGAATGGCGGCAAGCTGACCACAGCGGACAAGAAGGTCATCACGCAGCAGCAGAACCAGGTTTCGAAGCAGATCTTCCAGGACAAGCACAATTCCGCCGTGCAGAATACCGATCCCAAGAGCGAAGTCGGCAAGCGGGAAGAGAATCAGCAGGACCGGATTGCGCAGGGAGTCAAGAGCGGCCAGTTGACCGCCGGAGAAGCGTCGCACCTCGAAAACAACGAAGCGAAGATCAACAACGAAGTGCGCAACGATCGCGCGGCGAATGGCGGCAAGCTCACGCAGCAGGAGAAACAGCAGGTCAATCGGCAACTGAACCGGCAATCGAAGCAGATCTACCGCACGAAGCACAACGGCCGCCGCTAGTAAGAAAGAGTTCCACCAACGAAAGAAAACACCACAGAATAGTCCCCATGCCCCCGGGCCCAACCCGGGGGCCTTTTTTGCCAGTCGCGAGTCCTGAGTCCTGAGTCGCGAGCAACTTCCTGAAAAAGCGATCGCTTGTCCCTTAGGCAATTTTTGCTCATTGCCCAGGTCTCATAGCTCATTGCTGATGGCCAAGTTATTGAAAAGACATTGCATACGTTTCTTGACAATAATTGCAAATTGCAATATAAATATTTCGATCTGAAATACAGATCTGACGTTTATGAAGCTGGGCGAAAAAATCCGGTACCTGCGCGAAGTCGAAGGATCGTTGCGCGGGTTAGGCCGTCCGCTGACTCAGCTGGAGCTGGTTCGCGCGATCCGCGAAGAGATGGGGAACGGCGGCCGCGGCAAGGGACGGGCGAAGGGACCGACCATCAGCCAGTCGTATCTGTCGCAGATCGAAAACGGGTCGCGCCCACACATGACGCAGTCGTCGCGCGCGCTGCTGGCGAAGTTTTTCAAGGTTCATCCCGGATTCCTCGTGGATGATCCTGAGGGCTACCACGCGGAGCTGACGTCCGATCTGCGGACGACAGGAGGGCAGCTCGACGTTTGGCTTTTGCAAGGATCGGAGAGGTTTGCGAGCGATCCCGAGGTTAGCAATGTGCTGATCAAGGCCGCGCGCGAGAAAGATACGCGGCGATGTTTTCTGCTGCTGGGTGCGATTCTCGACACGCCTGGGCTGGCCGACCGGCTGCTCGAGGCGTTGCGTCCGGAAGCGGCAATCAGCCACAGCAGTTCGAGTGGTGAAGGGAGGCGAATGCGATGACCTGGTCCGATTTCTATTTGATCTGTTTTGCGGTCGGTTTTTGCTTCAGCTTCTTCTCCTTCATTTTCGGAGGATCGCGATTTGGCCGGCTGCATCTGCCGCATTTTCACGGGCACGGCATCGGACACGTGCCGGTGGCACATGGTCCGGTTGCCCACGGCCCGGCTGGCGGAACAAAGGTAGGCGGAACTGTTCACTCGGGAGGGTCGGGAGCGGCTCAGCGTGGCGTCAGTGTTTCGCCATTCAATCCGCCGGTGCTCGCGGCGTTCCTGGCGTGGTTCGGCGGCACAGGATACTTGCTGACACGGTTTTCGGCACTGTGGGTGGGAATGGGGCTGTTCGTGGCTGTCCTCAGCGGATTGGTTGGCGGAGGAATTATTTTCCTGTTCCTCAGCAAGGTTTTGATTTCAGAAGACGAGTGCCTCGATCCGGCGGACTTTGAAATGGTAGGCGTGCTCGGCCGGCTGTCAGTGCCGATCCGCGAAGGTGGGACGGGTGAGTTGATCTATTCGCAGGCGGGAACACGCCGGGTCTGCGGCGCACGCAGCGAGGAAGGCACAGCGGTCGCAAAGGGGACCGAGGTTGTGGTCACTCGCTACGAGAAGGGAATTGCCTACGTACGGTTGTGGAGCGACTTGTCCGGCGAAGAAGACGAGACGACCGAGGCAATTCGGTAGTCAGCATCCAGCGGCGGGAGTTCCGGAGGGAATTCGATGAACGGCAACTGGTACAAGACGTTGGTCGCGCTGATGTGGCTGGCGCTTCCGTTGAGCGCTGTCGAGTACTGGCGCGGCTGGGATCAATTTCCCAAGAGGATGGCGGTTCACTTCAACGTGAATGGTCAGCCGAACGGCTTCACCTCGCGGGAAGGCGCGCTGCAAGCGGGCTTGGGAATCATGGCAGTGATGCTGGTGGTGTTCACGCTCGCCGCGCTGGCAGCGCATTCGCTCAAGCCGGCAGCATCTTGGCCGGTCCTGATCGTGGCGTATGTCGTGCTTGGATTCGTGTGGTATGGGAATCATTCGATTGTGAAGTTCAACCTGAATGCGGCTCATGCAGACGCGGGAAGTCCTCAGCTGTCACTTCTCAGTTCCGGCTGTGCGCGAATCAGCACAGCAGAGAACTGAAGACTGAGAACTGAGAACTGATTTCGAAGGAGGCGTTATGTTGGAAGGGATTTCGCACATGGCTGTGATCTGGATCTTCGTGTCGCTGGGAGTAATGGTGATTCTGTTTCTCATCAGCGGGATGGCGAGGATCTATCGCAAAGCTGGGCCGCACGAAGCGCTCATTGTTTACGGTCTTGGAGGAACGCGAATCGTCAAAGGCCACGGCACGATGGTTCTGCCGATGGTGCAGGTCTGTCGCGGGCTTTCGCTCGAACTGATGTCGTTCGATGTGGCTCCGCAACAGGATCTCTACACGAAGCAAGGCGTGGCCGTTACGGTAGAAGCGGTCGCGCAGATCAAGGTGAAATCCGACGACGAGTCGATTCGTACGGCGGCGGAGCAGTTCCTGACCAAGACGGACCAGGAGCGCGAAGGGCTGATCCGGCTCGTAATGGAAGGCCACCTGCGCGGCATCATCGGCCAGCTCACGGTGGAAGAAATCGTGAAGCAGCCGGAAATGGTCTCCGACCGCATGCGTGGGACCTGCGCCGATGACATGAACAAGATGGGGCTGGAAGTCATCTCGTTCACGATCAAGGAAGTCCGCGACAAGAACGAGTACATCACCAACATGGGACGCCCGGACGTGGCGCGCATTAAGCGTGATGCCGATGTGGCTGCGGCCGAAGCGGATCGCGATACGGCCATCAAGCGCGCGTTGGCAACGCGGGAGTCCGCTGTGGCGAAGGCGCAAGCGGACCAGGAGCGCGTTCTGGCTGAGACCTTGTCGCTAGCCAAGCAGGCCGAGGCGCAACGCGATCTCGAGGTGAAGAGGGCGCAATTCCTCGAAGTCACCAAGCGTCAGCAGGCGCAGGCCGACAAGGCCTATGACATACAGACCAACATCATGCAGCAGCAGGTTGTGGCCGAGTCGGTGAAGGTCCAGCAAGTCGAGAAAGAGCAGCAGGTCAAAGTGCAGGAAGCTGAGATCAACCGCCGCGAGAAGGAACTGATCGCAACCGTGTTGAAGCAGGCCGAAATTGAGCGTCAGCGCATTCAGACGCTTGCTGAAGCCGAGAAGAGTCGCCTGATGGCCGAAGCTGAAGGACATGCATCGTCGATCCGGCAGCAAGGCGAGGCGGAGGCCGAGATCATCTTCAAGAAAGGCGAAGCGGAAGCCAAGGCGATGAACGTAAAGGCCGAGGCGTATCAGGAGTACAACCAGGCGGCCGTGATCGACAAGCTGTTTGCCACCATGCCGGAAGTGGTGAAGGCGCTGGCCAGCCCGCTCGCCAACGTCGACAAGATCACGATCGTCTCTACAGGCAATGGCGATGCCGCCGGAATGAACAAGATTACCGGCGACATCACGAAAATGGCGGCGCAGATGCCGGCACTCTTCGAGACGCTCTCAGGCATTCCGCTTTCGGACCTGCTGGGCAAGATCCGTCAGATCGGCGACAAGGTACCGAAGACGGCGGAGTTGCCGGAGTTGCCGAAGGCGTAGCGAGGGGTGGAACGGCCGAGGGCCGTTCCCGATGGAACAGGCTTCCGCTTTCTGGCTTTCGGGCATTGGAACAGCTACAGCCGGAACGCGGAAGCCGAGTACGGAGCTGGTTATGCAAAGCAAGCCAAAATATTCGGGACTGGGCTTGGCTATGGGCGCGGCACTGGGCACCGCGTTTGGCGTGGTTGCCGGACACATCGGCGTATGGCTGGGCATTGGAGTGGCGATTGGCATGGTGCTCGGCACTTCAATCCGGCGGAAAGAGCCGGAATGTCCGCACTGTGCAGCGATGCATCAGTCGCACGCAATGCAAAGGAAAGTGTGATGAGCAACATTGCAACGAACGAGAAACAGAGAGCTAGAAGCTAGAAGCTTAAAGAAGGGGGTTCACCATGGCATTACTAGAGCGCGTTTCCACGTTGGTTCGGGCAAATCTGAACGACTTGATCGACAAGGCCGAGGATCCGGAAAAGATGATCAAGCAAGTCATTCTCGACATGCAGAACCAGCTTTTGCAGGTCAAGACGCAGGTGGCGATCGCGATCGCCGACCAGCACCTGCTGGAGAAAAAGCAGAAAGAGAACGAAGACAAGGTCGCCGAATGGATGCGCAAGGCCGAGCTGGCCGTTGACAAAAAAGAAGACGACTTGGCGCGCGCGTCGCTGCAACGAGTCGAAAGCTACAGGGATATGACCGAAAACTTCAAGCAACAGCTCGCCGATCAGAAGGCGCAGGTGGAGAACCTGAAGTCCGCCCTGCGGCAGCTCGAACAGAAGCTGGCCGAAGCCCAGGCGAAGGCCGATTTGTTGATCGCACAACATCGCCGCGCCCGTGCTATTGGCAAGGCGAGCGATGCGCGGATGGCGTCCGGCGACGGATCGAAGGCCGCGGCGTTCGACCGCATGAAGCGCAAAGTCGCGCATTCGGAGGCCGTCAGCCAGGCGAAGGCCGAGATTGCGTCCGACAACATGGAAGACCGCCTTGCTGCGCTCGAGAAGCAGGACCGCATCGAGCAGCTCTTGACGGAATTGAAAACGAAGCGGGGAGCGTAGCCCGCGGCTCGAACTGCGACTTAAGCAGACGAAAGGGCGCTGCTGCGCCTTAATCCGGGTCTCCGTGAGGAGGTGAGAACTGTGCTACAACGCAAACTTAATCGATTACTGCCTATTGGTCTTCTGATGCTGGCTACTGGTCTTCTTCTGCATAACTGGATGCATGGCCGCTACACGGAATTTGCCGGCGGATTTCTGATCGGCATGGCGGCCGTGTTTATGATTGCAGGATTTGTGGCACACTCGCACAAGACGGCGAAATAAAGTCTCAATAGCTCGGGCACCTTGCGTAGCAGCGGCTTCCGGATTGTGGTGCGATAGGTCGAGGCGATATCCGGAGACGGGAGCCGGATGCGGCACTTACATCCATTGACGAGCCTGCCCGCATCTCTCTATCCTCATAGGGATCCCAATTGAAGGAAGGTCCATGAAGAAACTCGCCCTACTGGCGCTGGTGCTGGAATTTGCGGTGTGTGGGTGCGGAACCCAGCCGCACAACGCGGTCACCACGACAACCAGCGGAAACTGGGAAGCTCAGTTTCTGGGAGGCACCCCTAGTACGTCATCCGGGCCAACAGGTCCGTTGTTTCCGTCGTCCCAGCTGAACTTCGTTACGTCGTTTGACGTGACCAGCGTGATTGAAGGAACGCCTCGGCCGCTCGACATTACGGGGTTCGGATTTTTCAATGCGGGTCAGTGCTTTGCGACCGGCATCGGGGCTGAGACCGCGATCGGAACCGCCACTTTGAATACTGCGCAGTCAGGGCAAGTGAACGGGAGTTTCGAGTACACAGTGACCTCGATCGCGACTCCATCAACCGTGGCGGGGAATGTCCTTAGTTTGAGCACGAAAGAGGGCGGGGTGACCGGCACTTCCAACGGAACAAGCACAACTACCGGAACGCTGAGCAACGGAATCTTTTGGGGAGGCTGGACGCTGCAGAGCAGCGACCCGAATTGCCTTCCGGGAGCGACCAGCACTGCGCCGGTCACGGTCCAGGGCACTTACATCATGTGCCAGGGCAAGGCCACCTGCACACCTCCGTAGTCGATTCGCTTCCCGCGGGGATGCAAGCTAAATCAGAGTTCTCTTTCGTCCTTTCGCTCAGCTGCTATAAAGTGGAGCCATGAAGCGTTCGCTGCAAGAGGTTGCCGACGCTGTAGGTGCGCGTCTGGTCGGAGACGGCGCGGTCCAAGTGAGCGGAGTTGCCAGCCTCGAATCGGCCTCAGAAACGGATCTGGTCTTTGTCGACGATGAGAAACACCTTGCGACCGCTCTTCAATCTCGGACGGGAGCGATCATTGCGGGGGAGTTTGCCACTTCATCCCATTCCAGACAACCGCTCCTGATCAGCGATCACCCCAAGCTCTCTTTCGCGCGGGCCGCGAAATTTCTTGCCGAATCCGATTCCAACCCCACGGGTTTCATCCACCCTACAGCCGCCGTGCATTCAGGTGCGACGCTCGGGCCCGATGTGCGCGTGGATGAACGTGCAGTAATCGCCGGCGGCGCAAGGGTTGGCGATGGTACAGGAATAGGCGCGGGCTCCGCGATTGGATTCGGTGTCAGGATCGGCCGCGGATGTGAGATTTATCCCAACGTGACAATCTATCCGGGAACGACATTGGGGGACCGCGTGATCGTTCACGGAGGGGCCGTCCTTGGTAGCGATGGTTTTGGTTATGTCCGCGACCGCAAGACGGGGCGCTACGAGAAGTTTCCGCAAGTTGGTCGCCTCGTGATCGAAGATGACGTCGAAATCGGAGCGAACGCCACCATCGATCGAGGCGCGCTCGATGAGACGCGAATCCGGCGCGGAGCCAAGATCGATAATCTCGTCCACATCGGGCATAACTGCCAGATCGGGGAAGACGTCGTAATCGCCGCCCAGGCCGGGCTCTCCGGGAGCATTGTGATCGAGAAAGGCGCCGTGCTCGGAGGCCAGGTCGGCATTGGCGAGCACGCTCACATCGGCGAAGGAGTCATGCTGGGAGGCCAGGGCGGTGTTCTTCCGAATAAGATTCTGCGGGGCAAGGGGGCAGCGTTCTGGGGAACTCCTGCGCAACCGTTGCGCCAGTACCTGAAGCAGTTGGCAACACTGGCGCGTCTCGCGAAAAAGGATTAGCTGTGGCACTGGTCGTCATCGGCGGGCATTCGCGAAATGTAGGCAAAACCAGCGTTGTCGCGGGATTGATTTCGGCACTGCCTGAATTTGACTGGACGGCTGCCAAGATCACGCAATACGGGCACGGGATCTGCTCGGCGGACGGCGAACGTTGTGATTGCGCGACAGGCGATCATTCGTGGGCAATTTCCGAAGAACGCGATCGCAGCGGGGACTCAGATACGTCCCGATTTCTTCAGGCCGGTGCGGTGAAAGTGCTTTGGGTCCGAACTGAGCGAGGTCGGCTGGCTGAGGCGATGCCGACGCTTCGAGAACGTCTGGAGACCGCGCGCAACGTGATTCTTGAATCGAATAGCGTGTTGAAGTTCGTGCGTCCGGACCTGTACCTGACTGTGCTCGATCCGGCCACGGCGGATTTCAAGAATTCCGCACGCGAATTTCTCGATCGGGCTGACGCGATCATCCTGCACGAAAACAGCGGTCACTCCGAGTGGCAGTCGATATCCCTGAAGCCGGTGTCGGACAGGCCTATCTTCCGTATCACGCGGCCAACCTATGTCACAGAGCAAATCGTAGAGTTTGTCCGGCGAAAACTGAGCGTGATACAAACCACTAGCCAATAGCCGCTGGCGCTGGCTCTGCTATTCTTGGCCCGTGCGCCAAATCCATTCCAGTGCGTGGCTATTGGTGATCCTGTCGGCGATTCTGCAGGTACTGATTTTCCCGCTACCCGGCTTTTACTTCCTTTCCTGGTTCGCGTTGACTCCGCTCGTTGTTGCGCTTCTCAGAGGGCGCGTGACAAACGAACTCGAGATCGCAGGAATTGTCCGGCTGCGGCCTGTGACGCCGCGCCAGGGCTTTCTGATTGGATATGGCTGCGGAATCATGTGGTATGCGGGAACCTGTTACTGGATTTTCGACACAATGCGCCTGTACGGCGGACTCAACACCCCGCTTGCTCTGCTGGTTCTTTGTCTTTTTTGCTGCTATCTGGGCCTGTATCACGGACTATTTGGATTGCTCATGGGATGGCTCGCCCGCTCGCGCGATTACCAGCGCGCTCTTGTGACGGCCCCGTTTCTGTGGGTTGCGGTTGAGTTGGCGCGCACGCGCATCACGGGATTTCCCTGGAACCTGCTGGGCATTTCGCAGGTGAACAATATCGCGCTCTGTCGCATCGCCGCGTGGACAGGCGTCTACGGAATCTCGTTCGAGATCGCCTTGGTCAACGTCGCACTGGCCGCCGCTTTCCTGGTTCCGAAACAGAAGCGCGGGGCGATGATCGTCGCATCGCTCGCCGCGGCTGCGGTCTTGCAGGCTGGTCAACTACTTGAGGGACCGCCTGCCCGGTCCAATCATGCCGCTTTGCTCGTGCAGCAAAATATTCCCGTATCGGCCGACTGGACTCAGCCGGGCTATTTTCAGCAGACTCTGCAGGATCTCCGCGACGTGACGATCAACTCGTTTGCGGAGAATGAGAGGTCGAAGGTTGATCTGATTGTCTGGCCGGAATCGCCCGCGCCATTCTTTACGAATGATCCCAGATTTCGCGATGCCATCAGCGACATCGCACGAACTACCAACGCCTGGATCGTGACTGGAGCGATTGGCAGCAACGGGCCAACACCGAATTCCGAAGGGCCGCTCTTCAACTCTGCAGCTCTAATCAGCCCTAGCGGTCAATGGACCGCGCGTTACGACAAAGTGCACTTGGTTCCATTCGGCGAATATCTTCCATTTCCTCGGCTATTTTCCTTTGCCGGAGGCCTGACCAAAGAAGTCGGTCAATTCGAGCACGGAAACTGGCGCAAACCTCTCGATGCCGGAGGCGAAAAGCTTGGCGTTTTTATCTGCTATGAATCCATTTTTCCCAATGAGGTGCGGCAATTCGCAGATAACGGCGCGCAGGTTCTCGTGAATATTTCGAACGACGGATGGTATGGCGACAGCGGCGCATGGGCGCAGCACTTGAATCAGACTCGAATGCGCGCCATCGAAAACAACCGCTGGATCTTGAGCACGACCGACACGGGTCTGACGGCTTCGATCGATCCTCTGGGACGCCTGGCTGTGCGGCTGCCGCGGAAAGTTCGTGCCGCATTAGTCGCACCGTACTCCCTCACTTCCGTCACTACTTTCTATACACGTCATGGCGACTGGTTCGCTTTTACGTGTGCGATAATTTCGATTGGAGCGCTCTTCGCGCGCTTCACACCTTTAAATAGTCGCGAGAAGGCTGAAACGTCCTCATGAATCAAGAGTTCGAGCAGGAATACGAAAAGCTAAGCAAGAAGGTCCACGATCTCCGGGAGTATCTTTGACGCGGAAAAGCTTCGACCGCAACTAGCCGAAATTGAAAAGCAGGCCGCCGACCCGAATCTCTGGTCAAATCCGCAGCGTTCGCAACAGGTCATGCGCGAGAAGAAGCGCCTGGAGCATGTCCTTGCCACCGATGCCGATCTGAAGCGGCGCGGCGACGATATTGCCGCCTACTTCGATCTCGCCAAAGAAGGCGAAAATGTGGACGGCGACCTCGGCCGCGAAATTTCTTCCCTTCGCGAACTGATCGACAAGCTCGAAACCGAGACGCTGCTCTCCGGCGAAAACGATGCCCGCAATGCCATCGTCACTATCCATCCCGGCGCGGGCGGCACCGAATCGCAGGACTGGGCTGACATGCTGCTTCGCATGTATCTGAGATGGGCCGAGCGGCAAGGCTTTGAGACGGTTCTCTATGACTATCAGCCGGGCGAAGAAGCAGGATTGAAATCGGCTACGTTTGCGGTGAATGGGGATTACGCCTTCGGACTGCTTCAGGGTGAAATTGGCGTTCATCGGCTCGTGCGTATCTCGCCATTCGATCAGGCCAAACGCCGGCATACTTCGTTTGCCAGCGTATTCGTTTCTCCCGAGATCGACGACAGCATCGACATCGTGATCAAGCCGGAGGACATTCGTACCGACACATACCGCTCCAGCGGCAAGGGCGGACAGCACGTGAATACGACCGACTCCGCGGTCCGAATTACGCACATTTCGACGGGAATCGTCGCCAGCTGCCAGAACGAGCGCTCGCAGCACAAGAATCGCGAACGGGCCATGAGCATGTTACGTTCGAAGCTCTATGAGTTCGAGATGGAAAAAAAACGCGCCGCGACGAAGAAGATCGAAGATTCGAAGCTCGACATCGAATTCGGATCGCAGATCCGGTCCTACGTATTGCAGCCCTATCGCATGATCAAGGACCACCGAACGAAGACCGAGGTGGGCGACGTGGACCGCGTGCTCGATGGAGACTTGCAGCCCTTCATTCGCGCATATCTGCTGGCGCGGCGAGGGGAAAAATCGTGAACCACAAAGCGCACGAAGGATCACGAAGGAAGGACCGAGTAAAACTGGGGCCTCGATTTCAGCGCGCTTTTGCATTCGCTGCGCAAAAACATGACGGACAGACTCGCAAGGCTTCTAGCATCCCTTATATCGCGCACTTGATGGGCGTGGCTTCGCTGGTGCTCGAAGCTGGATGCGGAGAAGATTTGGCTATCGCCGCACTGCTGCACGATGTGGTGGAAGACTGCGGTGGGGCGCCTATGCTGAAAGAAGTCCGTCGGCACTTTGGAAGTCGGGTTGCGAAGATCGTCGATGGCTGCACAGATGCATATGTCATTCCCAAGCCACCGTGGCGCGAGCGCAAGGAAAGTTACATCCGTCGCCTGAAGAAAGAACCGGCCGACACGCGCCTGGTTTCAGCCGCCGACAAGCTGAACAATATCCGGTCGATCATCAGCGATTACCGCGCCATTGGAGAATCTGTCTGGTCACGCTTCAGTGGTGGACGCGAAGGAACTCTTTGGTACTATCGCACTTTAAGGGAAGTATTTCTTGAGCGTAAGCCGAATCGCATCACCCGCGAGTACGAGCTGGCGGTGAAAGAACTCGAATCGCTGGTCGAGGCAAAAGCTCTTTCTGGCGGGGATCATCAACCCGCAATCGGAGCATGAAGCTATGCCGCGCATGATCGATCAAATCCGTGCTTCGAAATTGCCCTCCAACATGATGCAGTTTGCCGCGCGTGGCGCTCTGCAAGTGCCGCCCGCCGAGAACATCGAAATCCTCGTCTATCTCGCCAGGCACAACAAGGTCTTCGGCGATACCGCGCGCATGACGCTCGCCGGCTGGGATGAGAAAGCTTCTCGAACAGCGGTTGCGGATCCTCAGACTGCGCCGGAAGTGTTGGAGTACTTTATCTCGGCAGAAAACCTTCGTCCCAGTCTGCTCGCGGCATTGCTTGAGAATCCTTCGGTGTCGGAGACGCAGGTACTCAAGCTTGCCAGTTCGGCCCTGCGCGACACGGTTGAGGTGGTTCTCAAGAGCGAAAGGGTCCGCTCGATGCCCCGAGTTGTTGCTGCACTTTGTGCGAATCCATACGTGAAAAAAGAAGAAGCCGACGAGTTGAAACGCGCCGCTTCTCCGCCACCCCCGCAGGCTGCAGCAGAGACATCTCCTGCGGCGGAAGAACTGCCCGTAGCGGAATCAGAGCCCCACGAAGAGGTTGAGGATTCACTGGCTTCCGGCGGCGATCATGATGAAGTCGTTTCTGCTTACATCAACGATCATTCCCATGACATCGCATCCGAAGGAGAAAAGCCTTTTCAGGCTATCGGCGTCGTTGAATTGCTCGGCAACAACTATTTTCCAGTCCTCGACACCGCCGAGGCACCCGCAGCGGCTGCCGATGGCGCTGCCTCTGCGCCTGCCGCGGCAGTCGAGATTCCGGTGCCCGCCGTTCCTGCGAAGAAGCCAGCCGAGCCGAAACGCGAGAATGCGCTGCAGAAGATAAGCCATCTCGATGTGAAAGGCCGCATACAGTTGGCATTGAAGGGCAACAAGGAAGAGCGGTCGCTTCTGATTCGCGATGGCACCAAGGTGGTTGCGCTTGCCGTGCTCGAGGCTCCGAAGCTTTCGGACGGCGAAGTCGAGAAATTCGCCAGCCAGAAAAATGTGCTGGAGGCCGTGCTTCGCCAGATCCCGCTGAAGCGCCGTTTCATGAAGAACTACATCGTCGTGCGGAATTTGGTGGCAAATCCGCGCACTCCGCTGGACCTGAGTCTGGGGCTGATGAAAAACCTTCTGGTGCAGGATCTCAAGAACCTTTCTGCCAACAAAGAAGTTTCAGAGACGATCCGCAAGCTGGCCTTGAAGATGTACAAACAAAAATTGGAAGCTGCGAACAAGAAATAGGCTGGGGAATTCTTGGTTTCATCCGCACAATCCGATCCTATAGCGGAATTGTTAAAACGAGCAAAAACGATCGCGGTCGTGGGCCTTAGCGCCAATCCCATGCGGCCGAGCCACGGTGTCTCCGCTTACATGCAAAGCCACGGTTACCGCATCATTCCAGTGAATCCGCAGATCGAAGAATGTCTCGGCGAAAAATCGTATGCGTCCCTATTCGAAGTGCGGGAAAAAATCGACATCGTGAATATTTTCCGGCGCCCAGAATTCGTGGAAGAGGTCGTCGATCAGGCGATCCAGCTCAAAGTTCCGGCGATCTGGATGCAGGAAGGAGTGATTCACGAGAAGGCAGCAGAAAAAGCACGCAAGGCAGGAATCTTCGTCGTGATGGACCTTTGCATACTGAAGGAACACCGCGCTCGCCTGCGCTAGGTCAGCAGTTCACTCCCAGGAAGACCACAGTCGCATCGTCGCGCACGCCTGAACCATTCGCGAACGAGCGAACGTCATCGATAATCGTCACGGCCGAGGCGTCGGGACGAATGGCGTGTTCCGCGAGCCGGCAAAGTCCAAATTCTTCCTGGTTCGGATTCTCCGCCTCGGTGATCCCGTCGCTGTAGAAGATCAGCCGCGAGCCTCTCGACAAAGAAACCTGCGTTTCGGAATAGTCTCCTGAGGCCACACCGAGGGGCAAACCGTGCTCCACATCGAGAAAATGCTCGCCCCGGTCGTCGATGAACAGCGGCTGCAAATGCCCGGCATTGGCAAAGACGACAGTCCGTGTCGCAGGATCCAGCACTGCGTAAACCAAAGTCACGAATTTTCCCGCTGGAAAATCATTGACCAGCAAATCGTTCAGCTTCGTCAGCACCTCGCCTGGGGTGCAGAAGGACTCAGCTAAGGAGCGCAACATCCCCCGGGTGGCGGACATCAGCAGGGCGGCGGCCGTTCCCTTGCCGGAAACGTCAGCGAGAACAATTCCCAATCGCCCGTCGGGGAAATGAATGAAATCGTACCAATCGCCGCCGACCGCGCGGGCCGGCACGCTGCGCCCGGAAATCACAATGCCGGGAATATACGGAGAACTCTTCGGCAGCAAAGCCTGTTGAATCGCGCGCGCTTCTTCTGCTTCGCGATCGAGTGCCGCGCGCTCGGCGCGTTCCACCACCAGTCGACGCGCGTTATATACAGCAACAGCAACGTGATCGCAAAGAGCCTGCAAGAGTCGGACCTGCTGGCGCGAGAAGCCGTCGATTTCAGGATGCGAAGCGGTGAAAACGCCTATCAGTTGCTGGCCCACATGAAGTGGAATCGCAATCTCCGAGCGGATCGAGGCGTGGCACGCGATGTAGTACGGATCGGTTCGCACATCGGGCGCATAGCGCGTCTGGCCGGTGGAAGCGACGTAACCAACCATTCCTTCGCGACCAATCTTCAGGCGGAGCCCCTTACAGTGAGTATCGCAGCCTTCGACTCCGGCCAGCACCATCTCGCCGTGTGCTTCGTCATGCAAATAAATGGCGGCTTCCAGACAGCCGAACCACTCTGTTACTTCGCCTACAACGTTATCGATGAGCTCGTTGAGGTCAAGAATCGAAGTGATTTTGTGCGCGGCTTTTTGCACGCGCTGCAGATCCTGGACGAACTCCGCAGACAGAGCGCGGGGCACATTTTCAGTGAAGGCGGGATTGGGCAAAGCAGCCATAGGAGCGGCCTATCCACACTAATTTTGACATTTGTAGATGCAGGCAGCGCCCTTAGGACTCTTTCTTTTGCGGCTGAACGCCAGCTTCCCGAGCGCGAGATCTTTGGCGTCTGATCTCCTCCAGCCGCTCGCGAATACGCTTTTCAATTCCTTCATTGGTGGGCTGGTAATAGATGCGGTCGCGCAGATTGTCTGGCAGACATTGCATGTCGGCAACTTTCGATTCGAGATTGTGAGCGTACTGATATCCATGACCGTAGCCGAGGCCTTTCATCAGCTTGGTCGGAGCGTTGCGCAGGTGCAAAGGAACCGCTTCCGCCGCAGTGCGCTCGACATCCTGCAAGACATCTCCGTAGGCGGTGTACAGTGCGTTCGATTTAGGCGCGACCGACAGGTAGACCACAGCCTGCGCCAAAGCGAGATTTCCTTCCGGCATGCCGATGAAGTCCACCGCATCGCGAGCAGCCATACAAAGCGAAAGCGCGTTCGGATCAGCGAGGCCGATGTCTTCCACGGCCATCCGCACAACGCGCCTCGCAATGTAGAGCGGATCTTCTCCGGCTTCGAGCATGCGGCCCATCCA
>Ga0070735_10000605_pt1 | contig 37751 bp, 36 predicted proteins | sample Coa_R1_FD_66443 | JGI IMG/M metagenome (GOLD analysis project Ga0070735, IMG submission 66443) | Surface soil microbial communities from Centralia Pennsylvania, which are recovering from an underground coalmine fire - Coalmine... | ecosystem: Environmental > Terrestrial > Soil > Unclassified ... | reverse complement strand
CTCGCTGATGCTCCCCGGCCCGGGCTTGCCAATGAAGAAATCCGAGAGCGCCATGAAGTACGGAATATTCGTCGTAAAGCCTTCCACGTGAATGGGAATTCGAGTTTTCATTTCGCGCAGAGTCTTTGTCAGTTTTTCGTTTCGTCCGCAGATCAATATCAACTGCACTTGCAGCGAGGATTCGTCAATCCGCCGCAATATTTTCTCCATCTTTGAGGTGCCAAATCCCCCAAAAAGGACAATCCCGGTAGGGAGGTCAGGATTGAGGCCAAGCTTTTTTCGTTCTTCAACGCGATTCACCGGATCGGGCTCATAGAAGCGCGGGTGCAGGATCATCCCGGAGGTCCTAAAAATGGCCTTATCAGAATATCCCCGTTCACGGGCCTGTTCGACCGCGCGTTCAGTCCCGCAAACCACATACTGCGGCTGCCGTTCGATCCAAAAATGCTCCGGATAATCGGCCAAGTCAGTAAGTACGGTAACGAACGGTCGGCCCGGAAAAGATTTATCGAAACTCTCGCGAAGGGAGCGGTTGAAATGTGGAATCAGCGACACCACCAGGTCGGGCTGAGTCTCAAGCCAGAGTTTTTTGAGCACGCGCACGGCCGCGCGGTGATACAAGCGTATAACCACCTGAAGTACCCTCATGAGTTGAGGACTGCCCAGGGTCCAGCCGTGCCGCAGCATCTTGTTATAGAGGTCCTGAATTCGAAGGCCTGTTAGTCTTCGGAGGATGTCCAGCGGATCAAGCACTTCTTGAAGATTTACGAGTGAGACTTCGAACGGAAGGCCCTGGCCCTCAATTTCGACCTTGAGAGCGGTAGCTGCATTTCGGTGCCCTCCGCCGGCATCAAAGAAAACAAGCGAGATTCGGCGTTTGCCGGACTGCGCTCCGGGCATTCCGTCTGCCATCTATGTTAATCCCCCGTTTTTGCTAAGTTATTTGTGTTGTATCGGTAACAGATGATACTTACTATTTGTTCAATGTACTGTAACAAGTTATTAAACAAATTTTGCCATACTTTTCCACATGAAATGCGACCTGCACGTTCACTCCGCCCACTCCGGCACCGTGCCCGTGGCTATCTTGCGCCATTTTTTTCTAGAAAGCTACAGTCCGCCGGCTGATGTTTACGCAATGCTGCGCAAGCGTGGCATGGATCTCATCACTCTGACCGACCACGACTCCATCGGTGGCGCGGAAGAGCTCCGGCATCACCCGGATTTTTTCGTCAGCGAAGAAGTGACATGCACGATGCCCAGCGGCACACAAGCCCATGTGGGCGTCTATGACTTAAGCGAACGGCAGCATGCAGAGATCAATCGCCGCCGCAACGATCTGATTCGCCTGATTGCTTATCTCTCCGAGCAACGGCTATTTTTTACGGTGAATCACGTGTTCTCTTCGGTGACGGGACGCCGCGATCCGGACGATTTCAAGTGGTTTGCCGAGTACTTCCCCGGCGTTGAAGGCCGCAATGGGCAGATGCTCTCCAGCGCTAACCGGCATGCTTCGGTCTTTGCGCGGCGCAAGCGCAAGGTGCAAGTTGCCGGAAGCGACGCACATGCTTTGGCCTCGGTGGGTACCACATATACCGAAGTTCCGGGCGCTCGGAACAAGGAAGAATTCTTCGCCGGGCTCCGGGCCGGCCACGGCCAACTGGGTGGGGATTCCGGCTGCTTCTGGAAGCTGACACGCGACATTTATCTGCTGTGCTTTGAAATGATGCGGGAGGACCACTGGACGATCCTGCTGAGTCCTCTGCTGGCGCTCGTACCCGCCGGGGTCGGCGTCAATTACTTCGTGGACCTTGACTTCGTCCGGCGCTGGGGTGGTAGGATTAACCCCGTTCCCATGGCAGTTGGGCGACCGGTACCGGAACGTCAGAAACAACTGGCGTAGCCAATCGAGGTATCGTTATGACAGCCAGAAGAATGGTTTGGCGGTTCATCGAAACTCGAGACCACCGAGTCATGCGGCGTCTGAACCGCTGGCGCGCGCCCCGATGGTTGCGAATCTGGATGGTCTGGTCAACCCGCCTGGGAGACGGCTGGATCTGGTACACGGTCGGCATCAGTGTGTTGTTGTTTGGTGGTAATTCGCGGTACATGGCCTTTGCCGCCAGCGCCATCGCGGTAACAGCCACTATCGTGCTGTTTCGCATTGTGAAGAAGGCCAGCAAGCGCAAGCGACCCTGCCATCTCGAAGAGCACTGCTGGTCCAAAGTCCTTCCGCCGGACCAATTCTCTTTTCCTTCCGGCCATGCGATGAGCGCGTTCGCCATCGCCATACCGCTGAGCCTGTTTTATCCGGAGCTGCAACTAGCCCTGCTCGTCCTTTCCGTGAGCATCGCCATTTCCCGCGTTATTCTTGGAATGCACTTCGTCAGTGACGTAGTGGTGGGTTCACTGTTGGGGGCAGGGCTTGGATACGGCTCGTACTTGTTGTTTCACTAAACCTGTTGTTGCGCAAAAACGAGCTGCATGGCGGCTGGCAGTAAGCGAAATGTCTTCCGTCTCTGTGTACTCTGTGCCCTCTGCGTTGAAATCTTTTCTCTTTTGTTGATGCAACTCCCCTATGCAACCCGCTCGAATATTCCTGCCGCTCCCATGCCTCCACCGATGCACATCGTCACCATGCCATAGCGCGCGTTGCGTCTCTCGAGTTCGCGCAGGATGGACGCCGTCAGCTTTGCGCCGGTGCAGCCAAGCGGGTGCCCGAGGGCAATAGCGCCGCCATTGAGATTCACGCGCGCAGGATCGATTCCCACCATCTTCATCACTGCGAGCGATTGGACGGCAAATGCTTCATTGAGTTCGATAACGTCGATCTGGTCAAGCGTCAGCCCGGTCATTTTCAGCACTTTGGGAATCGCGTAAGCTGGACCGATCCCCATAATTTCGGGCGGCACCCCGGCCGTTGCGAATCCCAGAAAGCGAGCCAGGGGCTTCGCGCCTAAGGCTTTGGCTCGCTCGCCGCTCATGACGACCGATGCAGCCGCGCCGTCGCTCATTTGGGAACTGTTGCCGGCCGTGGTCGTGCCGCGCGCGTGGAATGCAGGCTTGAGCTTGGCCAAAGCCTCGAGCGACGTGTCGGCGCGAGGACCTTCGTCCATCTCAAATATCGTGGACGTCGTTTTCGGTTTAGCGGCGTGGCCATTGGCGCCGTTTGCGACCACTGTCATTTTCACTTCCACAGGCACGATTTCGTCTTTGAATTTTCCGGCGGCGATGGCGGCCAGCGCTTTCTTGTGGCTGCCGAGCGAAAATTCGTCGGCTTGCTCGCGCGTAATTCCATACTTCGTGGCCACATTTTCCGCCGTCAGGCCCATGCTGAGGTAAGCGTCCGGGTTGTGATCCATCAACCAGGGATTCGGCGAAACTTTATTGCCGCCCATAGGAATCATGGTCATGGATTCGGTGCCACCCGCGAGAATGACGTCGCCATATCCGGCGACGATTCGTTCGGCGGCCATGGCAATCGACTGCAAGCCCGAAGAACAAAAGCGGTTAATCGTGATCGCCGATACTTCGACCGGCAGACCCGCCCGCAGCGCCGCATTGCGGGCTACGTTCATCCCCGCTTCCGCTTCCGGCATCGCGCAGCCGAGAATTACGTCCTCAATTTCTTTTGGGTCGAGGCCCGGAACGCGGCGAATGGCCTCCTGAAATGCGACGGCGGCAAGATCGTCGGGGCGCGTCGCGCGCAATGATCCCTTAAATGCTTTTCCGACTGCCGTACGAACCGAACTTACGATGACAGCTTCTCTCATGATTGACTCGCTTGCACTGAACCCGCTTCGGTGGGTGAAGTGTGATCCATGAATTGTGATTCGTGTTCCTAATCTATTGGATGCTCCCGGACGCGAAAATGCAACTGGACTGATTCGCAGGTGTCACTTGACCTGCCTATTCGACTACTGCGCCCGCTTCGTGGATTCACACGGCGGACACGAAACTCTTGGCGAGTATCCCCTGAACGTAAATTTGTACGCGCCCGCGCCTCCGCTATGTCCATCAGCGCCACTGAGTTCGGCCTGCACTGCGTAGACGTTTCCTTCATGATCAACATTGATCAGGTGGCCCGGAGGGTCCCCTTGCGGCGAACCGATGTTGAACGAGCCAAGAACCTCGAGCGTTCTGCGATTTAAAATGTAAACGTCCGGCGAGCCTGCGACATACAGAAATCGTTGCTCCGGATCAGGTGAAAAAGCTACAGACCTAGCCTGGAGCGGCATCTTGTTATCGACGCCGATGAATTGTTCAGCAACGAATTTGCCTTCGGGCGTGAACACCTGCACTCGCTTATTTCCGCGGTCGGCCACATACGCGAGGCCGTCGTTTGAGAACTTGATGTCATGCGGCACAGAAAATTGCTGATACGTGGACCATATTCCGCACACCATGGGGCACAATTCATTTGGCTTCGACGGTTCGACCGGCGGACGCTGGTCTAGATCGAGGGGTTTATTGCCATAGGCGCCCCACATGCGCTTGAAATTTCCCGTATCCGCGTCATACACCATAATGCGGCTGTTTCCGTAGCCGTCGCTGACGAAAACTTCATTCGTCTTGGGATAGACGCGCACGCTCGCAGCACCTCTGAGAACTTCCGTGGCATTGCTGCCGGTCTGCCCGCTCTTGCCGATGGCCATCACAAATTTGCCGTCTCTCGTGAACTTCAAAACTTGATTGTCATTCGGAAGACTCGCGGGGTTATTTTGTTTACCGTCCGCGTTTCCCTCGATCCACACGAACCCCTTGTAATCCACGGTGATACCGTGCTCGTTGGACGGCCATTGGTATCCCGGCCCGCTTTCGCCGCCCCAGGCTTGAATAAAAGTGCCCTCATTGTCGAACTCCATCACAGGCGGCGCAGGAATGGACACGAGGTCAGGGGGCGTGGATCGCGGATGCGCAAGACTGTGCGGGCGGCTGAGAACCCAGATGTGATCCTGCGCGTCAACGGCGACATCGGAACCAAATCCCATTCGCCACTTTGACGGCACCCTGGGGAAATTGGGATCTTTCTGGAACTGCGGCAGACCGCCTTCTCCAATGTGCGGAGCTTGAGCCGGCGTGGTCTGGGCAGAGACAGGCCGCGAGGAATCAGGAATCATCCATGAGAAAACGATTCCGGCAAAAGCGAATCCAATCCAACCGTTACGCTTCATGGAACCTCCTTGGGCAATGTGCGGACACAATTTCCATCGAGGTTTTGGGGCGACGACGAGTATACAACTTCAGCGGCTAAAGAGTCTGTGTGAGAACTGCAAAACCTGAGCCTCAGCGGCTTAAAGCCGCGCTGATTTTACAGCCTTTATGTCGTGGCTAAAGCCACGACCCACAAGTATTCCGTAGTTCCCGCACAGGCTCACTCTTGCCTGTCCGCGTGTGCCGAGCGACGTTGGGCCGGACAGACAGGAGGGAGTGTCTGTCCTTCCAGGACATTGCTTCACAAATCGTCATCGACGAGGCGGCGGCTATGGCCGTTTGATTCCAGCCAGTGGTAAAGGTGGACCTGGTACAGGTAAGAGGCGACGATTTCCTCGCCCAGTTCGTGCGTCTCGACGCACAAAAATGGCACGCGAAGCCCCGCCAGGGTCGCAATCAAAGACTGTGTGATCTGGTTCGGATTTGCTGGACTGTATTCGTAACGTGATTTCACCTGACTCATCGCGGCGGTGATGATCAGCAGGCGGTCCGGAAACTCGCTCATTCGCCGCAGGCGGTTGATGAAGACGGGGCGTTCCATTGTGAAGGAACACACCAGATCGCTCAGATTCTTGCGCTCGACGACGCAGATGTCTTCAAGACCAATAACGCTGTAATCGCCCAGAGGAAGCGGCTTTTTTTCGACGCCCGCGAACCATCCCTGAAATCGCGAGAACGAAAATGGATTCTGTTCGCGGGTATCGACAATGACGACGGGCTTAGGCGTGCGAAGCTGTGTGCCGCCGCGCTCGGGAATAACCGGCAGAGCAGGATGTGCCACGGGCAAAGCGGTCATCTGCCATTCGAGCGGAGAAGTGATTAACGTGCGTCGTCGTCGCATGGGTGGAGGGTTTAGAGAATAGCACGGGCATGCGGGACGCAAACGACGGAGTCGGTTAGGAGGGCCGGGGTTCAGTGTCTGTGTGGCAACTGCAAAATTCAAACCTCAGCGGCTAAACAGGTTGCGGAAAAAATCTCTTTGTCGTCATTCCGTTCACGGAGAATGTTCTCGGTGAACCGAACGAAGTGAGGAATCCCTCTCCGTGTGAATTCACGGCAAAAGAGGGATTCCTCGGCATGCAGCGTGCCTCGGAATGACCCCCTATTGGGTTTTTTCCGCAACCTCTTTAGCCGCTGAAGTTCAGTTTTGCAGTTCTCACACAGACTTAAGAGTGCCTGTCCCACTAATTCCGCAGAGGCTTGCCTGTCTTCAGCGTATGCGCGATGCGCTCCTGCGTTCTGCGTTCGCCGCAGAGCGAGACGAAGGCTTCGCGCTCGAGGTCCAGGACGTACTGCTCGCTGACCAGTTGAGAAGTGCTGAGCCCGCCGCCGGATAGTACATGCGCTAATTTTCGCGCGACCAATGCATCGTATTCCGATATAAATTCCCCGCGCAGCATCATGTAAACGGCTAATTTTGCGGCCGCGGTGAATTCTTCTCCCAGCACACGGATGGACGGCTCATTCGGAGCGGGGGCTGTCTGGCGCCACTCTCCGCGAACCAGGCCCAGCGCGGTCTGCTTCGCGTCGGCGACCAGGCGATCCTGATTCATCGCCACGAGGTCGGTGCGGCGCAGATAGCCCAGCTCGCGCGCTTCTTCGCCACTTGTGGAAACTTTTGCCATGGCGATGTTCTCGAAGACGGGTTTCAGTGCGTGGAACAGGTCGAGATTTTCTTCGCCTTCGGCGCGCTCGTTGGCGCGGACCATCATTTCTTTGGTGCCGCCGCCGCCGGGAATCAGTCCTACTCCTGTTTCGACCAGGCCCATATAGGCTTCGGCTGCGGCGTGAATACGCGTGCCGTGCAGCGCAATTTCGCAGCCGCCTCCGAGAGCCAGTCCTTGCGGTGCAACGACAACTGGCTTCGGCGCATGCTTGATCGCGAGTGTCACGTTCTGAAATTGTCGCACCATTAAATGCAGGTCGTCCCACTCCTGCTCCTGCGCGGTCATCAGGATAAGCATCAGATTCGCGCCAGCGGAAAAATTCACGGCCTGATTGGCAATTACCATGGCATCGAAATCGGTGCGAAGGCGCGCGAGTCCTTTATTGATCATCGAGAGAAGGTCGCCGCCGATAGCGTTCATCTTGGAGTGGAATTCACAGCAGATTACTCCGTCGCCCAGATCGATCAGGCTTGCTCCGGAATTTTTCTCGATCTCTTTTCCGCGCTCCTTAATCGATTTCAAAATAAGGATTCCTTCGGGCTGCGGTACGGGTTTGTAGGCTTTGGTCGCGAGATCGAAATAAGACGTTTCGCCTTGCGCAGACTGATAGAACGATTTCTTGCCCGAGGCGAGGAGTTCAGTAACGAGCGGCGGCAGCGCCTTACCCTCTTTTTCAAGCTGCTTTGCCATGGGTTCGACGCCAATAGCGTCCCAGGTCTCGAACGGGCCGAGCTCCCAGCCGAATCCCCAGCGCATTGCGCGGTCCACGTCGACAATCGAGTCTGCAATTTCCGGAACGCGGCGCGCAGCGTAGAGACACATTTCCGAAAGCACGCCCCAGATAAATTTCTGCGCCTTGTCGCCTTCTTTCCCCGCCAATACGGGGCCCACGAGCAGGCGCAGACGCTCGCGCGTGTCTTCAATGGCCTTGCCCGCCTCGATGGAAGCGAAGCGCGCTTTTTGTTGCGGGCGATATTCCATCTTTGCGGGATCGAGCGTGAGGATTTCGGATTCGCCGCCGGATTTTCTTACCCGCTGATAAAAACCACGGCCCGTCTTTTCGCCCAGCGACCCGCGCCTGACAATTTCTTCGATCAATGGCGGAACGCGGTAGAGTTCGCGCGATTCGTCTTGAGGAATGTTTTCGTAGATGTTTCGCACCACGTGCAGAAGGACGTCAATGCCCACTATGTCCGCTGTGCGAAACGTCGCGGACTTCGGCCATCCGATCGCGGGACCGGTGCAGGCGTCCACTTCTTCAAAGGTCATCCCAAGTTCACTCATTAGGCGAATCGCGTTCAGCATGGAATACGTGCCGACGCGGTTGGCGATGAAATTCGGTGTATCCTTCGCAACGACAACGCCCTTGCCTAGTTTGTGGTCGCAGAAATCGCTGAGTGCCTTGATGACTTCAGGGCGTGTGGCAGGCCCGGGAATAATTTCGACCAGTTTCAGATAGCGCGGCGGATTGAAGAAGTGCGTGCCGGCCCAGTGCTGCTGCCATTCTTCAGGCATGCCCTCGGCGATGCTGGCCACGGGCAGACCTGAAGTATTCGTGGACACAATTGTTCCTGCTTTTCGGACCTGTGCAACGCGCGCCAGCAATGCACGCTTGATCTCCAAGTTTTCCGCGACGACTTCGATGATCCAGTCGGCTTCGGCGCAAAGTTTCAGATCGTCCTCAAAATTGCCGGTGATGATGCGATTTTCGAGTCCACGCGTAAAAAATGCAGCAGGCCGGGATTTAGCGGCGGCAGCAAGGCCCGCGCGGACAATGCGGTTTCGGAATTCGGGACTAGCCACAGTCAGCCCACGCTTTTTTTCCTCTGCGCTCAGTTCCGGAGGAACCATGTCAAGCAGCGCGCACCATACGCCGGCGTTAGCAACATGTGCGGCGATGCGGGCGCCCATAGTGCCCGCTCCGAGGACCACGACTTTTTCGATATCTCGTTTCATGAATGACCTTGTAGACACGATTCCGGCAGGCTCCAAGTGGAGCCCCCTCACGATTCCGGCAGGCTCCAAGTAGAGCCCGCACCCGACCCAGTCTACCCAGTAGGAGGCGCCTGTGAGGTTACAGAAGCGACAATTCCGGGTCAACCGGAAAGCCCACGCAGGGAACTTTTACGTTAATCTATTCATGTACCTCATTCTGTAACTTCAGATGACCACGCATAAGAAAAAGAAGGTCAAGACCTGGTTAAAGAGCGCTGTCGAGCGCGTGCGCGAATTCGCTTATGCCGAACCGGTCTCCGGCGAACCTTCTAGAAGGCTTCGGGTTGGTGTTGCGTTGGGAGGCGGATTTGCCAGGGGAATCGCTCATCTGGGCGTCTTGAGCGTACTGGAGAAGGAAAATATTCCAGTCGATTATCTGGCAGGAACAAGCGCAGGCGCGATGCTGGCCATCGCCTATGCCAGCGGCCATCCGATTCGCGAAATCGTAGCGCAGGCGCGAGCTACGCGGTTCAAGGATTTCGGCAACTGGAGACTTTCCTGGATGGGCCTGGCGTCCAACCAAAAACTCGAACACTATCCGCGGAAATATCTAGGGGTAAGCACTTTTGAAGAACTGAAAATTCCGCTGGCGATTGCCGCTACAGATTTGGGCAAGGGAGAACCTGTTTACTTCACGAGGGGACCCCTGGGACCGGCGCTGCGCGCATCGTGCGCCTATCCCGGGATGTTCGTGCCCGTGGAAGTAGATGGCCGCGTACTGGTGGACGGTTTTCTGGCCGCGCCCGTTCCCGTGGACGCGGTGCGCAAGATGGGCGCGGATATCGTCATTGCCGTATTTCTCGAAGCGGCCAACAACCGCAAGCCAACGAGTATCGTCGATGTGATCGGGTTATCCTTTGCGATTTTGCAGAGGCACGCGGACCTGGAATGGCGGCGTACTGCCGACGTGATCGTCGAGCCGGTCGTGAAAGATTTTCTTTGGGACGATTTCGAGAAGACTTCCGAGCTAATCGCGGCGGGCGAAACTGCAGCGCGTGCCGCGCTGGCAAAAATTCATACTGCGCTTGCACCGAAGATCGCGCCGGTCCCTTCCATTATCGTTTCCAGATCGAAATAGCTTTTAGTAGCACAGGCTTCAGCCTGTGTGCTTTTTGTTTGGGTTTCTTGCGCCCAAAACCAAAATCACACAGGCTGAAGCCTGTTCTACTGATCTTTCGTCCCGCCGGGACGATTTCGGGGGGCGCTATTTACTGCCCATGCTAGGGCCTTTTGCGTTGAAGTCGGCAGTGTGGGAGACGATGATAATCCAGTGACCGTTGCGCTTGGCCATCAAGTAGTTGACATAGCCTTCGCGGTACGGCCAGTCGGAGCCGTCGCGCCTTTTTGCGCCGGTCATGGTCCAGTAGTTGTCCACGGAAACGAGGTCAGGCGCGAGAGTGCGGATGCCCTTCACTGTGTCCGTGCGATGCGTGTCCTTGTAGAGCCCTGAGAAAAGCGTTGCGTGCTCGTCCTCGACTTCCTTGCGGCTGTGCACGGCTTCACCTCGCCAGTTGACCCATTGAACGTCATCGGCCAGCGACAGGCACATGGCGTGTGCATCGTGGGTGTTCCAGCCTTCGCTGAAGCCGGCCACGACCTGCTTAATTGCTGCTTCCTCAGACGAACCGGAATCAGCAGGTTTGGCCGGCGCACTGCGCGCCAAACTTAGCGCCAAAGGCATCGTCAACGCTGCGAGCAGTATCGTGAAAAGTTTATTCACTCTTGGATTCATGATGCTTGCCTCCAGACTTTATCTTGATCCGTCGGATTCTAATCTGCGGCGGGCCGCACAGAAAGCACCTTATTCCGCCGGGCTCCCCTTCTGGATTTAAGATGGACAAGTAGAGCCCGCGCCCGTGTTGGCGAAGAATAACACAAGCGACCGCATACGCAGGAGTCTCAAGTTTTGCGGCAGGCGGTTGGTCCAATTTCAGCTTTGAACGAAACAGAGCTGCCCGCCAAAAAAAGTCGTTCCGAATTGCCCTGCGGACGATCGCTGCGGAATAGAACTTCAACGGCAAGAATTAACGTGTAAAAAGACGATTGGCGTCAGCGTAAGTCATCGCGCCATCCGTCATCATAGAAAAAATGCCTTCGTCGTGGAGTTGGCGAGCCATGCGCGAAATTAGGCCAAGCGTCGCACGCATGGGTCCCGAACCAACGCTTACGCGCGCCACGCCGAGCTTTTGAAGTTCCGCAAGAGAAGGCGTTCCGGCCGTTGCTAGTATGTTTAACGGGCCACGCACACCGCTCACTAATTGCGCGATCGTTTCTCTGTCTTTTACGCCGGGAACAAACAAGCTCTGCGCTCCGGCGTCTCGATACGCGTTGAGGCGCTCGATCGCGCGCACGAGCCGCGTTTCGGCAGGGCCAATCTCCGCCAGGAAAACATCCGTTCGCGCATTCAACACAAAAGCTAAGCCGGCGCGCTCAGAAACTTCATTTACGGCGCGAATTTTTTCCTTTTGCAACTCCAAATCAGCAAGTGCGTCCAGCTCGTCGTGAATTGCATCTTCGAGGTTCATTCCCACAGCCCCGGCTGCGATCACTTCTCGCGCGGTTTCAGCCGCATCCTCAGGCCTCGCCCCGTACCCCGCCTCCACATCAGCCGTTACAGGAATATGAACCGCTTCCGCGATCCGGTGCACGACGGCCAGCATTTCGCCGCGAGAAATTTTCTGTCCATCAGGATAGCCCAGCGCAAAAGCGACTCCTGCGCTCGATGTACCAAGCGCAGGAAACCCGGCGTCCTCAAAAATCCTCGCGCTGGCTACGTCCCAGGCATTGGGAAGCAACAGCGTCTTACGTTTATCGTGCAGCGCAAGAAATTGGCGCGCGAGTTCGGATTGCGATGCTTTAGTCATAACAGCGAATTAAATACAAACCTTGGCGGGAATGCAACTGAGTGCACTCCGAGGGGGGGCGGGCTATTCTAATCAGTGAAATATTTAATCTAATTTATTACTTCAATTCATTCCTGAAAATCACTCCGCCCTTCATCACAAATTTCATTCTTTCCATTTCGGTGATGTCCGTGAGCGGATCGCCCGAAACGGCGACAAGGTCCGCGAATTTTCCTTTTTCAACGTACCCTATGTGGTTGCCCAGATCGTAGTTCAAGGTTTCGGCGGCGTTGCTGGTGGCCATCTGCAACGCTTGCGCCGGAGACAATCCCCACTTCACGTAGATTGCGAATTGGTAGGCCTGCATGCCGTGGCCGACCGTGTACGCGCCACTCCCGAAAGTTTCCTTCACGCCGGCGGCCACGAGTCTTTTGAAACTCAGCTCTGTCAGCTGCAACCGGGTGGTCTTTCCGCCGCTCGCTCTGAGATCAGCTTTTTCTAGCGGTCCGGCCAAATCCCAGAGAGTCTGGTTGACGGGGCGAAGCGTTCCGTCCGCCAGCGGCTTTTTGAAGAGACGAATCGTTTCATCGTCAAGCCCCGGAGCGCCAGTCACGCCGACCATCACGTGGATCGGCATATCGACTCCAGCCTCCAGGCAAATGCGCAGACCTTCGCCGCCATACGCGTGGCATGCGACTTTCAACCCCCTGCGGTGCGCTTCGTCAACTATCGCCTGATTTTCTTCGAGCGTCAGCGAAGGAACATTGATCATCTTGCCGTCCGGCATGAACGCGCCCGCGCCGTAAGGATTCGGATAGCCGCTTCCCTGATAATCTTCCGTCTCGTAAATTTTGATCCAGTCAGTGCCGTAGTGCGAATGTTCGCGCACAGATGCACGGGCCAGCCACGGCGAATTCACGTTCTCAGAATTTTGCCAGGATTGCGTCGCAGAGGTCATTCCAAACGGAGTTATCTCCGACGGGGCTGCATAGGCCGTGGCGCCCCGAGGATTGATCGCTGGTCCGGTGACCTGCATCCGCGGGCCCATAATCATTCCCTTATTGATGGCGTCGCGCAGTTCGACGGTCGCGTATGTGTACGGCGAATTCAAATCCTGAAGAGTCGTAAATCCCGCGTACAAATCCGCCAGCGCATACTGCTGCCCAATCAAAAGCGCACGCGCTTCGTTCGGCTCGGGGTCCTGCATCAAGTGAACGTGCCGGTCGATCAAGCCGGGAAGCACGGTTGCGCGGCTCAGATCGACCACAGTTGCACCCGCGGGAATTTTCACCCGGTCGGCGGGACCGACGTCCGTAATCCTGTCGCCCTTGATCAGAATCACCTGGTTCGTCAAGTTCGTTCCCGTCTTCGGATCGAACAAGCGTCCGGCGCGAATCGCGACGCCTTCCGGCGGCGGAGGCTGCATGGTGAGTCGCGCGGCGTCGAAGGGCGGCGCCTCAGGGCGGCCCTGAATTTGCGCGAGAACTTGCGGAGAATTTCCGGAGAGCCAGACGATCGCGACGAAGGTGGCAAGGTATTTCAAGAAAGATTTACGAGACATCGCAAAATCCTCCAGAGTGATTCTTGGATGGCAGAGCAACACTGGTTGCGCATATCTTCTACACCCGATTCGCCGAGTTGCACATCAAAAATCGGATCAAAGGCTTCTAACACAGAGGTCACAGAGAAGAAAAACAAAGCTCCCTATAACCTGTCACTTACCCCCCTATCACCTGTCACCTACTACCTACTCCCTGCCGCCCAAATCATTTATCCTGTCTGTCGTGGATCGCGCAAACATTGTAATCGTCGGCGGAGGCGTTGTTGGCTGCGCGGTTGCGCTCGCGGTGTCGAAACGCTGGAGCGATGTTTTTCTCGTCGAGCAGATGCCCAGGTTCGGGATGGGCACGAGCACGCGCAACAGCGGCGTGATTCATTCGGGCATCTACTATCCGCCCGGCTCGCTGAAGGCGCAGATGTGCGTCGCTGGCAACCGCATGCTGCATGAATTTTGCGCCGCACACAACGTGCCGCACAGGAATTGCGGAAAGTTGGTGGTGGCGCACGGGCCCCAGCAGGAAGCGGTGCTCGAGCATCTGGCCGAAAACGGGCGCGCTAACGGAGTGGAAGGCCTGCGCTTGATAGATCGTGCCACGATAGATGCCAAAGAGCCGCATGTCGTGGCGAGCGCTGCACTCGAAGTGCCTTCGACGAGTATTGTCTCGGCAGAAGATCTGGTGAAAACGCTTGCGCGCCTGGCGACTGAGCGCGGGGCGAACCTGTTGCCGCGTGCGCGCGTCATCCGGCTCGATTCTCGCGCGGATTTCGTCGCAGTGACGATTGCTGAAGGTGACCCGACGCAGGACACAGGCGACACTTCTGAAGAAACAATCGAGGCTCGCTGCGTGATTAATTGCGCCGGCCTGTACGCCGACGAAGTTGCGGCCATGCTCGGCAACAATGATTATAAAATTTATCCCGTGCGCGGAGAATACTGCGAACTGGTGCGCGCGAAATCCTATCTTGTAAATAATCTCGTCTATCCGCTGCCTCACAGCGATGGGTTGAGCCTCGGCGTGCACTTAACGCGGACGCTTTGGGGCACGGTGCTGGTGGGTCCGACGGCGGATTATATTTCCGACAAAAATGATTACGAACGCAACCGTCTGCCCGTCGAGGAATTCCTGCGCCGCGCAAAACCCATGCTGCCCGAGCTTCAAATCGCGGACTTGCAAATGGCCTACTCTGGAATTCGCCCGAAGCTCGCGCCGCCCGGTCATGTTGGCTTCACCGACTTCGTGATCACGCGCGATTCCGTCGCTTCGCGCGCCATTCAATTGATTGGAATTGAGTCGCCCGGACTGACCTCATGCCTGGCAATTGCCGAGAGAGTTGTATCGCTTGCTGCGGAGATTCTTCAGTAGCACAGGCTTCAGCCTGTGTGGTGTTGACTTTTTTGAGGGCGGCGAAACAGCGCACCTCCAAATTCAAAACAACACAGGCTGAAGCCTGTACTACTAGAACCTAAACCGGAATGCCTGCCAGATACCCTTCGCTTCCGCCGGAAACCCGCACTTCGAGGAACTGATTTGCCAGCCATTTGCCGGCGACGCGGACATCGGCATAATTGCTGGAAAGCGCCCGCGTCCAGGGTCCGGCGCTATCTTCGCCGTCGCGGTTGAGCGTCAGCACGCGCAGCATGCGTCCGGACTGCGCTGCGCGAAACGCCGATTTCTTTTCTTCGCCCAGTGCGCGAAGTTCTCTTGCGCGCCTCGCGATCTCAGACGGAGAAACCTGATCCTGCATTTCCGCAGCCTGCGTTCCCGGCCTCGGTGAAAACGAAAATACGTGCAGGTAAGCGAGCGGCAGCCGTTCGATCAATGCCAGCGTTGCGCGATGATCTTCTTCAGTTTCGCCGGGGAATCCGGCGATCACATCCGCGCCAATCGCGGCTTCGGGAAGGTATTCACGCACGAGCTCCGCGCGCCGCGCGTAATGTTCGGCGCGATACCACCGGTGCATCGCCGCAAGAATGCGGTCCGAGCCCGACTGCAGCGGCATGTGAAAGTGCCGCGCCAGGCGCTCGTTTGACGAAAATAATGCGGTCAAATCCGCGGTAACGTCCATCGGCTCAATTGAACTTACGCGCAAGCGCTCGACGGGCGTTTCATCGACGATGCGGCGCAGCAGTTCGCCAAGCTCGACGCGCGGCTTCAGATCGCGCCCGTAGCTGCCGAGGTTGATTCCGCTCAACACGATTTCGCGCGCGCCGTTGTCCGCTAATTTCTGAATTTCTTCCACGACGCGGTCCGGCGCAAGGCTGCGGCTGCGTCCGCGAACCTGCGGAATGATGCAGTAGGAGCACCGGCTGTCACATCCATCCTGAATCTTCAGTACGGGCCTGGTATGACCCGCTTCGCCGCCATGAATGGGCGCGAAAAAAAGCTCTCTTTGTTCAAGAATATTTCCAGTCAGAATTTTTGCCGGGCCATGCTCGAGCGAGAGAGATTCTTCGCCGACAGTCGCGATGGAAACGAATCCTGCGGGCTGCTGCTGCGAGGAAACCGGCGTCATTTCCCCGATCAGGCGGGGAATTTCCGGCTTATGCGAATTGCCGACAATCCAGGAGACGCCCTTGAGCGCGGCGAGTTCTTCGGGGGCGCGCTGCGCGTAGCAGCCCGTGACGACGATTCGCGCTTTGGGATTGCCCCGGTGAATCGCGTGGATCGCCTGCCGTGCTTGCAGATCCGCGGCGGCCGTCACGGTGCACGTATTCACCACCACGACATCGGCGGAATCCGCCTCGGAAGTGGCGGCGTAACCGCGCTCGCGCAGTTGCCGCTCAATCGCCGCCGCATCCGCCTGTGTTGCCCTGCAACCAAATTGTTCAATGTAAAAAGTAGCCATGCTTCGACCGATAAATGAATTCCGGCCCCTGGAATGCTACGGAAATTATAGCAGGGGAACGTATTCCCCGCTCCATCAAGTCCGACCGGCGCAGTCGCATAAAAGTATTAGCCATTGCCGCTGTCAACCGATTGAACGAAGATGACTTGTTTTTGCGAAGAGGAAAGCTTGTATCTGGCATACATTTTCCTGGGATTGGTCGTCGGAATCATGGTGGGATTCATGGGGATTGGCGGCGGAGTAGTCCTAGTCCCCGCGATGGTGCATTTTCTGCACCTGAACCAGCACTCTGCTCAAGGAACATCTTTGTTTATGCAATTACCTCCGCTGGGGCTCGGCGCTCTGCTGCTCTATTGGAAGGAAAAGCAGGTTGATCTGAGAGCGGGCGTGGCTTGCGCGTTAGGAATGCTTCTCGGTGGATACTTCGGGAGCAAGGTGGCCATCCATCTGTCATCAAAACATTTGCGGGAGTCATTCGGACTGTTTCTGATTGTTGCGGCCGTGCTGCTGTGGCACCGGCCTGCGTCTCCCACGATTGCCAAGTGCGCAGAAAACACGAAATCTCGAACACGGCTCCTGCAAATTTTTTTAATGGCATGCGTTGTGGGAGTGGCGGCAGGAATGTTTGGTCTCGGCGGCGGCGTGCTGCTGGTGCCCTTGTTGGTAATCATTTTTGGATTCGAGCAGCATTGCGCGCAAGGGACCAGCCTGGTCGCGCTGGTTCCGCCCACTGGCCTGCTTGCATTTTTGAATTATGCATCCACTGGACAAGTGGACTGGAAGGTCGGTCTGTGGCTCATGCCCGGAGTTTTTTTTGGCGCCATGGCAGGCAGCAGATTGGCGCAAAGACTTCCTCCGGAGGGATTGCGGCGCATGGTTGCGGTCGTGATGGTCGTGATCGGCGTTTGGGAAACATTTTCAGCGTGGCGGACATGAAACTGTCACTATCTTATTGATTGTCCGTTACAATCGATTCGAGTATGTTGCGAGCAGTACATGGTTGATATTCACTGCCATCTTCTTCCTGGCCTGGACGACGGCGCGGACACGCTCGAAACGTCGATTCAAATGGCTGAAATGGCCATTGCCGATGGAATTACGCACGTTATCGGCACTCCGCATGCAAATTCACAATTTAAATTTGATCCGGAACTCATCCGCCAGCGCCGTGACGAGCTGCAATCGGCTGTAGGCGACCGCCTGACGCTCGCCACAGGCTGCGATTTCCATCTAAGTTTCGAGAATCTGCAGGAGCTTCAGAAAAATCCCAAAAAATACACACTCAACCAGAAAAATTATCTGCTGGTCGAATTTGCCGACTTCGCAATTCCGCCTTCGGTGGACGAGACGCTGCACCAATTACAGCTGACCGGGCTGTCTCCGGTCATCACGCATCCTGAGCGCAATGGCTTGCTGCGAGCGCAGCCCGAGCGCATGTATCGCTGGCTGCATCAAGGCTGCTATGTACAGATCACGGCGAACTCTATTCTTGGACGTTTCGGATCAGCAGCCCAAAGCCGCGCGGAAGAGTGGCTCGACGCCGACCGCATTCATTTTGTCGCCAGCGATGCGCATAATCTGAAGGGCCGCCCACTGCAGCTTCGCGCCGCGTATGACAAGGTTGTTGAACGCCGCGGCGAGGCGGTCGCGCAGGCTCTGTTTCATGACAACCCTCTCGCCGTATTCGAGGGCCGCAGCCTCCCCTATGAACCGGAGCAAGCCGATCCCTCGGCCAAAACACCGCAATATGGCCGCCGCAAAAGATTTATCTTTTTTTGAAGGTTTTAGTAGCACAGGCTTCAGCCTGTGTGCATTTGATTTTGGTGTGGCGAAAGTCAAAACCACACAGGCTGAAGCCTGTGCTACGCAAAAAATATTAGTGCCCTGTAATCGGTTTCACGCCGACGGTGCGGCCGGGATCGTCGCCGACGCGTCCTTTGACACGATCGTAGACTGACACTTGCGATGTCGATCCAAGAGCTTCGTTGTAATACGTAGGCACGCCGAGCGCGGTTCTCAGTTCTTCGTTGAAGCGGCGCATGCGCAGAAGTTGGTCGGCAGTTGCAGGAAATTTCCGGCCGTCGTCGGTGAGAAGAAATTTCTGATATCCCGCATCCCACAGGCGCGTGAATTGGCCATTGATCAATATCGTCGGAAGAATCGTCATCATGTAGTGGTCGTCCGCTGTTCGGCGAAACTCCGCGCCGCTGCCGTATTTTTCCACGCGCGTCACGCCACCCGTGCTGCTTACGATGAATCCCTTGGCAGGTAAGGCTTCCAGCAGATAGGCTTCAAATCGATCGTTTACATTCCACATGGGATTCTAGAATACGGAAGGCGATTGCCGGTGTAAAGACATTTACCTGGGCAATGAGAGTACGTGTGTCATATCGGAATGAAAACACGGGAGATACCACCAACGGATAAGTGCCAAGCGCTTCTGATTTATTACAAGGCGCACATCAGGCGTCGATTCGGGCCGGATACACTCAAGTTATGCTAAATTAGCCAAATGCACCTGAAGGTGTCCCGTATCTAGTTGTGGGGTGGCTGAGCGAGGAATATCGGGAGCTGATCGAGAATGCCGGGGGTAACCGGGGCACATGCAAATCGTAAAAACACCACTCTCGACGGAATCAGCAGCAAGCGCCGCGACAATTGGGCGAACTCTTCTCGATTGTATCGGAAACACTCCGTTGCTGCGCCTGGAACGGCTGGGACGCCAGTATCCGAATGTCGAGTTCTATGGCAAGGCGGAATGGTTCAATCCCGGAGGCTCGGTAAAAGATCGCCCGGCGCTGGAGATGATTCGAGAGGCGGAACGCGAAGGAAAACTGAAGCCGGGCCAGACAATTCTTGATGCTACAAGCGGAAACACTGGAATCGCCTACGCCATGATCGCGGCTGCGTCCGGATATCGCGTGAAGCTGTGCCTCCCGGCCAGCGCCAGTGAAGAACGAAAGAAAATTTTGGCAGCTTTTGGCGCGGAGCTCGTGATTACGCCCGGCGATGAAGGTTCCGATGGAGCCATCAATCGCGCACGGGAAATTATCGCGGCCGAGCCGGGAAAATATTTCTATCCGAACCAGTACGGAAATCCGGCAAATTGGCGGGCGCACTACAAAACCACGGCAAACGAAATCTGGGAGCAGACGGGCGGACGCATCACTCACTTTGTGGCAGGACTTGGAACCAGCGGAACGTTCATGGGCACGACGCGGCGGTTGCGGGAATTAAATCCTGCTATCCGCTGCATCAGTCTTCAACCGGACGCGGCGTTTCACGGCCTGGAGGGGTGGAAACATATGCCTACGGCAATCGTTCCGGATATTTATGACGCCACGCTAGCCGATGCCAACCTGAGCGTCAGTACGGAGGACGCCTATCGCCTCGTGAAACGCGCCGCGCGCGAAGAGGGTTTACTGTTGAGCCCGAGCGCCGCCGCTGCGCTCGACGGCTGCTTTCAAGTTGCCTCATCGCTGAATGCCACGGAACACGCCGTATTCGTCACTGTCTTTCCGGATTCTGGAACGAAATATTTGAGCGAGCGTTTTTGGAACGAGGTTTAGTGGGGAACGTATTTGTAACCCGTCTCTTCAGAGGCAGGGATCTTCCCTAGAATTGGCAACCAAATCCTCTTCTTAAAGAGGCGAGCTACAACTCGGCGGTACTTTACAATCTGCGTTAGAGAGAATCGCGAATGCTACTGCTGGCGACAATTCTGGAAAAAGAAATTCGCGACCACGGCGCGAAGGATTATCCCAACGAATGCTGCGGCGCGATGTTGGGAACGGATGGCGAAGCGGGCCGGGAAGTTCGTGCATTATTTCCGTTGATAAATAGGCGGGACGATTCTCCGCGCAATCGTTTTTCGATCACGCCGGAAGATTTTCGCGATGCTGAACGCGCTGCATCCGAGCGTGGACTCGACCTGCTGGGATGGTATCATTCTCATCCGGACCATCCGGCCAGGCCGAGCGAATTCGATCGCGAACATGCCTGGCCCTGGTATAGCTACGTGATCGTAAGCGTGGACGCAGGTAATCCAAAAGATCTGACGTCGTGGCGGCTCGAGGATGATCGCTCGAAGTTTGAGCCAGAGAAAGTTTTGCCGGTTCGCGCATAGTCAGTAGCACAGGCTTCAGCCTGTGTGGTTTTCTCCGGGTTTTGACTTAGGTTTTGAATCGGGTTTCGAGCTGCACAAAACCAAAAGCACACAGACTGAAGTCTGTGCTACGAACGGCTGAAACTTCAGCAGTGGCTACAGCATCAGATGCAGCGACCAGCTTTGATGATCAGATAAAGGTGTCCGACGAGGGGGAATGACCGCATGGCCGTAAAGGTTTTGATTCCGACGCCGCTTCGCCAATTCACGGGAAAGCAGGCCAGCATCGAATGTAACGCCACAACGGTGGGCGAGGCGCTCGGAAGTCTTACGGGAAGCTTCGCCGAACTGCGCAAGCATCTTTACACTGAAGAGGGAAAAATTCGCAGCTTTGTGAACGTTTATTTGAACGATGAGGACATACGATTCCTCGAAAAAGAAAACACGCGCACCAAGGACGGAGACACCATCAGCATCGTACCATCCATTGCGGGCGGTACAACCAGCGACGCCAAGAAACATTGGAGTATGTAGAGGAGAACGTCCGTGGCAATCCCAACCGACACACTGTCGAAACAAGAAGTGAAACTTTCTAAAGAGGAAATCCAACGCTATAGCCGACACCTCATCATGCCGGAGGTTGGCCTAGAGGGTCAGCTGAAGCTGAAACGCGCGCGAGTGCTGCTGATCGGCACCGGAGGATTAGGCGCACCGCTCGGATTGTATTTGGCTGCCGCAGGCGTAGGCCATTTGGGCCTTGTGGATTTTGACGTAGTGGATTTCTCAAACTTGCAGCGCCAGGTCACGTTTTCAACGGGCGATGTGGGCAAGCATAAAACAGCGGCCGCCAAAGAGCGTCTCTCCGGGCTTAATCCGACGATCGAAATTGAAACGTTCGAGACGCGGCTCACGAGCGAAAACGCTCTGGAGTTGTTCCGCGATTTCGACATTATCGTGGATGGCACGGACAATTTTCCGACTCGCTTTTTAGTGAACGATGCCTGCCTGCTGCTCGGCAAACCCAACGTTTACGGCTCCATTTTCCGGTTTGAAGGGCAGGCAACAGTGTTTGGGTACCCGGGAGGGCCGTGCTACCGCTGCTTGTATCCGGAACCGCCTCCGCCAGGCCTTGTGCCATCGTGCGCAGAGGGCGGCGTGCTGGGCGTACTGCCGGGCATCGTGGGGTCGATTCAGGCCATGGAAACGATCAAGCTGATCCTGGGGACGGGAGAGCCTCTTGTTGGGCGGCTGCTGCTCTTTGACGCGCTTGGCATGCGATTCCGGGAATTAAAGCTGCGCAGGAACCCGTCTTGCCCGATGTGCGGCGATCACAGAACGATTACAAAGCTTATTGACTATGAAGAGTTTTGCGGCATTCGCGGTGAGGAGGCTCCCCCAATGACAGATGGTATTCCGGAAATTACTGCAAAAGATTTGAAGGCACGGCAAGATCGCGGTGACGATCTTTTCATCCTCGATGTGCGCGAGCCGCATGAATATCAGATTTGCAACCTGAATGGAAAACTGATTCCGCTCGGAGAACTCCCGCGCCGGGTAAGCGAATTGGATAGTTCGCGAGAGATGGTTGTTCATTGCCGCAGCGGCAAGCGTTCTGCTGACGCCATCCAATTTTTGCAGAAAGCGGGATTCAAAAAACTCCTGAACCTCAAGGGCGGCGTTCTGGCGTGGGCAGATGAAGTTGATCCCACGATGCCGAAGTATTAAGACAAAACCCCCGGGGCTACAGCACTGCAATGTTTTGTAGCCCGCCTCTTTAGAGACGGGTGTTATTTGAGCGCGTTCCAGGAAATTAAATCCGGAGGGTGAATGGCTTCAACTAAAATTGTCGTTCGTAACGATGGCCCGTTGCGTGTCGAAGGCGAAATCGAACTCGTTGACATGCAAGGTCAGCCCTATGGTCTTGCGGGGCGCACAGTCCTCTCTCTCTGCCGCTGCGGCCACTCTGCAAATAAACCGTTTTGCGATGGGGCTCACAAGGCTGCAGGATTTCAGGACCAGCAACAGGCGCGCGAGCTCCCTCCACCGAAACCTCAGGTGTAAACAGTCGATTACCGGCTCGCACGCGAGGTCTGTCCTCCCAAAAAGCGCCTCAGTGCCAAAATCGCAATACTTATGTGCCTAATTGGGAAGCCTACGTAAGCATTGGTAACAATTCGAACCCGTCTGCGGGCTCGCCGTTCGCCCCACACAGCTGTGCCATCTTGGGACAGTCCGCTAAGTCCCCTATTTTCTGACACATGTTAAATCCTCCTTAACTCTGTTCCAAGGGCGATGAACTTGCATCCCCTACCGGTGTCAATCGCAACGCGATTGTGACTGCTCGACTGGGGGAGCGGTGCGTGTGTGGAATCAAATTCGGGCATGGACTTGGCGTCTCCGCTGGCTACTCGGCGGGGCGGCTGGGGTCGCGTTTGTTTTCTTAGCGGCTTGGTCGCGCCAACTGTCCTTTTCTTCCGAACCCATTCTCTACTCCTATCTGCAGATCGTCGGCAGTCTGCTGTGCTTCACCTATGCAGCGAACGCCATGGTGCGATTCCGCGGCACGCATGACCGCAGAACGCTGATTCTTGCCTTTGGCTTCGTACTTTCCGGCGTGATCGAAACTGTAGCGACATTCAATTTTTATGATGTTCTCGCAGGCGGCGTGGCCGGTCAGATGCGCGTGCTCATTGCATGGATGGTCAGCCGGACGCTGCTCGCTCTCGTTCTCATTGCTGCGCTGGTGGTTGAACGGCGCGTTCCAAATTCGCGGGACCCGGGCCGGGAGATCGCTATCGCGCTGACTGTTGTAGTTGCCATCGCGTATTTGACCAGCGCGGCCTACCTCGGATCTCCGCTCGAAGCAGGCATGCATCCCCGGGCGCTGATCGCCCGGCCTGCGGATTTGTTTCCCGCATTGCTCTTCGCCGTGGCGGCTATCGGGTTTGGCAGAAGGCAGCGGCGCACAGGTTCGGCCGTGGACATCACTTTTCTGGCCGCCGTTTGGTTGAACGTGGCGTGTCATTTGGCCGCGAGCCAATCCGAACGTTTGCTGGATGCGCCCTTCACGCTGGCGCAAATTCTGAAAGTCAGTAGCTACGCGCTGGTATTGGGTGGAGCGCTGCTGGACAACGCACGACTTTTTGATCAGGTTCGCCACCTCGCCGTTACCGATCCTCTCACGGGGCTTTCGAACTACCGCACTTTGATCAATGTGATGGAGTCCGAAATGCAGCGCTCGCACCGTACCGGGCGGTCTTTTGCAATTTTGTTGCTGGATCTCGATGGTCTGAAATCAATTAATGACCGCCACGGACATTTAGTTGGCAGCCGGGCCATCTGCCGTCTGGCAAATGTTCTGCGAGTGCATTCACGGGCAATGGACACAGCGGCGCGCTACGGCGGGGACGAATTTGCGCTTGTCCTGCCTGAAGCAAGTTCAGAGGCGGCGACGGCAGTGAGCCGGCGCATCTGCGAGCGGCTGGCAAAAGATGGTGAGATTCCGCACGTCACCGTCAGCGTCGGCGCTGCTGTATTTCCGCAAGACGGGGAAACGATCGACGCTCTATTCAATGCAGCCGATCGCGCGCTTTACGGCATGAAAGGCCGCTCGGACGGCATTCACACGCTGGCCCGCATTGCGGCCTGCTTGTAAGTAGGGGTGGGGTACTGAGGGCACGATGATGAATACGCTTGGAAGCGATCGGTACGAAAAAAGAATTCCGATGGCGATTGCGGTTCACATTTCTGGGCATAGGAATGCGCCTGGCGTGGAGACGGCGTTCACTGAGAACGTCAGTTCACGCGGCGCGCGCGTGATGAGTTCACGCCGCTGGCGCCCCAATGAAATGTTGGAAATCGCGTCCCTGCCAGGCGACTTCCGCGCGAAAGCGCGAGTCGCGTACTGCCAGTCACAAAGCGAAGGCTTTGTCATCGGACTTGAGTTCCTAGAGCCGACCGGCCGGTGGGTCGTTAACACCCCGGCTGTCTCAGGGAAACCGCTGCAAGGATAGGAGGAACACGCGAAGGCAAAAAACTGGCGTAACAAGTATTACCCAAAGAGCCGGACAGCCCGCGGGAACGGGATGCTCCGGCTTTTTGGCTTTTTTGAAGACTACTTATGCTGCAATTGTCTGGCCCTATTTCCATTCCTCCGTAATGACGTTGGCATTTGTAACCCGCGTCTTCAGACGCGGAGATTTTATTTCGCATTGGCAAGCAAACCTCGCCTCTGAAGAGGCGAGCTACAAATCCACAACGGGCGCGACGGTTGCGTGCCGTGGCTCTACGACTTCCCGAAAATGAATCAACCTTGTCATTCCGAGCGAAGTGAGGAATCCCTCTCGAATTTTTTGGCCCGGAAAAAAGAGGGAGTCCTCGCTCCGCTCGGAATGACGGCTTTAGCTTCGACAGGATTACATACTCACAAGATTTTTACGCTGGCTGATTAGCAAGGGCGTTCGCTTGATTTCATCGAGTGGCAGTGAATTGTTCGTAGAGATGCAGCGTGGCCTCCACCATGCGGTCCGCAGAGAAGTGTGACGAAACTGTTTCTCGCGCCGCCTCGCCAAATTGCCTCGCTTGGACGGGATTTGAAAGCAGGCGCACCATCGCGGCGGACAAAGCAGTGGGATCGAGCTGTTTCACGAGTAAACCGTTCTTGCCGTCCTCCACCACTTCCGGAACTCCGCCGCGCGCGAATGCTACGACTGGAAGTCCATGGGCCATGGCGGAAAGCAACGAGCTGCCCAGCGGCTCTTCGTAAGAAGGAAAAACAAAGAGATCGGTTGCAGCGTAGACGCTTTCGATGTCGGAAACAAAGCCTGGAAATTTCACAACAGCTTCAAGACCGAGGCGGCGCACGGTTTCCTGCAGCTTGTTTTTTTCCGGACCTTCTCCCGGCAAGAGCAGCACGCATTTAGGAAACTGCAAAATCAATTTTGCAAACGCGGCGACCAGAAGCTCGTGCCCCTTTTCTTTAACGAATGCAGCGACATTTGCAATACAAAGGCTTTCTTGCGAAATTGAAAATTGTTTACGCGCGCTGTCGCGATCTACTTCTCCAATTGCCGCAGGAATTTCCACGCCATCGTAAATCACATCCGCGCAGCCTTCCGCGAAACCGCTGGCCACTACTGATTTCGCGACGAAACGCGAAACGGCAACGATTCGCGAGGCCGCGCGGTATCGCGCCCGGGAAAACTCACTCGTCGAAAGCGGCAACGCGATGCGGCGCGAAACAATTACGGGAACCGAGCCGTGGGCCCGCGCCAGCCATGCCGAACTCAGCGCGTGAGGTTCGTTCGCATGAATAATATCCACATCTCTTTTTTGCACTAGACGCCGAATCACCAAAGTGGCTGCCAGGCGCCGGCATCCAGGAGAAATGCCATGCACCATAATTCCGGAATCCGTTGCGCGTTGGGCCAGAAGTGAGTCGCGCAGCGTGATCAATTTGGGAGAATGGCCGCGCGAAACGAGACCTTGCAAAAGCAGAAGCGCCTGGTGCTGTCCTCCGCGATATTCGCGGCCAAGGTCGACAACCAGCGGGCGCACGTTCAAGCCTCACCAGGGTTCGGCCACGAGCGGTGCGTAAGTTTTTCGCCCGCGCGCAGCCGGCCCAGTTTGCGGTACTTGATGTAAATATAGTTTGCAGAGAGCCAGGCGATGAGCCAGCCACGCCGCCCGTCGAGCACGCCCAACTGAAACACCAGCCTCTGAAAAAATGTCCAGGGAGGAGCGAAGATCATCGCGGCGCGCCAACTCGTGCGGCCGCGTGCATGCATGTCTTCGGCGGCCATGGTAGAGAGAAAATCCAGCTTGGCCTTGTGCTCCGCGTACGTGCGCACCGTGTAATGGAGCAGGTGGCCCTCAAGTCGCCCGGCCTGGCCATCGATTTTTACGCCTTCGTGCAACACGCTGACAAACTTTCCGCGGTCGCGCCGGTACAGACGCAATTTGTAATCGGGATACCAACCGGAATGGTGAATCCAGCCGCCCAGATAATTTGTCATCAAGGGAAAATCGTATCCGGCCTTGTCTGGAATAGTTTTTTTCCACGCAAGTATGGACGAACGCAGCTCCGGACTTAATTCCTCGTCGCAGTCGATCGAGAGCAGCCAATCGTTGGATGCAAACGAAGCGGCATAATTTTTTTGATCGGCCAAGCCGTCCAATTTGCGCGAGTAGACGCGTGCGCCTGCTGCGCGAGCGATTTCGCAAGTGCGGTCCGTAGAACCGGAATCGACGACGATCGTTTCGTCGGCAACGCCCTGGAGCGAGGCGAGCGCGCGAGGCAGGTCCACTTCTTCGTTATAGGCGATCAGGATCGCGGTCAGCGCGGGCATTGGAAATCCGAAAGGATACGGTAGCACGAAATGACGGGCGCGGGCTTTACTTGGAGCCCTCCGAAACGGGAGTGGGCTCCGCTTGTAGCTCACGAGAATAAGATCGGGGCTTTTCCCGGGAGCGCCAGTCTCCGGATTGGCGTGTGAAGCTCAAAAAAAGACGCCAATCGGGAGATTGGCGTTCCCAGGTTCTTCGCTTCAGCAAGCGACTGCGAGCTTGGGCGTAACGCTTACCAGGATGATCGATGCGCCGATGCGAAATTCGGAGAGGTGCTTCAACTCCGCCACTCGCACGCGTTCATCTTCAAAAAATGTGCCGTTGGTGGATTCCAGGTCGCGCAACCGGATTACGTCGTCCTTGATTTCCAGCGCGCAATGCCAGCGAGAAATTTCCTTATCATTGATAATGATGTCCGCGTCCGCCCGGCCCATCACGACGCGAGGTTTCTGGACGGAATACACCAGGCCTTTGGCAGGCCCCGCGATAACGGAAATGGCGATCGCCTTTCCCGCGGGAAGGCGCAAACCGGGATCTTCTACGGTCGTGCCGCGAGAGAGTCGAGGCGCGCCCGCGCTTCGAGCAAACTCCGGCAATGGCGACAGTATTTGCGTAGCATCCGGATTCTGAGCGAGTTCAACCAAGGTCGGCTTCCCGCACTTCGCGCAATTAAATTGCACACGGGGGCGCCCCACAAGCTGTGCATCTGGGAGGGAATGCTGCGCCCCGCAACTCGAACAAGCTACTTTCATCGGCTTCGTTTCTCAAGATAATTTAGCACGGCTGCTTGCGGCGGGAAGCCAGCGTCAGCAGAGGTGTTCCTGGGCTGCAATCCGGACTTTTATGCAGGTACTTCAAAATTAGTGTTAGCGATGTTCAATATTCACGGGGCCGAAAAAGGCGGTACGCGCCGCTTAGTCGCGTGTTCAAACGCGTAAGCGAGTGCAAGAAGCCGAGGTTCGCTGCAGGCGGTGCCTGTGAAACTTACGGCGAACGGCGAGGGTTTCGCGTCGAACGATTCCGGGAAAGGAACGTCGGGCGTATTGGCGACTGTGCCGAAGGGAACGATAACGGTGGGATACCCGGGCTTCGCTGCAATGGATGCGCCGGTCGCGCCGGGAAATAGGAGTGCGTCCAACTTGTTTTCCTTCAACGCCGAATCGATGCCCTCGGCGCCGGCAAGTCTCAAGTCCTTGGCGCGGTCAGCCTCGTAACGCGCGCGATCCGCATCCAGATCCATCTCGTCCGCATTATCGAGTTGCGACTGGCCAAACTTAATGGAGCCGGCGGCGGTGTGAGCGAGATTAAAATTCCGCAGCTCTGTCAGCGTTTTTACCGGCGCCGAAGCTCCGAGCGAGGCAAACCATTTGTTGAAATCGCGCTTCATGCCGTACTTGAATACAATCGAGCACGAATCATCTTTTCCCTTGGCATTATCGAGACCAGTGCACGTATTCCACTTGAGCAAATTATTTTCCGCGTCTTTGGAAATGACGCTGGGAATATCCGCCGGATCAACGATGGTCGCGCCCTGCTTCTTGAGAATCGCGATTGCTTCGGCCATAACTTTTTGCTGATCCGCATTGAGGCCGCCGCGAGGCTTTTCTTCGCCGGGCGGCATCATCGCGTCGTAATAGAACGCGCGCGGGATGCCAATGCGCGCTCCTTTCAAGCCATCGGCACGGAGGAATCGCGTATAGTCGCGCCTGGGAGGAGCAGCGCACTTTTGAGTGGCCGGATCGTGGGAGTCGGGCGCGGCACTTTCTAACACACCAAACAGGATGGCGGCATCAGTGAGCGTCTTCGCCATCGGCCCCGCGGTGTCCTGATCGGCCGTGATGGGGATAATTCCGTAGCGGCTGATGCGGCCCACCGTCGGCTTGATACCGGCAAGCATATTTTGATTCGACGGAGTAAGAATTGATCCTGACGTTTCGGTGCCGACATTGCCCGCCCAAAAATTTGCTGTCGTGCCTACTCCCGAGCTCGATCCGCCGGTACCCAGCGCCGGACGGCCGTCGAAAGTGGCATCGCGCGGATCGCGCCGGGGATCGTAGGGATTCATGCTGAATCCAACCAGCCCGTTATAGCCTCCCGGCATCGGCGTGGGTGAGCCGGCAACCCAGTTAGCCAGTTCCGTCATGGTCGTCTTGGCGATGATGACGGCTCCGGCATCGCGCAGATTTTTTACGAGCGTCGCCTCATAGGGCGGCACAAACGAATCGAATGCCAGCGCGCCACCGGTCGTCGGCAGGTCCGTTGTCTGAATATTATCTTTGAGGGCGATGGGAATTCCGTGCAGTGGACCGCGCACCTTGCCTTGCGCGCGCTCGCGATCTCGCGCTTCGGCGTCTTGAATAACGTGCGGATTTACGGTGATAATGCCATTCAGACGCCGGTTGTAGAGAGCGATCCGTATCAGGTATTGGACGACGAGTTCACGCGAAGTGACGCGACCCTGTTTCATCGCGGCCTGCATCTCGGGAATCGTTGCTTCCACGACGTTGAAGGAGTGAGGTTTCGCCGGAACTTCGTGATCGCGGGATTTCGGCTGCGTTTGTCCGGACAAATTAACGGAGAGCGTTGCCAGTAAAAATAACGCGAGGATTTCTTTCATGGCGGGCTCGATTCTATCGCAACTTGCCGCGCACGACCGCCACCGTCGCTTAAAGGTTAATTTTTTGCGGACAGCGCCCCAACCGCTCGACGCGTCATTCCGAGCGCAGCGAGGAATCGCGCTGGAATTTTAGTCAACAGCAAGAGGGATTCCCGCTGCGCTCGGAATGACGACATCCTGCGTTGACGTTCGTGTTGAATATTCCCGATTGTGCGTAGAATAGAGCCCAGGATTTGTAGCATGGAGGCGCGCGTCGTGAAGTTGAAGGAATTGCCGTACTTTCTGGGCCTGCAGCCCGGGCCCAAAACGTATGCCCACAAAATAAAACAGTTTGATCTTCCCGCAGACGGCATCGTCGAATACGCGCAATGGCTGCATCCCCACGAAACGGAAAAAGAGATCACGCAACAATCCGTCGATGATCTGCGAGTGTTTTTGTCGCCGGGAGATGTAGCTATCGATATCGGGGCACATACGGGGGATTCCACAGTGCCGATCGCGCTCGCTGTCGGCAAGACAGGCTGCGTTTTTGCCTTGGAACCCAACCGCTACGTCTTTCCGGTCTTGAATAAAAATGCCGAGTTGAATACCGCCAAGACAAATATTATTCCGCTGATGTTTGCGGCAACGCCTCAAGATGCCGAAATGGAATTTCAATATTCGGATTCTGGCTACTGTAACGGCGGGCGTTTTGAAGGCATGAGCAAATGGCTGCATGGTCACGCGTTCAAACTGCCGGTGCAGGGGAAAAATCTGCAATCGTTCTTGAATGAGAAATATCCGCAACTCGTCTCCGGCATCCGCTACATAAAAATCGACACCGAGGGCTATGAGCTGACGGTCCTCCAGTCGCTTTCCGGATTGATATCGCAAAACAAACCGTTCATGAAAGTGGAAGTTTACCGGAAGCTGGACGACCTGCAGCGTCGCGCGCTGTATCGCGCCATCGCCGCATACGGCTACAGAATTCATAAGATCGCGGAAGATGGCAATTATTTTGGAGAGATTCTCGCGGAACAGGACCTGAGCAACTGGCGGCACTTCGATATTTTTTGTGCGCCCGCATCGGCGTAGGTGGTGCTTGGGGATCTGTGTCACGCGTTTTGTTTTTGGGTCTTGAGCGGTTACCGATGTGTCGCGCCTCCGGCGCTGAATTGCGAGTTCCAGATCTGAATTACAGGTTCCAGATCACAGATCAGAAAATCTCAATCACGAGTTGCCGATTGTAAACGGCGAATTACTGTGGGAAGTTCGAAGTCGACCGCGGCAAAACCGCAGCGCTGATGACTCTGTAGTCGCCGCACAGACTCTAACGCCCACACGGCGGAGGGATTCCTCCCTTCGTTCGAAATGACGAGAAGGTGCATTTTTCGCGAGAGGTCGAGCAGGATTCGGCGTCCCGATGACTTGGCTCCGCTTTACTGAACGAAACCCACATTCGGCACTGGGGTTGGTTCCGGAACATCGCGAATGGGGCCGAATTGCGCTTCATACCGGCTGATATTTTCCGCGAGCGCCTTCATGATGCGCTTGGCGTGCGCCGGACTCACAATCATGCTCGAAAGAAGTTTTCCCTGCGGCACGTTGGGAAATAAATAGATGAATTGCAGCGTGAATTCTTCCGGATTGTGATGGAACATCACCAGGTTGCAGAACTGCCCGACCATTTCCTTTTCGTCGGCCTTGATTTGCACTTGTACTTGCTCGCCACCCGCCTGCGTCATAACAGCCTCCGTGTCCCTTCGTGACACTAACATATTCTTTCACATCGTTGCTCATGGAACTCGATTCGAGTTTCTGCGACACGGCCGCGGGCGTTGCTCAGAGCACGCCGAAAATTCAGGTACCCGCGCCGCAGTTACCCCTTTCGCCTCCTTCTCCAACGCGGCAATTGACTCCGCAGCAGGTTAATGCTAGTTTATCGAATGGGTTCATCGAAGTTAACCATGGCCGGTACACCCACTCCAGGCGCCCCGTCCAATCTGGTTCCCGACGGCGATGGTGCACAGCAATTGAACTCCGCGTCCCCGCGTGCGGTGCTCCAGCCGGTCCGTTCTCCTTCGCTTCCCGAATCGCATCGCACGATTCCCATCCTCCCTGGCGCTTCTTTCGTCCGGAAAATGCTTGCGTTCGCCGGTCCGGGATATCTGGTCGCCGTCGGTTACATGGATCCAGGCAATTGGGCGACCGACCTGGGCGGCGGCTCGCAGTTTGGCTACACTTTGTTGAGCGCCGTGCTCGTTTCGAGTTTGATGGCGATTTTTCTGCAAGCGCTTTCTGCCAAGCTGGGAATTGCTACGGGCCGCGATCTTGCGCAGGCCTGCCGCGAGCACTATTCTCGCCGCACGGGAATTGCCCTGTGGGTGCTTTGCGAAATCGCCATCGCCGCTTGTGACCTCGCCGAAGTTCTGGGTTCTGCCATTGCATTGAAATTGCTTTTTGGATTGCCGCTTATCGTGGGCGTGTTACTCACAGGTTTCGACGTGCTACTGGTGCTGGCGCTGCAGGGCCGCGGATTCCGCGTGCTCGAGACGCTGGTGATTACGCTGATCATGACCATCGCGGGATGCTTCGCCTACGAAATCTTTTTTGCTCGGCCGCTGTGGCTGGAGGCGGCGCGCGGATTCCTGCCGGTGGTGGATATCATTCGCAACCGCGAGATGCTCTACCTGGCGATCGGCATCCTCGGCGCTACCGTGATGCCGCACAATTTGTATCTTCATTCCAGCCTGGTGCAAACGCGCGCGTTCAAGGAGAACGCGCGAGGCAAGCGCGAAGCCATCCGCTTTGCCACACTTGATTCAACCCTGGCACTCGGTTTTTCTCTTTTTATTAACGCAGCGATTCTGGTGCTGGGCGCCGCGGCGTTTCATCAACGCGGCATGACCACGGTGGCCGACATCAGCCAGGCGTATCAACTCCTGACGCCTGTGTTGGGCGCGAGTCTGGCTAGCACATTATTCGCGTGTGCGCTGTTGTGCTCCGGCCAAAATTCCACTCTTACCGGCACGCTTGCCGGGCAAATCGTGATGGAAGGGTTCCTGGATTTGCGCTTGAAGCCGTGGCTGCGGAGACTGATTACGCGGTCGCTCGCCATCATTCCCGCGGCACTGGTAATCGGAATCATGGGCGAAGGCCATGTCACGTCACTTTTGATCTTGAGCCAGGTGATCCTGAGCTTCCAGTTGCCGTTTGCCGTCGTGCCGCTGATTCAATTTACCGGCGACCGCAGCAAGATGGGCGAATTCACGAACAGCCGACTGACCGCGATCCTTGGGTGGACAATGGCTGCGGCCATCATCGTACTGAACGCAGCCCTGCTGTGGCTGACGTTTGGCGGGAGACTCTAGGCTGAGGCGGTAGCTCTAAATCGTTCCCTAGCAAGGAATTAAGCCTGGTCCTTTCGCCTGGTTGACATGCGGCTGAAAGTCCGTCATCTTCATCTGGCAGTGCTGCATCCTAGCTACACGCAGCGGATTGCAGATGAAAATTGACCTGTATTGTGGCAATATTTGGCGCCTCGCAAATTCTTATAAGGGAGTAACGGAATGATTCGATTGAGGAAGTTGAACCAGCTGCAACGGTGGGCAGGCGCTTTAGGAATGTTTGCAATTTTGGCGTCATCCGCATTTGTCGCGCGTGTTGCGGCTGCGGACGACGAGAAGCCATGGGTTGCGCCTGATGCCGCGAAGCAGGTGAAGAATCCGCTTCCCGTAAATCCCCAGACCATAGCTGCCGGAGCGGAGCTCTATCATGAGAACTGCTTGCCCTGCCACGGCGAGACCGGCAAAGGTGACGGCGACACGGCAAAAATTATCAAGAAGAAGCCTGCCAACTTTACGGACGAAAAATTGATGAGTGCGGAAACCGACGGGTCCCTTTTCTGGAAGATGAGTGAAGGACGCGGGCCTATGCCGTCGTGGAAGGACGAGCTATCCGACAAAGAACGCTGGCAACTGGTGATTTACATCCGCAAGTTAGGGAAGGACGCTGCCGCAGGTAACGCGGCCGCTCCAAGCAAGTAAGCGGCAAGAAAAAAAGGGCGCGGCCTGTAGCGGTGTACATCGTGATCGCGGCCGCGCCCTTCGTATTTTGTGAGTTCCAGACCTTTCAGATTCTTATTTCACGCCTGCCAAGGCCTGCCCCACTTCTTTCATGTCAGGAAGAACAGGAATATCGTAGTTCTTGAACCAGGCGATTTTTCCGCCTTTATCAATGATGGCAATGGCCCTGCCGGTGATGCCTTTTTCAGGCAGGTACACGCCAAATTTTTCCGCCACCGCGCCCTTTGGATGGAAGTCGGCGAGCAACGGATAACTGATCCCCATTTTTTCTGCGAAAGCCTTGTGCGCCCACACGCTGTCGACGCTGAGACCTAGCACTTGCGCGTCGAGCTTTTCGTATTGTTTCAGGTCGTTGACAAAGCAGGCGTGCTCGTTGGTGCAGACGGGGCTGAAATCGAGCGGATAAAACATCAGGACCACATTGCGCTTTCCGGCAAAATCGGAAAGTTTAATTTCTTTCTGATTCTGATCCTTGAGCGTGAATTCCGGAGCGGGTTGTCCTACAGCGATGGGCATGAAGCCTCCTCAAGTTCAAATAATTGCTGCTAAGTTTCGCGGGCCTTCAGGGCATGTGAAAAGTTCGGCCGCCGCGAAGCACTTATGATAGCGCAACGATCGCGGTTGTTAACGGATTTCGTCGAGCGCGCCGCCGCAATCTGTTACCATCGGCGCGCTATGGCGCGCATGGCACTCGAACAGGCATATCCCGGAATTTCCTTTCGTCCGAAGTCTCGCAACTGGTGGGCGCGGCTGATGCGTTGGCCCGCGGAATGCGTTCACCTCGAAAGCGGCCATACGTGGATGGCAACCTTTATTCCTGACACGCTCTATCTTCGCGGCAAAGCAGCGCCGCGCCGCAATCCCATGAGGCCGGAAGTATCGCTGTGTCTAGATTGCCTGGGCACGCTGCTGGAACCGGAGTTGCGTGCTTATCATGGGCGCGTAATTGCATTTGAGCCGGACGGGGAAAATTTCACGCAATATTTTTTCGTTGCTCGCGAAGATTTCGCCGCGGCCGGTTTGCGCTCGGAAGTGGCCGCGGCAATTGAAAAGCGCATCGACAATTTCAGCGGCTCGTGCGGCGAGTGTGGTGCGCCTGCGACCTGGCTGTGGATTTCCCGGCGCGAAGTGTCCAGCCTCGATCAGACCGAGCGCATCGAGGAATCTCCCGGCGCATTGTATTGCGCAAAACACGGCGCCGCAAAATTGCGCGAAGCCCTCGGCAAGATCGATGAGGCGAATCTTTTTTACGTCAACGCGCCATACGCCGATTCGGGCGCATACGTGTGGATTTGAAGGAAGTAGCACAGGCTTCAGCCTGTGTGTTTTTAATTTAGGTTTGCGCGAGTGAAAAATGGCCTGAACGCTCGATCCGTGCGGTCTTGAATTGGACAAAAGAAAACTAAATCAAAAGCACCAAACCAAAACCACACAGGCTGAAGCCTGTGCTACCAAAGTGCTACAAATGAACCTACGTGAAGTCGTCGAAAAATATCTGGCCATCGCGGGCGGCTACGGACGTGCCGCAGCTCTCGCCGATTTTGGTTTCGATCGCCCGCAAACCGAACGCGTCTTTGCCGCATTTGACGAGGATTACCATATCAGCCGCTATTTTCATTTTAGCCGAGGCTCCGGCGACGCCTACACGATCAATGGATTCGAGCACACACACGTCTCCATCGACAGTGAAATCCAGGAAGTCCTGTAGGAAAACGGTTCACCGTGAGCGTTGGTTTTTGAAGTTGGCTTTTGTACTTGAATTTTGAAGTGGGTGCCCCGTTCTTGCGTTTTCTGCAAGGGTGGGGATTTTCTCTTTCAATCGCCAGCTGCCAGTCGCCGCAGAATCTAAACCCCCACCCTTTAAAGATCACAAAGGGTGGGGCACCCGCTGACTTTGGTTTTGATCGCGCTAAAAACCGAACACGTTTTCGCGGCGTTTAATGAGGATTAGGAAAATTTATTTCGGACCAACTGCAACGCGTTGCAGGCGCTCGCCCAAGCGCTTGTGCTCCTCGCGGATGCCCTCAGGAAGCCTGCTGCCAAATCCCTCAAAGAACCTTCCCGTCTCGGCGTGTTCCTTGATCCAATCGGCGGGATCCACGCGCAGAAGTTCTTTCATTGTTTCGCGGGTAACGTCAAGGCCGTCCAGCGTGAGCGCGTCCGAAGTGGGCACAAAGCCGATCGGCGTTTCCGTCGCAGCTCCCGTGCCTTCGATACGCTCCATGATCCATTTCAATACGCGAACATTTTCACCGTAGCCCGGCCAGAGGAATTTTCCGTCAGCGCCCTTGCGGAACCAGTTCACGTGGAAAATTTTTGGCGGGTGGGGAATGCTCGTTCCCATCTTCAGCCAGTGGCCGAAGTAATCGGCCATGTTGTATCCGCAGAAAGGCAGCATAGCCATTGGATCGCGGCGCGTCACGCCCACCGCACCAGTCGTAGCCGCAGTTGTCTCGGATGCCATGGTCGCGCCAACATAAACGCCGTGCTGCCAGTCCGTCGCCTCGTAGACGAGCGGCGCGAGACGCGCGCGGCGCCCGCCAAAAATAAACGCGGAGATTGGAACTCCGGCGGAATCTTCCCAGCGCGGAGAAATCGATGGTGCCTGGCTCGCAGGAACCGTATAGCGTGAGTTCGGCTGCGCCGCCGGGCCGTTAGAGCCCGTCCACGTGCGCCCTTGCCAATCGATCACGCCGGCGGGCGGGTTGTCGTTCATGCCTTCCCACCACGGTTCGTTCCGCGAAGTAAGCGCCGTATTCGTAAAGATCGTATTTTTTCGCAGCGCGGTCATCACGTTGGGATTGGTCTTATCGTTCGTTCCCGGCGCGACGCCGAAAAATCCTGCTTCGGGATTGATCGCATGCAGGTAACCGTCTGCGCCGACCTGCAACCAGGCGATATCGTCGCCAATGGTCCACACGCGGTAGCCTTGATTTTCGAGCGCCGAAACCATCATTGCCAAATTCGTTTTTCCGCAGGCGCTGGGAAATGCCGCGGCCATGTATGTCACTTTACCCGAGGGTGCTTCCAGCCCAAGAATGAGCATGTGCTCGGCCATCCAACCTTGTTCGCGCGCCATCCAGCTGGCGATTCGCAGCGCAAAACATTTTTTACCGAGCAGTGCATTGCCCCCGTAACCCGAACCAATACTCCAAATCAGTTTTTCCTCAGGGAAGTGTGTGATGTAGCGGCGGGACGGATTCAAATCGCCCAGCGAGTGAAGTCCCGGCACAAAGTCCGAGGAGCTGCCGAGCCGATCCAGCGCAATCTTGCCCATACGTGCCATGACCTTCACGCTGGCAACAACGTACGCGCTGTCGGTCAGCTCGACTCCAATGCGGCTTTGTGGCGACGCTGCAGGTCCCAAAATATACGGGATGACATACATGGTCCGGCCCTTCATCGAACCTGCAAACAAACCGCCCAGGGTTTTCTTGGCTTCCTCGGGAGCCATCCAGTTGTTGGTGGGGCCGGCATTTTCTTTGTCGCGCGTGCAAATGAAGGTGACTTGTTCCGTGCGCGCCACGTCGCTCGGATCGCTTCGGTGCAGCAGGCAATTCGGATAAGTCTTTTCGTTCAGTTGTAAGGTGTGTCCTTCGCTGATCAATTGTTCCTGAATGCGCGCGGCCTCTTCCTCGGATCCATCACACCATACAATCTGATCGGGGCGAGTCATGCGAGCCACCGATTCAACCCACTGCTCGAGCGGCGTAGACACAAATCCTCCAGGAGAAATTATCTCGGCGTACCGGCGGGCAACTCAGGGAGTTTAAATCCCTTCGCATCGCGTCAGGCAGCGCGGGAAGTATTAATCTGAAAAGTTTAAGTCACGCGTGCGGGGAACGCAAGACACACGCACGCGATAGATACCGCAGATAGAACGCCCTGTGATTCACGTCACAGACTTTCAAATGCTGTATCCGGTGCTATAACCGAGCGTTATACTTTGTCGCGAAATGTATGCCCGAAGATTCAAAGTCGAAATTATTGTCGGCGGCCAACGACGCCCCTGCCCGCTCGATTGGCTCGATAGCTTCGCGATGCGCAATTTCACGGGATCAGCGGAGTTCGACGACACTCTTCCGACCGGAGAAGGCATGATCGAGGCCGGCTTTCGAGTCGAGCCCGAGCGTCTGGCGGAAGCGCTCTCCGCATGGCTCACCAAGCGCGGCAAAGGCGACGGTCAGCCTGTGCAAGTGGACATCAATCCCGGCTGAACGGCAAGTAGCACAGGCTTCAGCCTGTGTTACCAGCGGCGGCACAACTTTCTCGGAATAGGTTAAACTGTGCTGCCATGAGCGTCATCGACGACGTACTCGCCGCAAACGAAATTTATTCGCGCACGCATGAGTTGCGCAGGCTGACTCCGCGCCCCGAACGCAAACTCGCGATCCTGACGTGCATGGATACCCGTCTTTCGATTCGCACGCTGGGCCTGAAAACGGGCGACGCGCACATCATCCGCAACGCAGGCGGCATAGTAACAGACGACAC